>Ga0180438_10003814_pt1 | contig 22332 bp, 19 predicted proteins | sample SS_ome_12_FD_132455 | JGI IMG/M metagenome (GOLD analysis project Ga0180438, IMG submission 132455) | Hypersaline lake sediment archaeal communities from the Salton Sea, California, USA - SS_3_D_2 metaG | ecosystem: Environmental > Aquatic > Non-marine Saline and Alkaline > Hypersaline >...
GACTCGCTCGTGAGCCTGCAAGTCGGCGATGGTGCGGGTCACCCTGAGGATCGAGTGAAGTGCTCTGGAGGAGAGACTGAACTTCTCGACGGCATCCTGAAGCCCTGCCCGGCTCTCCGAATCGAGGGAACAGAACCTGTCGATCAAGCCGGGCGGGATGTAGGCGTTTCGGGAGAAGGGCAGCTCCTTGTAGCGAGCCCGCTGCATCCGGATGGCCGCAGCCACCCTCCGCGCTGCCGCGGCACTGTTTTCCGTATCCAATGCATCCCCGCCGGTCAGATCCTCGAAGCGCACCGGCTCCAGGGGGATGCGAAGATCCACCCGGTCGAGGAGGGCACCACCGAGCTTTCTCCAATATCTGGAGATCTCCAGGGTGGAACAGAAACAGGTTGCCTGTTTCTTGCCCAAGTTGCCGCAGGGACAGGGATTCATGGCCAGCACGAGCTGGAAACGTGCGGGAAAACGCATCGAGGTACCGGCCCGGGCGATGGTGATGCTGCCCTCCTCCATCGGCTCACGCAGGCTTTGCAGCAGGGCCGTGCTGAACTCCGCCGCCTCGTCCAGGAACAGCACCCCTTCATGGGCCAGGGAAACCTCTCCCGGTTTGGGAAACTTGCCCCCGCCGATGATTCCTTCAGCCGAAGCGGAGTGATGGGGCGTGCGAAACGGCGGATCCCGTACCAACCCGGCGTCGGTGGGAAGCACTCCGGCCGTCGAATGGATGCGGGTCACCAGGAGCGATTCCTCCCAGCTTAGGGGCGGCAGGATGGACGGTAGTCGGCGGGCGGCCATGGTCTTTCCGCTTCCCGGCGGCCCGAACAGCAGCAGGTGATGCCTGCCCGCCGCAGCCACCTCCAGGGCTCTCTTCAGCAGAGGCTGACCCTTGATATCCGAGATGTCTCCCCATCGCGCTTCGGGACCATCCGCCGCCCCGCTGCCGGCACGGGAAGCACTCTCCTGTCTGCCCGCCGGGCTTTTTCCTCTTGAAAGACTCTCGAGCACAGCGGCGGCAGCCTGGAGAGAAGAAATCCCGAATATGCCCGTTCCGCACAGAGCCCGGGCTTCAGCCAGGTTCTCCCGGGGAACGAGAAAAAGTCGAATCCCGTCCTGCAATCCCGATGCGATCGCCGAAAGCACGCCCCGAACCGGCAGCACCGTTCCACCCAGGTTGAGCTCCCCCACAACCATGATCCTGCGGTTGCCGGGAAAGGGTATCTGCTCCGAGGCTCTGAGAACGCCCAGGGCAATGGCCAGGTCGTAGCTGGCTCCCTCTTTCTTGATCCCCGCGGGAGAGAGGTTGACGAGGATCCTGTCACTGGGAAAGCGGAATCCGCTGTTGCGAATGGCCACCCGCACGCGGTCCCGGGCTTCTCTGACCGCACCATCGGGCAGCCCCACCACGTCGATACCGGGAAGACCCCTGCGGATATCCACCTCCACTTGAATCGGGATTCCTTCGATACCAACCGGAGCCTGGCTGGCAATCACGGCGAGCATGGCTTCCCCCTGCCTCTGTTATCGCAGCGAAGATCGCGTTGTCTTCATGAAAGATAACGGGGGAAAGGGACGCGCTGCTTTGTTTTCCGGCTTTTTTAGAATCTACCCTCTTTGATGGCCTCTTGAACCAGACGGTCACAGGCTTCGTTGTAGCGATCCCCTGCGTGACCCTGCAGCCACCGCCAGTGAATGCTCATCTTAGAGCTCAAGCTCAGCAGCCGTTTCCAGAGATCCTGGTTCTTCACCGGCTGTTTCGAGCGGGTCTTCCAGCCGTTTCTTATCCAGTTGCGGATCCAATCGCTGATACCGTTCTTTACGTACTGGGAGTCGGTATACAGCTCGATGTCCGCGGAAGCCAAATCCGGCCTATCCCGCACAGTCTGCAGCGCCTCGATTACCGCCTGCAGCTCCATCCTGTTGTTCGTCGTGCCGGCAACGAAACTGGCGTCTTGCGTTTCCCCCTCCGGCTCAAGGAGGATGTACGCCCATGCGCCGGGTCCGGGGTTGCCGGAACAACCCCCGTCTGTGTAGATCCGGATCTTCTTCATGATGAGCGCGGCTCACCCTCGGACGGCTCACCCTCGCCCCTGTCCTGCTCGAGCCTGTCTTGATCTTCCCTTGGAAGAAGAATCGTAACAGTTGTACCGAAACCGAGCTTGCTGGTCACCTCTATGGATCCGGCATTCCGCTCCACGAGCATTCGGCTGAAATACAGACCGAGCCCGTCATGGGCGGCCTTCGTGGAAAAGAACGGATCGTAGACCTTCCTCAGATTAGCGGAATCGATACCCATCCCCTCATCCCTGATCTGAACGCGGTAGTAGTGATTGTAGATGTCTCCGCGGATCAAAACCTCATCTTTGGGACCAATCCCCGACTCCAGAGCGTTTTCCACGGCATAGCGCAGCACCTGCATCAACTCATCGGGATTGCAGGTCACGACTCCGTGACGGTCTCCCTCGATTTTTATGCGCGCTGTCGGGTTGATTCTGCTGACCTCCGCCGTCGCGCTCTTCAGAAGATTATCCATGCTTACGCTAACCGGAACGCCGCTGCGGGAACCCACCAGCGTGGCCAGCCTGCGAAGGAAATCCCGGATTTCCAGGTCCCCCTCCTGCGCAACACTGATGAGCTTTTGCACCTCCCGATGCAGCTTCCTGACCTCCGCCGCCGATGGCTGTTCGGCGTTCTCCAGGGCTTTGAACAACTCCCGGATCTTTCTGTCCAAAACTGTCAGACTGCTGGAAATAAAGTTCACCGGATCATTAACGCGATGGGATATCCCGGTGACGATGCCTCGCATCTCCCTCATCCGGTCTTTCTGGAAGGAGCGCATGTTGCGCAGGGTCAGTTCGTCTATCAACAGTTTCAGTTCCATGTTTCGCTTTTCCAGGCTCGCAGAATACTGGAGAGTCCGGCGGTAGTGCTTCCGGTAAACAAGGCGATCGACCAGCGAGCAGAACAGTGAACGGATCGGTATGAGGAGCACGAAAAGGACAGCGGTCACCAAGAAACTGGCTATGCGGTCCGGAACTCCGTAATTGAGGATGAACAGGTTCTTCGCAGGTTCATAGAGCACAGTGAAAAACGCGAAGATCAGCAGGGCCAGGATCACATAGACCACGTAACGGCTTACAAAAAACTTGATGTTGAACACCCGGTGCTTCAACAAACCGATTATGAAAAACAGTGGAACGAAACAGAGAAACAAATTGGCGAAGTTGCCCATGCTTATCCGCAAGCCCTCGGCTCCTCCCAGAATGAGAGGCAGCTGGTCGAGAAAAAAATAGGGCGGTATGGCGATGAGAAAACCCGCTATGATCCACTCGAGCTGTCTCTTCTCGTTTGCATGGGGTGTGGAAAGGTAGGAACGAATCAGCAACACCAGATAAACCACGAAAGCTACGCCGTCGGAAACGTTGTTGATCTTGCCCAGGAAGCGATACCGCACCAGCCACGAGTCCTGACCGCTCGAAACCCAAGAGGTGAAGTAGACCATCCGAAACACCGTGAAGGTCAGGTAGAGCCCCAAGATTGCGACCATGATAAACCTGCGAACGGTCTTGGTTGCCCTGGGAGTGGGGAAGTACAGGGCAAAGAAGACCATGAACCAGGAGGTCAACTTCCCGAAGTGAATCATAAGATTGGAAAAAAACGACTCGTAGTAGAAAGGTTTGAGTGCCGTAAATACCAGATAGAACAAGCCGGCGAATATTACAAAATTCGAGGCTTTGTCCTCGGGAAGATGCAGAATCAGATAGAAGGCCATGAAGGCCAGGGTGATGCAGAACACCAGGGCGAATACCCAGTCGGGTTTGGTGAGAGTGAATGCGGGGGTTATGCTGATCGTTAATCGCTGCCTACCCTCCCGGACTATTTCAACCGGAAACGGGTGAAAATCCCGGATGCGGGAATCAGCCTCCACAACGTCCCGGATGCTTCTAATCGGGTAGCCGTCAACGGAGACGATCTGATCGGCATTTGGCTGCAATCCAGAGGATACCGCCGGAGAGAAGGGGGTTTTCGGGGCGAAGATCACCTTTCCGTCCCGGTTAACCACCTCCGGAAAGTTCACCACGAGCCCCGTGTTCGGTTTGACTAGATACCGTACAAAGTACACCCCGGACACCGAGCTAAAGGCAACCGCTACGGCGAACAGCAGGAGGAAGCGCTGCTTGAACCGGATAAGGCTTTTAACGGACATGATGCCGCCTTCAGTACGATTTTCTTTGGTACTGATGTACGGGACGACGCATCCTCAGTATTTGTCGGCCCTCGAAGGTGCCCGCGGCTACAAAGTAATCCCGCAACGCCGGGTGCCCGAACTGCATAGCCTCTTCGGTTACGCAGAAATTACCCGGCCCGACGAACTGCTGGCCCAGATGAAAAATCGAGTTCAAGCTGTCGGAAACGATGTGCCCGGTGTTTTGTTCCGTGTAGGGAGTATTACCGATTTGAAGTGCTATACGGAACGAAAGGAAGTGCGGAAAGTGGGAGCCCTCGACATCGTAGAGGTGTTTGAACAGCATCAGCCGAAATCCGCAGGTCAGAGCCGGACAGTTTTTCGCATCAAAGGGAAACAGAACGATGCCCCCGAAACTGAACCACATCCACAGCCTTCCGCCGAACTTTTTCACGAATCCGTCTACGTAGGTGCGGAACGATGAAAGGGCTGCGGATAGATTCTGCGGACCGTAGCGCTTCTCCATCTGGTCCTTGCCGTCCAGCTCGATAAACATCATGGAAAAGGTGTACTCCCCCCCGGGAACCACGGAGGACCAGTCACTTCCCGAAAGTATGTAAGGAGCCCGCCTTGTCGCTTCTGCGGATGCGGCGGCTGCAGCCAGAACTGTCGGATGCACGCCTTGCGCGTAGTCAAGAATGATTTTTAGCCTGTTCATTCCCACGCCGCTTTCCAGGCTCTGACGGTTGAGGTAATCCACGGCGCCGTCATGAAACAAACGGGCCACATCCTTGATCTTCCCGCGGGGATCGACGATCCCGTAGAGGACGTTTTCTTTTTTCTTCAGGCTTCTCAGATAGCCGTCTATCTTTGACTCCTCGATCGCCGATACGTCCAGATAGCAAAACGTGGGCCCAGAGGCAGCCTTCAGCAGAGCTGAAAACTCCTCCACTCGTACAAAGCGCACACCATCGACAACGCCCTTTCGCCGGCGCAGCTTCAGCTTCTCCGGCAACTTTTTGCTTTGGGAGAAAATCAGGATGTTCACCTCTTCACTCCCACCTCAGCTTGTACTGGTAGAGAAGATTGTGGCGGGATACGCGGAGAGATTTGAAAAAGCTGTCCAGCTTGTTTCCCATATCGGAATATACGCCCGGGGTGATCACCAAACTGTCGTTTTCAGCGAACTGGGATTCTATAACCTCGAGTCTTCTAAGCGTGTCGCTGCGGATTCTCTCGAGATTCTCGTAGAACGGACAAGGGCCGGTATGTACGGCAAGACGAACCTGGAGAGGTTTGGAAAATGGACATTGGAACAGATTGTACATGAACAGCTCGGCCAGCATTTCCATTCCGGAGAGGACCGCTTGAACGTTCTTGTTCTCGTAGTAGAAGGCCGCAATTCCGCCGTCTCCCTCCCACTGCCACAGACGCCCGCTTCGATTCTCCACGATACCGGAAAACAAGCGCCTTACCTCATTGTACACCTGGACCACCAAACGTTTGGAATACTTGCGCACCAGCGCGGTGTTGCCCACGGTGTCGATACGCAGGAAGCTCAGCTCGTAGATCTGGCCTTCTATCAGTACGCCCCATCCCTTTGTCTTTCCCTGCGGCCCGGCTTCGATGAAGATGCCCTGATCTTCCTTAAACCGATATCCCAGGATTTCCAGTTCCTTGACAATCTGGGGAAGCAGACGGATGGACACCGGTCGGCCCATTACTCCGGTTCGATCCACTTCTACAAGCAATTCGGCGAAGCGATGAATATTTCCGCTGCGGGCCAGGTCGGAGGCGATCTGCCGCGCGGCATCGACCTGGGGTATCGGGATATTGGCGGGAAAGCCCGTGCGCTCGTAGAGATCATATCCCCCGATTACCCGGGCGGCCAGACGTTCCATGAGCGTGACCTCCATCGACTGGGAAAGCGCCTGGGATATGTAGTTCTGAAGACGAGCGCTGATCTTCACGCTTCCGGCTCCGTTTCCGGATCCGGTTCCATCTCCGGTATGTCCAACTCCGGGGGGATCGGTATCGGTTTGCCCTCTTCGTTGATGCAGGCCCAGGTGACCTGGGCTTCGGCTACCAGCTCGTCATCCCGAAAGATTTTCTGCTGGAAAACCATCCGGACCTTCTGCTTCTTTATCGAACGGGTTTCTATTCTCAAGATTTCCCCGCTGCCGACCTGCAGCCTGTAATCGATGCAAATCCTGGTTACTACGAAGCCCACACCTCTGCGGCGCAACTCATGGTAGGGTACGGGGAGATCATCGAGAAGCTGAATGCGGGCATATTCGAGGTAGTTGAGGTAGGTCGCGTTGTTGATATGACCGTAACCGTCGCATTCGTAGGAACGGGTCTTCAGTTCGACTACGTGTATCATTCGCCTGGATTGTAGAGTCTATGTACCTGCGGGTCAAGCTTTTTAAGTTGACAGGAAAAAGTCGCGTTGGTATATTTCTGGAGTTCAAGATTCGTTCTTGCATGGCGGCGTAGCTCAGTTGGTAGAGCAAGCGGCTCATATCCGCTGGGTCAGGGGTTCAAATCCCTTCGCCGCTATTTTTTCTTTTTCGAAGATGGACGAAGGGGTCGTCAAAGACAAGCAGTACTACAAGTTCTGTTTTTACGGCTTTCTCAAGAACTTGCGCTTCTTCGATCCCTTCATCCTGCTTTTCTTCCGCGAAATGGGCCTTTCATTCCTGCAGATCGGGACGCTCTTCTCCATACGGGAGATCGCCACCAATCTCCTGGAGATACCGACCGGCATCGTGGCGGATGCCTACGGTAGACGGAGAGCCATGATCTTCTCTTTCGGGGCCTACATCCTATCGTTTCTCCTCTTCTACTTTCTGCCGGGTTACTCTCTCTATGCGATTGCGATGGTTATCTTCGCTATGGGTGAAGCTTTCCGAACGGGCACCCACAAAGCAATGATCCTGACCTACCTCCAGCAGACCAACCAGCTGAAACACAAAGTGGCCTACTACGGTCATACCCGCGCCTGCTCCGAACGCGGAGCCGCCCTGTCATCGCTGATCGCGGCGGCACTTGTGCTGTACAGCGGCAGCTATCGCATCATATATCTGGCCTCCGTGATTCCCTACCTGGCCGGGCTGCTGCTGATGATCTCATACCCGTCGGAACTGGATGGCTCAAAATCAACAATAGAATCAACCGACGTTTTGAAAAAATCGGGCAACCAGATCCTTTCTACCCTCAAGCGTTTCGTCGCCATTTTCAGGAATCCGGGCTTCCTGCGCACGTTGTTCAACTCGGCATCCTTCGACGCCGTATTCAAGTCAGTCAAGGATTACCTCCAACCGGTTCTCCAATCCATAGCCATTGCGCTCCCTGTTCTGGTCACGCTATCGGGTGACCGCCGGGTGGCGGTCCTGACGGGAATCATCTATTTCCTGCTGTATGCTATCGCCGCGTTCGCATCAAGCAGAGCGGGAAGTATCGAGAAGCGCATCCGGGCCCCGGCCCGTTCGGTGAATATCACCTACCTGATCGGCAGCATTTTCGTCTTGGCCACAGGAGGTCTTCTTTTCACATCCTCGAAGATTCCCGCCGTCGTTTTATTTCTCTTGCTCTACGCCCTGATGAACCTGCGGCGGCCGGTGACCGTGGGGTTTGTCAGCGAGCAGATATCAGAACAGGTCATGGCTTCAGGTCTTTCCGGCGAATCCCAGGTAAAGACGATCCTGGTGGCGCTGCTTGCACCGCTTGTAGGTTATCTGGCTGATACTGTGGGGATCGGGACAGCCCTGGGTTCCATGGGGCTGCTGCTGCTGATCGTATTTCCCCTCCTGAGGGTTCGAACCGCTCGTCGCTCCGAGACGAAAAATCAGTAGATCAGGCAGATCTGCAGGTCGCAGACATTGGTATTTGTCGGGCCTGTCTTGAGCAACCGGCCGACTGACTCGAAGAAGTGGTATGAATCATTCTGTTCGAGGTAGCTTCCGATCGACAGTTCTTGCCTTCGTGCATGTTCCAGGATATCCATGGAAGCGAAGGCGCCGGCCGCATCCGTGGGCCCGTCGTTTCCGTCGGTCGCCCCGGACAGAAAGGTTATGCCTTCAGCCGCAGCCGCATCACAGGCAGCGATCTCCTGTAAAAAGGCCAGGGCCAGCTCCTGGTTGCGGCCGCCCAGCCCCTTGCCCCGAAGCGTGACCGTGGTTTCCCCCCCGCAGAGAAGGCAGGCCGGTTTTCTTGCAAGGAATTCCAAGGTCTGCATGTCCAGGGCGATGGCGGCCAGGACTTTGGCAACTTCCCGGGCCTCCCCAACGACACGGGAGGACAAAACAACCGGAGCGTATCCCAGCTGCTCCGCCTTCACAGCCGCGGCGCTGAGGGCCGTGTAGTTTGTTCCCAGAAGGACATTGGTCACGCCGGCAAACACCGGATCCCCCGGTTTGGGGGTCTCCGGGAACTCGCCGTCGGCTCCCCTCCGCAGCAGTTCCACGACCCCGGCGGGCAGCTGCCGTTCGATCCCGTACTTTCCGATAATCGACAGAGCCTGGGCGAAGGTCGTCTGATCCGCCACGGTCAGGCCGGAGGCGATCGTATCCAGGCGATCCCCGACCACATCGGAGAGGATCAGATTCAAGGATCTGGCCGGATGCAGCAGCTGCGCCAGCCGTCCCCCCTTCAGAGCGGAGATATGTTTCCGGATGCAGTTGAACTCCTGAATCGTTGCACCGCAGGCCAACAACACCTGGGTGGCTCTGCGTTTGTCCTGGAGGGAGAGGCTGAGGCGCCCTCCCCCTCCCTCGCCTTTAAACGGTGCCGGCAGGATGGCCGAACCGCCTCCGGATATGAGGTTCACCACCAGGGTCTTCTCATCCGCCCGGCGAGCAAGCGCCGCCACCGCTTCCGCCCCCCGCACCCCCTGTTCGTCGGGAACCGGATGTCCCGCTTCGATCAACCGGATCCGTTTCAGCTCTTCGGTATGCCCATACTTGACTACGACTACACCCTCGCTGATCCGGTCTTCCAGAACCTGCTCCAAGCCCGCCGCCATGGCGGCGGAAGCCTTGCCGGCTCCCAAAACCACGATCCGCTCGAATTCCCCCAAGTCGATCGTGAGGGAGGCGGATTCCGATTGAACTGCGAGTCCTTCGCCTTCTAGGTGGAGGCCGGCGGTTATCAGCTCTCTGGGATTGACCCGCTCTACCCCCGCAAGAAAGATGCTCTCCAGATCCCTGTAGGCTTGCTTCGGTTCCGGCACTTTACACCCCCGGCGTCGCTCATTTACCTGATCGTCGTACTGTATCGTAATTTGGTGTTTCTTTCCAGGAAAACCGGGGAGGCCGGCGGATCCGGCTCTGGAAATTCCTGACCCTTTCGAGGCATACTGATACTGATCGTATGAGCTCCGACGAACCTCTCTACACGGTGATAGAATTCATTCTCAACCGGGCTTCCTCGGCGGAGTTGGAGGTCATTGCCGAAGCTTTGAAGCGCCGCCAGAGCCCGGGAAAAGGACTGGGGGGCATCAGTCCCCGGGGAATGGCTGAAAACGTTGCGGAAAAGGTCAAACAGCAGCTGGGGGGGATGTTGGATGTAAAGGCCATCTCCCGCCAGATCGTCACAGACCTGATCCGACAGAAAGAACCGAACATCAGCGACAAGGAGCTGGAGGTGCTGTTGGACAACTGGCTGCCGGGCACCGCCGGTGCGCGCAAAGACGCAGCGCAGCGGGCCGAGCAGAGTCAGGAGCAAGCCGAGGAGAGGATGGCACCGGATGTGCTGATAACAATGATCAGCCAGTACGTATCGGCAAGACAGGGCACCCTCCCCAAGGAAGAGCAGGAAAAGCTCCCGAAGAACTGGCAATCCCGGTACTGGGAATCCTTCCCCGACAAAATCCGTGGGCGGATCCGAGAGTATTTGAGCGGACGGCTCAATGAGGTGGGGTTCTGGGATTCCGTCATTTCCTCCCTCGATCAATAATCACAGCAAAAATGGATCAGCACTTCCGACGAAACACCATCGGCATATCCTCCGTAGAGTTCCTCTGGGGCATGGGAATGCCCGTGGTGGTTGAATCCACCTTCCTGCAGCTGTTTCTCCGCCACCTGGGGGCCAGCAACTTTCTCATCGGATTGATCCCTACTCTTTTCTCCGGCGGCGTTGCTGTTTTTTCCCTCTTTGCCGGCAGCTTGACCGGGCATATCGAGCATAAACGGCCGGCGGTCATCATAGTACACGTCGCAGCCTCCCTCCCCATCCTCACTTTCGGAATCGTGACGAAGTTAACCGGATTCACCTCCTCGATCCTGCTGGTTTTCTACTGCTGCTACGCCCTGTTTTCCATAGGGGTTGGATTCATATTTCCCGTATGGCAGAACTACCTGGTCAAGATCTTCATCCCGCAGCGCTCGATCTCGGCGCTTTCGGTGATGTGGATCAGCCAGAGCGTGGCCAAGATCATCAGCAGCTATCTCCTGTTGAGAATCGTGGAGCGATACTCCTTCTCCGCTGCCGGTTCCAGCACGATCTTCACGGTAATAGGATTGATGTTCTTCGGGGGCAGCTTCCTCTTTCTCATTACCCGGGAGAAGTCCGAGTCGAGCCCCAAAGGCTACTCCGCCGAACGAGCCGGCCTGTTCCACGGCTTTGGGTCTGTTCTGCGCAACCGCAACTTCCTCCTGTTCCTCGGTACCGATCTCGAGTTCTTTGCCCTGATCGTGATCATCTCCTTCTACGCCAATTTCGCTACCGAGCACTGCGCTATCGAGCCGGCCCTGGCCTCGGGCCTGTTCGTTGCCTTCATCTACCTGGGCGGGATCTCGGTCAATGTCCTGCTGGGCTGGTTCCAACTGTTCAGCCTGAAGAACAAGTACTGGATCACCAAGATCCTTGCGGCGCTGGCCATACCCCTGATCGTTATCTTCTGCAAACCCTGGGCTTTTCTCCTGGCCAGCTACCTGTTCGGAGCTTCCAGGTCGACCCGAATGTTGGTGTACGCCCCCGGGGTGAAACGCCTCTCCGGTCAGGAGGATGCCACCCACTACTTCGCCGTCGCACCTTTGTTCACCCTGCCGCTGAGCGTTGGGCTTCCCCTGCTCGTGGGAGCGGCGTTGGACCGCTTGTCCTTCATGGGCGGATGGTCCTACCGGATCGTGTTCCTGTCCATGGCTTTGCTGTCCGTGGTGAGCCTGATCATCCTCTCCCGGATTGATTCCGAGGCTCTGCAACCTGAGCAGGGTTCTTGACCCCCGCATCTTTTGGACCTACTCTAGTCTCATGTTCGCCATGGTTTTGCAGAGAAGCGGTGTGCCCCTGGAAAGCACCACTCTGCCGGTTCCCGAGCCTGGCGATGACGAGGTATTGATAAAAGTCGAAGCCTGCGGCATCTGCCGGACGGACCTGCACATCCTGGACGGGGAGTTAAATCGACCCAAGCTGCCCCTGGTGATGGGGCACCAGATCGTGGGGACCGTGGTGCGAGTGGGCAGCGGTGTGAATCGTTTCGATTCGGGACAGCGGGTAGGCGTTCCCTGGCTCGGCAAGACCTGTCAGAGCTGCTCCTACTGCACCAACGGCCGGGAAAATCTCTGCGAGCAGGCGCGTTTTACAGGCTACGATATCGACGGCGGCTTTGCCGAATACGCCGCGGCAAACCAGCAGTTCGCCTTCCCCCTGGCCGAGGGCTACCCGGCTGTACAGGCCGCGCCCCTGCTCTGCGCCGGACTGATCGGCTATCGCAGCCTGCGCCTGAGTGCAGAGCAGCAGCGGGAGCTGAAGCGCCTCGGACTGTACGGATTCGGATCGGCGGCGCACATCCTGATCCAGGTGGCCCGCTACCGCGGCATGGAGGTCTATGCCTTCACTCGCTCGGGGGACGAACCCGGCCAGGCTTTCGCCCGCAAGCTGGGTGCCGTCTGGGCCGGAGGCTCCGACGAGCCGCCTCCGGTTCTGCTGGATGCAGCCATCATCTTCGCCCCGGTCGGCAGCCTGGTTCCCCTTGCGCTTCGGGCCGTACGACCGGGGGGCGTGGTGGTGTGCGGCGGAATATACATGAGCGACATTCCCGCCTTTCCCTACAGTTCCCTCTGGGAGGAGCGGATCGTTCGCTCGGTGGCCAACCTGACAAGGCAGGATGGCGAGGAGTTCCTCGACCTTGCCGCCAAGATCCCCGTACGCACGGAAGTGACGATCTATCCCCTTGCGAAAGCGAATCAGGCACTGCAGGCTCTACGGGAGGGAAAGCACGAAGGCTCGATCGTATTGAAAGTTTGAGCCCCGGAAAAGAAGGGTAGGACAACTTTCATCGACCTGTCCGCCGTCGTTTGTGTATCCGGCGATGGCTACGCCCCAGAGCAGCTCAAAGGGCAATCCAGCATGCCTCGTTTCGCCCGTCCTGTTCCGACATGCTCTTCTCGATGGCCTGCAGCACCGCTATACCGTGCAGGGCCATGGATATATCGATCTGATTCTGCGTGCCGTTCAGCAAATGATTCGCCACGTGATACAGTCCCAGCGCATAGTCAACTCCGGGTATCTCAGCCTCGTCGGGCTCGATTATTCGACTCTCTCCGCCCGACGGCGTATGAGTGATTTTCGAATCAAACATGAATAGCTTACCCAGGTGCAGGGTTCCCTCATCACCATAAATTTCCAATCCCTGACGCCGGCTCTCGGCTTCGGGAATCACAAAACTCAACCGCATACTGCCTTCTACGCCGCCCTTGAACTCCAGCAACGCCGTCACCATGTCAGGAGCAGAAATGGCGAAGGGCGTTCCGTCGAGCCGGGTGCGCTCAGGGATCACGTATTGACCTATGGCGTTTAGCCTGGCCACGGGACCGAACATCTTGAACAAATGAACCAGAGGGTAGAGCCCGATATCCCAGAGGGGGCCTATGGCGAAAAAAGCCTCCGGCGCAGGATGCCAGGTTTCGATGCGACCGTTGTGCAACTCGGCGCTGAAATATCTGACCTTGCCCAGCATCCCTTCGGTCACCAGCCGGGTTATGGTTTTCTGAGGGGGACCTAAAAAGGTGAACGGCGTGGAAACAAGGAGCAGGGATTTTTCTTCCGCCAGACGGACGAGTTCCCGGGCGGAATCGAGTTCGAATGTTAAAGGTTTCTCGGTGTAGACGTGCTTCCCGGCTGAAAGTCCCTGCTTGACAACGTCGTAGTGCGCATCCGGCGGCGTCAGATTGACGATCATCTGTACCTCCGGATTCTCGAAAAGCTGCTCACACCCGTCGCAGACGGGCAATCCGAATCTGTCGCCGAAATCCACGGCACGCTTTTGGTCCCGGTCAGCAACAGCGCGAATACTCAAAATTTCGTGCCGGCCGGCGTTCTGTACGTACTTTTCAGCAGCGTTACCACAACCGACAATACCGACAGCGAGCTTTTTGTTTGACATTACGAGCCTCTCAACCATTCTTCGAGCAAAATCTTGGATCTGAGAACTTCATCGGTAGGGTCGCGGTCTTCCGGCTCATGCTCTATACTGTACCAACCCGAGTAGCCGTTCTCACGACAAAAATCTACACATCTCCGGACTGGCACTATGCCCTCCCCATAGGCGCAGGTGTCGTGCCTGCCTGCACAGGTCACGTCCTTCAGGTGTATATGTTTTGTTCTTGTAAACAGTTGCTCCAAGGCCTTTCCGGCATCATAGCCGTTGGTGCCGAACCAGCCGGTATCGACGCAGACGCCGACTTTTTCCTCGTCAAGACCCTCGAGCACGCGTAGGACATCCTCCGGATTTTTTTCATTCGGATGATTCTCGAAAGCAAAAACTGCACCCGTATCTTCGAGGACCGGAACTATGTCCCCCCGTCCGTGCTTCAACAGAGCGGTGTTGCCACCAAGGACTTTTGCACCCAGGCGGGTGATGAGCCGAGCCGCTTTGGAGAACTCGGAGGCGCTGGCTCCGAAGGATCCCGCGTAACTTGCCACGCGCATGTCATGCTTTTCCAGGATCTCCGCAGCCAGTCTTATCTGGGTATCCGTTGCCCAAGACCAGTTGAGCTGAGCGGTCCACAGATCCATGGCCGAAAATCCCAAAGCCTTGATAGTACTGATCAGGCTCGCAAATCGTACCGCGAAGGTTTGCTCCGGCCTGTACCAGTCCTCGGTGGAGTCGTTACCCTGCTTCCAGCCCTCGGTCATGCGATAGTTTATTTGTTGGGCGACATAATTGGCACCGTTGAAAGAAATCATCATTTTAACGTCTCCGATTCTCTAATGGGTTTCTTGCCTGCCGGTTGGTCCTAAGGAATCTGTCGTCTCTAGCATTCCCACGGCGGTGATGCGGTTCGCCCTCATTCGGATTCCTCCGGCCAGTGGAGCTTCTCCAGCTGTTCCACCAGGATGCGGCGCATCGCCACTACATTCGCTCCGGCCTTCATGAAAGCCACACCGTCCTCGATAGCAGCTACACCTCCGGAAGCCTTGATGCCGGGATGTTCGCCGATGGTTTCTCTGATGAGACAGATATCATGTATCGTAGCCCGGCCGGGGCCGAAACCGGTGCAAGTCTTGATGAAGTCCGCGCCGCTGTCTTTTACAAGCCTGGCCGCCGTGACCTTATCCTCTTCGGTGAGCGCTCCGATTTCTATGATCACTTTGAAGGGTACTCCGAAGGGTTCGGCGACCTTCATCACTGCAGCGATGTCTGCGGACACCTTTCCGTAGTCCCCTTGTTTGAAAGCAGCGATGTTCATAACCATATCCAGGTCGGAAGCTCCCCTTTTTAGTCCTTCCTCCGCTTCTGTACATTTCACCAGTGTGGTTACCCCTCCGCAGGGAAAACCCACGGGGATCTGGGCCAGTATGCCCGAGCCGTTGAGCTCGTCTACAAGGATCCCCAGGAACTGCGGGAAAGCGACCACGGCGCGAAACCCATATCGCCGGGCAACTCTACAGGCTTCCCGGACATCGGCTTCGGAAGCCGTGATAGTCAAAACATCCGAATAATCGATGGCAGAAACGAGATTGGCGATTTCTTTACGTGAGATCCCAGGCATACCTTACTCCTTGCTCGACCGTTTCACTACAGATTCCAAATGAAGATTCAATTTAGCAGAAAAGCAAGGGAATCTATGCGAAAGATTATTGTACATCCAAATTGGAAAATTGGCAGCGGGAAATTTTTCCCGGGCGGTACGATAGAAATCGGTGCAATATCTCACTCAGGGGGGCTTTTCACACAGATATTAGCAGGGACGGGACTCGAACCCGGCACCTTCGGCGCGCACAACCCGCGCACGCATCGGCTCCTATCCGCTTTTTTTTATTGTCTATCAAATAAGAGATTATGTCGATCACTCCTGATTTCACAAATCATTGCATTGTTGAAAAAAAATGTTGCCATAATCCGGAAGAATTACTATTATACAATAAAGAACGGACGTTCGTTTATGCAAATATTAAAAAAGCAAATTAAGGCAAGAATTCAACAAGTAGCCGCTGCCGAATTTCTGAGACATGGATATGAAGAAGCCTCCATGAGAGAGATTGCAAAAAAATCAACTATAAGCGTAGGCAACTTGTACAACTATTACGAGAACAAGGAAGACCTGTTTTATTCCCTTACCAATACAACTTTCCACTATTTGAGCCAACTGCTGAGAGAAGTGAACGAGCATGGCACAGAAGGGGGAGTTACCAATATTGATTTTACTCAATCACTGGTACTGAAGATCTCTGAGCTACTCAAAAAGCATAGAGTCGGGTTTCTTTTGATGATAGACAAGGGGCAGGGCACAAAATATCACGACTTGAAGGAAAAACTGATCACCGTTCTTTTACGGCATTTCGAAGAAGAGCTGTTGGAAAAGAATAAATCAGATGATTCGTTGATCATGAGGATTGCGGCGAAAAACTTGGTAGATGGGCTGATAGAAATCGCAAGAAAATATCAGAATGATGAATGGGTCGATAGCAACATTAATCGGCTAGTAGAGTACCATCTGCATGGAATATCACAATTCTTTGTTTAATTTTTATGCAAAAAATGAACATTTGTTCTTTTTTAATCATTCTGCATTTGCCAGATTCAGGAGGTTTACCATGAAGAAGGCCGTTGTCACGGAAAAATGTCTTGGTGATCCCATTTGCTTCGCACGGCTAAAATGCCCCTCGAAAGCAATCAAAAAATCAAAGAGACGAACCAGAATGCCAATCTGGTTCTTCAAATATTCAGAAGTAGAACAAGACAAATGTGTGGGTTGTGGGAACTGCGTGGAGGTTTGTCTCCATAAGGCGATCAAGCTCGTTCCGGTCGAAGAGCATTTATTTGTGTAGAAGGAGATTGCCCCGTGAAAGTCACGATTATTGTATTTAGTCCGACCGGTAACACGCTAAAAGTGGCCAGAATGCTAACAGATAATCTTAGTAACAACGGTTTCCAGGTTCAGCTTATGGACATTACCCGAACCGGGAAGCTTTTTCTTGAAAAATGCTACAAGAATTTCCTGGATGAAAACGTGGAAAAGCATGATTTGCTCATGATGGGAAGTCCCGTGTATGCACATCATATGCACTACAACATGCTTGATGTTATCAAATCGCTTCCGAAAGTAGATGAAAAATGGAGCAAACTAGCCGTCCCCTTTATCACGTATGGTGGAATATCATCTGGAATCACGCTTTATGAAGCTGCTAAAATTCTAAGAAAAACAGGAAGAACCGTAGTGTTGGGAATGAAAATAAATGCTTTCCATGTTATGTCCCGGATCTTGTCAACGGACCAAAATAAGGGAATGCCTGGTGAGGAGGCGATGCCTTTCATACAAGAAATGACGTATAGAATCACCGGCATGTTGACTAACCCCTGCAAGGATATAACAAAAGAGTTGGACTATCAGAATACCAAGAGCAAAATCAAAGCCAAATTGATATTCAGAGAAAAACTGTGGCAGGATCACTTTTATCCCAAACTCAAACACAACGAAGCACTATGTACAGGCTGTAGCAAATGCGTTTCTCCATGCCCGGTTCAACGTCTTGAGCTAAAGGACGGGAGGATTTTGATGGGCACAAATGGAGTGGCCTGTATTCACTGTACGCAATGTGTGTATGTGTGTCCCGTTAATGCGCTGTATTTTGAATGTGACAAAGCAAAATGGGACAAGCTTTTCAATAAGGCAGTATCAGGGAAAGGTCCGTTGCCCAGTAATGAAAAACCGAAATCTGCGGTTTATCCGTTAGAGTTCCCCTACACCATCCAATATTGAGGCGAGGTCATACCATTCGGTTTTTCGTGTTCGACACTTCGTGTCCAACACGACTTTTTCCGCTCTTTCTTTCTGTACGCCTCCGAGTCTCTCGTAAAACCTTATAGTTTTGTTAATGCTTTCGAATACCCAGAAATTTGCAGTTTGGTGACCTCGACTGATCAACTGTTCGCACGACCGCCGCAGTGCGGAGACCGTTCCCCATGCGCAGTGCGCCGAAGAACAGAAAGACAGCCATCTTTCAGTAGTCCTCTTTGACAAGCGCACCGCATCCGTCGATCACCCATGCGGCGGCAGCAAAAAACAGCGGGGTCGAGAAAACCCATGCGGGCATAAAAGATCCCGGTCCAACTTCCAGATTCGATACCTGCCTCCAATCTGCAAGCGCCCAGCGGATGGTAAACCACGTCCCTGCCGGCATCACCGGCATGAGCAGCCAATCCAATCAGAATGTCGAAAACGTAAACGTATCAGGCTTGATTACACCTATAACCATTGGATGGAATCCGATTGAAATCCCTGAAGGAAAATCATCTCACCTGTTCGGAGTAGCTCTTCCAGTGCTCTCTCGAGCACACTTGCCCGGTATCGTCGTCAAACATCACCAGGTCCTGCTCCCCGTGAACAGAAAAGCGGAGTTCCTTGTCAAGGACGGCGCACATAAATCCGAGAGGTTCATCCGGCCCTGCAACAAAGCGGTGAATATCATCGCTTTCAATAAAGATGGCGTCTCCGCAACGGATCTCATGAACCTCCTCTCCCAGCTGTACGGTGCCGCTTCCGCGGAGAACCAGGACGGCATGCTCGTAGTTGTGCTTTTCAAAGTTGCTGCATGCCTTCGGCTGGATTTCGAAGTAGCGGATCTCCATATTGTTCGAGTTATCCTGCCGGCTGATAAATCTCTGGACCGTCACTCCGGGACGTGCTTCGCCGTAGTTGCCGATGGGAACCCCCTCCCAGGCCCAGCCCTTGTCCTTCCCTTGAAATCGGTGAATCGTTCCCATGGATCGCATTCCTCCTTTTGTCTCAGTTTCTATTCTGTGAATGTCACCATCTTTAAATCGGTAATTTCTGTCAAGATTTGGGAATCTTCGCATTTTCATCTCATTGATGCCACTGTTTACTGTAAGCAAGGCCCCTCTGGGTGAGGGGCTTCTTACTTGAAAATTAGCAGGAGCAGGACTCGAACCTGCGACCTCCGGGTTATGAGAACACCCCGACCTTGTATCGGCTCGTATCCGCTTGTTCCTTCAACTCCACCAGCTCATCGAAGGGGATGATCCCATCCGTGTTGTAGCTCAGCCCGAAATAGCGGGCATCAACAGTCGCCAAAAGCCTACCAGATGCCTACCCGGCTCAGATTGCAGGTCTTGTCAGCACTTAAAACTCAATCGAATATCTCTTCATTTTGGAGTAAAGGGTTTTTCTGCTAATCTGCAGAGATTTGGCGGCCAACGAGCGGTTGAAATGATTTTCCACGAGGGCGTTCATTATACTTGCCTTTTCGAGCTCTTGAATATTCATTCTGTTTGAATCAATCCTAGATTCAATAGGCAAATCTTCGGATAGTATTTTTTTCTTTGATCCAGCCAATAAAACGGCTGATTCGATGACGTGTTTGAGCTCCCTTACATTGCCGGGCCACGAATGTCGTTTCAGCTTTCGAAGCGCTTCGGCGGAAAGTTCCAAGGATCCTTTTTGATACTTGATTCGATAGTGATCGAGGAAGTGGTGGGCCAGAACTTCGACGTCCTTGTCTCTTTCTCTCAACGCGGGAATATGTAATTGAATACCCTTTAGTCGAAAGTACAGATCCGATCGAAAGACCCCCTTTTGAATATGGTCGTGCAAATCGATATTTGTAGATGAAATCACTCTGGCTTGAAAGGGTATGGTCTTCAATCCTCCGATTCTTTCGAAAGATTTCTCTTCCAGGACTCTGAGCAATTTAGCCTGGAGATCAATACTCATATCGCCTATCTCATCCAGGAAGACGATGCCATCTCCGGCTGACTGGAACTTTCCGATCTTGGTTTGATGGGCGCCCGAAAAAGCTCCTTTCTCGTATCCAAACAACTCACTTTCAAGCAGTTCCGAAGGTATGGCTGCACAATTTATCCCGACAAATGGCTTTCCTTCGAAGCCTCCTTCTCTGTAGATAAGTCTCGCTATCATCTCTTTTCCGGTGCCGCTTTCTCCCTCGATCAAAACGGGTATTGGGCTGCCGGCAATTAGTTTTACATTATCCACAACCGACTTCATCGATTCGCTGGTGTAAATGAAGTTGTCTGTCCCATGGCCGTGGTTTTCCCTCCCCATCATGCTTTTTAGTTTGTAATATTTGCAGGCTATCTCGATGATTTCCTCATTTGAGAAGGGCTTTATTAAATAGTCAGATGCACCCAGTTTCATGGCAGTAATTGCGTTCTCTATACTGGCAAAAGCGGTGATGACTACTATGTTCAACAGATCCGTTTGACATCTCTTTATGATTTCTATTCCGTCCAAATCCGGAAGCTTGTAGTCTATGAAGGCCAGATTGAAGCCACCTTTCTCCAATTTTTGAAGGGCTTCTGTTGCATTCGCTGCAGTTTGAACAGAAAAACCCTCCAGAAGCAACGCTTTCTCCAACCCTTCCCGCATCCCTTCTTCATCGTCAACAACCAGTATCTTGAACTCGTCCTTGTTCATAAGCTTTCTCCAAGGGGAAGCATTATGGTTACCTTGGTTCCATTATCCTCCGTGCTGACAACATCGATAGTCCCCCGATGCTTTTCTACGATTTCTTTGCACAATGAAAGTCCCAGGCCTATATTGGGGTGAGCTTTGCTGGTAAAAAAAGGATCAAATATCCTTCGAACCATAGACGGGTGCATACCTGTTCCATTATCGGTAATGTCTACCAGCAAAGCCTTCTTCTTATTGCTCAACCTCACATTGAGATTGCCATGACCATGCTGGATGGATTCTATCGCATTTTTTACTAGATTTAGAAACAGTTGTTTTAGCAAGGTTGCATTGCCTCGAATAATGCAGGAGTCGGCATTGTTGGTAATCTCAAATGAAATTTCGTTTTTCTGGCAGATAGGAGAGAAAATTTCAAAAACCTGCAGGATCAACTCGTATACATCTGTGCTTTTCGTTTCCATCATCTCGTTTCGCGAGAACTGCAGCAGGTTTTCTATGAGTTTATTGACTCTCACAATTTCTGAGTGAATTCTGTCGAGGAAAGTAGCTTCCTCCTCTTCGGTGAGTTTTTTTGACTGCAGGAGCTCTACATGATTCAGTATTATGCCAATAGGGTTATTCAGCTCGTGCGCCAAAGAAGCTGAAACCTGTCCGATTGCCGCGATCTTCTGTGATTTCAGCAGTTCTTGTTTCATGATCTCTCTGTCCGTGACATTGATTATGATTATGATGACTCCCGAAACACCTTCTCCGGTGTCCTTGATTGGAAACAGATCGACTGCATAGAAAGCATCGTCGATCTTTGTCTCCTGGATATTCTTGTAATCACCCGTTCGAAAAACCTCATCAATGATCTGTCGAAAAAAAGAAGCATTATTGCCAAAGAATGAAAAACCAAATATATCTTTCAACTCACGATTCGATTGCAGATTCAGTTTGTTCTTAGCATTATCGTTCATGAGCACCGGACTGTAGTTCCGATCGATTACGATGGTATTCACCTCCAGGCTTTGAAAAACCGCGTCGATGTAATAGTTCATCAACTGCAGCTCTTTGTTCTTCTGTTCGAGATTGTCCTTATCAGCCCTGATTGTGCAGACCATCTGGTTGAAGTTATTAGCGAGCATCCCCAGCTCGTCCTTTCTGTTCACTGATAACTGATATTCGAAATTGCCCCGGGACACCTCATTGGTTCCAACAAACAGGGATCGGATTGTTTTTATCAATTCAAGGCCCCAAAAATAAAACAGAAACACTGCTATTGCGATTGCTGCAATGCCGATTATGGAGAGTTTAACTATGTGTGAACCCCCGCTGTGAAAGATGGAATTACCCTTGGAAATCGCTACGATTGCGCCGCTGTAGTCCCTCCCGAAATCGACAGGATGCATGACCGTGTGAAAAACAGCATCTTTCGATCGGAAATACGAGCGCTCGGCGCGACTCTCGATCAGGCTCTCGACACTCTTCCTATGATAGCCGTTGGAGGAGCTGTATACGATTTTCCCGTCAACAACGACCGCCAGATCGACATCATGCTTTAACGTGAAGTTGTAGAAATAGTTGTTGTCGAAAGCTCTCTGAAACAATATGAGTCCTGTAATTTTGTCATCGGAATAGACGGGTCTAAGGAAATTTACATATAAACAGTTTAGAAACTGATCGTAAAATAGATACCGCAATTTGTTTTCGTCTATATCTTTTTCGATGGTATATGGAACATTTGTGGAGTTGCCCAGGTACAGTACTCTCTTATAAACACTGCTGAAGCTTTCGTAAACCGAAACAGTCTCAATAGTGTGTGTCAGGGAATAGTCGCTGATGAAATCACGTAATGGAACAAAATCCCACGCGAGTGCGGAGTCGCTCAGATAATTTCTGTACTTGGAGTGAACGTAGAGTTTGGTTTTTATATAATCATCCGCCACAAACTCCGAAATATACGAGAGGTACGATTTTTCCGTCTCTTTGATGTCGGTGACAATGAGCTCCGCTGTTTGATCGAGATATCTCCAGTGGCTGACCAGATCGTTCTTATAAATAACGACGGCGCTAAAGAGAAGAATCGACAAAACCGGTACGACTAAGGCAATGAGGGCGAATAGAAGAAGCTTGGGTTTCAAGCTCAAGACGATACCTCACCTATCCGGCGGGAAGGAATGATCAAATCGAATAGAACCTATGTCCCATATTCCAACTTATCAAATACAAATGGTATAACGGTCGCCGTAATTGTGTCCATCCCTGCAGTTCACTAGC
>Ga0180438_10003816_pt1 | contig 22329 bp, 57 predicted proteins | sample SS_ome_12_FD_132455 | JGI IMG/M metagenome (GOLD analysis project Ga0180438, IMG submission 132455) | Hypersaline lake sediment archaeal communities from the Salton Sea, California, USA - SS_3_D_2 metaG | ecosystem: Environmental > Aquatic > Non-marine Saline and Alkaline > Hypersaline >...
ACAAGAAGGGAGTCAAGGCCAAGAGAGCGAAAGCGGGGAAGGGCAAGCCGAAGATCGAGAAGTACTTGTTGCCAGAAGTGCAGCAGGTTATTGGCATCGATTTGGCGTATGTTCTGGCGTGTCTCGACCATCCTGGCAAGCTCGTACAGATGCTGGAATACATCGGGCTCTCAGGATTGCCCGTCCCTAGGAGGAAGGACCCGACAGATGCAGCCACGTGAGTTTTTCGATCGAGTATCTGATCATGAAGACTTGGCTTGGGTAGGATGCAAGAGCGCCCAGGATCAAACTTCTGCTCAGGTATTGGTCCGTTGCAAGAGTACTGGCGCGGTATTCTCTCTTGCTGTGACCACTGTAATAGAGCACCCATGGAAGCAAATCTTCGGGGTGTTGACTGGGCAGAGATCACCGCGCATTATGACGCACATCACCAGAATAGTCGGGTATTACTCTCAGCTGCACAATTGGAACAAGTCCAAACTGGCTGAGTTGAAAGACCGACAACGGGGGCATTACATACTCCCGGAAGTAAAGGCTAAAGGGGACGGTAATGGCGAAGGCGCATGCACGCAGAGATCGTCGTACGAAGCGGCAGGAGAAGCAATTAGGCTCTGAGATTATGGGGGTAGCGACCGACCTCAGGGAAGCCTTGAGGCCGGTCGTTGCCTTTCGTGGTGAGCTAGAGAAATGCACCACACAGGAGCAGCTCCAACTTGCAGTGCTTGAGGGCGACCTGCCTGGGCATATCAGCAAAGTATTGGATCTACACCAGAGCTTGATGCTTGCGTTGGCTTTGGGGGCCAGGGTTGAGGCTGAGCGTTTGGGTGAGGTTGATCTTGGCCGTAAGATTGAGAAGCAGGTTGAGGTGGAGAAGCAAGAAGCCACTAAGTATGTGGCTCCAAAGTCGTCTTTCTTGGACGACTGATTCATTGAATAACTCCTTGACCCAATCAACCATGTAGGGTACTCTACTGTGGCCAACAGTATGCTCAAAAAGCAGCTGATTTTGCTGTTGACTTATTAAGTAGGTCATCTACGCTGCTGGCGACAGGAGGGAGGAACCCCAATGAGTAAGAAGAAGAAGAAGCGGGGTACACGAGGGGGCTGTAGGGCTGGCGCTGGTCGCAAGCCTATGGCTCCAGAGGAGAAGATGACCAGTATCAGTTTCGCGCTGCCGATCCCTTTGCTTGAGCGCATTGACGAGCGCCAGCATGTCGAGGGGCGCGGAAGTCGGTCGGAACTGTTGCGTATCTTCTCTGAAGAAGGTTTGGCACGGAAACCGAAGCAGTCGAAGAAGGGAAGTGTGGGCGCATGTCGGACGGCACAACCAACGAAGTAGCAGGTGTAGCAGAGAATTGGCCGGAGGAACGTGAGTGGCACCCCACAGATGCTCGCTGGGGTGAGCAGCCGAGGCCGCCTGTAGAGGATCGTGAACCAAGTCTCAAGTACGATCGAGCACGATGTCCACTTATGCCGTTGCAGGACTACTTGGTCCTCCGTGTTGACAACCTGGATTTCGTCACAAGCAGTGGACTTGTAGTGGCTGCTGATGGCGCTGCCGACGGTGCCGGTTCGTCAACTCCGATACTGATAGTAGTTCGCACTGGCCCGGATGTGAAGCACTACAAGCCGGGAGACTTCGTTATCACCAACCCTCGTAACAATGAGCTTGGTTGGGCATGGTCTGATCCTCGGCCACCACACACAACAGACACATACATCATGATGCGAGAGAAAGTGATCATTGCTCGTATTGATCATGAGGTTGTGGAGCAGTTGAAGTGTCGCGGTCGCTATCTCAAAGAACAGCAGAAGCTGCGTGAAGAAGCTGCTGAGAAAGAGAAGGCCTACCGAGAATCAGATCTCAATCCGAACAAAGGCAAGGAACTCGTTGATGCCACTGGTAACCCGATCAGCAAGAGTGGTATGCACGAAGAAAATTTGCCGGAGGGCTTGACCCCAGATACACCTACACAGTAGATTGTCTCACTCGCATCCCTTACCCCTTCGGGGGTCGGGAAGCGTGCCTGGCACCATTCTCCGTTCCCACCGCACCTGGGCCACCGCTGGGCACGCCTTCCGACCCCTGATTCTTTTTGAAATACTATTAGAAAAATCAAAATAGGCCTTGCGCTGGAGGCTACAGTTGTGTTAGGCCAGTATATGGTGTGAAAAAACTATCAACTTATTCATTGACAGAAAAGTGGTGCTCAGTATACTACACGTGAACAAGTAGCGTGAAGTTTAGCTGATACTAACAAGAGCGGCATGACGGCCGTTAGAGAGTCTGGTAGCGATGGGGCGCTCGAAGTACATCTACACATTCGTACCGTCTGGGGAAGTACCAAGCCTGAATCTTCGTACAGGCATGACACGTTCTGTCTGTGTTCAGAATGCAAAGGCTGCGGCATCGAAGGACGGTGTTAGTCAAGATGTCTATCGCCGGGCTTTGGAAGATGCCCAAGGCCACCGCAGTGTTGATGATTCTCAGGGTTGGCAGCTTGTCAACACTATTGGTAAGAAACAACTTTCTGCCAAGACCAACCCGGAGATCGCGGAACCGGTTGTAGCTCGGGAATGTATCCGCTGTATTCAAGAGGTACTGCCGAACGCCGCCGCGCTCAGCAACTCCAGAGTGATGCATTACAGGCGTGACGGCATGCTCGAAGCGATACAGGCAATCAAGCGGCATTTCAACCTGAGCTGAGGACCTGCTATGGACGTAAAGGACATAGTGTTTTGGGATGGTAAGACTGATCCCAAACCCAACGAAGTTTGGGTCCCAGCACCTGGCTTTGAGTCATACTACCTCGTTTCCAGCTTCGGTCGCATTCTTCGGATAACCGGAGGTTGTGGCACTAAGTTGCATGGTAAGAAGTGCTACTTACTCAATCCGAGGGTGCCTAACAGCAAAGGCTATTTGAGCGTCAAGCTCTGCGGGGATGGTAAGCGACGATCGGTGAAAGTTCACACGATCGTTGTCGAGGCCTTTCTTGGTGGTATGCCGGAAGACGAGTACGGTCGTTATGAAGTGCATCACATCAAACCAGACGAGAAGACCAACAACAGACTAGACAACCTGGAGTGGAAGTCAGCCAAAGAGAACCGAGAAGAACAATGGCATAGGTACTACACACGCGGGGAGGTGGTCTGGTGAGTGATCGTGATGAGAACAGATTCAACGGAATCATCTTCAGCCGGAAGCCGCAAGAGGTTGGTGAACGTCTGGCCGAGCAGTTCCACAAAGACATGCGGGACTGTCGTGTCTTCAAAGATGAAAGTGGCAGCCAGATACAGGGCACGTTCAAGAAGCCTATGTCAGCTCAGGAGATCATCGAGCGCACACGGGAAGCACTGGAAGACTGATGAGCAAAATACCAGACCCTGAAGAAGTACAGAAGCGGCTGGACGACATGGAAGTCAAGCTTCGCAGCTTCATGGAGTCTATCGGGATGCCACCACATATCCTGGCGGCTATAGCATTCGATGAGCAGGTTGGTGCTGACGAGCGACAGTTTGCTGCGGCTATCTTGATTCCTAGTGACATCAAGCTGCCGCACTTCCAGATCATGATGGCTGGGATCTTCGCTTCGGTGTCCAAGCACAACCCTGTCGAGGCTGATCGATTGCTGTCCCTGATAGCTCAGTCGACACATGCAGAGATTGCGGCACACCAGAGGGCCAAGACCCAGGCTGCGAGAGAGCATCCGCCACACACAATGAACTGATAGGGGGACCGGGTGAGTCTTGAACTACTTGTGGCAGAGGTGGCTGACATACTGGGACTGGAGTCCGGCGCGAGTCCTGAGCAGATCTTAGAGCGATTGCGGGAGGTCATGCTCATGGCCGGTCAGGCTTGTTCAGCTGGGATTTCAGACCCTATGGTGGTCATAGACCTGTCTGATAAGGTTGGAGAGGCCGTTGGACCGGTTTCAGGGGGCTCAGAACCACCATGGATTGCTCCTAAGGGCCTTGATCGTGCCGCTGGTACTGATGGATGTCCTACAGGGATTTTTGGGCTCACAGGGGCTACAGGAGGGCGAGATGGCGAATAAGGTGAAGGCTGCCAAGAAGGCTATGGATCAGGCGTACGAGAAGCTACAGCGGCTGCGGAATGAGGTGAGGCAGCAGGAAGGGAAGCTGACTAGTACTGCACAGCGGTACCGTGCTGCGGCAGCTTCTGAGGTGCACGAGATATTGCGTGGCCTCAGCTGGGAGCGGAAAACCGGCATGAACTCACGTGGTAAGATGGTTGCATTTGTTCCGAAAGAGCACCCCCTGGTGGGGATTCTGGGCGCGGCTAAGGGCTTATCGTTAATGTCGCATTCATACAACGGTGTTCATGTGATTTACGGTCCAGCCGATTGGAAGCATAGCGGCATGACGGCGATCACTACGGACAAAGCGGCTCTCGAACGTATCGGTGTGAAGTTCAAACAACGCAGGAAGTCGAAACCTAAGGATCGAGAGCTACTGAATGCTCTTGATGAAGCAAACATCAGTCCGGCTGAGTTGAAGGAGCTTCTCAGGAACAGGGAGTGACACACTGAAAGCGGGGGAGCGGTGAGCAACGGAGAAAAGGCTCAGGTGCAAGATTCGGCGTGTGCGGTCTGCCACAACAAATTTGAGCAGGACGATCCCCGATACGTGTGGGATTGGGACATCTATGTCTGTGTTCCATGCTTGGACAAAGAGAAGAAGAACAAGAAGAAACCAGAGATGTCCCACACCATGATTCTAGCGGGATTGGTAAAGCGCGTGTTGCCCGTAGCAGCGGAGTAGGATGTCTCGGTGGGTAGAATAGGCCGGAACAAAGAGTGCTCTTGTGGTAGTGGTCGCAAGTACAAGCGATGCTGTGGTACTGCGGCCGGGCAGGTGAGCGTGTTGCCAGATCCAGGCCCGGTTACCAAAGACATGAAAGTTGCAGCTGAGAAGATGTTGGCTGAGGAAGGGTACGACGCAGAAGCAGCCCTGGCTATACGGGAGATGCAACTGGCACAGCGAGCCCGAAAGCCACTTTCTCGGACCAATGCTATGGCTGTGGCGCTTATGACTCTGGGCCTGGCACAGGAGGGGAACCGTGATGGCCGAGCGTAGTCAGGAAGAGATGATCAACAGTCTGCGTATTGAGGTCTCGAAGTTGTCTCAGCGGCTTCATGCCTGCGAGAACCGGCACTCGATAAAGGACGGCATGATTGCCAGGCGCGACAAGTCTTTGGACAAGGCTCATGTGTACATCGAGACCCTGAAGGCTGAGAAGGCGGCATTGGAAGAGACGGTTGTGAAGTTGAAGGACGCAATCCGAGATGTCAATGAGAGAATGAAGGTGACACATGGCTGATAACTTCGATGGTTATGTAAGTTGCCCGCACTGTGGTAAGCGGCGCAAAGCTCCTGAACCATCTGCTCTCACGAAGCAGCACAATATCAAGTGCTTGAAGTGTAAGAGCATATTCGTGGTCCAAGACACAGTCGAGCATGACTGGTTCGTTGCAAGTCAGCCGCCGGTCAAGTTGGGTCAGCTGTTCACGTTGTCTCCAGATACTCTCACTGGTGTGCCTGAATCTGAATCGGATACGTATGAGATCACTGAGTTGTACCTGACCGTGGACGGTTGGTGGGTACGAGGTGACGAAAAGAGTCTGCGGGATTGTTACTGCTACGTGGAGGTAGAGAACGTGGTCTTACTGGAGGAAGAATGCAAGAAGTGAACCGAGAAGTCATGCACGGGAACGTGGATTGTGTTGAGTCCGAGTTGATTCGGCTTGGAGTTACCACATTGGCTACCGAACAGCACCTGTTGACTTGGGCTGGGCTCCACGGCTTGAAGCGTGTGAAGATTCGAGCTTACGGCAACCCGGGTGTCGTAGCGATGTATATCCGAGAGAAGCTGCATCCAGACCACTTGAGGATGCTGAGTGTCGAGTTGCACGAGCAGTTGGTCTACGGCATAGAGGTGCACATGCTATCAGGTTGGTGGAATTACTACTTCGGGTCAGTACGCCTCGGGTAGCAATGATCAGGAGGTCATTGGTGGCCAAGGAGAGTTGTCCGTCTTGTGGGATGTCGTTGCACACGGCCGAGGTGTGCGATCACTGTGGCCACACAGTTTGTGGTGACTGTTACCACCACGACTTTGAGGCATGCACTGCGTGTATGCAGGATGCGCTGCGTGAGAAGAAGGCGGAGGCCAAGAAGCCCAAACAGGGCGTGTCTTGCAAGACGTGTGGCTGGGCACGTTGGGTCATGTGCAAGGGTGGTCGGCGCGTGAACACTAGCCAGTATGGTACATGTGATTGCCCAGTAGACCATCTGCTTCAGCAACTACCGGCGTGTATACGCGATTATCATTTCCACAAGTCAGCCATATGGTATCGGGATAACTGGGGTGAGGGTTGTACGCGCTGGAAGAGAAGGGGTTGAGCGTGACAAAGACTGATCGAGTAGTGACTGAGGTCCTTGGTTGGGAACTCCTGGAGATCGATTACATCTTCTCCAACGACCCTACAGATCTTTTGTATCAAGACGAGAACGCTGGCAGCAAGCTCAAGAGAGGAACACTAGTAGTACACAAGGATGACGATGGTGATCCTATTGTCATCACTCCGAGCCACGCCAAGTGGTGGGATCTGATCCGGCGCGAGCAGGTGGATAACGTTGGACTGTACTACGTCCTGACTGATCGGATCAATATAGACGACAAGCTCTGCATCATTGAGCGGGATGATTTCAAGCCATTCCAGAACGCACACGATGACTACCAGGTACTGAAGCGTGTCAAGTCGAAGTGGCCACAGAAGAAACGTGATGAGTACTCTGGTGTGCTGTGGAGTATCCAAAGGATAATGGCCGGATACAAGGTTGGTGATTGGTCTCGTGCAGCACTGGAAGTAGTTGATAGGTAGCTGTAGTAGGTTCCTTTGAGCGGTGGGGAGAAGCCATGAGTAAGCTCGGACATCTGACGATCTCGTTGCGAGTGGATGACACGAAGGTGGAAGTGACGAGTGATGAACCGTGGTGGGAGATGGGCTTCAATCATCTGTGGAAGACAGACCCAGATCGAAGTAAGCCAAAGCAAGCTGTGGCTATCCAGTACTTGTTGTCAACGATCGTCAACGTCGAGCTGAAGGATCACCTGGAGCAACTCATCAAGGATCTCTTCTCCAAGATGCTCGATAAGCAGCGTGGCAAGTCCACGTCACATCCGTACACGTGTGAGGCGTGCGAGCGTGAGGTTGAGAGTGTGGACAGTGCAGGTCTGTGCCCGGACTGCATCGAGTACATACAGGAGCTGGAGAAGCAAGAGACGAAGACACTTACGGAGGATGAGACGGCTCAGCTCGCACAACGAATCCAGATTCAAGTAGAAGGACTTCAGATGGATGAGCACTACCTGCCGACTCAGAAGAACCGTGAGAACATCATGAACACTTGCAAGCTTTTTGGTTATGAGCAGCACGAAGCAGTACCGCTGTCCGGGGACTACGATAACCCGCCGGACGGGTGCCCGAACTGCGGCAGGGCCAGGGTGATGCTCTGCCAGGACGGAAAGCATCACTGCGAGAAGTGTTGGTGGTGTATCGAGAAGGGTGAGTACGACTGGCAGTGGTGGAGCCCCAGTACGAAGGCAGTGGTACAGCAGCTAGATGCCGGACCAGGGGATGTACTGACTTCAGCTGACATAGGTGATGCCGAGCCTGACGAGGAGGAATCTCAATGAGCAACCAACACATAATCATGACACTGCGTGTAGGAGACGTGAGCGTGGATGTGACACTCCGGCGCAAGTGGTTGAAGAATGGCTTGGCCGGAGAGGAACAAATCCGAGGGAGTAGTCAAGACGTGGAACTACCAGCAGACTTGGAAGAAGCGAAGGACATCCTGGTAGGCCGCATCGTGGAGGACATCAAGAGAGAAGTTGGAGATGTGCTACACGCAGCTGTGAAGTCGCTTGTCCGTAAGTTAGAAGCTCAAGGAGTGAACCCATGATCGTGACGCGCAACCAACTGAAGGACAAGGACGGCAACTTCACCATGTCCGCGATCGAGACCGTGGACGACGCGGAAGCGGTACTGCGTGACTGCTTCGAACATATCTCAGGCCTGGAAACGAAGCTGGAGAACGCCGAGATGGTGAGTACCACACTCGCACTCGGCAACGGAGAACTGCGCAGTGACAACGAGAAATTGAGGGAGAAGCTGTCCGAGCTGAATGCTCAGAAGGACAATGCTCTGAAGTTCCTCAATGATGAAGAAGAGAAGGTACTCAAGGAGATCAACTCGGAACCACAAGTAAAGTGCCCGAGCTGTCACTGGTCTGGCATGTATGCGGAGTGTGCGTTCTCAACCTTTACCTTCAATACCTCAAACTTTCCCCACTACCGTTGCAAAAAGTGTGGCTGCCCAACGCTGTTAACCAAGACTGTAAGCGTCTGTGAACTCGCTGTCGGCTCATGCTTCATGTACTACGGAGAGATGGCGCACTACTGTGTGTTGGAGAAGCCGGAACCCAACATTGTGAAGTGCCGCCGGATACCGGATGGCGACGTAATGCGTCAGCACGGCCTATCTCCTGTGATGCCGGTGACCGACCCGAAAATTCTGCAAGAAATTCTGAGAATCTGCGTGCAAGCAATTCAGAAGCATGAGTGAACATGCCGATATCGTTTCTGCTTGATGAATCGGCTGTACGCGCATGAATTCGAGTGCTGTTGAATGTCAGGAAACAAAAGAGCAGCCGTATGAGTACTGGACACCATGAAGGATTCAACCTTGTTTCCTGACATGAAACACAAGTTTGTTGAATGTAGAGAAACTAACTACATGGTATCAACTTCAGAAAAGTAGTGTTTTGCAGGTGCGTATCCGGGCAATCGCCAAGGTGACCACCTGCCAGGGAACGACCTTGTTTCTTGACATGAAACAAGGTTAGGTTAGGAGGACAGGTTGCTGACTAGGTCGAGGAGAGGACGGAAGGTCGTGGGAACAGGTTACAGTGTGGGTGATCGACTGCGCGCGCGAGGATCAGAAGCAGGTTTGCTGCGCCGGGAGATCTATATAGTCCTCACATCCAGCTCGCTGAACAGGGTCGCGTCTTTGGCGACCAGGTCAGGTGAGAGGGTCCCAGGTACGTTCACCTGGTCTTGGTTGGAGAGGCACACTTGGCGGGTTAAGGAACGGGTGTAAGGGGGCGCTGCTATGCCGCACAAACAAGGGTTCGAGTGTTCAAAGTGTGGTGCTGACAACTGTGGTTCTTCTAATGACCTGTGTGTCAGGTGCTCTGAGAAAGAGGACAACATAGGTAGCTGCACACACCGGCCGCCAAGACAGAAGGGTGATGTGTGCCCGAGACAGTCTGAACTCACCAAGCTCAAGGCGGAGCAGGAACAGCTCCATCAGAAGTTCGATAGTGCTGATCTTGGTAGGGCTGAATGTCTTCGCCAACACAAGATACAGTACGAGAGGGCACAGAGCTTAGAGGTCGAGAACACCAAGCTCAAGGAGAGGGTCAAGGAGCTGGAGTCCGAAGTCCAAAAGTGGAAGGACGAAACCACTGATGCCGCGAGTGCGTTGCTGGATGTCATGGATGCGATTGGCATGGATGCGCAGATCAAGGGTGCATCGCGCTATGCGATACGTGGTACCGCAGCAAGTGAAGCAGTGAGAGAGTTGCAGATCGAGAATGCCAAGCTGCAGGAGCGCATTACCGAGTTGGAGGCTGTGGTAGTTAGTCGTGGAGAAAAGTTGATAGCCAATTCTCAGTTGCACGCTGAGGAAACCAATACAGACTACGATTTGCTCACTGCCGAGATTGCTAACCTAGGGGAGCGCATTTGTAAGACAATCAAGGCGATAGAGGGGATCGAGAAAGATTACCCGGCAACCGCGAAGATGTTGGTGGCGATGTTATTGGGCAAGGATTCGGCTACAGAGGGGGCGTGATGACCACGAAAGAATACCACAGACGCCTAGACCACATCACAGGAGCGATTCAGGCGTTGTGGATAATGGGACCAATGTCTGCCACGGACATGAAGACCGATCTCATGGCTCGGCTGGATGAATTTGTTGAGTGGTCGCGGACACGGCCACCGAAAGAAGTGCATGGCGATAAGCCCTCCGATACGGATAGCAAGAGTTAGGGGAGACTATGGCGAAGGCCAATGAAAAGGAACAAATACGCAACTGCCCTCTGCTTGGGCTCAAAACTGAATGCGCCAAAGATCGTTGTGCGTGGTGGGATGACTTTACAAACAGCTGTTGCATCGTATCTATGTCGCGTGACATTTGGTTAATGCAGAACAGCTCACGAAGACATGGGATGGGGCTCTAATATGGATGACAGCTATCACGATCAGATGGCCTTCAAGTACGGGCAACTGGCCGAGAAGTACCGCAAGCTGGGTCTGCTAACAGCGGAGCGGGATGCTCGCAACATGCAGGACAACCACATACGACTTGCTGAGAAGCACCGCCGGGTGCCAGCTGCAGCACCTGATCAGGATTCGGTATGTAAGGGTGGGGGGTCAGCATGACTTGGGGCTTCTGTGGGCTCACCAGGCGATTCCTTGGCTATGGAGCGCCGAGCGCGAACTGTGTTGCGTATCGTGAAGGGCAGTGCGGACGTGGCGATTGTATCCGTGATAGCTGCGAGTACTACGAGGAGCGCGAAGCCAAAATTAGCAAGTACCTCAAACCGGTGCATGCAGTTAAGCCCCCTACTGTAGGAAGTGGAGAATAGGCATGTTGTGGACAAGGGTCGAGATCGTAAAACAGGTCGGGCTCGCACTGGGGATAGCTGCTATTGTAGCAGTCCTGGTAATCACTATGCGTCTTTCGATGAGCGCCCCACCGAAAGAGCCATTGTTTTCTATGGGCACAGTAGTGCTGCTCAAACTTGATGGGCAGCGTGTGATGGTTACACGAGTCAAGCACAGAGGTCCAACACGTGGGTGGTGGTATGATTGTCGAGTGCCACTATTAAGGCAGCGACGGCGCGACGGTTTCGTATCGGCCGACACAGAGATCACTTCGTACAGTATAGTGACATTCCGGGAGTTTGAGCTGGAGTCACCGGACAACGTGTTCGATACGGATAGCGGGGAATAGGGGGAATTTGTGGCTACGCGAGACAACACGAGAGAAGGCATAGACGCGGCCATTAAGGACTTCGCTGTACACATGAAGCACAAGTTGCTGTTGACGAGACACCGGCCGCATTGGAAGACCTGTGACCAAGGCTTTCTGCACAGCAGGTTGCTTGAAGAGGCAGAAGAGCTACTCGCTGCGATTGAGTGTGGCGACCGCAAGTCAATAGTGCGTGAGGCGGCAGATGTCGCCAATTTCGCCATGATGTTAGCAGATAATGCTCAGTGGGATGGAACTAGGCCGTGGGACAGCCACGAGGGGCGTTAGCGGACAAGGATTAGGCTGTAGATAAGGGGACTAGTTGAGTATTACAGATCAGTGCGAGTGCTGCCACAAGCTCGACGAAGCAGCACACCGGTTGCTTGAGAGTAAGAAGCGCATAGCTGCGCTCGTGGCAGAGTGCACAGAGCTGGAGCATGCTAGAGCTTCGTGGGAGGAGTCACGCAATCACTCGAATGCTGCGTATCAGAGTGAACGTGAGGAGCGTATGCGCTTTCAGGCAGATGCCAAGCACTTCGAAGGTGAGAGTGTTAAGTTGCGGAAGGCTGTCAGCCGTCTTGCTGAGGGTCTGGGTAACTCGTTGGCATGTACTACTGCGATGGGGACGGTAGAGCTAGCACTCTCTCGAATGCAGGACATGAATAAGATGCTTAGTATGGCTGAGAAAAACGAAGACCCTGCGACTACAGGTGTAGATGAGATCACTACACTAAGGCAGCAGCGCGATCGACTCGCTGACATGCTCGACCTGATAGCCAACAGCAACACAGACAACATCAGCCTGGTGCGCGCACACCGGGACATGGCCAAGGTTGGTGTGGATGGGATCGTGCGTGCTGAAGGAAACGAATGGCTGATGGAACTACGCAAGCAGCGCGACATCTGATCATTTGATTATCCTAATAATTTATTCTTGACTTCATATTGCTTGGTACTATAGTTCTTGTAGCAAGGAGAAGTGACATGAACGTAGCAAGCAGAGACGAGATACTCAGGAAGTTCGCTGCGATGAAGTGGACGTACGCGGACAAGGATCACGAGGCCAGGAGACTACTGGCGGATCGTATCGAGCAGGCGGGTGGCCGGGGAGACTTCATCACCTACTCCAAGCTGGTGGAGGATGTGGTATTCCACTTGCCGAACATCAACAACGGGGACGACTACCGGATACACACCTACGACTGGTCCGGCTTGGACAGAAGGATCATCGGAGACTTCCTGGGTCACATCTCTATGGAGAGTTACCAGGCGCACGACTTCTTCGCCAGTGCCTTGGTGGTGTCTGCAGAGAAGTCCAAGTCTGCGATGCCGAGTCGTATCTTCTTCCAGTGGATGGAGACTTTGAATGTCATCCCGGACCTCAGTGAGAACAGTGTGCTCAGGTTCTGGACCGAGCAGACACGCAAGGCATTCGATTGGTACGCGAACGGGGAGAAGGTAGGGCAAACAGATGACTGATGAGACAGAACTTCCCAACTGGGTGAATGTGGTGAAGTACAATATCGAGAGGAACGAGCACACCGAAACTCAGCTGGAGTCACTGGTGGAACACCTGAGGGAGTGTCGGAGGATGCTGAGGCAGCTGACGGATACGGCGCGGGATGTGGAGCTGGTGTTCCCCTACAGGCTGGTGCGCGACCTGCAGACGGCGAAGCATATTTTGTGGCGCAGAGAGCCTCCGGTCCTTCACAAAGACAAGGAGAATGGTGATGCGGTCACCGAAGGTAGTTGAGAAGCGACACGCCGAGGTGGATGCCAAGGCAGAGAAACTGTTCAACCCGAGAGCAAGTGCGCGCAAGAAGCACGACTGGTTCTACGCAGCGGGTTACCGAGATGCCTTGGCTTGGGTACTCTCGTTGACAGGCAAAGACACAACCAATATCAAGAACACAATCAGTAGCAATCAGTCTTAGCAATTGGTGGTGAACAATGGTGCGATCTTTCAACCTCGATGACACTGATGAGCGGGCCGACCTGAACAACCCGGTCAACCAGAAGATCCACCAGGCAGCCGAGCGCATGTTGATTGAGTACCCGGGAGAGATCTTCCTCAACCTGGATCGATCGATGCATCCACTGTTCGAGGGACCTGCAATGGACCTGGTCGAACGTGCGATCGCTATGTTGTCTCGGTCTGTGGGTGAGGCACTGGATGATATGCTACTTCGTAGGATTGAGGCTGGCATCACGCATGGCTACCTACCGTCCGGGCTGTCCGGGGTGAATGCTAAGGCACACTGCGGGGATGCGAAGATCTCTGTGTTCATCACGATGCAACACGTTACCGGTGCGGCCGGATGCTTCGAAGTAGAAATGCCGGTAGAGTGGTAGCCCTTCAATCTTCTCTGAATAACCTGTTGACGTATTCAACAACTTGGTATAGTTATTGGGTGGTCGGCGTACTGGGTAAGGAGGCGTAGTAATGAGTTCCCAATGCGTGTCAATGTATTTGCCAAGCTGCCCGAAGCGAGTCGGCGACCAGTGTTACGGTAATCGCTCTTCGTTCGAGTCGTGCCGTGAATCAGAGCGAGAGCTGTGTCGCAAAACGAAATGCTGGATACCAGACGGCGAGTGCGCGACTTGTGATGAATACGCCAGCGGTGGGTGCGCGACAGCCATGCTGCCGTCCCGGAGTCCTCTACCTGGCGACAGTGTGTCCACTACGGATAGCGGGGAATAGGGGGAGATAGTGAGTCGCAAATTATGGTATGTCTCGACCATGTGGCGTATGGCTGGATCTACGTACTGGAACCAAGACGATGCGATCATAGCCGTACACCCACTGAAATGGTTGGGCGAACGTCGCGCTGCGGGTGGGGCGAAAGAAGATCATTGCTTATTGTTTTTCTGCGAGGCACCTCATAACGCAGCAGAATTGATGTGCGGCCAAGTGGGGTGGGTGGACGATGCAGCGGACAAGGATTCGGCTGCAGAAAGCAAGGGGCAACGATGAACAGTGAACATCTCTTAGAATGGACGTTGCGGGTAACCAGAAGCTTGCGCGAGTTGGTCGAGGCGCTCATGGACCCGGAAGAATTGCCGAGGATTCAAGAGGTGGCAGACGATGGATGCTTGCGAGGGAATGGGTGTGAAGCGTGTGAGCAGCATTATGGGCAACTCCACAAACCAGATTGCCCCCATTACACGCAGCGTCTAGTCGAGGCAGCCAAATCTGCAGGCATGTCGTGGAAGCAGCGGAAATCTGTTGAGGATCAACTCAGGGCCGTCCGGGGTGGCGTAGATCCAACCTTTGGCCTTAAGCATCAACTAGAACAGGTAAAAGACCAACTCGCAGAAGCTGTACAACTGAACATGATCTATCGAGCCAACATGTCATCCAATAGGCCCTCTACTGACGGGAGTGGGGAATAGTGGCAACTAAGAAGCCTGTCGTGTGGATCATTGAGGATGACGATTACTTCGCCAAGAAGTACACGGAGCGACTAACGTTTGCTCGCACGGTCTGCTTTGAAGATCCATTCGATGCGTACTCCTCCGGCGCGGCCGCTCCTGCTCTGATTCTGATTGATATCAGCGCGGTAGCTCCAATCGTATCAATGCATGTTCACGGCGCGTACAGCAGCATAGCACAGCTCGGAGAGCTACACCCTGGCGCTATCATACTGATCGTGTCTGCGGTATCCAAGGCGTGCCTGGATGATGTTGCAGATGAGGTGCGGGAGGTGGTGGACAACGTCGTCGAGGTCTTCCCTTGGGGTAGCAGTAGGACGCACTTCGATTCAGTCGCGGAGTACATCAAGCAGAAGTTGTAAGCAGAGAGCGGGAAATAATTGTGGTCAAGGTGATAAAGCCAACCGGCTACTCCGTACTGTGGCAGGATGTTTCTTTCTTGCAAGCTGCGCGTGCGGCCACACATCCTCCGTCTCCATTCACTGAGACACAGCGCGCAAGGGTTCGCATGCGGAGTCCATTGGAACAAGCCATCCAGATCGCAGCTCATAGACGTGGGTTGGACCCGTTATTTGAGTATGGGATGTTCATTGACGGGGAATTCTATGTTATCGGCTATGACGATGCAGTGAACAAGGATTCCGCTGATGGGAGCAGCTCATGATGTCTGAGGTGGTGCGGTGTGGTCGCTGCAAGATCGTGTCTTGTGTTCAAGGTGGAGCATGGCAGGCAGTAGGCAGGAGGTGCCCGCATTGTGGGTCGGTGGGCGTGTGGGTGAAGACTAGGCCGATGTCATCTGATAAGCCCTCCGCATGCAAGAAGGGGAGTAGCCATGGATAACCTTCCGAAGCACGCATGGAGTTGTGCAAACTGTCTTCACAGAAGCAGTGGTGAGGAGTGTCATGGTTGTTGCATTGACGACCCGGAATCGCAAATGGGGTCCTACTGGGTCGAGTCATTTGAGTCCATCCACGAGCGGGCGGACAAGCAAATCGTGGAGCTGGAGGCACAGCTAGTCACCATGACATGCAATGCGGAGAATGAGCGGTTGGCAAAGGAATCTCTCAAGATTGAGAACACGAAGTTGCAGACTGGGCTGCAGCAGCTAGTCAACATAGTCAGGTCGCATTCAAAGCCGGGAGATGATACTGAGAAGCTGATTGAATCGGCGGTGCAGTTACTACCTGACAACGCGAGGACGACGACACCAAACGAGGAAATCCGAAGTCGTTGGCCTGATCATGGTGAGCAGATAGAGTTGGATCATTGAGAAAGTAGGGAGCGGTCATGGATAGATACCAGTGCGCGCAACCAGGGCATGTTGATTGTCAGTCACGACATGCGAACGGCTTATGCATGAGTGCGAATGAAAGAAGCTATCCGTTGTGTGCAAACGCACGCATCATTGAGCAGGCGGAGCGCATCGAGGAGTTGCAGGCCATCATCGAAATAACAAATGAGAGTGATGATGGGCACAGGATCTATCACCAGATCACAGGTAACAACCGGGAACTGCGTGCTGAGAACGACGAGCTGCGGGAGAAGTTGCAGCAGGTTGAGGACATAGTTAAAGGTATGGCCGATCTGTTTGAAGTGAAGTTGAACAGAAAGCCACCTGCCAATGCTGATGAGAAGCCAGAAGAGGGGGCATAATGCCGCTGAACTTGCAAGACCTGGTAGACGGAATGAACGCTCGAATGCAGCGTGAACGGGCAGGGTCGCAGCTGACCTTGGGTCATCTTATCGAGAAGCTTGAGGCAATGCCTGATGGTGCTGTGGTGCCTAACCTGAAAAAGGCTCACAGTTATCGTGGTTACTATGTAGATCTGGCATTCGAACGTGGAGACGGCACTAGGCCAGCGGCAGAGTTGTTGGCAGAGTGCCGTGCTTCAATGGGGAAGATGTTCGAGGGGTACAAAGGCGGCGAGTTCGTTATGGGCGAACTCACCCCGGTGTGGGTTGCCGAGTACGGCTGCTCTGGACAACGGATCATTGCGATAGGTAGTGGCAACAACCTGGAGCTTGCAGAAGACGAGTGATACATCGGACAGTGGTAGGGCGGCGCGGCGTTGTAGCGTCGAGTGTGGGTGTGGTGTAGGGAGCGCGACTTCCAAATGGCTACAACCATGGAACAAGCAACCCCCGAGGGAGCCAGTGCGGAGCTGGCCGCCGCCTCTACTGCACCAGGAGGGAGCGCGTATATAGATGGACATCGTGGTCACCATCCCGAAGGTTAGGCAGGCCGAGATGGAAGAGGAGGAGCGCCTCCTCAGGCAGAGACTAGACGCGGGTGAGAAGGGCCTGACGCTCTTCTGGGGCACGAGTATGCGGCCGACGAAGCTGATGGTGGGGGACAGGGTCTATTTCGTGTGGGACGGGGCGGTGAGGGCGTATCACATCCTGACCGGCTTTAGGAACGACGAGAGGTGCGAGCACACCGGCAAGAGGTACAAGGGCTGCTGCTTGATGCTCGACCCGGAGGTGCACAGCGTGGAGCCAGAGCCCATGAAAGGCTTTCGAGGTTTCCGCTACAGGTACAGGAGGGCCGGAGGATGAGACTAGGTAAGACAACGGCATGGTTGACTGAGGAAGAGTTCAAGTACATGCCTGAGTACTCCCTCAGCCTTCCAACCTTGACTACAGAAGGTAAGACGTGGAAGTGTAGAAGAGGAAGCAAATGGTATGTGGGTCAGTATGGGAAAGCAGTGCAAGTACCAGGAACCACAGAACGACAAGTCCCCATTACCTGGCGTAAGCTGGTAGTGATGCCGCCAGAACATGCGCATAGGGTGTAGTACGGAATTGTGGAAGGGGTGGCGGACCACTATGTGAGTCAATGGCGCACTGTGGGTCGCGCCCTAGGTGCTCGCCATTCGCCGCCCCGACCACATTGTTGTCATTCGTAGCGCACAGGTTGGCAACAACCTGGTTGTTGGTAGTAGAGTAGCAGCAACATGAGGTGAGTGATGGTACGCATCTTCGGGATCATCCTGGCAGTTGTGTTCGCTGTCGTCTTGCCACTGTGGTTAGTATACGGTACCTATGCTGTTGTTGATGCTTACCGGAACTTCAGCAAAGAGAATCGACCGCGAATAGCTTGGATCAGAATTACAGTGCTCAGCATCATCGCGTTGATGATCAGTGCTTTGGGGTGTGCGGCTCTCATGCAAGAGTGTGGTTGGTGGTGAGCGTGCGAGACTGGCGAGCAACCCACAAGTGTAAGAAGTGCGGCAGGACTTGGCGTGCTATTCGGCGTCATGCAAAGCGGCCTCAGTGCCCGGCATGCTTTGGGTACGGAGCGCCACTACCTCGAATAGCAGCAGAGATTGAACAGGCAGATACAAACACACTGATAAGGAGTGATGATGAGTGATGGTGTAGCCGAGGTGGTTCTCACAACTTGTCCTGTTAGAGGTGCTGCGTGCAGGAATGAGAAGTGTGAGATGTGGGATGTAGTTTCACATGAAGCTCACCCACCGTTGGCCGAGCAGTTGGCAGAGCGGGAGCGTGAGTACGATTCCAAATCTTGGTGGTGGCGACTTTGGAACGACAAGATTTGGTTCATGGTATTCCGGCCTACCGTACGACCGAAGTATGGTTGCGCGCTCAAGCATGGCGGTGTAAGTCTACTGGGGTCTATTGAGGACCAGTAGGAGAAGGGGACACTGATGGGTGTTGAGCATTGTTTGGTATGCCCAAGTAAGGGAGAGATCTTCTACCTAGGTAAAGGGCCATGGTTGTCTGTCTTTTCTGGACAACTAGAGTTGGTTGAATCCAAGCATCTTCCATTACTCAAAGCAGCATTTGCTGAGAGGTATGGATCAAACGATGATGAAGCTACCAAGCTGTTCGACAGGATCAGAGATTGGGCTGAACGATCGAAGATCTATCTGATAAGCGACCATTCCCCGCACTTTGACAATTTGCAAGGACGGCGACTACAGCTTGTACGAGACCGTTACGTGGATGACCCAGAAACGGACAACAAGCTCAGCGCACTAGCCAACCGGCGTCGACAGCTAGAGTCGGAGATGGGTGAACTTCGGGAATCGAAACGGTATAACACAACCTTTATCGTCTAGACGACACTGGTGTGTTCACGAAGGCCAACAAAGGGGACACTGATGGAAATCAAGACAGACGATCGTGACCAGCGGGTGAAGGCGTTGCTGACGCAGAAGAACAAAGAGAGCAAGTTGCGGTTGCTCTATGCCTGGGCCAGCAAGGAGCTGCCCGAGGACATCAAGGAATTGGTGGCCAACCCGAAGATCGATTGCAAGACCTTCCTCGACCTGGTGAAGATAGCGACTCGGGAAGCAGACCTGCAAGAGGTCGCCGTGGATCTTCGCAAGCTCGTCAACATGTTCTGCAAGAGAAACCCAGACCCAGCGGCGGAAGCCAAGCAGTTCTCCAAGATCTGTGAGCGCCTGCCTGGCTTGGCGTCGAAGCTTGAAGGCGTTGCTGCCAGTGAGTAAGCCTGGAGATCACAAAGGCCTGAAGCCAGTATGTCCTCGGTGCTGTCGCGTGCTCATCGAGCGTGGGCTGGCCAAGCCAGGCAAGCTTTGTCAGGCCTGTCGGTTCAACGATGCGCAGATGCACAAGCGTCGTGGTGTAGGGAGATGGACGCAATGAGCGAAGGACATAAGTACTGGAAGCAGTGTCCGAAGTGCGAGACGCCTCGGCCGAGTCCTGGTACCACGCTGAATGAGCCGAGTGCGGCTGGCGAGTTATATAATCCGTACCTTGGATCGATTAGGCTATCGATCAACGCTGTGAAGTACCGAGGTCCTAAGGAGCTTGCTTGCACATGTGTCAGCAAGCGTAAGGTGAAGATCGAAGGTTTGTGGTGCAAACGTACGATGATGGTAGCAGATCCTGATTGTAAGATCTGTAAAGGCACCGGTACTAGACCAGAACGTATGATCATCGTCTGCCCAGGTTGTGGTGCTTGGTGGACCGAAGAACCAGCCGACGCACGTCGACGAAGCGAATCAGCTGAATAACTTCTTGCCCTATTCAATTTCCGTAGTATGGTTGGCCCGGCATCTGAGGCGAGGATCTCTTATGGGCGAGTTGGCGATGTTCATTGCTGGATTCATCATGGGTTGTGGTGCGGCGCTCATTATGTTCGCACGCCTGTGGCTCCGCATGGAGAAGTTCCTGGACTGGCTGTGGCCTTACGAGGATCGGAGAAAGTTCTGATGGGGATCGAACGCAACCTCGATATGACATTGGTGATTCGTGATCAATTTGGTCATGAGGTTACATTGTCGGCAACTACATTCTCGGTGCCGGATGGTGAAGATCCAGAGACAACTGGGGAGCGGTTGTACGACCACTGGAAGCAAATGAGGTGGGAGTACCGCAACAAGCTGCCACACAAAGTGGAAGATCTACTACGGTTGGCGAGAACAACGGAGGAGAAGGTTGATGGCAAAGAAGAAGCAAGCTGCACCGGCATGGCTGGTAGCTGAAGCGATCGCGTTCCTTCGTAACGAGCATCCCAGTGTGCTGCAGTGCGTAGCGAACATGTATCACTCCACCAAATACAAGACGGTGGAGGAGTGGCTCAATGTCAACTCGATAACCTGGGGTACCAAGCTCATGACACTCATCATGCAGATGGGCTACCAGTGGAATGTTGATGAGCTACAGCTGGTGTGGCACGGCATTGTCTGCCGGGCGTTGAAAGAAGAAGGCCTGGTAGATCCTGATGGCCGGAAGCTCGACCATGAGCTGAGGAAGAAGGCATGAAAGCAATCAAGCTCGGCATGACGACATTGGTTGGGTTTATCGACAAGAACTATCCGACTGATTGTGGTAACTGTTTCTCAGTGCTGGTCGATGAGCCGGAGGCCGATGAAGAACTCTGTCACGCATATGACAGAATCTCTCGCCGTGTTGCGAACATGCACTACGAAAACTTCGTGGAGCTGCTGCGCCGCAAGATCATTGAGTTCCCTGTTGAGGTAACGGAGCTGAACGAACGTTATTGTGCGATCACAGATCCTCGCGTGCCTGAAGAATGGAAGTTGACGTTGGAGACCGCGTGTAATCTATGCCGTCCTATGGATATCCATGAGTCAATGGTTGCTCCATACATGAGGAGGTTTTGCTCGGAGTGTGGTGCCGGACTCGACCGCGAGGACGAAGGCCAACTGTGCAGCACATGTATTGGTGAGCATGAGCGCGGAGTGAGGTAGTCAGAGAAAGAAGGTGGAACGTGGTGGGGACTACGTTGGATCTGTTGAGGAAGACCAGACGCAAGATCGTCAGGACGGAGAAGTTCGAACAAGAGCACAAGAAGGTGTGGTCGATCCCGGCGCGCAGGAGGATTGACATCACTGTGCCGATGTGGCGACTACATCTGGAGTGCGGTCACTATGTCGACGTGCGCAGAGATGGAGAGATGTTGCCATATCGTCGTGGGCGCAGGTGTACGTTCTGCGCGCATGGGCACGTTGTTCCGAAGACTGAGGAGGTCGCATGAGCAAGCAGTCAGGCAGACGGCGTGACATGTTGGGTGAGATCAGTAGTCGTATGGTTGTGTCGATTGGGGTGGCGATCCTCCTGTTGTGGTTGCATAGTGATCTTGGCTTGGAGTATATGATCGCTGTAGGTTTCGGCATGGTGATGTCGGCGCTGGTTGGCGACGCGATTGAGCAGAAGATCAATAAGAAGTAGGAGAGTCTGGGGAGTGCTAGTTTGAGGACTTTGAACAAAGGTACATTTCGTATCCTTGAAGTCGATCGACCTACTGTCAATAAGCGTATCTACCCACGTGCATTAGTGGAGAAGTTCATTGAGCAGGTGCGTGAGAGGTTGGAGAACCGTGCGCTGTTAGGTCATAGATACGATACTGTATTTGTAGAGCGACATCTTTTGGCAGATGCGTCACACCTGACTACAGATCTTCGCATCGAGGACAACTGGCTTGTAGCAGACATCGAAATACTAGATAACGCAGAAGGTTTGACCCTACAGAAGTTGTTGGAGAAGAACGCTGTGAAGTTTACTACACTTGTCTGTGGTTGCTATGCTTCTGATACTGGTGTAGTATCCGACGACACAGTACTTGAGCGTGTCGATTACGTGGAGGAGAAGCAATCATGAAATCGATGAACACTCGTCGTGCTGAGAGAAACGCAATGAAGAATAGACTTGCAGCTGTGTTTGGTGAGGCTTGTGGGGATCAACCATTCTTGCTGGAGATGGATGAGTATGTACCAGAATGCCTTGAAGCTGCAGTTGCTGAGATGTTGCGCTTGTGTGTTAAGAAGATGTTGGTACTGAAGTGGGACCTAAATGACAGTAACACTCGTGGAAAGCTAGCCACTGTTCTGAGTGCACATGCATTGAATGGCGTAGAATCCTGGATAGTTTGTGATTGTGTGAACAACCCACCACACATTGTGGACCAGAACCGTTTGGTAGTGACAGTCTTCCTACGAATGAAACCTGAATACACCAGACTCAAATTTACGATCACCATGCTTCCAACCACGGAGTAAGCTGCCAGTGACCCAGACTGCTGAACAGGTCGGACGGCCAACCCAACTGTTCGTATTCAAACAACGGCCACGTAAGCGGATCGTCTTCGGGCAGCTACCTGAACGGCCGAAGCCTGGAACTTTGATATTCAGGTCTGATGACGGCCTGGTAGTGCGTGATGCTGGTGATCGGCAGTTGGTTGGTGACTGCTTGATTGGCAGGATCATCTATCGCAGCGGCCGGTTCAGCTTTCGTACAGACGCCTCACGCGATCGGTACA
>Ga0180438_10003817_pt1 | contig 22323 bp, 19 predicted proteins | sample SS_ome_12_FD_132455 | JGI IMG/M metagenome (GOLD analysis project Ga0180438, IMG submission 132455) | Hypersaline lake sediment archaeal communities from the Salton Sea, California, USA - SS_3_D_2 metaG | ecosystem: Environmental > Aquatic > Non-marine Saline and Alkaline > Hypersaline >...
CAGCCCGGATTGATTCGATCCAGCCCGGCTGGATTTCACGCGGGGGCAGGTCGGGCTCCGGAAAATAACGGTAATCATGGGCGTCTTCTTTACTGCGCTGGGGAACGGTCCTGGCGGCTTTTTCATCCCAGCCGAGGGTCTGCTGGATCACAGCTTTTCCCTGCTTTTGGAGCTGGCTCTGGCGTTCGACCTCGTAATTCACCGAATCTTCCAGGGCCCGGAAACTGTTCAGGTTTTTTATCTCTGTGCGGGTAAAGAATTCTAAACTGCCTTTTGGGCGGACAGAGACGTTTGGTTCGATTCTAAGCACCCCTTTTTCCATATCGCCCGAATTAACCTCAAGGTAGCGCAGGATGGAGCGCAGCCCGGAGGCATAAGCGCGGACTTCAGCGCCGGAGTTCAGGTCCGGTTCAGAAACGATCTCCAGCAGAGGCACCCCGGCACGATTGAGATCGATCAGCGAATAGCCGTTACCATTATCGATTACGTGGGTCAGTTTGCCGGTGTCCTCCTCCAGGTGCACCCGCCGGATGCGGATCTCCTTGTAGCTGTCTTCAGCCAGGATCAATAGCGAGCCGTCCGTAGCCAGAGGCTGTTCGTACTGCGAAATCTGGTAGCCTTTCGGGAGATCGGGGTAAAAATAGTTCTTACGGGCGAAAATGCTCACGGGGTGGATTTTGCAGTTCAGGGCCAGCGACACACGCAGGGCATATTCGACCGCCCGCTGGTTTATCACCGGAAGTACACCCGGCATGCCCGAACAAACCGGGCATACTGCCGAGTTTGGCGCTGCGGTGGTCAGGTCAACTACCGGACAGGCGCAGAACATTTTCGAAACCGTTTCCAGTTCAGCGTGTACTTCCAATCCGATCACTGCTTCGTATTCAGTATGTTGTTTCATTGGTAACCGGTTCAGTCTACCATTTTATAATTGGAAAATTTACCCGGGGGGGAAATGCGCCTGCTATTGTTCTTCGATTGTCCAGGCGTCGCCCGCTTCGAAGTAGGATAGATTAAAAACGCGGCCGCCTGCGGTAACCACCCGGAAACGCCTGCCCTGGGGATTGCGCCAGCTGGCGATGATTTCGGATATTTCCAGGCGATTGCCATCAAACAGAATAGAGACCGGGCGGTCTGCGTATTCTTTTCCAGAGTAACAGAAAACCTCTTCAGCAGCCTGTGTCGCCATAAAACCCCTTGCCGGCTAGCAACCCTGAATCAAACCGTAAGTTTGGTATCATCGCCGGCGTTGATAATCTTCCATCTTCCCTGGAGTTCAGCGTTACGTCCAATCAGGGAATCCTCCAGGATCACGCCGTCGGCGCGGGCCTGGTCTTCGAAGATTGAATTTTTTACCAGACAGTTTTGAATCTGGCATTCCGCTCCGATGGAGACAAAAGGCCCCACCACTGCGTTCCTGATCTGGGCGGACGGGTGCACAAAAACCGGCGGCACAGCCTGGAACTCTGCCCGCAGAGCGGCTTCTTTGCTGTTATCGTGCCCGTGTTCTAACAGATAACGGTTGGTTTCAAGCAGTGTTTGGGGAGTGCCGGCATCCAGCCAGACCTCAACCATCTCGGGACGCATTTTTAATCCGTTTTCCAGCATGATGTTGATCGCGTCTGCCAGAAAATATTCGCCCTTTAATTTGACGTCCTTTTTCAACTGTTCCTCTATCGCGGCGATCAACTGCTCTCCTTCTTTGAAGTAATAAAAACCGACCACAACCAGGTTGTCCTCAATAGAGTCAGGTTTTTCGATCAGGCGGGTTACCTGGCCGCTCTTGTTTAACTTCACGACTCCGAAGCGGCGCGGATCAGGCACCTCCTTTACCCAGACAACCGCCCCGGACGATTCGCCATCCAGAAAAGAGAGGTCAGTTTCGATAAGCGTATCCGCGAACACAACCAGGGTCGGACCGGAGATGAATTCCTTTGCAAGCAGAATCGCGTGGGACTGCCCGCGCGGGTTTTCCTGGAGCACAAATCTCGATTTTAAATCCGGGTAGGATGTACGAATGCAGTCCTCAATCTGGTCTGATAGGTATCCGACAATATTGACCAGTTCGATATCCACAAAGCCCGGGTAGGTCGACAGACTGTCAATCAGGTGATTCAAGACTGTCTTGCCTGCCACGCTGACCAGTTGTTTTGGTTTGCTCCAGGTGTGGGGGCGCAAACGGGTGCCCAGCCCTGCCATCGGGATCACAACTTTTAATGGGTTGTCTTTCATTCAGCGGTTTTCCTTTTCTACAGGGTTACGAGAATTAGCGAGGCAATTATAACCTTTTGGAGATCGGCGGTTTTAACAAGCCCTGGTTGGGTCGGGATTTTTAAAAGCAACTTAGTATGAGCCAGTTTTTATCAATTCTCGATCACACTTTCCAACTCGGCAATTGTGCTTTCAGCCAGGTCGACCGCAGATTGGAGAGTGGATTCGTCGAAAGCGAATCTGGCGCCGGCTGCATTAAAGAGTTCCGGAAGTGTGGCTGTGGCGCCGAGCGAGAGCATCCTGCGGTAATCTGCGACTGCCTGATCCTGGTTCTCGATCGCGTTAGCCCAAATCTGGAATGCGCCTAACTGGGCGAGCCCGTATTCAACATAATAAAAGGGGACCTGGTGGATGTGCAGTTTGCGCTGCCAGCCTGTCGCCATTTCTTCTTCCAGGCCGCTCCAATCCACACCGGGCATGAACCTGTCCCAGAGCTCGCTCCACTTCCGGTCGCATTCGACCGGATCGAGAGCCACATTATGGTTGAGGTATACCCAGTGCTGGAAAGCGTCAACAACCGCCATGTAAGGCCAGAAGCAGAGTGCGGCGTTGATATGTTCAATCCTGGCGCGGGCGGCATCCCGGGGGGTGTAGAACCCGCCCATTTCCTGCGAAAGATAGGGCGCTGACAGCAGTTCCATACTCATTGAGGCGACTTCAGCGATCTCCAATCCGACATCGCGCTGCTGCAGATATGGCAGGTGGACCGTTTCGAATACATGGAAGGCATGCCCGCCTTCATGGATCAATGTCTGGACATCATCGTGGACTCCGACTGCGTTCATAAAGATGAACGGGCGTTTGACGGCTGACAGGGTCTCGCAGTAACCGCCCGGCGCTTTGCCCTTGCGGTTTTCAAGGTCAAGCAGGCTTTCACTGCGCATGGTTTCAAAATAAAGCCCCAGTTCGGGGTCGACCCGCGAGAATATCCGCCGGGTAGTGTCCTCCAATTCGTCCACATCGCTGAAAGGCCTGAGCGGGGGTTTGCCGTAAGGGTCTACATTTAAGTCCCACGGGCGCAGTGTTTCCAGGTTAAGGTTTTTCCTGCGCCTCTCGTACAGGCGTTCCGCCGCCGGGACGACCACTTTTTCAATTGAATCATGAAACTGCTGGCAGTCTTCTGGCGTATAGTCGAAGCGCAGCAGGTTTACCCAGCGGTAGGAGCGATAATCAGGCATGCCGGTATTAAGAAAGATCTTCTGGCGCAGTTTAAGAAAGCGGGCCCAAAGCTCGCCGATCGCTTCGCGGTCCTGGAGCTGGCGCTGAGCTGCCCGCCTCCAGGCTTTTTCGCGATCTTCCCGGTCGGGTTCCTGGTAGACCCGCTGGAGCTGGGGCAGGGTGATTTCTTCCCCCTTCCAGGTAATCGTCTGAGCGCCGATTATCTTATCGTACTCGGTCGATAGTTTTAGCTCCTGGGCCAGCAGCGCCAGATTTTCCTCACGGTAGATATCCGCCTCTGCCTGCATGTTCCGGAGTTGAAGCTCGAATCCGGGCGGCTTGAGCCCGCTGTCGAGCAGCTTTTGTTTTAAAAGCTGTTCAGCGGTTTCGGCCTGCGGGTAGATCTCATCAAGAAAGAAGTTATACATTTTTTCCGCATCCCGGTCGTTTGTATCGACCGTCGTGGCGATGTACAGTCGGTTGGCGGTTTCCTGGGCGATTTCGCTCAGGCGAGACCAATCCGACAGCCATTCCGGCAGGGTGCCGGCGGTTAACGGACGGTTGGAAAGTTCCAGATAATAAGGGGAGAAGCGGTCCCATTCCCAATTAAGGGTTACAAGGGCGCTGGCTGGTAGTGAATTGAACATTGTTGACCTCGTTTACAGTATTGGTTTCTCCAGGTGGTGCCTGGTGATGGATTGGAAAGCCTGCCCGGTTTTGAACAGAACGTCTTCTTTGAAAGGCGCCCCCATTAACTGGATCCCGACGGGCAGGCGGTTCTGGTCGAGTCCCGCCGGGACTGTCAGGCCGGGAATGCCGGCTAGGTTTGCCGGTATTGTGAATATATCTTCCAAGTACATGGACAGAGGGTCGTCGGTATGCTCGCCGATCTTAAAAGCGGTCGAAGGTGCGACCGGCGCGGCGATGATATCCACCTGTTCGAAGGCGCGCTCAAAGTCATTTTTTATCAGAGTGCGCACTTTTTGGGCCTGCCCATAATAGGCGTCATAGTACCCAGCCGAGAGGGCATAAGTCCCGAGCATTACCCGCCGTTTGACTTCTGAACCAAATTTTTCGCCGCGTGTTATGCTGTTTATCGCCTGAATCGAATCCGCATCCAGGCGCGGCCCGTAGCGGATTCCATCGTAGCGGGCAAGGTTTGCGGAGGCTTCTGCCGGGGCGATCAAGTAGTAAACCGGGACGGAGTATTCGGTGTGGGGAAGGCTGATCATCTCAACCAGCGCGCCGTAGTCTTCCATCAGCTTAATTGCGGTTTTTACGCATGCTTCCACCTCCGGCTGCAAACCGGAGATGAAGTATTCCTGCGGCACGCCAATCCGGAGCGATTTAAAAACGTTTTCGGGCGGCTGGTCTGGAGAGAAATTTGGGGCGGGAGCATCAACAGAGGTTGAGTCCTGGGGATCGTGTCCTGCGATCAGGTTGAAAACCCGGGATACATCCTCAACGTTTTGGCCCAGCACACCTACAACATCCAGGGAAGAACCAAACGCGATCAATCCATAGCGGGAGACCCGGCCGTATGAAGGTTTGATCCCGGTAATCCCGCAGTATGAAGCTGGCTGGCGAACGCTGCCGCCGGTATCGGTTCCCAGAGCGATGGGAGCCATGTTCGCGGCGACCGCCGCGGCGCTGCCTCCGCTTGAGCCGCCCGGAACCCGGTTTATATCCCAGGGATTATGGGTGACCCCGTAGGCTGAATTCTCGGTCGAGGACCCCATCGCGAATTCATCGGTGTTTGTTTTACCTAGGATGAGTCCTCCAGCAGCGATTAACCGCGCCACTGCGGTCGCGTCGTAAACAGGCTCGAAATTTTCAAGTATGCGTGAACCGGCGGTACAGCGCAAACCGTTTACGCAGAGAACATCCTTGACCGCAACCGGTACGCCGAGCAGGGCTGGCAGGCTGGATTCAGGGCTTTTTCTCCAGGTTCTGTACCGGCGGTCTGCCTGATCTGCCTGCTCGAGAACTTTCTCGGGCTGGATGCTGATAAAGGCATTTAATTGCGGCTCGAGGCGTTCGATCCGGTCCAGGAATGCCTGGACGAGCTCACGGCTGGAGAAATCCCCCTTCCTGAGCCCGGCGGTTATTTGTTTGAGGGTTAACTGGCTGAATTCTGGCATGTATTCAGGTTTTCAGAAAATAATTCAGTCTAAAATTGGGGGAACCTTGAACTGGCCTTCTTCTGTTAGTGGGGCGTTTCGAAGCAGTTTTTCCTCCCCGATACCCGGCCTCGACTGGTCCTGACGCAGCGAAATCTGATGTGGAACCACACTGAAGGTCCCCGGGATAGAGGCCGTATCCAGATCGTTAAGCCGGGCAGCGTAATCCAGGATTTTGGATAACTGCTCGCGGTATATCTCTTTCTCTTTCTGTCTGAGGCTTAAACGCGCCAGTTCAGCGATGTACTCAACCTCATCTATGGTGAGAGTCATGGGGGCGATTATATCACCAAGGCCCCCCGCTTCTAGCGAGCCTGAGGGTATCAAAACCAGGCGCTGGCATACCAGCGAAGATATATTTCCAGGTGGTTCTGCCAGTATTCCTGGTTGTGTTCTCCTGTAAATTGATGCCACTCATGGGGTATGCCGCTCTGGTTTAACAATTCACCTAACAAACCTGCCGATTCAGAAATCTCGTGCGGTTCCCGGTCGCCCAGGTCGATGAATATGCGCGGGATCTGGCTGGTCGGGATCGATTCGAGACTTTTTTCGAGCCGGACCGGGTTGTTATTCAGCACCGCCGGGCTGTGGGCCCCCAGCGCCCCAAAATATTCCCAGTTATGTAAACCCAGTTCAAGCGCCCATCCCCCGCCGCGTGATATGCCTCCAACCGCCCGTTTTTCACGTTCTCGAACAGCGCGGTAATTGTTTTCAATAAACGGCAGCAGTTCCTCCAGAACAGCCTGGTCGAAGGGGTCTGCCTTCGAATTGTTGTGCAGTTGTTCGCGGGGCATTACCATGATAAACGGCTCAACCTGGTCTGAGTTTATCAGTTTATCGGCGATCTCATCTGCGCCGAGTTCATCCCACTGGCTTTCGCGGTAGCCCTTCCCGTGAAAAAGGTAAAGGGTTGGGTATTCCGCTTCAGGCGATTTTGAATAGCAGGGAGGCAGGTAAATCCGGAATTTCAAATCGTAGTCCAGCAGTTCGGATTCGACCACACCGTTTTCAATCGTACCTCTTGGATCCGGGCAGGGACTTTGCCCCCTGGACAATGTGGCGGAGGGCTGCTTATCTTCGTGGGTGGTCTCTTCCGGGCTGGTTGATTCCGGCGGGCGGCGCGTGGCGGACGGATCAGCCCCGCGGGGCGCATTGGGTGATGGAAGTAGTGTGGACGGTGTTGCCTGGCGCGCCCGGGTAGTTGCCGGAAGGCTGGTTTCTACCGGGTAAACTGTGCAGGAAAGGAGAAATAGAAACAGGATAATGGTTGTGAGTCGGGTCAAAAATATACCAGTCTGCTCACCGTTCTTCTACAGTAAACCGGATCGCTGTCCGAATTTTATCATTGATCTGGACGTCAACAAATTCGGAAATGAAAACGACCTCGAAGCCATCCTCCTGCAAATATCCCCGCGAAAGGGCCAGGGCTTTTACAGCCTGGTTTACCGCAATCGCGCCGATCGCCTGGACTTCAGCGCGGAGATTTTCCCGAAACACCCCAGCGATTGCACCTGCAACTGCCGATGTGCGTGAGGTACCGGAGACTTTGATGATATTCATGGTATGTCCCTCCCTTGGCAAGAAACATGTAACCATATATTAGGTGCAATTTATTGTAATGTAATATTTTACAGGAAAGTCAGGTGTGAAGCAAGCATCAAATATGCCTCTTGCCTTGCAAAGGGGTCTATGGCACAATACCAGTGGAATGAGACGCTGGTTATTCTTTTTACTGGCTATTGCTGGCGGGGTGGCAATTGGCATTTTTTACGGCTGGAAAATCAACCCGGTTGAGTACAGCGATACAGTCCCGGAAAGACTGCGCCAGGATTACAGGACAGATTATGTATTAATGGTCGCGGAAGCGTTCAGCAAGGACCAGGACATGGCGCTTGCTGTTGAAAGGCTTACCTTTCTAGGGGGTAAATCGCCGGATGGAGCGGTAATTGAAGCGCTAAAATTTGCCGAGCAGGAAGGATACCGAAGTACTGACCTGGCCCTGATGAAGGAACTTGCTGACGAGATGGATTTCTTCCAGAAAGTATTGGAGACGCCGGAGCAATGAACACGGAAGAGCGCGGCAACTGGTACCTGATCACAGGAGCCCTGCTGGGGCTGGCGATCGGCCTGCTGTATGCCTGGGTGATAAACCCTGTAGATTATGTCGATACAGCCCCGAGTACTTTAAAACCGTTTTATAAAGACCAGTACCGCCTCATGATCGCCTCCGCTTATAACGCCAATCCAGATATTGTGCGGGCAAAAGCGCGCCTTGAACTGCTGGGAGATGAAGATGCATACCGGGCGGTAGCCGAGCAGGCCCAGAACGCGCTTTCCGAAGGCGGCACCCCGGCTGAAGCCCAGGCGCTGGGAAAACTTGCCGCCGCCCTGGGAAGGGATTTACCCATGCCTGTTTCGACACCTACTGAAGTATCTGAAGAAGAATAATAGTAAATGTTGGATATATTTTTAACGGTTGAGTTTTGGAGGGAGTTATGAAAATTGTCCTGGATCGCAGATCGTGCAACTGCTGGGATGCAGCCTGTGAGACCCATTTCGGCTGGCATTTTTTGAGAGAAGAGATTAAACCGGTGGACTGCACTATCGAAATTGCAGATGATGGTAAAGAAGAAATCACTTTCTTGATTAAAGATAAGGATAACGTCGATAAAATCCTGGTTGTGGATGACAGCAACCGGGCAGATGCACACGATTCATGGCTGATTGCCTGGCAAAAACAGCAGGAGCAGTCAGGCAGGTAACAAATCCCTCAATCGCCATTCCAATCCAGAATAGCGCCGGGCGACCTGATCGTTTTTTACAGCGATTGCTATAGCGCGTTTGTTTCCTACAAGAATACAGAGTTGTTTTGCACGGGTGACTGCAGTATACAGAAGATTGCGCTGCAGCATTATGTAATGCTGGGTGAGAACCGGCAGTACCACTACCGGAAATTCTGAACCCTGCGATTTGTGCACCGAAACTGCATAAGCCAGTACCAGTTGGTCGGCTTCAACCCAATCGTAATCCACACAGCGGCCTTCAAATTCGACCTGCAGGGTGTGCTCTATTTCATCAATAGATTGCAGCGTGCCAATATCCCCGTTATAAACGCTCTTGTCGTAATTATTCCTGACCTGCATCAGCTTATCACCCACCCTGAAATTAATCCCAAAAAGCGTTTTTTCGGACAGCCTTTTGCGGGGGGAATTGATGATCGACTGCAGGCGTTCGTTCAGGGCATTCACCCCACAAGAACCCCGGTACATTGGCGATAGAACCTGGATATCCTGATCCGGCTGAAACCCAAACGTCTCCGGTATCCGCCTGGTGACGACATCGCATACCCAGTCGGCAGCCTGGTCAGCGTCCTCGGCTGGGAACAGGTAGAAGTCAGATTCCGGCGGCGAGGATGAATCGCTTTTTGAACCTGGGAAAACCGGCATTTTTCCCTGGTTAATGCGGTGGGCATTGCTGATTATCTGAGAGCCGGCAGCCTGCCGGAATATTATTTTCAGCTGGCTTACTGGCGCAATACTGCTGGCGATAATATCCCGCAGCACATCCCCAGCCCCAACCGATGGGAGCTGGTCCGCATCTCCGACAAACAATACATGCGTTCCGGGCATGAGCGCTTTGAGCAAATTATGCATAAGCAACAAATCCACCATTGAGACCTCATCCACTACCAACATGTCAATATTAAGGGGGTTGCGGTCGTCGAATTTATAGCCTTTGCCGGGTTTATATCCGAGCAGGCGGTGGATTGTGCTGGCGGGATGATCCGTAGCCTGGGCTAATCTCTTGGCAGCCCGTCCGGTCGGCGATGCGAGCCGGAAGGTTTTCTTTTCTAAAACCAGTATATTTATCAGGGATTTGACGGTGGTTGTTTTTCCGGTTCCGGGACCACCGGTCAGTACACTGAGCGGGGAACCCAGGGCGGTTTTTACTGCCGCTTGCTGTTCGGGGGAGAGCGCCGGGTCTATCTCCAGGAAGGCCGGCGGGATGTCGCTCAGCCTGGTAGGGAACTTGCTGGCAAGTGTTCGCAGTCTTTCAGCCACTTTTTTCTCACTGTGATAATACGGTGCCAGGTAAATAGCGGGTTCTCCATCCGTTGTTTTTATTTGGCGGGCTGCGGGATCCTGGTCGGAGGCAGCCGTAGAAATTGACCTGTCTGGCGAAAGCATTTCCATTACGATTGAGTTGTCTTTAACCAAACGCCCGTATGCCGGGTCAATTAACTCAGGTTGAACCTGAATCAGGTCTTCAACCGAGTTGGATAGTACTGCTCGCGGCAGGAACACATTGCCATCTTCGGTGCTTTTATTGAGGCAGTAGATAATTGCGGCTTCAATTCTGGATGGGTGATCCGCTAGCAACCCGAGGTCCTGGGCAATTTTATCGGCTGTCTTAAAACCCACCCCGTAAATATCGCGCGCCATCTGGTATGGATCAGTTCGGACAACACCCAGGGCTTGGTCCCCATACTGTTTGTAAATTTTGACAGCAAGGTTGGTGCTTACCCCATGGCTGTGCAGAAACAGCATGACCTCTTTCACCTGTCTTTGTTCTTTCCAGGCTGAGACGATCAGGTCGAGGCGTTTCTCCCCGATATCTGGGACTTCCAGCAAGCGCTCGGGCTGCTCCTCAATAATATTAAGGGTGTCCTCCCCGAACTGGGTCACGATCCTGTCTGCAAGGCGCGGCCCGATCCCTTTAATTAACCCGGATCCAAGGTAGCGGCGGATACCGGTTGTCGAAGCGGGCAGCCTCTGCTGGCAGGATTGGGCGGTGAACTGGCGGCCGTGTCTGGGATGATCGACCCATTCGCCCTGTAATTCAAGCTGTTCTCCCGGCGAAAGCTCGGGAAGATTGCCGGTTACAGTGACCAAACCCCGCTCGCTCAACCGGCTGCCAAGAGGTTTTTCCGGGCGCAGCCGGATTACGCTGTACCCGTTTTCGGGGTTGTAGTAAGTGACGCGCTCCACAGAACCGGTCAGGGCTTCCATGGGGGTAAGTATCAAGTATCAGCCAGATGGTGTCAAGTGGAGGGGGCTTGCGGGTCTGTAATTTCAGGGCAGTTTCCCGCTGTTTGCCCAGTCGTCACCCACAACGACAGAAATATCGACCGGGCTGGCCGGGTCGTTTACATAAAAGATGCGGATTGGGTCGACTGCCATCAAATCAACCAGGTATTTTAACGTGTAGGGGACGCCGTTGTAAAATGTGATTTCGGTATAGGGAGTGACTTTTTCAGAGTTGTTGGTTTCGACAACATTAATATTCAGCGATTTCAGGTAATCAGTGGTGCTGGCCGCCAAACCAGGCGTGTAACTGCCGTTCAGAATTTTGATGCGGGCGTTTTCTGCCTGGACTGCCTGAGCCGGGTCCATACCTGCCGCTGAAGGGCCGACCGCACCGTTCGCGGTGAAAATTTCGTCGCGCAGCAGGCGGATCTTTTCGGTCAGCGGTTTCAGCACTTCCTGGCCGCCATCCGGTGAGGTGGCGAAGGTTATTTGGTCTGAGCCGATTGCGCCGCGCTTTATGTTTTCCTCAGGGATATGAGTCGCCATCCAGCCCAGGCGTATCGCCTGGTCCAGATTCATGTTGGTATTCACCCCGGATGAAAGTTCGTTGTACAGGATGGGAGCCTTGGCGAGCAGGTCGGGCCACATCTTGGGGCGCATAATCTGTTTGCGGATTGCCATAACCACCTGCTGCTGGCGTTCTGAGCGGTCAAAATCGCCGCCTTCGGTTTTGCGGGCGCGCACATACGCCAGAGCCAGCTCACCGGGCAGGTTGTGGGTTCCCGGTTTGAGCCATTTTGTGTTGTCATCTCCGAGCGGATCGAGCTTTATTCGTTCGGGGACGTCCACTTTTACGCCGTATATCTCATCGATAAAACGCACAAAAGCTCCAAAATCTACCTGGGCATAAAAATCAACTGGAACGCCAAGCAGTTCCTCAACGGTGTCCACCGACAACTGGGGTCCACCCCCGGGAAGCTGGTAAGCCTCGCCCAACTGATATGCGGTATTGATGCGCCCGTAGTTAAATCCCGGTATATTTACCCACAGATCGCGCGGGATTGAAAGCATACCCCCGGTCTGGGTGAGCGGGTCAAATGTGAGCAGAATCATCGTATCCGTACGGGGAGGGCCTTCTCCGGCGGACCAATCGCGATAGTCGAGCCCCATGACCAGCATGGAAACTCGCTCGGCGCCGTCCCATTCCGGAGGCGGAGGACCATCGCTGGGCTGAAGCGGTGTGGTGGCATCCTGGACGATAACCTCTCCCGAACCCTGAGAGGAGGGTATGGATTCCCTTATGGAGATGCCGGGCAGTCCGGTCAATTCCCAGGCGATTACAAAATCGCGAAAAGACACAAATGTCAGATAGGCGACCAGCAGCCCGGCGATAATAAAACCAGCCAGGACCGCAATTCGCAAATATTTTGTGGTTTGAGGTCGCGATTCTTTTATGCTGTCAGTATTTTCATCAGTCATTTTGGCTGCCTTCGGCCGTCAATTGTTGCAGTTTGAACTAAAAGCGGCGGAATTATATCACGGTATAATTGCGGCGCAATCCGGTTTAATCGGGGCTTAATCAGGCTTTTTAAATTTTCATATGAGTTTACTATCAGCCCAAAACCTGGCAAAATCGTTTGGCGCGGACGACATTTTTTCCGGGATCGACCTGGATGTCCCCCGGCAGGCTCGAATCGCGCTTCTTGGCCCGAATGGGATTGGCAAGACAACCCTGCTGCGGATTCTGCTGGGATTGGACGAACCCAGCGAAGGCCTGGTGCGTTCAGCGAAGGGTCTGAACACGGGATATCTGCCCCAGGAAGCCGGCATCCACGCCAACCACAGTCTGTGGGAAGAGTGTCTGAAAGGGGTTGAAGGTTTACTGGCACAGGAGAAAGAGCTCGCCAGGCTGGAAATGGAGATGAGTGATCCCGGCCAGGCCCAGGATGTGCTTGAAAGGTATGGAAAACTCCAGCATGAATTTGAGATTGCAGGGGGATATACCTATGAAACCCGCCTCCGCAGCATCCTGAGCGGACTGGGATTTAAACCGCGCGATTATTCACGTCCGCTGACCCAGCTTTCTGGCGGGCAGCGCACGCGGGCGCGGCTAGCGCGGCTGCTCCTCTCTGAACCGGACCTGCTTGTACTGGATGAGCCCACCAACCACCTCGATATTGCCGCGGTTGAATGGTTGGAGAATTACCTGGAAAAATGGGAGGGTGCGGTCCTGCTTGTCTCTCATGACCGCTATTTCCTGGACCGGGTGGTAAACACAATCTGGGAGATGAGCCGGGGGGGAATTGAGCTGTACCGCGGGAATTACAGCGCGTACGTGGAACAGCGCCAGGAAAGATGGGAGCGGCGCAGGTCAATATTTTTATCTGAAAAGGAACGCCTGGAGAAGGAGCTTGACTACATAAAACGCAACATCGCCAGCCAGAGGACCCAGCTTGCGAAAGGCAAGCTTAAACGGCTCAGCCGCGAAGTTCAGGCGATCGAGGTTCTCGGCACGGAAGCGGTCAGGGATAAAAGCTGGGGGGAGATCAGCGCTGAGGCGGATATATCTGAGCACAGCATGGGCCTGGCGGAATTAGAAAGCCGTATCAAAGCTTTGAGAGAGCCCACCAATCGCCCCCCGCAGTTGAAGATGGCCCTCAAATCCAGCCAGCGCTCTGGAGAGCTGGTAATCAGGACCCGCGACCTGGAAATCGGGTACCACGACGAGGGCAGACCGCTTTTCAGGTCGCCAGAGCTGCTGCTCAGGCTGGGAGAATGCGCGGGGGTGATCGGCCCGAACGGAGCTGGCAAGACCACATTGTTGAAGACCCTGCTGGGCCTGGTGCCGCCCTTCAGCGGAGAGGTGATTCTGGGAGCCAGTCTGAAGGTTGGCTATTTCGCCCAGGCTCATGAAGACCTGCAACCAAAGCGGACACTGGTTCAGGAGCTGGAGGCTGTTGCTCCCCAGATGCTCCTGGCGGAGATCCGCAATTATCTGGCCCGATTTTTATTCAAGGGGGACGATGTTTTTAGAAAAGTATCCACGCTGTCGGGCGGGGAGCGCGGTCGCCTGGCTCTGGCGATTCTGGCGCTCAAGGATACGAACCTGCTTCTGCTGGATGAACCGACCAATCACCTGGATATCCCCTCCCAGGAGGTCCTGCAGGAAGTGCTTATGGGTTATCGCGGGACGATGATGCTGGTTTCGCATGACCGCTATCTGATTGATGCGCTGGGAACCCAAATCTGGGAAATTCAACCTGACCAGACCGGGCTGGAGGTGTTTAAAGGCTCTTACAGCGAATATCGTCGGCAGCAGGAAGAAAGAGAACTGGAACAACCGCCCGCCGAATCAAAAAACCGGCAAAAAAACCTGGCTGAAAAACGCCAGACGAACGCGGAATTAAAACTGGCCAGACAGCGGCGGGCTCGCCTGCAGGAGGTCGAAAACCGGATCGCGTATTTGGAAAGAGAGCTGGCTGTGATTTCGAAGGAGCTTGAGAACCCGCCTGAGGAACATACAAAAGTGCTGGAATTGGGGGAAAATTATGTGCAGGTACAAAACCAGATGGATGTACTGCTGGAAGAGTGGGAAGCGCTGAATACAAGCCTTCAAACGGTCGGCGGTTAAGTCCCCCAATCCCGCAGGTACAGGAAATCATATCCGACAGTGCGGTTGCTTAGCTTGGCGATCGGGGGCACAATCCGCTTGAAGTGACTGCGCTGGATGCGCTCAATCACCCGCTCAACAAATTCGGGTTTAAAACCCGATTGTAAACATTCTTCCGGCCGGTAGCGTTCATCCACCAGCAGGTAAAGCAGGCGGTCGACTTCTTCATAAGTGAAACCAAGCTCGCCTTCATCGGTCTGGCCGGGCCATAAGTCTGCGCTTGGAGGTTTATCAACGATCGCCTGCGGTACGCCCAGCGCGCTTGCAAGCTGGCGAACCTGGGTTTTATAAAGATCACCGATCGGGTTAAGAGCGCAAGCCGAGTCGCCATAAATCGTTGTGTAACCCAAAAGAATTTCCGTTTTGTTGCCAGTACCGATAACCAGCCCGTTAAAAGCGGCTGACTGATCATAGAGCACCAGCATGCGCGCCCGGGCCATTGCGTTACCGCGCCGGACCTGGTCTGCATCCGGGAAGAGATCGAAAAGCGGTTCGACGATCTCGCTAATCGGCAGTGTCAGTGATTGGATTCCAAGATCATCAATCACAAGCTGGGCATGCTCCAGCGAGTCCCGGGCTGAAGTTTTATACGGCATCCGGATTGCCAGTACATTCTGCGGCCCAAGCGCTTCGGCTGCCAGATAACACCCCACCGCCGAGTCGATCCCCCCGGATAGGGCGATAACCCCACGGGTGAATCCAGCCCGGGTGATTTCAGTAGAAATGAATCCGGTCAGGATTTTACGAGCCAGGCCGGTGTTAATGTTCAGGCTGTCCATCTGCGTACTCTCCGTCACCGGTTTCAACACGGTAGGTTTTAATTATTTTCCCTTCCTGGAGAATTATAAATTCAACATCGTGCTTCCGGTGAAGTTCACAGGTGATATCATGCAGAAATTCTTCTGTGATAATGCCGGTACCGCCGGAAGATGAGCCCAGAATAACCGTCTCGATATTGAATCCCTCAATTACTTCCGAGAGGACCTTTTGGAAAAACCCTCTCCGGACCAGTATATGGGCGGTAACACCTTCGTTGCAGGCGCGTTCCTGAGCCATTAGGAGCATAAACTCTCCCAATTCATCCAGTTCAGCCTCGATGTCGATCACTTTCGGGGCCGCGGTGTGATCCAGGAATTTGATGTTTGAAATGTAAAGGAACATCATATCCTGGCCGCGCTCCCTGGCAATTGCGATCGCCCTATCTTGATTTGGATAACTACCTTCGCCTCCACGGGTCAGGCATAATATTTTGATATCCATCTTATTTTTCTCCTCCAGGGGGCTGTTTTAGAAATGATATAACAGCCACAAGAATCCAATCGCAAGGGTGATGTAAGTCACTGGCAATCCTACCTTGAGAAACTCTTTAAATGTGATCGGAGTGTTGGTCTGGTTGGTGATACCGGCGGTGACCAGGTTGGCTTCACCTCCGATAAGCGTGCCGTTACCGCCCATTGCGGCGCCCATTGATAGGGCATAAAATAATACTTTACTTTCCGCTCCCGGGATCAACAGTGTCAGGTATTGGACGATTGGGAGCATTGCGGCAGCAAGCGGGATGTTGGCGATCACAGTGGAGAGCGTACCGACTCCAAACACAATCATGAAAATCCCCAGCGGGAGATTGTCGCCAATCAATTCCGCCATGCCGCTGGCAGCCAAACCCAGCAGGCCGACTTCCTGGATTGAACCAACAACCACGAACAACGCCATAAAAAACACCAGGGTGGTCCAGTCGACCGCGATGATCATCTGGTGTACATCCGGATTTAACCAGATAAGAAGGGCTGTCGCGCCGATCATGGCCGGGACGGCCGGAGACAGGTGAACCTGCTCACCCAGGATAAAACCGATAATCACCAGGATGAAAACAGTTCCCGCCTTCCATAGATTCTGGGGGTCTTCCATGCGGGCGTTCTGTTCAAGACGCTGGTAAAGGGCTGGGGATATTTCAGCGCTCTTTTTCAAGAATTCCTTGCGGTAGTGGAACAGAATATAAGCTGACATTGCGATCAAAGCCAAAATCACACCGATGGTCTGGTTGACCAGAAAATCGGTAAATGAGATGTTGGCGTAGGCTCCGATAAGAATGTTGGTTGGCGTACCGACAAGGGTGCTTATGCCGCCAATATTTGAGGCTAAAATCAGGGGGATGATCAGGGAAATTGGGTGGATGCCAAGCGCTAAACCGATCTGCAAGCTGATCGGTGTCATCAAAAGCATAGTGGTGAAGTTGTCCAGCAGGGCGGAGGCTACTGCGGTGATAACAATTAATATCAGCACCAGTAGCCAGGTGCGGCCGCGGCTGAGGCGATAAGCCTGGAAAGCCATCCACTGGAATATCCCGGTTGCTTCGATGATGGCTACAATGATCATCATACCCATCACCAGGAAGATTACCTCCCAGTTGATGTAGCTCAAGCCGCGTTCGAATGTGAAGATAAAAAAGCCGGGATCGAATAAGCCGCCGACATAGGAAACAATAAAAACAGCTGACATGCCGGCCAGCGCGGCGGTAGTGCTATGCAGTATCTCCAGAGCGATCAAAAGCAGCACGCCGATAAAAATCAGGGTGGCAGCATAGAAACCAGCGTTAAAGTCCCGGTTAAGTGTCAATTCGCCAACCTGGAACAGTCCGAGGTCATCCAGGTCTTCCAGTTCCTGCAATCTGAATGTCAGGGACATGGGTATAAACCGGGGGTGCTGGATCGAAATCTGGAGTTCTTCCTGCGGCACTTCAACCAGGAAAATTCGCCAGGTGCCGTCCTCCTGGCACTCAGTTTCAGCTAGAATATGCTCGCCATCCAGGGTCAGAGCGGTCACGACTGCGCCTGCGACCGGGATACCCTGCTCATCCTTAACCTGACCGATAACCACAAAATCGCCCTCGTTCGGCGGCGGCTGGTCGGATGCCAGCCCTTCACCCGGGATTACATCCGGCAGTGTAAAAAGCAGAACGGCGGCAATTGCTGCACCGAAAACAATTTGTGCCGGACTGAATCGTTTAATAATCATCAAGAAATTCATAATACCTAACGGTTTACCTGACCTCCTTTTTGAGTGATCCGGATCATCTCCCGCATCACCAGGGCGGTCCTCTCGTCGCGCAGAAGGGGCAGGCGCGTCCGGGTGCGGTGCAGCTGTTCCAGATCGATCGTGGTAATGACCAGGTCTTCCTGGTGGTATGGACCTTTCACGACCAGCCTGCCGTTGGGGTCAAAGATGGTCGACCCGCCCCAGAAATTGAGCCCATCTTCATATCCAGCCCGGTTGGCATGGGCTACAAAGGTGGTGAAAAGGCTGGCATAGGCTTGATTGATGCGCTCAACCCAGCGGGCTGATTCTAATGAAGGTTCTTCGCTCAATCCTCTCCCCGGCGAGGCGGAGGTGAACAGCATAATGTCGGCGCCATCCAGCCACAGCAGGTAAGGGGGAGATGCATGCCAGAAATCCTCGCAGATCAGAATTCCGAATCTGCCGAAACGGGTATCAAATGCGCGCACGTCATCCCCCCATGCAAAGAAGCGCCCTTCGTCGAACAATCCGTAGGTTGGCAGGTACACCTTGTGGTGGACATGGAGGATATTTCCGTCTGAGAGGTAAGCTGAGGCGATAAAAAACCTGTTACGGGGGTCTTCATCCACGAAACCGACCACCAGATCGATATCCTGGCTGGCAGCCAGCAATTCCCTGAAAACCGGTTGATCAGGGTTGGCATTGATTGCGACAGTTGAGACAAGGTCCTGTAGGACGTAACCGGTCAGGGAAAGCTCTGGAAACACAAGCAGGTCTGCCCCTGCATGGCGAGCTTCTTCAACCAGACTAAGGTGCTGAGCAAGGTTCGATTTAATTTCGCCAAGCCGGGTGTTGATCTGGGCAAGGGCTATCGTAATGTGCATAAGAATTTCCGGCGTACAAAAATTTTTGTGAAACTTGAATTTTTATATATAAGAAAAAGAATAGACCCCGGGGAGCCTTTTCCCAGATTTGAATGTCAAATATTATCATACCATGTTGAATTTAGATGGGGAAATGGTTGCGAGCATGGTTTATTGTTACGTTCAAAGCAGCCTGGCGTTAAATATTCATACCCGCCAGGCGCGTTCACAAAAAGCCTGTTAACCAATTATCCCCTGGCAGAACGCCTGAAAAAAGGGACATTAGAAGGCGCAGCAACCAGGGGATTGAGGTTAGAGCGGTAGTTGGATTTCCGGTTACTCGATCAGGTAAATCACCGTCACCTCTACCGTGACGATCATTTGTCCGGGAGAGATGGGAACCGCGGCTTCAGCCATAACAGCGGCGCCGCCGCCCCCGCGCCCTTCAAACATCGGGACCGGGTAGCCGCCGGTCAGAGTGCTGATGCTGTGGATCTCCCCCAGGGTTACCCCGGCTGCGCCTGCCAGTTCACTGGCGATGACCTCCGCGTTTTCAACTGCCGCAACCCGCGCATCCGAAAGGGCTTCATCCTTTTCTGCCACGTCAAACTGGATGCCGTGGATGGTATTGGCTCCGGAGGCGACCGCCGTATTGAGCAGGTCTCCGACCTGGTCAAGGTCGCGAACGGTTACATACACGGTATTATTGACCACATAAGTAATCTCACCGGTCGGCTGGCCCTGCGGGTCGTATTCCTGCCTGGGGTAAATGTTGAAATTGGTGGTCTGGATGTCTTCTTCAACCACGCCTGTAGCGATCAAGGCATCGATCACCTGCTGGGTGTTCTGGTTATTCTCAGAGACAACCTGGGCTGCATCCTGTCCCTCCGTTTGTACACCGATGTTGATGTAGGCGATGTCGGGGGAAAGCACTGTTTTGCCGCTGCCAGTGACGGTGATCGTACGCGGGGGCATGTCTACATCCGGGCTGGATTCTTCAGCAGGGGTTTGTGCGGCTGCCACACCTGAACAGGCGCTTAACAGTACTGCAAATAACATCAAACTTGTAGTGAATAAAATTTTACTGCGCATAGCTATCTCCTTGTGGGTTTTATTTTTTTTCTCCATTGATAATTTCTTAGCTCAGGCGAAAGGATTCAGTTGCACAATCCAGGCCTGTGTATTAGACGTCCAACCTGATGGATTGGTTCCACTGGATGCTTGCTGGCACTCATCTTGCTATCCAATACTGGATAATTAAACCGCAAAAATCAAATTTGTGTACATAGAAACTACGGATACAATTAAACCAGGTACCTGATATGCCGGTAATGAGCGATAAACCTCCCCAGCTGTCGATCTGGGCGCGCATCCGCTACCAGTGGCGTAAACTGGTTAAACCGATCAGCAAAGAACGACGGGCAGAGGTGCGGATAATCCTGCGGGAAGGTTCCCGTCCGGATTTTGGTTATTTTCTCCTGGTGGTTCTGTCCTCCATTATTGCCACACAGGGACTGCTGGTGGATTCGCCCGCCATTATCATCGGGGCGATGCTGGTTGCGCCGCTGATGTCTCCGCTGATCGGGTTGGGATTGGCGACGATCGCCGGCGATGATCGATTGCTGCGGGATAGCGTTGCCGCGATTATACGGGGGGCGCTGCTGTCTGTTTTGATTGCTTTTATCATCACCTGGGTCAACAAGAATTTACCATTTGTACTGCTTTATGAGCTTCCGTCGGAAGTAAATGCCAGGGTGGTCCCGGGCCCGATCGACCTGGGGGTCGCCTTGGCGGGTGGGGCGGCGGCTGCTTTTGCGCTCGCTATGCCGAACATATCAGCGGCATTGCCGGGTGTGGCGATCGCAACTGCGATCATGCCTCCGATCTGCACAATCGGGATCGGGCTTGCGCTGGGCCGCTGGGATGTAGCCGGCGGGGCGGCTTTGCTTTTTATCACCAACGCGGTGGCGATTGTGTTTGTGACAACCCTGGTTTTCTTCAGCCTGGGTTTCCGGGGCCCGCTTGCCCGCGGCCAGGAGCGGGTACCGCGCAGTTTGATTGTGTCGGCATTCATCATTATAGCGTTGATGGGCTCCCTCAGTTATTTGAGCTACCAGGTGTTCGAGTCGGCGACTGAGTTCCGTTTTATCGAATCGGTGGTTGTTGAGGAGGTCACAAATCTGGAGGATGTTGAACTGGTGGAATGGACCGCTGAAGAACAGGACGGAACCCTGAACCTGGACCTGATTATCCGCACTCTGCGCCTGCTGCGCTATGAGGACAGCGTTCAACTCCAATACGCGATCGCCGAGCGTCTGAACAGACCGGTATCGATTCTGATCAGCCAGATTCTGGCTGCCCAGCTGGATCCACTGGTGCTGCCGACCCCGTCGGCGACCGCCACCGCCACCCGTACATTCACCCCGGGACCGAGCCCAACTCTAACGAAGACCTCCACCCGGACGCCAACCAGAACCGCGACAGCCACCAGCACATACACCTCTACCCCGACCGCAACGGAAAACCCCACTTCAACCAGCACCCCGACGCCAGCCCTGGCGCAGGCAGCTAGGACCGGTGTGCCGGGGTTATCGCTGAGACAGGAACCGGACGGTCCTGAGATCGGGGTGGTGCGACCCGGGCAGCCTCTTGTAGTTCTTTACGGTGAGGTGATCAAGGATGGGATTGTATGGATAGAAGTGCAGGATATGGAAGGGAGAATCGGCTGGATACCCCAGATATACCTGGTTCAGGTCACCTACACCCCCACCAGCACGGTGGAGCCGAGCAGGACGGTAACGCCTGTTTCTCCTTAGAACCGGCCTGGTTTATTGGTTTATATAAATTTCTAACATCCTGCCAGAAGTTTGTAGACACCCTGAATGTTATAATCCCACTACCAGGTATTCTGCCAAATTGTCTGTACAAATTCTGGCGAGGATATTGCACCACCTGGGGAGGTTTATCTACGGTAAGCTGAACGAGTAAAGGATAGATATACAATGATGCGATTTGATCGTTTTACCGAGCGAGCCCAGGAAGCCGCTCAGCGGGCTGCTGAAATTATCCAGCGCTACGGCCATACTCAGATTGACACGGAACATATTCTGCTGGCGCTGATCGAGCAGCCAGGGGGTGCGGTCCCCCAACTTTTGGAACTCATGAAGGTAGATGTTGAGGATCTGAAGGAGCGCCTGGACTACATTCTGCGCACCAGCGCCAAAGCCAACATTTTCGGCGGCGGCACCGGGCAGATATTTATTACCCCGCGCGTGAAGCGCATAATTGACCTGGCTAATGAAGAGGCCAATAAGCTCAAAGACGAATATATCTCAACCGAACACATATTCCTGGCGATATTGAGCGAGCGCAGCACCCCGGCAGCCAGGCTGATGGAAGGCGCTGCTATCACCCGTGAGCGGGTATATGATGCAATTAAACAGATTCGCGGCGGCCAGCGGGTCACCGATCCCCAGGCTGAGACGCGCTACCGCACCCTTGAGAAATACTCGCGCGATCTAACCCAATTGGCGCGCGAGGGCAAACTTGATCCGGTTATCGGGCGAGATACTGAAATCCTGCGCGTTATCCAGATACTGTCGCGGCGTACCAAGAACAACCCGGTCCTGATCGGGGAAGCGGGCGTCGGGAAGACCGCCATCGTTGAGGGTCTGGCCAGCAAGATTGCGACGGATGACGTCCCGGAAATCCTGGCCGGCAGGCGGGTCCTGGCGCTGGATCTGGGCGCAATGATTGCCGGTTCACGTTTCCGGGGCGAATTTGAGGAGAGATTAAAAGCCGCCCTGGAAGAGATTGAGCGATCCGAAGGCGAGATAATCCTTTTTATAGATGAACTGCATACTGTTGTCGGAGCCGGTGCAGCCCAGGGAGCCATGGACGCCTCCAACATGCTCAAACCTGCCCTGTCGCGGGGCGAGCTGCAGTGTGTGGGCGCAACCACCCTGGATGAGTATCACAAATATATCGAAAAGGACGCCGCATTGGAAAGGCGCTTCGCGCCGGTCTTTGTGGAAGAACCGAATGTGGAGGACACCATCAAAATGCTGCAGGGATTGCGCGACCGCTACGAAGCTCACCATAAAGTGCGCTTTACGGATGCAGCCTTGGTCGATGCAGCC
>Ga0180438_10003818_pt1 | contig 22321 bp, 15 predicted proteins | sample SS_ome_12_FD_132455 | JGI IMG/M metagenome (GOLD analysis project Ga0180438, IMG submission 132455) | Hypersaline lake sediment archaeal communities from the Salton Sea, California, USA - SS_3_D_2 metaG | ecosystem: Environmental > Aquatic > Non-marine Saline and Alkaline > Hypersaline >...
ACCACTACACCTATGCCATCGTCAGCGATGGCGACCTGATGGAAGGCATCTCCCACGAGGCCGCCTCACTCGCCGGCCACTTGGGGCTGGGCAAGCTGATCTACCTCTACGACGACAACCACATCACCATCGAGGGGGACACGGCCCTGGCTTTCAGCGAGGACATCGGCCAGCGCTTCGCCTCCTATGGCTGGCAGGTGCTGTCCGTGGATGGTCACGACCGTGAGGCCGTGTCCGGGGCGATCCGCCAGTCCCAGGCTGTGAAGGATCGTCCGGCGATCATTATCTGCCGCACCCACATCGCCTATGGCAGTCCCAACAAGCAGGACACGGCCAAGGCCCACGGTGAGCCGTTGGGTCCTGACGAGGTCCGGCTGACCAAGGAGGCCATGAGCTGGCCTGCCAGCGCCCAGTTCCTGATCCCCGACAAAGTGCTGGCCCATTTTCGCACCGCTCTGGACCGGGGAAGCGAAGAGGAGGGTCAGTGGGCGGCACTGTTCGCCCGCTACGAGGATGCGCATCCCGATCTGGCCGCCGAGTGGAAGCGCCGCATGGCCGGCGAGCTACCGGCGGGCTGGCAGGATGCAGTGCCCAGCTTTGGGCCTGAGGACGGCCCCATCGCCACCCGCGCAGCCAGCGGCAAGGTCATGACCGCCATCGCCCCGGCCCTGCCGGAACTGGTCGGCGGATCGGCGGACCTGCACCCCTCGACCAAGACCTACCTGAGCGCCTTCCCGGCGGTTGAGAGGGGCCAGTATGGGGGGCGAAACCTCCACTTTGGGGTTCGCGAGCATAGTATGGGCGGCATCCTGAACGGCATGGCCCTCCACGGCGGTTTCCGGCCCTACGGCGCCACCTTTCTCGTCTTTTCCGACTATATGCGTCCCAGCATCCGCCTGGCGGCGCTGATGAGACAACTGGTGATCTATGTCTTTACCCACGACAGCATTTTCGTCGGCGAGGATGGCCCCACCCACCAGCCGGTGGAGCATGCCGCCGCCTTGCGGGCGATCCCCGGACTGACCGTCTTCCGCCCCGCCGATGCCAACGAGACGGCTGCCGCCTGGCAGGCCACCGTGGCCCACCGCGATGGCCCGGTGGCGCTGCTCCTTAGCCGGCAGAAGCTGCCCATCCTGGAAGAGGTGGACGTTGAGGGCGTGGCCCGGGGCGGCTATGTCCTCTCAGATGCCCAGAGCCCCCAGCTGATCCTCGTCGCCAGCGGTTCGGAGGTGGAGGTAGCCCTGGGCGCGCAGAAACTGCTGGCTGAGGAAGGGATCGCGGCCCGCGTGGTCTCGCTGCCCAGTTGGGAGCGGTTCGATGCCCAGCCCCAGGCCTACCGGGACGGCGTCCTGCCGCCGGCGGTGAAGGCGCGCGTGGCCGTTGAGGCGGGCGTGCCGCAGGGCTGGGAGCGTTACGTGGGCATGGAGGGCGCCATCGTTGCCCTGGACCGCTTTGGCGCCTCGGCGCCCTACCAGGTGTTGGCGGAAAAGTTCGATTTTACCGCCGGGGTGGTCGCTGCCCGGGCCAAGGCGCTTTTGGCATAGGATCCACCTCGAACGAATAGAACAGGGCCAGCCCATGGGCTGGCCCTGTTGGATCGATCAACCTCACCGGAAGCGAACGCCCACCCACCGGTTGCTCACCTCCCTGCCCAATCTGTCTCCATAGGCATCGGCGGTGCCAAGAAAACCAACATGTGAAGGGAATAGTCTGGACCATCTGTGGAGACCGGTCCGGTTTTTGACGATTGGGAGATAATGGACCAACTGCGCCCGGTGATCCGTTCTGCCTGTTTGCTTTATCTCTCAATATTATGTCAAATTGCATCAAGTCATACACCTCAGCAGGTACATGCCCCTGCTCAGAAGATGCAGATGTCTGGTGCCGAACAGTACCGATAGCGACTTCTCACAAATAGCAGCATGGTTTGTTCCTGCTCAAATCCAGCCTGTGCCTGGACCGTTTCCAGTGAATACATCCACTCCTAGCGCACTTCCAAGCCCTACTGCAATTAGTAAGGTCCGGGTCATTAGTCTGAAGCAGCACCAACCCACCGGTCGTCGCCAGATCTGTCAAATCCGTCAATCCCGCCCATCTGCCTCCCTCCATGTACTGCCATTGAATCTCGGTTGCTGCAATTGCGACAACACGGAAGGTAACTCGATACAGCATGCGTGACGCGGATCGCCTGTGCAAGTAGCCTTCATAACTTGTATCGAATTATGCTGGGTCATACTCCACTGGGAGAGGCCGCCCCGGACGGCGCACTCGTTTCTTCCCTCGCCGTCAGGTCCCCAATGGCCGCTTGCTCGGTATCCCCGGCCGGCGAGGATACCGTTCCGGGGTGGGGCTGGTCTTTGCGACGAGGATCAGCGAGCGGTCCTGGGGCAGGCCAGGCAGTTCCACTGGCACCACGCGGCGCAGCTCGCCGCCCAGAAGAGAGATGGCTTTTTCGGCACTCCATGCCTCGGCAGCGCCAGCTTCGCCCTTCTGGCACGTTACCAGAGCGCCTACCTTGCAGAAAGGGAGTGAATACTCAAGAACTATGGGCAATTCTGCCACAGCGCGCGTCAGGGCGAGGTCGTACGATGCCCTGTGCGCCGGGTCGTGGGCCAGTTCCTCAGCGCGGGCGTGGACCGCCGTGACCCGGTGCAACCCTAGCCGTTCCACCAGATGCTCGACAAACCGCACTTTCTTGCCGGTGGCCTCCAGCAGTGTCAGGCGCAGGCCCGGACAGACCAGCTTGAGGGGAATGCCGGGAAACCCGGCCCCGGTCCCTACGTCGATGGCACGGGCGTCTGGCCGTTGCAGGGTTTGGCGCACCTCCGTGGCCAACAGGCACGACAGGGAATCGAGAAAGTGGCGGATCTGTACCTGCTCGTAGTCGGTGATGGCCGTCAGGTTGAACTTGTGGTTCCAGGCGACCAGTTCCTCGTAGTAGAGTTCAAAGGCGGCTATTTGTGGGTCTGTCAAGCGCAGGCCCAGCGCCCGGACGCCATCCACTAATCGCTGCATGAGGTGATTATACCACGCTGCTGCCCGATCCAACAAAAAGCCCTCCTGGCAATTATCTGCCAGGAGGGCCGGATTCACAAGCTGCCCGTGCTATCGTGTGATATGCATGGGCATGACGACGCACAAAAAGTCGTCGCCGCCGACGGGACGGATCACCCCGGGGCTGCTGGGTGTGCTGGTCTCCAGGACGACTTCCGGTGTGCCGGCGACCGACAGGGCGTCGATCATGTAGCGGGCGTTGAAGGCGATCTCGATCTCGTCACCCTCGATGCTGGCATCCAGCTCGCTCACGTTATCGCCGAACTCGGCCGATGTACCGGTGACGATCACCTGGCCTGGGGTCAGCTCACTGCCAGGCACGACGTTGAAGCGGATGATATTGGCTGCGTCGCGGGCAAAGAGGAAGGCGACTTTGACCGCTTTCAGCAGTTCCTGGGTGCTAACCAGGGTGCGCGTGTTGTGACCTTTGGGCACGATCTGGTTATAGTCGGGAAAATTGCCGTCGATGAGTTGCGAGACGAGGTCGGTGTTGCTCAGGTGAAAGAGGATCTGGTTCCGCTGGGGGGTGATGATCAGGTCGATCGGATCCTCCTCGTCGGCGCTGATGCGGCTGAGTTCCGCCAGGGCCCGGGCGGGAATGATGATGCTGACCGCTTCGTCCAGATCCACGCCAACGTCGGCGGCGGTCACCGACAGGCGAAACCCGTCAGCCGCGGCCAGGGTTAGGCCGCCCTGGTGGAACTTGGCCAGGACACCGGTGAGGATGGGCCGGCTCTCGTCGGTAGCAGCGGCAAAGACCACTTGATCGATCATCCGCCGAAAGATATCTGGCTGCAGGTGAAGGCGGTTCTGCCCGTCCAGGCTGTCGGCGGTGGGTACGTCGGGAAACTCGCTGGCGTCGATGCCCTTGATGTTGGCCTCGAAACGAGCACACTTGAGGTTTAGCGTCTGGGTACGCTCGTTGAGCTCCATGTCTATCTGGCCGGGCGGCAGCGAGTTGACAAATTCGGTCAGCAGACGGGCGGGCACGGTGATCCTGCCCTCCTCCTCTACCCGGCCGCCGATCCAGCAGTTGACACCGATCTCCAGATTGGTGGCAGCCAGCCGCAGCCGGCCCTCGTCGCTCTCCAGTAGGATGTTGGATAGGACGGGCAGCGTGGAACGCGCGGCCACGGCGCGGCCCACGGTGGCCAATCCTCTGGCCAGGTTCTCCTGTAGGCAACTGATTTTCACGGCGACCTCCTTCCCGAGCGCTAGTTGTTGGGGTGATGCCAACCCTTACCACTAGATACAGGACCAGTGTGCGACACAGTATACCATAAGATGTCAGAAAGCACAAGCGGGGAGATCATAGAATACAGAGGAGTTGACGTCTGTTATGATGGTATCTCATTCCCCAGGGGCATCAGATGCACGAAATTAAGGGGTCCTTCACTGCCTGTACGGACATGGTTCTGTGGGGATGAAACTCACTCATGCGGGCGTGGGATCTTTAAAGTTGTAGATGCCATCCTCCACAGGCCAGCGACAGCCGCACGTCACACAGTCGACGCTTGCCAGAGACGCTTGGAAGTTGCTGCTTTCGCAGGCAGGACAGCGGAATCGGAGTCTGGCCGATGCCTCGGTCGCGGGCCGGTCCAGTGTGCACTGGACGAAAACGCTGGGTGTGAATTGCCACCAGGCCCCTGTCGGCTGGCACAGGCCGTCCACCGCGGCCAGGGTGCGGGCCGGCACAAGCCGCTTGAGGAAGGGCAGGCGAAAGTGGGATACGGTGCGTTGATGTTTCACGTGAAACATGGCCTCCGCCAGACGCTCCCGCATCCAGGCTGGGTGAAAGTCAAAGTTCATCTCTACGAACTCGTAGGGGGTGGGATCAAAGGGACTCCAGCGCTGGCGGCCGAGTACATAGCGCAGCATGGCCTTCAGATGGCGCTTGCTGGCGAATTCGAGAACGTAGGTGCCCTGGCCGGTCAACACCTGCGCCATCTCTCCCAGCAGGGCGGGCACATCCTCCACGTGGTGCATCACCCGCACCATCATCACCGTGTCAAAGCTGTCCTCGGCGAAAGGCATGGCGTAAAAGTTGGCGGCCACATAGACGAACCGCCCATCGCGCCCCAGCCTCTCCTGGGCCTGGCGCAGCAGCGAGCGGGAGTAGTCGAGGAGCACGACCTGGTCGTAGCCCACGTAAAAGTCAGAGAGACGCCCAAAGCCAGCACCCACGTCCATCAGGCGGCGGCCCGTCGGCGGCAGGAGATGGCGCAGGGCGATGCGCTCGGCCAGATCCTCGTACTCCCGGCCCTGCCCCTCCCAAAAGTCGGTGCGATAGCTGCTATCCTCATAGTCACAAACCCGCCGTTCGCCTGCCATGCCCCGGATAGTAGCACACTTTGGGCCGGACGTCAATCGGCAGGTGGCAACGAGGTGATTTGTCCTTTGTTGCCAAGTGGGTTATAATCGTGGAGGCGTTCAACAGCACACCAGGGGGAAGGCATGTCACAGGCGCAACTCGATATCGAACCCATCCTCGGCCATGTTCGCTACCTTTCGACCATCCTCGGCGGGCGGGGGAGTTGTACCCCGGTGGAAAAGCGGGCCGCCGAGTACACCGCCGAGCAGATGCGTGCGCTCGACGTCTCAGACGTGCGGCTCGAATCATACCAGGGCGCCCCGTCCATCTACCGGCCCTTTGCGGCGGCCTTTGGTTTGGCGGCCTTTGGCACGTTGCTGGCATGGCTGGGATGGCTCATCGAGACGCCGTGGTTCCTGCCACTGGCGGTCCTGGCCAACGCCCTGGCAGCCTGGGGGGTATTGGCCGAGTCGGATCTCGCCACCAACTGGATGCGTTGGCTGCTGCCCAAGGCCGAGAGCCACAACGCTGTGGGCGTGATCCCGGCGGCGGAGCAAGCCCGGCAACGGGTGATTCTCTCCGCCCACGTGGACAGCCATCGCACCCCTTTCTTTTACGCCAGCAGGGGACGGTTCATCTTCTTCCGGGTGTTGGTCATTGTAGCCTGGCTGGGTATGTTAGCCGAAACAGTCCTCTATGCACTGGCGCCCGTACTCGGCTGGGACTGGGTCTATTGGTTCGGAGCTGTAGCGCTCTTCCAGGTGGTGGCCATGGACATCTTTTTCCGGGCCGACACCACGCCCTTTTCTCCCGGGGCCAACGACAATGCCTCTGGGGTCGGTGTGGTCCTGGAGCTTGCCCGTCGCCTGCGAGAGAAGCCCCTGGCCCACACCGAGGTGTGGTTGGTCTTCACTGGCTGCGAGGAGACGGGCGCCCATGGGATGGCTGCCTTCCTGGATGCCCACGACGCCCAATTGGGCGAAGACGCGATCTATGTTGTGCTGGACATGATGGGCCGGGGCCACTTGGCTTACAACAAGTCCGATGGGCTGCTCATCAAGCACAGAACCCATCCCCGCGCCATGGAACTGGCTCGCCGGGCCAGGGCTGCCTTGCCCCAGCTCGAGGTCAATGAACTGGTAGGTCTGGCCTACACCGATGCTCTCGTGGCCACCAAACGGGGCCGGATCGCTCTGACGCTATACACCCTGCCACCGCCGGGCGACGAAGAGGCCGCACAGTGGCACCGCATGACCGACACGCTGGATAACCTGGACGTGCAGGCCTTGGCTGACTCGTATGCCTTCACCTGGCAGGTGCTGCAGGAAGTGGATCGCGCTTGATTCAAGGTTCGCGAGTCTAACCCTTGTTTCCGAACGAGCATCGTCCGCCGAGGGCGGACGGCGCCCGCGATGATAGAGGAGTACACCATGAACATCCTGGTAACCGGAGCCGCTGGGTTCATCGGTTCCCACCTGGCGGAGCGCCTGGCCTCGCTGGGACACTCGGTCCGGGGCCTCGACTGCCTGACTGATTTCTACCCCCGGGCGCTCAAAGAGTTGAACGTCCGGGATCTGGAGGAGCAGGGCGTCGAAGTGCTGGGTCTCGACCTGGCCGTGGACGACCTGCGTTCGGCGCTGCGCGGCGTGGAAGTGGTATACCATCTGGCTGCCTTGCCCGGGTTGTCTGCGAGCACGCCATTCGAGGTCTATGCCCGCAACAACATCACTGCCACCTATCGCCTGATCGAGGAGGCAAGGGAATCCCCATCCCTGCGTGGCTTCCTCAATATCTCAACCTCGTCGGTCTATGGCACCTACGCCACGGGGCCAGAGATATCGGAGCCCAAGCCCACATCCTATTATGGGGTGACCAAGCTGGCTGCGGAGCAACTGGTCCTGTCCTACCAGCGCACCTTTGGATTTCCGGCCTGCTCCCTGCGCTTGTTCTCCGTATATGGCCCGCGCGAACGGCCTGAAAAGCTCTATTCCAAGCTGATTCGAGCTATTTTGGAAGACAGGGACTTTCCCTTATACGAGGGTAGTGAGCACCACGTGCGCAGCTATACCTACGTCGCCGACGTTGTGGACGGGCTGGTCGCCGCTCTGGACTACCTGGAACGCTGCCTGGGCGAGATCTTGAACATTGGCACCGACACCACCATCACCACCGGTAAGGGGATCCATATCGTGGAGGAGATCATTGGCCGCCGGGCCAGGATTGCCCAAACGCCCAAGCGGGCAGGAGATCAGTTGCAGACCCACGCCAACATACAAAAGGCGCGACGGCTGCTGGACTACAATCCGACTACGGGGCCAAGGGAAGGGCTGGCCCGGCAAGTGGAGTGGTACAGGCGCAAGGTGCTCGGCAAAATCGACTTCTAGAACTGCTCACGGGTAGCTTGCCGGGCGTGGCCGTGCAAATCAGGCTCCCCTCGAGTCAGCATTTTGACAACAAATCTCTGAAACAACTGGTTTATTGCTTTTTCTTATAGTTCTGCAAGGCCATGCCGCAGAGCGGTTACCACGGCGTGGGTGCGGTCGTTGGCTTGGAGCTTGCCGATGATGGCACTCACATAGTTCTTGACCGTGCCCTCGGTCAGGTGTAGGCGATCGCCGATCTCTTTGTTGGAGAGCCCCTCCACCAGCAGGCGGAGCACCTCCTCCTCGCGAGGGGTCAGGGGTTCGATGATGTCGTCTTCCACGCCGTGTTCCGGCTCCCTGCGCAGTGGGGGCGGTGGCTGATCGACCAGCCGCTGGAACTCTCCCAGTACCTTGCGTGCCACGGTCGGGTCTAGCTGCGATTCACCCCGGACCACGCCCCGGATGGCATCGGCCAACCTCTCACCCGTGGTGTCTTTGAGCAGGTAACCCTGGGCTCCGGCCTTGATCCCCTCAAAGACCAGGTCGTCCGCATCGTAGGTGGTCAGGATGATGACGTGGGAATCTGGCAACTCCGTGCAGATCTGCCGCGTGGCCGGGATGCCGCCCAGGCGGGGCATCTTGATGTCCATCAGGATCACGTCGGGCTGGAGGTCTCGGGCCTGGGCGATGGCTTGCTCCCCGTCTCCGGCCTCTCCCACGACCTCGATCCCTGGCGCGTACTTGAGGATCGTCGCCAGTCCCTGGCGCACAATCTGTTGGTCATCTACGAGCAGAACGCGGATGATGTCCATAGCTACTCACTTTTTCAGCGTGCACCATACCTCGGTCCCGCTGCCCGCATGGCTGATCACGTCCAGCGTCGCCCCGATCATTACCGCTCTTTCTTGCATCCCTGTCAGGCCGTAATGATCCAGGTCCACGACGGTCGGATCGAACCCGACGCCATCATCCCGCACCACCAGGTCGATCCTGTCCACGCCCCGCGCCAAGCGCACCCTTACTTGCCGGGCGGAGGCATGGCGCTCGACGTTGCTCAATGCTTCCTCGACAATGCGGTACAGGGTTTTGGCTTCCTCCTCCGTCAGGTCGGCCTCCTCGCCGGCTACGATCAGGTCAGTCTGGACCCCGGTCCGCGCCTGGAATGCCTGGAGTAGATCCCGAAGCGCGCCATCCAATCCCAACGTCTCTACCGGGCCGGTGCGCAGGGCCTGGATCGCCTGCCGCGATTCTTCCAGTCCGCGCCGCGCCAACGTCGAGAGATCATCCACTGCGGGTACTGCGGCTGCTGGATCGTTGACCAGCAGGGCGCGCAGGGCTTCTAGTTGCACCGTCAGCGCCGAGAGGGAATGCGCTAGTGTGTCGTGCAATTCACGGGCCAGGCGGTTCCGCTCGCGGCTGACAGCCAGTTGTTCGACGGTGGCAGCGTGGCGCCGGAGTCGCTCGTGGGCAGCCTCCAGTTGGGCGTGCTGCTGCCGCTCGCGCTCAGCCAGAACGCTGACGATGAATGGCACCAGGTACAGCAGGCCGATGCGCATGGTTGCCTGGGCAAAGAACAGCCAGTAGCGGCCATCCTCTGGCAGCAGCCAAAGGCCTTCTGCCAGGTGCAGGGCCGCGGCCCAGGTGCTACCCAATAGGGCGCCCCGCCGGCCATATCCCCAGGCCATCAGCACCAGAGGGATGAGCAGGAAGAAGAAAGGTTCGATCGATGGGGTTTCAGACAGTTGAGCCACAGTCGCCGGAGGCAGACCCAGGTTGGCTAGGCGGGACGCCGGCAGGTCGGTAAAAAGATAGATCCCTTCCAAACTCGAAAAGAGGACGCTCAGACTCAGACCCAGTGCCAGAAAGTAGCGGCCCAGAACCCGTTCCAGCCAGGGAGGCAGAAACAGCAGGGACAGTACGAGGGTGGGCAATGCCCTGAGTAGGAAGCCGCGGTAAGCGACCAGACCCGACGCCAGCAGCGCCAGAGCGCTCACCCCCAGGAAGGCGAGCTGGATGATGAGCAATAGTCGAAAAATACGCAGTGCATCGCGCCGGGCCTGCGGATAATCCATGGTAACGACCGCCTATCCGTTCTCTGCTTGGCTCCAGTACATCTTGCCTCGTGGCACTATAAAAGTATACCGTCAAAGCTGCAATTTGCCAAGTCGGTTGAGGAATGGCCATGTGACGGGTGTATCTCACTGGGCAATCTGGGGAGAGGCTCGGAGCCCCGTCCTCAGGGGCGCTGCGGTCAAAGGAGAGCTTGTGCTAGTCAAAGATCTGAGACACACCCCATGGAAAGGGATTTTGAGCAAGCTATCGTTGGGATTCCAGGTGGCAGATATGCAGATCTCGAGTGGACACTCACTGCTGGAGCAAGTACCTGCCCCCTATTTCGTCCAGGAGATGGCTCGCTCGGCGACGGAAGAGTATTCCAACATCAGGCGGTCCAACTCGGTGTCAAACATCGGCATCTGGCCGCTGCCACTGGCATCCATCACCCAGATCTCCCACTCGCCGTTCATCATCTCTCTCAACCTTGTTGTGGATCGCCACATTGTCCATCTACCGCGCCGTGGAGAACACATGCAAGCAGGCCGTGCCCGCCGTAGTTCTGCCTCGCATCGCCTGGACTATTCGTAGCGCAGCGCCTCGATGGGCCGCAGGCTGGCAGCGCGCCAGGCGGGATAGACACCAAACATAAGCCCCACGGCACTGGCCACACCAGCCGCCAAGCCCATGGTTCCCACCGTCACCTTGGTCACCAGGTCGGGCGTCAAGTTGGAGATCAGATTTGCACCGGTGATTCCCAAGCCGATGCCCAGCAGACCGCCCAGAAAGCTCAGCACGATAGCCTCCAGCAGGAACTGCAATAGGATGTCGCGCTTGGTGGCACCTACCGCCTTGCGGATGCCAACCTCGCGAGTTCGCTCGGTGACCGACACAAGCATGATATTCATGATGCCGATACCGCCTACCAGAAGGCTGATGCCGGCGATTGCGCCCAAAAAGACGGTCAGGATACCCGTGATCTGGTTGGCAATGTCCAGGACTGCCTGCTGGCTGGTGACCTGAAAGTCGTCGCTGTCTCCGCTGGCTAGGTCGTGGCGCCCGCGCAGTGTGTCCGAGATCTGGTCAATGGCGGCGTCTACTTGGGTTTCATCCACCACACTGACATAGATGGCGGCCACGGGGCGCTCCCCCGACAGGGTTCGCTGTGGGAAGAAACGCGTCTGGGCCGTGGTCAATGGCACATACACGTTGTCATCCTCGTTGGTAAAACCACCTTGCTCCTCGAGGACACCCACTACCTCGAAGCGGACCTCGTCGATCGAGACGGCCTGGCCAATGGGGTAATCGCCGTCTTCAAAGAGGTCGCTGTAGGCTCCCCAACCCAGCACTGTTACCTTGGCCTGGTCGTTCAGGTCGGCTCCCGTCAGAAAACCACCCATTGCCGCCTCCAGGCTGCGAACGTCCGCAAAGTGGGCGTTGGTACCGCTGACGGTCAGATTGGTCGCCTCGTCGCCATGGCTCACCCGCAGTTGCCCCTGCATCGCAGGGGCCACAGCCACCAGTGAGGGTGCGTTGAAAGGATCGGCCAGGGCCTCAGCGTCGGCGGTGGTGAGGTAGGCTGGTGAGGTCGAATCCTCGGGTTGGTCGGCAGTGATAAAGATCAGGTTGGACCCCAGTCCCTCGATCTCGCCCGTGATAGCCTCTTCGACGCCCTCGCCGATCGAGAGCAAGGCTACCACCGATGCCACGCCGATAATGATGCCCAGCATGGTCAGGGCGGCGCGCATTTTGTTCGTCGTCAGGCCGGTCATCGCCGTGTGTAGACTTTCGTAGATACTCATTGGTTCCTCTCTCAGCCTCGTCCCTTGATCACATGCTCCGGTGTCTGGATTGCGTTCACGATCCGCACCCGTTTCGCTGCCGCACATCCTCCTCGATCAGGCCATCCCGCAGTAGAATCGTCCGGCTGCCATATTCGGCGATTTCTGGATCGTGGGTCACAAAGATGATGGTGATGCCCTGCTCGTTGAGTTGCTTAAAGATGCGCAGGACCTCCTCACCTGACTTGGTATCCAGATTGCCCGTGGGCTCGTCGGCCATGATGATGCTGGGCTGTGTTACCAGTGCCCGGGCGATAGCTACCCGTTGCTGCTGCCCGCCCGACAGTTCGTCGGGCTTGTGGTTCATCCGATCGCCCAAACCCACGGCCTCCAGCGCTTCCTTCGCGCGCCTGCGGCGCTCGCGAGCGCTGAGCCCGGCGTACATCAGTGGCAGCTCCACCTGCCGCAGCGCCGAGGTACGGGGCAACAGGTTGAACTGCTGGAACACAAAGCCAATCTCCCGGTTGCGGATGTGGGCCAGTTGGGTGTCACTCAAGTCGCTCACGTCCCGGTCGTGTAGGCGGTAATGGCCCTCCGTCGGCGAATCCAGACAGCCCAATAAGTTCATCAGCGTCGATTTGCCCGAGCCCGATGGTCCCATTATGGTCAAGCACTCGCCTTTTTCAATCTGGAGCGATACCCCACGCAAGGCATGGACTTCGATCTCGCCCATTTGGTAGACTTTGGTGACGTTCTTGATATCGATCATCGCACTGTCTCCAGCCCAGGGAGCTGAGAGCGCCAAAGGGCTTCCTTCCGGCTCCTCAGATCCCTCAGCATCTTTTGCTACCTTCCCCCGCCAAAGGGCATTCCCCCCTGCCCCCCTGGCCCGAAGGATTGCTCGCTCTGGCTCTGCACTGGCACCTCAGGCAGCGCCAACTGTTCACCTTCCTCCAATCCCTCCACGATCTGTGTGTTGGCCTCATCACGCAGGCCGATGCGCACTTCCACGCGCTGGGTGGTACCCACGGGTGCCTGGCGCGTGACATAATAACGGCCCGCCTCTCGATCGGCTTCAATGGCCCGGTTGGGGACCAGTAGGATGCCCTCGGCACTGGCTACCACGATGTCCACATCAGCAGTCATGCCCAGTCGCACCGGTAGGTCGCCCGGATCGAAGCCGATCTCCACAGCATAGGCCACGGCGCCGCCTACGTTGGTGGACGAAGGCGCGATATAGGTTACTGTGCCGGCCACCTCTTCACCTTTGATGGCGTCGAAGGAGAGGTGGGCCATCTGTCCTTCCTCCAGTTGGGCCACGTCCACTTCATCCACGTTCACGTCCAGGATCAGAGGCTCGGTGGCGGCGATCACGATTGCTGGCGCCCCGGGTGTTGCCCATTCACCCTCACCGACCTGTACGGCGATCACCTTGCCGTCAAAGGGTGCAGTGAGCACTGCGTCGTCAAGCTGGGACTGGGCCTGGGCCAGGGCGATGGCCGCTTCGTCCACCTGGGCCTGGAACACAGCCACGTCCTCGGGCTTGGGCCGCTCCAGCAGCGAGGCCAGTTGGGATTCAGCCTGTGCCACCTGGGCGGCGGCGGAAGCCAGCTCGCTCTCCGTAGGCCGCTCCAGCAGCGAAGCCAGTTGGGATTCAGCCTGTGCCACCTGGGCCTTGGCGGAGGCCAGTTCGCTTTCGGTGGGCCGGTTGGCGATGGCATCATAATTGGCCTGGGCCTGCTCCAATTGGATGGTGGCGTTCTGCAAGTTCAACGACTCCTGCCGCATCGCGGCGTCAGGCCGGTCCTTGATCCGGTCGTAGGCGGTCTGAGCCTGCTGGACCGAGGCGATGGCACTGTCCACCTGGGCCTTGGCCGCAGCCAGGTCCTCCTTGGTAGGCCCAGCCTTGACCTTGTCATAGCTGGCGATGGCGCTATCCAGGGCCGCCTGGGCCGAGGCCAAGTCCTCAGCACTGGTGCCTTCCTTGGCCTTGTCATAGCTGGCGATGGCGCTGTCCAGGGCCGCCTGGGCGGAGGCCAGATCCTCAGCGCTGGCTGGCTGTTGCGCCTGCGCCAGGCGGGCCTGGGTCGTGTCGAGGCTGGCCTGGCTGCGGGCCACCTGCCACTCCAGCGAGGTCGTGTCCAGGCGGGCGAGCACCTGCCCGGCTTCGACCAACTGCCCCTCCGTGGCATCCACTGCAACGATCTTGCCGCTCGAGGCAAAGGCCACTGTTGCCTCTCGATCGGCGACCACGTTACCCGTTGCGCTGATGGTTGCCTCGATGTTGCCCCTGATGACGGTGGCAGCGGCTGGCGTCTCGTCGGCGACGGCAGGCCGGTTGCCTCGTAGCAGAAACATGGCTCCGGCCCCAACCAGGACCAGGGCAAAGAGCGTGATGCCTCCGATTTGCAGTATCTTTTTCACTGTGTGCGTACCTCCCATTCTTATGGCACGGTCCTCCCCGAACGCAGCGAGTCAGTCCGGCTTCTTGTGGCCGTTGGATATCGCCATTGTCTGTTTGTCCCCATGAGGAAGCGTTCTGGGAGCATAGAGGCCGGCTTGCGGCCAGTGTCTATTCTACTTTCCGCTGCGAATTGGCTCTCCAGCCCGTCCTCGGGGCCAGATCCGCCCCCCGGGCAGGGGGCACGAGCCGGTTTCGCACCGAATGCTATTCTAGCAGCAAAGTGATGGCTCTGGTAGTGCCATCGGTCAGTTCTTGTACCATGACGAAAGTCATGGGTTGACATGTGGGCGCGTCGCGGTTACAATTCTCGAAGGTGAGACCACAGCAGATAGGGAATCCAACGAATCACTGGCTCAGAGAAGTTGTGTGTTTCTCAGCTCTGTGGTGCTGTAGGAGCCCAGATGTGCACACATAGAGTTCGGTGGCTGATGTTGCTCAGCCTCATCATCTTGCTCACGGCCGCCTGGCCGCCTGACCAGGTTGCGGCAGAACGAGCGGCCCGCTACGCCGGGTGGGTTGTCGAGGCCTACCCCGAGGCGTCCACTGCCGAGATGGAGGCCATGGTACAGCGCCTGGTGGACAACGGGGCCAACGTCGTGTGGATCGGCCACAATAACCCCGGTCTCGTCGACGCGGAAAAGGTGGAGCCAGGGCTCTCCTACGCTGTCTACGAAGCCTACGCGGACCCTGCCGACCCACGTCACACGGATGCTACAGCCATCGTCGAGGCCCAGCACCGGATGCTGGCGGCATGCCGCACGGTAGGTGTGAAAGCCGTACTGCCAATAGGCTATCAAATACAAATGGGGCGAGCTTGGAACGAGCAGCATCCCGGCGACGTGCGCCTCGATGCCGGGGGGAATCCCCTGGACATCTATGGTGGTGGCGTCAGCGCCTCGTTCTACGCGTCCAGCTATCGCCATGACATCGAGGCCTACTATCACTGGGTGGACGCCGAGTTCGTGCAGCCCTATGGCGATGTAGTGCTTATGCTCAACCTGGCCGACGAGCCGATCGGCGGCGATTACTCAGCCCACGCGGAGGCCGAGTTCCGTCGCTTGCATGGCTTTGGCTTTGGCGAGGTAGGGTCCCCTTCCACAAGCCCAGGGCGCGAGCGCATGCGGCTCCTGGGCGAGTTCCAGTCGCGCTACGTGGTGGACTATGCCATCTACAGCGCCGAATTGTGGCAGGCCATCCACCCCGGTCTGCCGGTGACCATGTCCTTTGATGGCGCCCAGGCGCGCCAGACCTTCACCATGCCCGATGTAGAGGCCCTATTCCGTGACACGCCGGACAATTTTGTAGTGACCTTCGATGCCTATCCCCGTGACGGCCTGCCCCACGTACCTCTGAGTGACAGCAACTTGGTGGGCCTGTTCCTGCTGGCCCGGTCGCTAGGAGCCTACTCGGCGCGCTACAGCAAGCCGGTGTGGCTGTGGGCAGCGGCCAACAGTTGGGGGCTGAGCCAGGTCAGCCCTGACCCGGGCACCGTGTCGGATGCCGTGGCCAACGGCGTCTATCTGGCGCTCTTGGTGCGACAAGGGGGAGGTGACCTGCAGGGCATCGCCTACTGGAACTACAATGTTAAGGGGCAGGGTTTGTACAATGACACCCGCGACACGGCCTACGACGTCGAGACTATGTTCGCCCGCGTGTCGGCGATATTGCCCACACTGCGGCGGCTGATGGAGAGCCCACCGGGGAGGCCCGATGTGCTCATTCTCTCGCCGCCGGCCCGTGCGTACGAGGCGATCGGCGCCGAGAAAGCATCGGTTATCCTCGAGGTGCAGCCCTACCAGCGGCTCGCCATCCTGGCCAAAGAGGGGATCAACACAGCGGTTGTGGGTTCTCTCGACGGTTGGCCGTTGGCTGGTGTGCGGACCATTGTGGCCCTATCGCCGGCGCCGGAACACTTTTCGGCCGGCGATCTGGATGTCCTGGGCGATTTTCTGGGGCGCGGCGGCAAGGTGGTCACCTCGCCGGGTGTCGGTGCTGTGTTGACGGAAGCTGCCCTGGCCGGGGCTGGATCGTCGCCCAAACTGGTCTACGATGGGCTGGTGGAGCAGCAGGGGGATCTTTATACCGCGCAAAAGGGCATCGCCGTACTGTTCGAGGATCAGCGCCACGAGGTGCTGTCTGGTTTCTGGCAAGAGGTGTTGGAGCTGGATGCACCCCAGCCGGGCTACCGGATCTTAACCAGCCGCCATGTATTTCACTACCACATCTGGGAGGGGCCGTCGCCTGTGCGGCTAGCGCTTCCGTTTGAGGCGTACGGATACCGCTACGACGACCAGGCCAGGCCTGTGGAGCGCTTCTACGGTTCGCGCCTGGTGTTGACACTGGGGAGACGTGAGTACATTCTGCTGAGGCGCGACTGGGGAGCCTGGCCTTGGATCGTGTGAGGGGAAAGCTGCCTTGCACCGAGTTCCTCCATCGGCTCCAGCGGTGCGGATAGATGCGCCCAGGGGGGAGTGTGCAGGTCCTTTCATATTCAATGTCTTCCTTCCCTTTCACTCTGGTACCATTTTCCTACTTTACAGATCGGTCATAATATGGTACAGTGTAGACGGTGGGAGCGCTTCACAGCCTCTCGCCAGCGGCAGGGGACTGCAGCATCAATACTTGCCTATCATCGCATTGCAGTACATCGTCGTCTCGCGAACCTACATTGTAGATTCAATGCAGCACATTGTCGCATCGCCGACTCACATTGCAGCCAGGATCATTGTAGGCAGCCGCATGATACTTCTTCCCTGCCAGGGACTTTTTCGCTCTTCGGGTCCTAAATAGCATTCGCTGACGAATCACAGGCCCGAGGGTAGCAGAGCGAGAAAGTCCTTTTTTTGTTCCCTCCCATGGTTCCCGCCATCCTGGAGTTGCCATCCGTTCCTGACCATGCTATAATGCCAGCGATAGGAGCGTGTCATGTACATTCGACCACCCAAGAAAAGGCGTTCCTCGCCTGTACGGGTGTTGATATTACTGGTACTCGTCGCTGCAGGGGTCTATATTCTAGGCTGGCGTCGTGAGATCATTAAACCGATCCAGATCGGCCCCACGCCTACACCCACCCCCACTGCCCGGGACGTAATGGAGGATGCCCAGGATCTGTACCTCGAGGGAGACCTGGACGGTGCCTTGGAAAAGTACGGCCAGGCGGCCGAACTGGATCCAACCGACTCCCTGCCCCTCGTCTGGACAGCCCACATCTTGACCCTGCGGGGACGCACCAGTGAAGCAGTTGAGATCGCCCGCAAAGCAGTGGGCCTGGCCCCTGATAGTGCCAGAGCGCTGGCTGCCCTGTGCATGGCTTTGGACTGGGATGCCGGAGCTGATCAAGCCAAGCTACAGGAAGCGTTAAGCGCCTGTTTGAGTGCCACTGACATCGATCCGGGATACGCTGAGGCCCAAGCCTACCTGGCTGAGGTGTATGCTGATCTGGGGCAGACCCAGCAAGCCGCGGAAGCGGCTCAGCTAGCCGTGACCCTGGACGACAGCAGTGCCTTCGCCCATCGTGATTTCGGCTATGTCCTGGAGAAGCAAGGCAAGTACCGCGATGCGGTGATCGAATACCAGCGAGCCTCACAGATCCATCCCCGGCTGGCTCAACCGTATATCGATCTGGGCCGCATTCACATGGCCCATAACCGTATCCAGGACGCCCTCTCTTCCTACGAAAAGGCTGCAGTGGTGGATCCCACTAGCGCCAATGCTCTGGATCGCCTGGGCTGGGCCTACTATACCACCGGCGACTATCAACGAGCGGCCGTCGTGTTCAAAAATGCGACCGAAGTTGATCCGAGTTACGCCCCGGCCTACGGGCACCTCGGGTTGGCATACTATCTCTTGCGAAACTATGAGGATGCCATTGAGGCCTACCTCACGGCCTTTGATCTCGGGGCTGAAAAGCTCGAGTACTACTATGAGCTGGGCTTGGCTTATGCTTTCCTGGAACGTTGTGACGAGGCGCGGCCCTGGTTGCTAAAAGCCGTCGAGATTGATCCCGCTGCCTGGGCAGCCTGGGAAGGGTTGGATATGTGTCCGGAGGAGTAAAGGCTCATCATGGTGCAGTGGCTCGATCGGTACAGAGGGGTTCTCCTTTTCGTCCTTGTGGTGCTGGTCCTGCTTGCCCTTGTTCTCTTCCAGTTGCTCCGCCCTGAGCCTTCGCCTATCCTTCTCAGTACTGCTACCCCTTTGCCGTCCCCTGTGGCAACGGCAACGCCCTGTCCCCTGCGCGTCTATGTCAGCGGGGCTGTCCAACAACCTGATGTGTATCAACTCTCTCCCGATAGCATCGTCAAAGATGCGATCCTGGCAGCCGGCGGAGCGGCAGACGATGCAGACCTGGATCGCATCAACCTGGCGCTGGCTGTCTCAGATGGGCAGCACGTCTATGTCCCCCATCAGGGGGAGCAGGACCTCCCAGTCCAACCCCCATCGGACCAGCGCTCCTCAGGCAGCCAGGTGAACCTCAATACCGCCAATCTACAAGAGTTAGAGTCCCTGCCAGGCATTGGCCCCACGATCGCCCAACGAATTGTCGACCACCGGCAGCTTCATGGTCCTTTCGAACAGATCGAGGACATTATGGAGGTTTCCGGTATTGGGCCGGCCACCTTTGCCGAGATCCAGGACCTAATTACGACCCAATAGGTCTCATTTGTGACTCTCATTACTGTGCCTGGCCCTGTTCGGTGTATAATGTACATACTCCTTTCTCCTCCTTGTGAAAGGGAAGGACGGGGAGCCGACAAGGTTCCCCGTCCTTGCTTGTGGGCATGGGGCGTGAAGGGAGCTTTTGCTTTCACCTGCCCCCTAATGTATTGTCCCCCCGGCGGCTTGTTGTTGTCAGCCTGGCTGTGGTATAATGTTTCTACTCATTCCAAGAGGTTCGTCGATGGAGACATATGCTGCCAATGTGCTGGTGATTGACGATGAAATAGGCATGCGCGAGGGGTGCCGGCGGGCGCTCACCCCTCACGGATTTCAGGTCAGTACCGCCGAACATGGCGCCGAAGGCCTGCGTAAGCTACGTGAAGAGCAGTTCGACATTGTTCTCCTGGATGTGATGATGCCCGGCATCAGCGGCTTGGAGATGCTCGGACGCATCCACGAACACGATCCTGATCTCATCTGTATCATGATTACCGGGTATGCCACGGTAGACCTTGCTGCCCAGGCCATGAAACAGGGCGCACATGACTTCTTGCCCAAGCCATTTACCTCTGATGAGCTGTTAACGGCTGTGCAGCGAGGACTGGCAGAGAGAGCACGTCGGCAGGCCCTCAGACAACAGGCGCAACGAGAGGAAGAGGCGCTTCAGTTAGAACGGGCACGCCAGGAGATGGCCAGGCTGGATGCCATCGAAAGTCGCTTCATGCTGGTCATCGTGCACGAACTCCGCAACCCCGCAGGTGTCATCAAGAACTACTTGCAGTTGATGCGTTCCGGTTATATTGACAAGGATGAGTGGGACGAGTATGTGGAGAATCTGGACCTGAGGGCCAGCCAGTTGCTGGCCATGCTGGACGACCTCCTCGAATTGGCGCATCTGAAGGAGATGCTCAGCCCGGCAAAGCTCAGGCCGGTGGAAGTGGCGGAGGTGCTCGAAGGGGTGGTCAGCGCGATGCAGCCGGCGGCTAAAGCCAAGGGGCTGGATTTGGAGGTGCAGGTGCTGGCTCGCCCAACCATGCTGGTCGGGAGCAATCACCTCCACACGCTATGGACCAATCTGCTCGACAACGCGATCAAGTATACGCCCGCTGGCAGCATCCTGGTCACCTTGGACCAACAGGATGGACAGTTGGTGTCGGCTGTCTCCGACACGGGGATTGGCATTTCTAACGAAGAGTTGGCCCGCATCTTTGAGGAATTCTATCGCTCTGAAGCTGCCAAGGCCGAGGTCCCATTGGGCACAGGCCTGGGACTGGCCATCGTCAACCAGATCGTAAAGTTCTATAAGGGCACGATCGAGGTAGACTCAGCGCCGCGGAAAGGCAGCAAGTTCACCATCACCTTGCCCCTGACCGCTTCTGACACGCAGGTATGAACGGGTCAGCAAGCACAAGTCCCGCGGGTAGCAAATCTCCAGAACGATGTCTTCACACTTGTGCCCTGGATTTGATGCTGGTCGCTTCCGTGGGTGTATTTCCTATTGGCTCGAGACCCCGTCTCAGGACCGGTTTACACGCCCCAGACAACACACAAAAGATTCTGAAATACACCCCTTCAGTGGCGTGTTGCCGGGCTGTTGACAATTTCCCTGAAACCAGGCATAATAGTAAGCGCTTCGGGACAAGCGCCTTGATAGTACACCATCCTGCCCAAAGGTAATAAAAACCCTGCCGCACTCAGAGGGAATCCGGCGGTTGGGAGGAGAGGGGGACAGATGCCAGACATCCGACTGCAAGACTATACAGCCAAGATAAGGAACTTGATCCGCGACGATCGTCACGACGAGGCGATCGCCCACTGCAAACATATCCTGAGTTTCTATCCCAAGCATGTCGAAACCTACTGCCTGCTGGGTGAGGCATGCCTGGAAAAAGGTGTGTATCGAGAGGCGATCGAGTTCTTTCAACGGACCTTGGGCGCAGATCCAGAGAGTTTTATCTCTCGTGTAGGTTTGGGGATCATTTGCGATGAGCAGAGCGCCTTGCCCGAGGCCATCTGGCACATGGAACGCGCCTTCGAGTTGGCTCCAGGCAACCCTGTGGTTCGCAAGGAGCTCCAGCGTCTGTACACCCAACGCGATGGCGTGGAAAAGCCCCGGCTGAAATTGAACCGGGCAGCGTTGGGGCGGCTCTATGCGCGAAATGGCCTGTACGAGAGGGCGATCAGTGAGTATCGCGCCGTCCTGCGGGAGGATCCTGAACTGCCCAGTGTCCGCGTCGCCCTGCTCGAGGCACTGTGGCAAGAGGGGCGGCGGCTGGAAGCGGTTGAGGGTTGTCTGGATCTCCTCGAAGTACTGCCGAATTGCTTGAAGGCGAATCTGATCTTGGGCGAGATCTGGATCCGGGGCGGGCACCAGGACACCGGTGAGGAGAAGCTCGAGCTTGCCCGGAATCTGGATCCCGAGAACCTGGTCGCCCAAGAGATGATGGGCAAGGATTCTCCTCTGCCGCCAGAAGAGGTTCTTATTCCCCAGTTGGAGGTCACGCGCGACATGCTCGCCATCGCCGCCATTGGCGACGAGGCAGAGATACTTGCAGCCGAGTGGGGAGAGGAAGAGGAGGTCGAAGAGGAGCTGGCCCCCGCGTTTGTGGAGGAATGGGACACGACGCCGGAGCCGACCGATTGGCTCCAGGAAGTGGGGTTGGTTGAGGAAGAAGAGCCTGCCCTGGCCGAGGAAGCCCTTCCCGCCGAGGCAGCTCCCCCAGAGGAAGAGGAAGTCCCTGTTTCCGAGGTGCCGGACTGGCTCCAGGAGCTGGTGGGCGAAGAGGAGGAGGTGGAGCGCGAGGCACCATGGGCGGGGGCAGCCGCAGCTGCAGCGGCAGCGGTGGTTGCAGCGGAGGTCTTGGGCGAAGAAGAGCCTGCCGAAGAGGTGGAGGAGGAAGCCCCTGAGGCGGCTGAGGAGGAGCCGGAGGCCCTGTTGGCGTTGGTGGAAGCGGGTGTCCTGGATGAGGAAGACCTCGAGACGGCAATGGCCGACATGATACCCGAAGAGCCGGAGTTCGAAGGTGCGGCAGCGCTTCCTGAGTGGCTTCAGGAATTGGCCCCCACCACTGAGGAGCAGGCGATTGCGCCGGCAGTAGGTGAGGAGGCGGTGGAAGAAGAATATGTCATGGAGGGAGAGGTGCCCGAGTGGCTTCAGGAACTGGCCCCCACTGCCGAGGAAGAAGGCATTTCCATTGAGAAAGCCCCGCTTGCCGAGGAGGCCCCTTCTCCAGAAGAGGCCCCTTCTCCGGAGGGGGAGGCTGAATGGCTAGAGGAACTGAAGGCACCCGCAGTTGCAGCTGCGGCGACCTTGGCTGCCGCCGAGATCCTGGACAGAGAAGAGTCTGCTGAGGAGGTCCCCCCAGTTGGGGAGTTGGAGGAGGAAGAGCCTGCGGTTGTAGAGGCGGTGCCTGGGGAAGAGGAGATACCGGAGAGCTTGCGGGCGCTGGTGGAAGCGGGCATCCTGGACGAGGCAGACCTGGAAACGGCGATGGCCGAGATGGCACCCGAGGAGTTGGAAGCCCAGCGAGCGGAAACGGTACCCGACTGGCTCAAAGACCTCATGGACGAGGAGATCGTTCTCACGCCTGAACAGGTGGCCGCCCCTGCTGCGGAGGAGGATCTTGAGGTCGAAGAGGTG
>Ga0180438_10003820_pt1 | contig 22307 bp, 11 predicted proteins | sample SS_ome_12_FD_132455 | JGI IMG/M metagenome (GOLD analysis project Ga0180438, IMG submission 132455) | Hypersaline lake sediment archaeal communities from the Salton Sea, California, USA - SS_3_D_2 metaG | ecosystem: Environmental > Aquatic > Non-marine Saline and Alkaline > Hypersaline >...
TCGACATCACACCTCCTCCTGCTCCGGTGATTACCGAGCCGGCTGACGGCATCGTGGTGACAAGCGGGCCCATTGCAGTTCGGGGCACGGCGGAACCGTCGGTGACTGTGCGGGTAACCAGAAACGGTTTTGTGGTGGGGACTGTGTCTGCAGGAGAGAACGGGCAGTTCGAAATTGCAGATGCACCATTGATCGAAGGTGCGAATCAGATTGTGGCTTTGGCGATCGATGACGTTGGTGTGAGCGCAAGCTCAAATATCGTGAATGTGGTTCTGGACTCAGAACCGCCTGCAGCCCCGGTGATGCTCGAGCCTTCGGTGCTGACAGGAACCGGTGTAGAGCTGCTGTGGCAGTTTGCAGAACAGGGTGAGCACCCTGTGCTGTTCAGGATTTACCGTCATCATGCTCCTTTCACGGATAGCGCGCAGGCAACGATGATTGGGGATAACCATCTGCCAATGAGCTATATAGATTCAGATCTACCGGATGGCACATACTATTACGGAGTTGTGGGTCTCGATGAAGCGGGGAATACCAGTTCACTGTCTAATGTGGTGACAATCGAGTATGACGGTACAAGTCCTTCATTTGGAGTCAGTTACGACGGAATGGCTCCCTTTGGGATCGGTCCCGTGCTCATCACTCTGACGGTTTCGGAGAAACTGTACGCCAACCCGACACTGACGATCACTCCCTTCGGGGGCATCGGCCCCGAGGCCCTCGAGGTGACAAAAATTGATGAGTTTTCCTATGCGGCCACCTATCAGATAACAGCGCAGACACCCTCAGGCCTCGCTCGCATATTTGTTTCCGGACGGGATGTTGCCGGGAACTCATTTACGGGGATGCCAATTGGTGCTGATTTTATCGTGGATACTCAGGGACCGGTTGGGACTCTTACAACCGATGTGATCGAACCGGTGCAGGTACTCACAGAAACAGACGTGAATGTGACTCTTGACCTGAATGAGTTACCGCAAACGAACTCTGTTCCGATTCTGCGGTTTACACCGCCGGAAGGCGGGCCGGTAAATGTTGCGCTGAACGGTGCTGATTACACATGGTTCGGACTGCTCCGGCTCAGACCGGATATGGGGAGCGGGAATGGGGGTTTTTCCATGGAGGTCATGGATGAGCTCGGAAACCCGGGAACAGAGTTCAGTGCCGGTGAGTACCTGGAGATCTATAACACCGAGTTTCCAGAGGCGCCTGCAGCACCAGAAGGCCTTACAGCTCTCTCACAACCAGGGGGTGTGGTTGACCTGAGCTGGTTGGGCGTGGACAAGGCCGAAACCTACCGGGTGTACCGTTCAGGAGGCGACTGCTCCGTTGCACCAACTGAGGTTGTTGCGGATGATTTGCCGGTTACCGCGTATTCAGATGTACCTCCGTCAGACGGCGATTACTGCTACGCAGTAACAGCGCTCAGAAGAGGGGCGGAGAGCGAACTGTCTGGCAGCGTGTCTGCTCTATCGGACAGGCTTCCGCCGGATCCACCCGAGAACGTTTCGGTGTATCTTGGGACCGCCGGGGTTGTCGTCTCCTGGCAGGCACCCGGTATGGGCGAGACTCCGGATCGGTATCACGTTTACAGGAATGGGGTGAGAATTAAGACAGTGTCTCAGTGGCTTTCCGCATCAGATCATCCGCCCTTAGGCGGTTCTCATGAGTACTCGGTCGCATCGGTTGATGAAATCGGGAATGAGAATTTCAGTGCACCGGTGACCTTTGACCTGAGTGTGGGTGCGGTAACTGACCTTGAAGTGGATGTATTGCACGGAAGCGTTCCCCGTTTGCGCTGGCAGAGCAGCGATCCCGGCGCGGTCGGGTATAACGTGTATAGAGGCGGCATGAAGCTCAACGCCGTTCCCATACCCACGCCCTCCTTTGAAGATGCGGGCTATGCAGGTACTTCTATGGTTCAGTATGACGTTCGCGCGGTAAACGGAAGTGGAATGGAGAGCCCGCCTCGCAGGGTTGCGGTTTTTCCGATCCTTCTCGAGGTCGAATCCAACCCGGATGAGGGGGGTGTTTCACAGCCCCTTTTGGTCAACTATTTTGATGTATTTGAAGTGTCAGTGCTGAACAGGGAATCGGTGCAGGCTTTTTCGCATGAAGAGCTTGCGCTCGAAACGAGCGTTGAGGGGGACGCACTGTATACACTGCAAAAGACGATAAGCCAGGACATTGCCGGCGGGGAAGGCCATTCCGAACAGGTGGTGATTCCCTGCGGTACGAGCTTTGAAGATCATCTGTTAAGTGTAACGGCTGTACAGACCGACGATGCCGGGAACAGGGTGAGATATCAGAGGGAATTTGTATTTACTGAGATAATAAGGAAAGGGATTGCTATTGAGCTGAGCACCGATGACCTGCCCCTTGCCGGCGGATATGCAACGATAAACCTCTGCATATTCAACCAGGGCCATGTCGATGTTGATGTGGTCGTGAACCGCCAGAACGGTGCGCTTCCCGGTGATATCAATGTGATCGTGAAGAACGAAGAGGGGCTTGAGATCAGCCGCGGCTGGTACATCGGTTTTCCGTCTGGAACAAATGTCCTGCCAAACGGAACGGCCTATGTGCGGATTGTGCCCGGTGGTTCTCTGTGCGTGAGTTTGAACGTGCTGGTACCAGAAGCATTGGAAGAGGGTGCAGTGATCAGCTTTGAAGGGGTGGTGGATAAGATCTACTACCATTACGGAAGCGGTGAACAGCTGATCTCCGGTGCGCTGCGGGGAAGCATGGCTTCAGGAATTACGAAATCCGAATACTTTGGTATTGCACAGGCTGATAAATCATCATACTCCAATGATGAGGTGGTGCTCATCACAGGTCAGGCCATTGACCGGGCGACCGGTCTTCCCAAACCGGATGCCGATTTGAAGATCGGATTTTACACTCGCGGTTATCACTGGTTCAGAGAAGTGACTACCAACGGTGAGGGAAATTACACCTATGAATATTCGCCGGGTCTCGGATTGAGCGGCCACTTTATCATCTGGGCAGCTCATCCGGACGTCTATGACATCATCCATCAGGACGAGTTCGATCTGTACAGAATGTACTGCAGACCATCGGCCGGAAGCATCCGGATGTCAAAGGCGGATACCATGAGCTTAAGAGTTGGATTGTACAATCCCGGTGACCATACATTGACCGCATTCACGTCAGACTTCCGGGCGTATACCATTGACGGTGAAGGAAACGAGGTAGACGAGCCCACGTTCAACGGCCAGGTGAACTATGGCGAGAATTTCACCCTCGGTCCGAAGGAAAGCAGATCAGTGGATCTCCAGCTGACCGCTGATATGGATGCCCCGGATGAGGCCACTGTTGAATACACATTTCTCTCTTCTCAGGGAGCTTCGGTGCTCTTTACCGGATCGGTGAGTCTTCTGCCAGCTATCCCTATCATATCCGTGGACAAACCATCCGCCGGGTATGTGGATGTGAGCATCAATCGCGGCAGCATGCTGAGTGTGCCGGTAACTGTTTCCAACAAAGGGTTGAGAGATCTCCTCGGTGTAGAGCTCATACCGCCGGCAGAGATCTCCTGGATGACGTCAAACCTGATCAGAAATGCGGAGGGAAAGATATTCCTCGGCGATATCCCAGTTGGCGCGTCTAAAACCTTTGACGTGGTGTTCAGTCCCCCTGCGGATACCGACTTCGGCTACCATCAGGACAGGATAGTCCTCAAGGGAACCAATTCTGAACAGGAGTTCGACATACATCTCTATGCGCTGGTGACATCCAATCTGAGAGGGTCTGCTCACTTCTCTGTGCAGAATATCCTCGGACAGGAGGTCGAGGGAGCCACTATCCGCATGGAGAATCTAGCTATTTATGAAGAGATTATCCCGGTCAAGACAGATGAGCACGGGGAAGCGCTGGTAGCCGATCTGCAGGAAGGAAAGTGGTCGTGGCAGGTGGTGGCTCAGGGACATTACACGAAGAGAGGTGTGGTGGATATCGTCGCAGATCAAATCGTGCCGGTAGAACTGTTTCTCGGGCGAAGCCTGGTGAGCATCAGCTTCAGGGTAGAACCTGTCCCATTTACCGATCGCTATGAGATCAAGATCGAACAGACCTTTGAAACCCATGTACCTGCTCCGGTCCTGGTCATTGATCCGCCTGTGGTGGAGTACGAGAACGTGGAGCCCGGATTTGAGGCGAGTTTCGTCGTGAATGTGAAGAACTACGGGCTCATAAAGATCCACGATCTCACCATCAGCTCAGCCCATGCGTCCTGGGGGAGCATGGAACCGCTGATCAGCTATGTCCCCGAGCTGGGAGCGATGCAGAGCATGGATATTCCCTTCAGAATCAAATTCTGGGGTGAGGAGGCCGAGGTCGAGCAGCTGACCATGCGTGTGATGTCGCTCATGTCGGCGCAGTCGGGAGATTCGAATAATGATGGAGGAGGCTGCTGCTACGACAGCTTCCTCAAGGATTTTGCGAAGGGGCTCAAGGTGCTCGGAAACCTCTTCAACGGCGACGCATACTGTGCCGGTACTGCCAAGTGGTTGATTGAGGCGCTGCTGAAGGGTCTTTTGAAAACAAAAGTGAAAGCCCTCCTGTTTCCTGCCCTGATTCTACCAGCACTGTTTGAGCACATCTGCCCAGATCAGGTCGTCTATGTGTCTCCTGATCTCACTAAAAAAATTACTGCACCAGATGAGCCGTCACCCGAGCCGATCAGACCGTCTCCGACGAGTCCGAGTGACCCCCCCTGTTTCATGGCCGGTACGCCGGTGATGATGGCTGACGGAAGCGTGAAGCCGATCGAGGAGATACGGGTGGGAGACAGTGTGATGTCTTTCGACGGGAGATCGGATACGGTAAAGAGGGTGCATCATCGCAAAACGGATCATGTACGGGAGATCTGGTACCGTACGGATGAAGGGGAGCTGAGAAGAATGGAGACAACGGATGAACATCTCTTCTGGGTCGACGGCAGGGAGTGGATTCCGGCCAGGAAGATCGAAATCGGTGATTCCGTCATGACCATGGGTGCTCTCAAGTGGAAGGTGGAGAGAAACGAGCGGATCGAGAGAACGGCAACGATGTACAACTTCGACGTTCACACCTACAGGTCCTACTTTGCAGGAGGAGTTCTCGTGCACGAACGGTGCGGTACGATGAAGGATGATCCGGTGAAAGAGACGCTAAATAAATGAATCCTGGGTTGCAAAACCCATTGGCGAGGGATTGTAAGATGATTGCACGATGGGGAAGAAAAGCATCGCTGTGCTGTGTGGTACTGTTGTGTGTGTTCCTGCTGTTTCCAGGGATGAGCCACGCTGCGCAGCAGTATCAGGGATTGTGCGCACGGGTGAAGATCGAGATACTGCAGGAGCTGACTCTTGAACGGGTGGGTTTCCTGGCGACTCTCGAGATCACCAACAATGAGGGTGATGCTGCTATTACGGACTTTTCGGCTACCCTGACGTTCGCCCTTTTTATACCTGACCCTGAGGAACCCGTCATCGATGCTTCGGAACTTTTTTTCGTGCAGCCGCCTGAGCTCGACGGTATAGAAGCGATCGACGGAACCGGTGTTATTCCCGCAACAAAGACAGCCGTGATCCAATGGTTCATCATTCCCAAGATAACAGCGGGAGGGACGAGCGCAACGGGTATACGGTATCAGGTAGGAGCTGAGCTTGCCGGCTCCATATACGGCCTGGAGATCGCACCGGAGGTCCTTGGGGTCATTCCTGATATTATAACGGTCAAGCCCGATCCACAGCTGGAAATAACCTATTTTCAACCGCGTGATGTAGACGGGGACGATCCCTTTACCCTCGATGTGGTTGAAAGCCCCATTCCCTTTATTGTGGGGTGCCTTGTAAAGAACTCCGGCTATGGAAAAGCTCGGCGAGTAAAGATCGAATCCCAGCAACCCCGGATTGTGGAGAATAAGGAAGGGCTTCTGCTCATTGCTCAGCTTCTGGGATCCCGGGTGGATGACGAGCCGACCGATGAGACGAGCCTGACTGTGAATATCGGAGACCTGGATCCGGGAAGGTGCCGCAAGTGCGCCTGGGACATGATCACCTCTCTGTCCGGGGAGTTTATAGAGTTCAAGGCTTCCTTTACCCACTCATCCGAGCTTGGAGGGGAAGAGACATCCATAATCAAAGACATGAATGCCTATTTCATTGCCCATGAGGTGTTGAACGACCGGCCCGGGAGGGATGAACTTTTGGATTTTCTCGCGGATACGGACAATGACGAGGAGATGCTGCCGGATACGCTGTTTGAATCCGACTGCACTACCCTGCCGGTGAACCAGCTCACGAACGTATCTGCAGTGGGGGGCGGTTTGACCGCAACGGTCACCGCGGAAGCTGACAGGGAGGGGTGGGTCTATATGCGTATGGACGATCCTGCTCAGGCCAAATACCCGATTGAGAGCGTGGTCCGGTCTGACGGGAAGCTGTTGAACACTCACAATTACTGGACACATATACGGTATGAGCCGGGGACGAATAGAAAATTGACATTTCTGAACATTTTCGATTTTGTTGCGCTTGGTGACTACCAGTATACTGTCACCTACGGTCAGATCGAGCAGGACAATGATCCGCCTGAAACGCGCATCCGGTTTTCAGGCGAAATGCAGGAATCAGCAGGCACCTACTACATACTGCCAGAGACTCAGATCTATTTCACGGTTCAGGACGCAAGCCCGGTCGGAACCTACTACAGGCTTGACGATGAGGTGGATTTTCTCCCGGCATATCCTTTTACCATCGGAGACGGCGGTGAGCATACGGTTGAATACTACTCACGTGACAGCGCAGGGAACGAGGAAACTCACAAGATTGCCGTTGTGGTGGTCTCAGGCGATTATCCCGGGATCCAGAGCTTTACACTTGCACAGGAAGAGATATTTCATACCGGGGATTCCCTTTCTGTTGCTCCATCTGCAGTTGATCTGCGGTTTGAAGGGATAATGACTTCGAGCAGACTCGATGCTGAAATTGATATCTTCAGAGGAGTGCTCGGATGGGTACAGCTCGATGGTATCCCCTCTTCTCCAACATCTTCCAGTGAAGCAACCATTACTGTGTCCGGTGAGAATGTGGACTACTACCGGTATCGGCTGGGGGGTGGTTCCTGGAGTGATGAGGTTTCGGTGAATGATCCAATTGAGTTGTCCGGTTTAAGCGAGGGCACCGTTGATCTCTCCGTGAAGGGGAGAAGCCGGTACGGAGGGTATGTTTCGGATGAAAAGGCGGTGCACGCCAGCTGGGTGGTTGCAGCAGGTGCGCCTCTGACGACGATGAGCGGTACACCTGCGACACCCTCCCGCGAAACCGGTGCAACTCTCTGGATTTCCGGAGTTGATTTGTATCGTTATACCATCGATAGCGGCTATTACCGCCCTGAAACGGAAGTGAGCCAGCCTATAGAGATAACCGGCTTGGGCACTGGTTCCCATGTGGTTTCTGTGATTGGAAAACTCGATGGTGGTGAATGGCAGCTGGAAGAGGATGCGACAACGGTGAGCTGGGAGGTTGACAGGCTCTACGGATACGATTTCTCGAGTCTCCCAAAGGTTTTTCATGCAAGCATCGAAAATGTAGGTGGTGATGTAATCACCTATCAATGGGACGGCAGGGATGAGGGCGGTGCGGTTTTATCTCCAGGGTGGTACACGGTGAGGTTGACAGTTAGGGATGAGCTTGGGCGTTCGACTTCTCTTGCGAAGCTCGTTTCAATCGGCGATTTGATGGCTGACAGCGACATGCTGTGGGATGGGACGAGTGCGAACCAGAAAAATGTGCACGCGTGCGGCAGATGGGTTGTCTGGCAGGACCAAAGAAGCGGAGACTGGGATGTTTATGCGCTTGACATTGGTAATGGGAGTGTTGTCGCAGAAATCATTGCTCAGGGCCCGCTGAATCAGGAGAGACCGAAAACAGATGGACGGTGGGTAGTCTGGGAAGACCGGCAGCCGGACGGGAACCGGGATATCTGGGGGAAGGAGCTCGGAAGTGCTGAACTTCCCTTTGCGATTACGGAAACTGTGGATTTTGACGAGCAGAAACCTGCAGTTTACTGGCCATGGGTTGTGTATCAGGCAAGACCTATGGATGATCCGGAGGCGCCGTGGCAACTGATGGTATACAACATGGAATCAGAAATCGTTGAGGAGGTGGACCCTACCTCCCAGGATCAGCTTGATCCCGCGATCCACAAAGGAAGGATCGTCTGGCAGGACTTCAGGGATCCGGGATATGGGGAGATCTATCTCAAAGACCTGAGAACAGGGGAGCGACGGCGAATAACCGATGATCCCTACAGCCAGTACCATCCTTCTATCTTTGAGAACTGGATCGTATGGTCGGATAAGAGGAATACCCAGAGTGAGCTTTACGGATATAATCTCCTGAAGGGTGTGGAAATACGGCTTACAGATACGCCTGAAAACGAGACAAGACCGTTTATCAATGGAAAGTGGGTGGTGTATGAGGAGGATTCCGCCGGTGTATCTCAAACCAATCTGAGAATACTCCACCTCTCCACATTTGCCGCCATCAATTTGACCAATTTCAGGTCTGAAAAACAGAAACCAGCACTTGCGTCTGGTAAGTTGATCTGGGAGGACAGGCGGAATGGAACGAGTAAGATCATGATGGGGTCGCTCCCGGATCTTCAGGCGATCTATCATAACTACAATGCAGTGGCTGTGACCGATGGAATGGTCTCGTATCTGGGAGATGCTCACACGCTTCTCAGACTCTGGAACACTCAGGCAGGAGTCAGCGCAATTTTGCGGTACAAATCTCTCGTTCCAACGCCGGTTATCGAAACAGTTGTCTGGGAGAACGACCAGCCTCTGGGGCCCAATTTTGACCTTGAGGAGGGGAGTTTTCTGTGGGTCAGATTCGAGCAGGCGAAAATACTCCATCTGGGCCAGGGGGGTGAATGCACTGCCATTCAACTCACTCCCGGGGAGAATGTGTTCAGCTACCGGTGCTTTCCCGATCGTTACAGCGCCTATGAGCTGTTGAGGGAGATTGGCGTTGACAGGATTAAAGCTGTCCGGATGCTCGATTCAGAAACCGGCAGATGGATGGTCGCTGCGGTAGTGGACGGCAGTATCGTGGGGGAGGATTTCGCGATACCGAGAATTGCCGTGGTGATGCTGGACATGAGCACGGCGGTTGATAACTGGAATCCCGGACAGTAGACGGATTGTCCAGGTGTAAATGTTTCAGGGGGGGAGAGGGGGAAACGTCGATGAAAGCATTACGCGTCTTTGTATTATTACTTGCCATCAATTTTCTGATATCTTCCGGTGCCTGTTTTGGACTTACATCTGAGGAGTTGAAGGACATGATGGATCGCCATGAGCAGATCACTCTGATCGATGTGCGGGAAAGGTCCGCATTTTCAAGCAGTCACATCCCTGGAGCGATAAATATCCCTGCACGGCTCTGCGGTCTGAAATCCCTGCCTCCGATAGGAAGGGTGATCGTTTACGGTGACGGTCTCGATGAGACTCCGGTGCTCGAGGCTGTTGAAGCATTGAATACGAAAACCGGTATCGAAGCACAGAAGCTCGAGGGTGGAATATTACGGTGGGAGGCACTCAATTATCCGAGCACTCGAAAGAAGGGCTTCGATGAAGAGCGTCTCCTCTTTATTACCTATCGGCAGCTTGAAGGGATGAGCAGAAGTAACCCTGACCTTGTGATACTGGATCTACGGGAACCACAACAGGCAATTCAGAGCAAATCCTTGAAGGAGCCGGGGGACAAAACCGCACGGGGGAAAGGGCCGACAGATTTGTTGAAGAAGTTCCCCGGTGTCAGAATTGTAAAGTCGGTTGCGACAGACACAAAGGACGTTGCAGCAGGCACTCTCAGCGCGAAAGGCTTGACAGAGAGACAAGGTGAGCATTCCGAGCTCTATGTATTGATTGACATGGGAGACGGATCTGCAGAAAAGATGGCACGCTTCTTAAAAGCAGCCGGGATAAAACGATTTGTGATACTTGCGGGGGGTGAAGTAAGTCTGCGTAAAAGTGAGACACAGGATCTCAGGAAGTAAGGAATGGGGATGGACTATGAATAGAACTTATCATGCTATTGTCCGTTTCATTTTACTGGTGAGTGTGGTTTTTGTACCGGCAGTTGCGTTACGGGCACAGATCACCATTGAGAATGTGCGGGCCGTGGATGTAACACCCTCTGGTTTTTCCCTAGTCTTCCAGACCTCTGAACCTGCGACTCCTGGAATTGTCTTTTATTCCGACGAAGCGGGCACAACCGAGGTTGCAGGAGAGCTGGAAGTAGATCTTTTTCCACTGTGGGCTGGCGATCCCCAAATCGTCGATGAATATCAGCAGGAGCTGGTGAAAGAGGGCATCAGAGAGCGTGCGAAGCAGCTGGGATTGATGAAGATAGGTGTTCACGGCTGTACCCCGGAAACGACGTATTTTTATAAAATCTCTGCCGAAGGCGAAGGAAACGATACGGTGTGGTGGCCCTCTGCGGGCACGGCCAATGTGACAACAACCAAGGAAAACGCCTTTGTCAGTGACTCGAAACAGCTCTTGATTACCCTTCTTGATAACGGGGAAAGCCCTGATGCAACTGGATGGCTGGTTACCGCATCCACGGATGAAACCCTCTTTCCGATTTCCGCCTTTGTCGGGGACGGGGCAGGAGCAAACCTGGCATATTTGAATTTGAATCACTTTTTCGGTGCAGACGGATCTCACTGGACCCCTACGGGGAGCAGGGAGGTGGTCCTTCACATCTATGGTCTCGAGACAGGTGTGGTGGAGCATGCAGTGGATCTGGATTTTTCCACAGATTTTCATGTATCCATTATGCACCCGATTGGTGTGCATCTGGGAGCGGTGCTGGATTCAGACGGAGACGGCCTGCCAGACCATATTGAAATCGCGACCGGCACAGACCCGTTCAATCCGGACTCAGACGGTGACGGCTTACCCGATGGAGTGGAAGATGCGAACCAGAACGGTGTCGTTGATCCCGGTGAAACCGACCCCCGCAACCCGGACACGGACTTTGATGGATATGATGACGGAATTGAAGTGTATACGGGGAGTGATCCTCTGAACGGGTATTCCTATCCCGGTGTCACGATCGTTCAGTTGAAAGAGGGATTCAATATGATCGGGATTCCGGCGGACGTAAAATACACACCTGATCTGAGAGACTGGATACCATTTCTCGGGGACTCCATGGAGATCGAAACGGTCATGGTCTACGATGCTTCGGCAGGCGCTTTTGTCACAATGATCCCGGAAGATCCGTCAAACGAAAGCTTCATCCTGAAGGGAGGGGAGGGGTTGATCGTCTATGCCCTGGGAGACAGACAGATCGAGTTTACCACAGTGCTTGACTCGAGCCTCGATCTGCACCAGGGATTCAACCTGATCGGGATTTCGAGCCCGCCTCCGGGGTACAGCGCATTCCAGCTTCTGAGCTCACTCGGAAATGAAAACGCCTCGAGCATCCAGCGCTACGATACGGTGAAGGGTGCCTTTGAGACTGCAGGGTTCATGTCAGAGGGGGATATTACGGGAATAGATTTCCCGATTGTTTCGGGCGAGGGATATATCATCTTCATGCGCCAGGAGGTCCGGGACAGTTGGTTTTGAGGTGAGCAGCGTGACAGGTATGGAGGGAAGGTTGAAGCGGATGAGGTTTTTTCATTGGACTGAGGGGGTGCGGGTCATGGGGAAAAAAATAATCGCGTGTGCGGTTTTTCTGCTCGTGTTTCTTGGGGGAAGCTTCAGCGTATTTGCCATGCCGCAGCCGGACTACACTTTCCTGGGGACCGTCTCAGTGAACGGTATCCCACTGACCCAGGCGGACACCGGCTTCACCGTTTCTCTCGAGGTCGACGGCGTAGAGCTCGTCCGCTACAGGATGGGCGATAATCCGGGTGCCGGGGACAGCTATGTACTGATCGTCCCAATGGACGACGACCCTGCGGTCACCACCAAAGCCCAGATAGGGGATACAGCATACGTGTACATCAACGGCGTCGAGGTGGACGAGTCCCCCTTTTTACTTGTAGACACTGATGAAATTTATCCCGAGAATTTCATTCAGGACATAAACGCAATGGTATACACCATATCCGGATATGTACGCGATTCTGGCGGGACGGGGATCGAGGGTGTTGAGATGGGCGGGCTTCCCGGTGATTCCCTGACCTCTTCGGACGGACAGTACACCGGGCTTTTACCCCCAGGATGGACTGGGACGGTCACCCCGACAAAGAGCGGGTACACGTTCAGCCCGGCGAGCATGAGCTACAGCAACGTTTTGAGTCATTATACAGATCAGGACTACACCGCAACACTGATCACCTACACCATTTCCGGCGCTGTTTCAACCTTTGTGGGAACCGGGATTGCGGATGTCATGATGAGCGGGCTTCCCGGTAATCCTGGCACATCTCCCGATGGCTCATACGTCGGGACCGTTCCCCACGGCTGGACAGGAGTGGTATCGCCGATGAAAAGCGGGTACTCCTTCAGTCCCGGATTCATGAGCTACATCGATGTGACTTCCGACCACACCGGGCAGAACTACACCGGGTCGCTTGAGGGAAACCGGCCTCCTGTTGCTCTGGCCGGTCCAGACCAGATCGTGGATGAGGGGGTAGAGGTCACCCTGGACGGCTCGAACTCATATGACGGAGACGACGGAATCTACGCTTACCAGTGGACTCAACTGGACGGGCAGCCGGTGACTCTTTCTGATACCACTGCCTCCAGCCCGACCTTCTTCTCGCCTTCTGTAGATCTGGATGGGGAAGCGCTGAGATTCGAGTTGCGGGTGATCGACTTTGACGGACAGGAGTCATCTGACATATGCATTGTGAACGTGACGAGTCAGAATTTGCCGCCTGTTGCAGATGCGGGGCCCGATCAGGAAGTGAGGGGGGGCGACCGTGTGCTCCTGTATGGTGACAATTCCTACGACCCCGATGGCACGATTTCCTCCTATCTTTGGACTCAGTTGACCGGGGCGCATGTGACCCTATCCGATGAAACAGTCCCTCAGCCGACGTTCACTGCAGGTGACGCTCCGGAGGGCGAGTCACTTATCTTTGAGCTTTTTGTCACGGACGATGGAGGGCTACAGGCGTCCGACACCTGTATAGTGACTGTACTTGGACAGAACAGACCACCTGTTGCAGATGCGGGGCCCAATCAGGTGGTGGATGAGGGAGTACTGGTGCTGCTTGATGGGAGTGACTCTTGTGACCCTGACGGGGACGACATTACATTCCTGTGGAAACAGCTAGAAGGTACAGGTGTTCATCTCTCTGATGTTACTGAAATGCAACCAACCTTCCCAGCACCAAATGTTGCTCCGAACGGTGAATCCCTCATTTTTGAATTGATGGTAACTGATGAGTGGGGGCTCAGTTCCAGGGACCGCTGTATTGTGAGTGTGGTTACACCGCAGAACGCACCGCCTGTTGCTGATGCAGGAGCTGACCGGAAGGTTGAGGAAGGAACGAGAGTCGAACTGAATGGAGGAGGGTCATACGATCCCGATGGGACAATTGCATGGTGTCAGTGGTCGCAGATAAGCGGTCCTCCTGTAACGCTGGAGGATGCGACGGAGATGAATGGAAGCTTTACCGCACCGGAGGTAGGACCTGAAGGGGAGGTTCTCGTATTTCAGTTCACCGTGTGCGATGGAGTGCTCCATGACTGTGATGAAATCACAATAGAAGTAACCGATAAGGAAGAGGGAGGAGGAAACGGAGGTCCAACATGCGGGATAATTGCTGCAGCCACTGGATCGCCCCTCATGGAGAAGTTGGACATATTGCGCCAGTTGAGGGACCGGTATCTGAGAAGCCATATAATCGGGAGAGCATTTGTAAGAATGTATTATGAGTATGGACCGTATTTTGCCCGCTATATCGAAGATCACGAAGTGATCAGAAGATTGGTGAGAGTTGGTTTATACCCGATTGTTGGGGTGAGTTATGTCCTCATCAAAATCACTCTGTTTCAGAAGCTGATCATGATGGTTCCCTTCTGTGTACTGCTTGCAGTAATTACCCTTCTTCGAAACAAGAAGGGGAAGCTCCCATCTCAGTATCCTCTGTGTCCGTGAGGACTCCTGTTTTTGGGCAGAAAGAGTGAACACATGGACAGTACCGTTCAATCATTTTACTATTCTCACTGAGCTTCTCTTTACGAGTATGGGATCAATGACCATTTTTTTGAATTCTTTGGAATCGCCGGCGATTTGTTCGAGAAGAATTTGAATGCTGTACATTCCGGTTCTGGTTTTTGGTTGATGTACCGTGGTGAGTGGAGGGCACACATATTTTGATGCAAATATGTTGTCATATCCCACAACGCTCAAATCTTCAGGAATTCTAAGACTCAATTCCTTTGCCGCATCGTAGACCCCGATTGCAAGAAGATCGCTCAAACTCAGAACGGCTGTGAATCCGATGTCAGTGATCTTTCTGTTTCTGCAAATTTGTTTCAAGACTTCAGCACCACTTTCAATTGATAGATGAGAAAAAATCACAAGGTCTTCGCGGAGAAAGAGTTCATATTTCTCGAGAGCCTGTGTATACCCTCTTAAAAAATGATGAGAGGACGACAACTCCTCCGGCCCGTTTAAAAGTAAAATGTCTTTGTGCCCACTTTGAATCAGGTGTTCTGCCGCAAGGAAGGCAGCCTTCTCATGGTTTGCATACACATAGTTGATGTTTGGAAAATTTGGAAAACTGTCAATAAATACAGCCTTCAAATTTCTTTCGATAATCAGATTGATATTTGGTGAATTTTCATTTATCGGTGAAATGATAATGCCCTCCACACCATTTGAAATCATGGTAATGATGTTCTTTCTTTCGAGGTTTTGATCATAATTTGAGTCGCAGAGCAGCATCGTGTAATCTCTCTCGTTTAAAATATCTCCGATTACCTTATAGATCTCAGCGTAAAAAGGACTTTGAAGATCGTTCAGAATGATCCCGATTGTCTTTGTTTTTTTATTTTTTAATCCTTTCGCGAGAAGGTTGGGGTAATAATTCATCTCTTTTGCGATTCTGTGAATTCTTTCTCTTGTTTTTATATTCACCAAAGGATCGTTTCTCAGGGCCTTTGCAACTGTTGAGAAAGAGACCCCAGCAAGCTCTGCGATGTTTTTAATCGTAATCTCTTTCCGAGGGTACTGCTTGGTGTTTTTCATATCTTCCTGGTGTTTACTCTTGACATGTTTCAAAGCCTGGTGTAGAGTAGGTTTTATTTACAACGTTGTAAATATACACCCATTGTACCAATTTGTGACATTCTCGTCAATGATAAATGAGATAAGTTATTTGTTTCCAAAAAGCGTTTTTCATCGAGGAGGAGAAGTCGCATAACCCAACGGTGTTGGGTATAGTATAAATGAGCCTGATGTTATACGGTTGACTTTTTAGAGGAGGGGTGCATGGTACAGACAAAGCTTGGTTTTGTTGAGTTGTCGTGTACTCCGCATGTAAACGGCCTCGACGGAATGGGGCGTCCCATGCGGAGAGGAGATCTTGCCGGTAAGGCGCTCAAATATCTCGAAGATGAGGGGTACGAGGTTATACCTTTTACCGGCCCTGACAGGTGCATACATACGGTTGACGGGGCATGGAATGCCTGGAAGGATATGGCATTCCAGGAGGTTGACTGTGTAGTGATGTATTGTTCGAGCTGGGTATGGGCTACCTATTACATGCAGGCTGTCAGAAGATGGAGCATCCCGTGTATGATCTGGACGCCGGCGTCACCGCAGGGATGGAATCTCAATTCCCTCGCAGTTCTTGGGGGTACATTCCGCCAGTGGGAAATCCCTTTCAGTTCGGTCATAGGAACGCCGGATAATCCAGAAACCCGGAAAGAAATCACCAAAGGGATTGCAGCATGCCGTGTCAAATCACGTTTAGCGAAGTCTAAATTTGGCTGTTTTGGCGGAACGAGCATGGGAATTGCGACAGGATTTGCCGATTTCAATGAGTGGTCGCGTAAGTTCGGTGTTTGGACCGAATATATTTCAGAGGCGCTGATCATCGAACGAGCGCGAAACAGTGTGACTTCGGATGAAGTACATGCGTGTTATAGAGAGCTGAAGGATACGGGATGTGTAATTCCAGATATAGATGAGCCTTTAGAAAAATCGATCCGTCACTATCTTGCATACCGTAGCATAGTGGATGAATATGGTTTCGATTTTGCTTCGATAAAAGATACCTTCGAAGCAGGTGATATCTATGTGGCAGCGAGCTTCACGCATGCGATGAATGCATCAAGAGGATTTGTGAGCACTGGTGAAGGGGAATGTTATGCGGCACTCACCGAATACATATTCCATTTGATCACGGAAGAGCCTTTCATGATGGGAGATCTTCAGCACGTAAATTGGAAAGACAATGTGCTGGTAATGGTTGAGAGTGGCGGAGCATCTTATAAACTTGCCAGCTCTCCTGAAAAAGTCCGATTTTCGCCTCAGTGGTCTGGAGAGCAGCGAGCTGGTGGATACTGCAACTCTTTTGTCTGTAAACCAGGAACGGTCACTGTTGGCAGGTTGACGAAAGTGGGGGGAGGAAAACATGAATTTCTTATATCAAGAGGAAAATGCCTTGATATGAACGATGATTATGAAAGCCACTGTGGATGCGGTATGGGGTCCTGGCCTCATGCGTTTTTCAACATTGAAGGAGATGGGAGGGAATTTGTAAATCACCTGAATGTTGAATATATACACATCGTGTACGGCGACATTGTTGATGAATTAGTCGAAACCTGCAGGCATCTGGATATTCTACCGGTTGTTGTTCTCTAATCTGGATGTGGACCCTCTGAGAATCAATTTTGGGATCAACCGGATTATTTTCTTTTTTCGAGTATTTTTCGCATTCAAGGTATCCATCAAGAGGGAAATCCCTTTTTCTCCCAGCTCGCTCTTGGGCTGAGCTACAGTGGTTAATGGAGGAAAAAAATGTTTTGATTCCGGGATATCGTCGTATCCAACCACTGATATTTCTGCGGGTATGTGGAAACCTTTCTCCTCGATTGCCTCGTAGCCACCCATTGCAGTTGTGTCACTGACATAGAGTATTGCAGTTGGTTTTTCATTTCGAGGGGTATCCAGCAATGCTCTGGTTGCATGATACCCGCCATCTGATTTTAAATTGCATGTTTTTAATAAATTATCATGAATCGGAAGACTGTGATCACGCATTCCTTTTTGATACCCTTTGTATACTTGGAGACAGGGTGAGTTATTCTTCGGCCCGTTGACGAGCGCGATTTTCCTGTGCCCCTGTTGAATGAGATGTTCTACGGCAATGTACGCTCCGTATTCCTGGTCTGCGTAAACGCAATTCACACTCCTTCTCAGAGACGGCTTGATATCGATATAAACGAAAGGGACATTGCTCTGATCAAGTATCTTACTCAACAGAGACACGTTTCCAGTAGGAGTAATAATCATTCCATCAACTCTCTTCCCTATGAGTATATTCATATATTTTAATTCTTTTTCAGGCTCATAATCCGAGTTACACAGAATAATGTTGAAGCCGTTTTTGTTTGCATAATTCTCGATGTTTTTCACGATGTCCGGGTAGAAGGGGTTCGTAATATCGCAAATGACGAGGCCAATGGTTTTCGTGCTTTGCAGCTTTAGACTTTTTGCAACGAGGTTTGGTCTGTAATTGAGTTTTTTGGCCGCCAAATATACTGTTTTCCTTGTTTTTTCACTTATTCGAGGGTGATTTGAGAGCGCACGTGAAACCGTCGATTCAGAGATGTTCAAATGTTTTGCAATATCTTTTATTCTGATCTTCATTGATCTTTTACTCCTCGGCTGCTGCACATCGCGATATATTGACGGACCCGGAACGCTTTCACATATATTGTCATAAATTCTATTGACAGCGAGGTAACAGTGTGATAGAGTTGTGCAATCGATTGCATTAATTATACACGTAGAGATTCATTTTTTCAATAAATTTATATTTTAAAATAAAGAGGAGATACCACTGTGATGAATGATCGATTTCCCAGAATTCCTGACGAAGAGTTTGTGAAGCGGATGTCCGATTTCAAAAAAAAGATGGATCGTGAACACATCGATTTGGTGGTGATGTTCTCAAACCTGCTGGATCCGTCTGCAGTGCGGTACTTTTCTGATGTGTCACCAATAAACGAGAGCGCGGCAGCGGTGATACCCCTTGAAGGGGAGCCCATACTGTGCTCTGGTCAGGCGTGTCATGAGTGGTCAAAATATAAATCGAAGATAAAAGACGTCAGGATCATGCCTGAAGTGGGTGAGGTATCCGGTGTGGAATACGAGATAGAGGGGCAGCTGGATTTTCGGGACCTCTTTGAAGAGATGCGGAGAAAGTATAAGGTGAAGAAAATTGGAATAATCGGTGATCTGATCTTTCCCTATGAGATATACAGGAAGCTCGAACAGGTGTTTCCCGGTATCGAGAAGGTCAGCGCAGAGATGTTGATGTACGAGCTCAGGATGAGGAAAACTGAGAATGAGCTCGCCTGCATCAAAAAGGCATGCGAGATTATTTCAGATACATTTGCATATGCAGTGGAGCGGGTAAAACCGGGTGTGACGGAGCTTGATATACAGGCGGATATAGAAGGGCAGATGCTCCGTCTCGGCGCAGAGGCGTATTGCAACTCATTTTCTCCCATGATACCATCTGGAAGGGAACATTCCAATCTCTGTATGAACAGAAATACATTGCGGAAGGTAACGGAAGGTGAGATAATCGATCTACAGGCAGGAACGCTGTACGAAGGCTATAACGCGACAGTCTGTACACCTGTCGTGCTTGGGAAAATACCGGATGAAATAACAAAGGCGGTGAATGTTGCCTACGATTCGATGAAAGCAGTTGTCGATGCATTGAAGCCTGGTGCCGTTTCTCCCCAACTTTATAAAGTATATGGTGATTTTCTGGAAAAGAAAGGCTACAGAAAGTTCAGCCCTTACGGATCAGTACATTCTCTTGGAATGCTTGAATGTGAAACGCCCTTCTTTTCTGCAACGAAAGACGTGAAGATACTCGAGAACATGGTAGTGGCCATTGATGTGTATTTCAAAGGATTACCATGGGGGTCGTTCAGAATTGAGGACACATTCATCATCCGAAAAGATGGCGCTGAACTCGCAACGACATTTAACAAAAATTACTTGCCGAAGATGTATAAATAAATATATAGAGAGTAAAAATCCGAGAGAGGAGGTGATTAGGGATAAAAAATATTTATCGTTTTTTAAATTAAATATCTTAATAGGAGGGCTGTAAAATGAAATCAAAGATTCTTGTAGGCCTCATGGTATTCTTTTCATTGCTTTTATTTACCGCAATATGTGCTTTTGGCGAAGGGGAAAAACAGCCAGCTCCAAAAGAAAAGAAAACCCTTAGCCTTCTTATCTGGGAGGGATACGCTGAAGATGAGTGGGTAAAGCCTTTTGAAAAAGAATATGGAGTTACAATTACCTCCACTTATGTTGGTTCTAATGATGAGATGTTTGCTAAGATGGTGGCAGGTAAGGGGAGTGGATATGATCTCATCTCACCCAATATAGGTCAGATGTTTCAGTTTGAAGAAGCTGGGGTTATTGTTCCAATAGATATGAGCAAAATACCCAATTATAAGGAAATATCTCCAGGTTTCATTCAAAAAACAGAGGAAATAACTGTAATTAATGGGAAACATTGGATAATTCCTTATGTATTCGGGGATCTCCCTCTTCTCTATAATGCTGATGTTGTCAAACCAGCTCCTACTTCTTGGAATGTTTTGTGGAGTGAAAAATATAAGGGTAGAATATCGATCTGGGACGAGGCAACGGCTGATATTGCATTAGCAGCATTAGCATTGGGTTTTCCTGACCCCTTTGATCTGACAGATAGGCAACTCGAGCAGTGCAAGCAAAAATTAATTGAACAAAAGCCTATATTGCGAAAGTACCACGTAGGTTTTGGAGAAGAACAAAACCTGTTACTGAGCAAAGAAGTAGTTGCCTTGGCTTCGCATGGAATAATGACACTCATAAGACTGCAGGAAAGAGGGCTTAACATCAAAGAAGCGAGTCCCAAAGAAGGTGTCCTGGGCTGGTGCGACGGGTGGTCCCTATCCAAGGGCGCTGAAGATGCAGACCTTGCGCATAAATGGGTCAACTACTGCATTAGCAAAGATGTTCAGGTTACGGTTCTGCGCAAAAGTCTTTATGCAGTGGTCAATCGTACGGTAGTGGAAGAGTTGACTCCAGAAGAAATAAAGACCTTTCACATGGATGACCCTGAATATCCTCTCAAACTCGCATTTATGAAACCACCCGAGGATTTAGCAAAGAGAATAAAGATGTGGAATGAGGTAAAAGCTGCCCCTGTTGAGTAAGAACGGGAAGCCCCTGGGAAATGGTAATTTCCCAGGGGCTTGTTTTCTCTGGCACAAGGAGTACATATGAGGATTGAGTCTCCAATGGCTGGAGGCAGGAGTGTGGAAGAAAAAGCCAATATAAAAAGTGGAAGTTTGCCTAGAGTTCATCTGGGGAAAAGATGGTTATTATTAGCTGGGATAATTCCTGTTTTATTATGGTATGGTTTTTTTGTTTTTGCTCCCTATTCTACCTTATTTCTGTATAGTTTTTGGAGCATGGTTGGCGACAAGCTGGTAACAAAATTAACATTTAGCAATTATATTTCATTCTTCCAGGAATATATATACTACGGATTGTTCTTCAAGACATTAAAAATGGCCTTCTATGTCACTATTTCCTGCCTCGTAATAGGTTATCCCACCGCTTATTTTATTGCCAGAAAGAGTGGGCGGGGTAAACATTTCTTCTTCCTGCTTATCGCAGTATCCCTATGCTCAAGTTACATCGTTCGAGTGTATGCCTGGAAGTCTGTTCTGGGAATTAGCGGAGTGGTGAACGGAGTCCTCGTAGCTTTGCACATTCTTAAGGAACCTTCCCCGTTATTTCTCTATAATAATTTTACCGTATATCTTGCTCTGGTTGAGGTTCTATTGCCCTTTATGCTATTACCCCTTTTTACTGCACTGGAAAAAATTCCCATATCACTTCTAGAGGCCTCTAATGATCTGGGAGCGAATAATTTTATAACCTTCTGGAGGGTTATCTTTCCTTTGAGCTTACCAGGGGTTTTGGCCGGAGCTACATTCACTTTCGTCCTCACACTGGGAGACTTTATCACTCCTGCGCTGGTGGGGGGTACAAGGGGTATTTTAATCGGTAAGATAATTTGGACTCAATTTGGATTCGCAAATAACTGGCCATTAGGTGCAGCGTTAGGGTTTTTTGTGGCAATAATGACCATTTTGATAATATCGGTGGTGAGTAGATTTGGTGCTTTGGAGGAGATGTAGGAAGAAATGGCCAAAAGAGGATACCTCCAAAAAAATTCAATCTTGGTTCTTATTACTATGTTTACTTTTGGATTCTTGTATCTTCCCATTATATTTGTCATAATATTTTCTTTCAATTCTTCGGTTATTAGTGCGCTTCCTCTAGAACGTTTCACATTGGATTGGTATAGAGAAGCCTTTGCAGATAGACAGGTGCTGATGGCTTTCAGGAATACTGTGTATGTAGGAGTTATTGCCACATTTCTTTCACTCATCCTGGGCACATGTGCTGCTTTTACTTTGAATAGATTTCGTTTTCCAGCGAGAGGTCTTCTCCAGCGCATTATTCTTCTTCCTTTTGTTATGCCAGGAATCATTACAGGAATTGCTCTATTGCTTATTTTCTCTTCCACTGGCATTATTCGCTCTCTGGCAACTGTAATCATCGGTCATGTAGTGTTCTGCTTTGCTCTGGTTTTCAGGAATGTGTCTGCTCGGTTACAGGTCATGTCAAGGAGCTACGAGGAGGCATCCTATGACCTGGGTGCCAATCGGTGGCAGACTTTTCTGCTGGTCACTTTACCCAACATGCGTACTGCGTTGCTGTCTGCAGCACTTTTAGCCTTTGTTCTTTCTATAGATGAAACGCTTATCACTTTTTTCGTCATTGGTCGCCAAAACACCCTTCCAATATTGATTTGGTCTATGCTGCGTCGTGGATTTACTCCTGAAATCAATGCAATTGTTACTATTTTGTTTTCTGTTTCATTAATTTTGGTGCTTATGTTAGGAGTTATACTGAGGAAAAAAGAATAAACAGATCCCCATGCTTTCATCTACGAAGCAAAATGAAAGAGGGATAAGGATGAAAGAAAAGATCAAAGAA
>Ga0180438_10003821_pt1 | contig 22302 bp, 22 predicted proteins | sample SS_ome_12_FD_132455 | JGI IMG/M metagenome (GOLD analysis project Ga0180438, IMG submission 132455) | Hypersaline lake sediment archaeal communities from the Salton Sea, California, USA - SS_3_D_2 metaG | ecosystem: Environmental > Aquatic > Non-marine Saline and Alkaline > Hypersaline >...
CACCGAGGCCGACTCCACCAAGCGTAGATCCCCCCATGATTAGGGCTGCCAAATACGGATGTTTCTGGGCAAAATCAGGTCCCAGAGCCGCCAGCCCGGCCCCTCCAGCCCCGAAGCCGGCTAATCCGCCCAATCCAGCCCCTACATCAGCCCCAAATCCACGCGCAGCCCCGTGGGCGGTATTCTGGATCAAGTTCCCTTCCGGGGCGTTAGCGGCCCCTGCAAGCCCTCCAACCATTGTACCAATACCGATGCCGGCCTGCTTCTCACGGTCGGACGCCTGTTTGGGTTGGAAACCCCTCCCAACAAGCCCAGGTCCACTGACGTTCATAGGTGCACTTTTGTTACCGGAAAAGTTCGCAGCCGCCCTATGCACCACGCTAGACGGTAAGGATCGTCCAAAAGCGTTTATTGATTGAGCACGGGGCTGAGATCCCGCAGCCACACTACTTGACCCGCCGAATGGACGAAACATTGCGCCTCCACGAACCGGTGTACTCGGTGTTGGTCTGGAATACGCCATCATGTCGCTACCGAAGTTGCTGACAGTCTGCCCGGCCCGACCAACAGTCGAGGCGGCGTTACCGATAGAGCCAGCAGTTCCTCGCATACCAGATCCAAACCCATGAGCAGCGCTCCCTGCCACGTTCAAACCACCAGCCGCTCTGTTCCCCCAACCTCCGACATTGGAAATGCCCCTACCAAGGCTACCGATACCACGGGAGAACCCGCCAAGCATGTTGCCGAACATGTTGATGGCACCACCAGCGCCTCTACCGATGAAACCAAGTGGGCCAGTGGAGTACGCGCTCATGTCATTACCGAATCTGCCGATAGCGTTCCCCGCGTCGACACCCTGGTTGGCTACGTTGCCGACGTTCTGCCCGGCCCGCATGACGTTCCTCGACGCATTGGCCATCGTGCTGCTCGCGTCGTTGACAAAGTCACCAACACCTTGTGCTCCAACTCCAACAGAGTCCATCCCTCGCGAGAAACCGCCCATCACCCCGCCGACGCCTTGCGTCATGTCACCGACCGCCTTACCAGCACCACCAGCGCCGTAGCCGATCATTCCTGGGATGTTGCGTATGAAGTCCATCAGACCAGCATGCTTGTCCATGGCCTGCTTGTTGGCATAGTTCTGGAGCCAGTACTGGTACGCCTCGTCCCTGGACATGTTCGTCCGGCCGGCTTGTCGGTTGGCTTGGAACTGCTGCTTCATGGCAGCGGGGATATCCCTGAAGTCACCGTATGGCACCTGCTGGCCAGCCTTGCGTTGGTTGGCCGCTACCAGGTTGTTATGGGTCTGTTGAGACATGAAGCGATTGCGGTTCATACCGAAGCCACCCATCGCTTGAGGCTTCTGTGGGATCTGCATCCCTCCGGCCCGTGCGGCGTTGCCCATCATGTTGCCGAAGTTGCTGACACCAGTGCTGACAGCGTTGCCGATCGTACCAAGTATGCCGCCACCCTCAGCGCACTTGTCCAGGCCGTCCTTCTCTTCGCCACGGTGCTCACCCTTGAATGGGTTCGGCTCCTTCTCGACCTTGCTGCCTCCCTTGAAGTATTTCGAGGTGGCTTCCCAGGCTTTCTGCCCAGTCATGTAGTCGTCATCGTTCTCCTTGAACGACAGTCCTTCGCTCTCCCCGGTGGCTGATCGCTGGGGCTTGTCGTTGTCTTGCGCAGCCGTCTTAGCGAAGCGGCCGACCGTTTCCAAAAGTGTTTTTGAGGTTGTGGACATCGTGTCGTGGCCTATTTTCCTGGTTGGGGTTCCAGATACGGGGTCAGATTGCCCAGCTTCTCGTGGAACCGGCTTCCGAGGTAGTGGCTTGGCTAGGGCAGTCATAGTCTGGGTAAACTTGTTAGCTGGGAGTACCTTGGCTCGTGTTTTTACGGGAGCACTTGTAGGTGCTACGTTACTCACACGCCCCAGTTTAGATGGGTCAGGCTGCCCGTACGCGGTCGTCCCACCGCCCCCAACACTGTCGACGGTGAAGCTGGCCTCCTTCGAGCGCGCCCCCAGATCGCAGGAGGAGAGTTTGCTCATAGCCGCCTGGATGCCACCAACATCGGCTTTCGTGATCTGCGGTCCCTGGGGATTTGCAGCAGGGTTTGGGTTCACCGCAGCGGCTCGGGCACCTGCCGCTGGGCTCATCCCCCAACGAAAACCGCCCATGGCCGGAAATGCTCCGCTGCCGAAGTCTCCATGGTCCCACGGGCTCATTCCACCCATACCCAGACCCATTCCTACGTTGGATTGCTTTTGCATGAGTTGTCTCCCTCCGTAAGCCAATCCGCCCAGGCTCACTCCCGTGTGAGGTTCCAGGGCGTTGATCCCTTTCTTTCCGGCCAGATATGCCAGTGCTGATCCTGTCGCTCCCCCAGGTGCCGGAACGAGCATCCCAGCTCCGTATGCTGCAAGCATGTCTGGGTTGTTCTTGACGGTCTGTGCTACCGCTCTACCTGGTCGTCCATACTTCCTCGCTTGCTTCATTTGCTTAGCAACGAGGTTTCTGACGAACTGGAGCTTGTCCTTGGAAATGTACTGACCTACACCAGCACGTGCTTCCTTGTCCATTGCTGCCTTCCGGTGCTCTTGGTCTTGGTCCTTTTCTTTAGCCTTTGGCTTCTCCTCTTTCTTCCACCGTCCGAGAAGATCCGCCACCTTGTAGGCGAGTAGGGGTGAAGCCGCCAGCATGGCATACGTGGGAACGCCTTTGTACGCCTTCAGATAGTTCCCGACGCCGCCTCCCTTGGCCTTGTATAATAGTTTACCACCTCGGTGACTGGCGAGAAGCTCACTCAACACCATAGGTGCTGACGCCAACGAAGCTCCGATAGCTGCTCGCCTCGACCATTTCCTTGACGGAATGAGCGGAAGTGCCAACGCACCGAGCGAATGAAAGGCTTTTGCCCTGGCTGGGTTGTACATCAATGGGTGTTGTGACAGGACCGTGGAAATAGGGCGATCGTCCAGGGATCTCACGTGTCCATACTCATGTCCGGCCGACCATTCCCTGGCTGCCGGGGTCAAGTTCATCCTGTGAAACAGGTTACCCCTGTCCTTCATGAGCTTCGCTATGCCTTCGTCTGGGCGAAGCGCCGGCAAATAGACACCCTTCCCGAATGATTTGGCCAGGTTCTCCTGAAGAATGGGCTTTCCTTTGGGTCGAAAGCCTGTCTGGAGATAGTTCCCTCCCCAGTTGCGTGTCCTATAGACTGAAGTGCTGGGCTTTGCCAAATGGTGCAGCTTCTTGAGCACGTCCTCTGAGATTGGAGTGCCCTGGCTGGCTATTCCACCTTGGTAGACTGCTGTCCCTATCGGAACGCCGGCACCCACAGCGACCGCTGTAGTCGGGATTGCCGCATAACGAGAAAGCCGTGAAAGAGCAGACTCCTCCTGCTCTTCTTCCTTGGATGGCTCATAGATTCTTAGCTGCGGCGGCATAGCATCCATGCCTCAGTCGATCAAACTGGGAACGTGTCTGGGTCTTTCAGGTCTATCCCTGCCCTCCCCCACACCGAACGATCAATGTTCTTGTCACACTTGGCTGCTACCTGTGCGTTGTATTCCAGGACTTCCTCGATCGTCATCTTGCGTTTGCGTTGGCAGTACTCGGCTGCCCTGTCCGACATCTGTTTCCTGCCTGGGTGTACCGCAACCATGTTGGCGTAGCTCATCTCTCCGCGGATGGGAGGTGAGCAGAACTGCATCATCACGTTCTCGCAGATCATCATTCGATCGCATGGCTTGAGTGGAATCATCCCACCGCCTTCAAGTCCGTAGGCGTCGTACTGTTGATTGGCTGTGGCAACGCTCGAACCAATGCTCGTGATGATGGGCCTCTCAAAGCACCGTGCTTCGTCCGGGAAGAGCCGGATGACCATGTACATGTTACGGTGATGTGTGATGTCGCTCAGCTCGCCAAGCAGACGTTTCAGTTGATCGTACGGGCCAGTGATCATGCGGAAGTGGAGAGTACCTTGGAACTTGTTGAAACCATCCAAGGAGTACGTGTACTCCATGTCGACGTCTCGACCTAAGCAGAAGGCTTTCTCAGCGTTCAAGCCGATCGCGACATCAGGTGTGTGGATACGTTCGCTCTCCTGCTTCTTCATCAAAGGAGAGCTGGCCGTGGTGGGAAGTCTGGATTCGGCTTCCTCTGACCTGAGAACAGCGGGTACTAACGTGGTTGCCAGCGCGGCAGCACTACCCAAGAAACTTCTTCGGGTACATTTGGACATTCGTCTAGCCTTGTGAGATGAGAAAGGAAACGCCCCGGCTTTCTATCCGGGGCTGTTTCCCCGCACTACGCTTTGCCTACCTGCCAAACACGACAGTCGGTTCAGTTCTCACTCATCCACTTCTTGCCGTCCTTGGGACTTCCCTGGAAGCTCTTGTAACGAGCCTGGCCGCATGCCTCTTTGACGAGGCCGTCCATCGCAGCCTTCACAGTCCGATGAATGAGAACACCACGTCGTTCGGGCATCATGTTCGGAAATGCCCTCTTGAACGCCGTGTTGATGTTCTCTCCGTTGGCCAACTCCTGCTCGATCGCGGCGAACGCCAACTTCAACATGGGCGTGCAACCTGGTGCAGAAGCGGCCTTGGTCAAATACCTCGACAAGATCACCTGGGCGTTGTGCCGCTTGACGTCCGCGGCCTGCTTCAACAGAGCCGCCTTCTTGTCGCTGGCGTACTTGCCTTCCTCTTCGTCGTTGCCGGCCATCAAGCGTCGCAGACCCAATGCACCGAGTCCTGCTCCACCAAGACCGAGCAACGCTGCCTTGCCTTTGTTCGCCTTCGCCCAGTTCAGCATCTTGCTGCCCATGCCAGGTGACACGGAAGGCCCTGCTGTCCTGACCGTGGGTTGGGAGATACCTGCTGACGCTGCCGGAGCACCACCGGCCGCTGCCGGACTTGCTGCCGGCGCTCCTCCTGCAAGGGCAGGCGCTGCCGCTGGGGCCGCAGACGGGGCCGCGCCTCCGCCTCCTCCGCCAAGGAGACCAAGACCGAGGCCACCGAGACCCAAAGCGGCAGCACCGCCGCCGACAACGCCGGCACGCCCTTTGAGAGGAAGACGGTTGAGGCCGGGGACCTTACCAGTCGCGCCGGCAAATCTGCCCTTTAGTCCTGATCCGTAGCCGCCCAGCATGCCCTTGAGCCTGGACAGCAAACGGCTACTACCTGACCAACCTCCGCCAGCAGGGACTTGTTTCCCGGTGACCGCACGAGTAGTGGCTTTCCTGCCTGCCCGAGTGGCAGCGCTTGTACCACTGCTGGTTGCCTTCGCTGCGTCAGTACCTGGTAGCGATCCAAGCGAACCGGATGGCATCCTCGACTGGGCAGCTCTGGCGTTCTGAGCAGCTTCACCAGCCGCTTGCGTCGGCGACGCCTTGCCGACTGATTGTCCGGTGTGTGCTGGCTTTGGTGTCCTTCCAGCAGCGGTGTCAGTCTTACGATTCTGAGAGTGCCTCGTACGAGTTGCTTTCTCCTTCGCCCTCGTGGCCTGCTTCTCAATGCCAGTCTCCACGAGCAACTGAGCGAACACGTCCGGATGTTGTGCAGCAACCTTGGTCAAGCCGACCAAGTCCAGATCCAGATGCTCGGCAATCTGGTCGAAGTCGCCGCCTGTGTATCCCCAATCTCCTGCCACCTTCTCGATCTGGTCAACCACGGCCGAGTTGGTGTGAAACTGAACTGCTTGTTGTGCGAGCTGGTCGATCATGTCGCCGGCCTCCTTGCTTTTCTTTTTCTTGACTTTGTAAGGGAGTTTCTTGTCCTTCGGAGTGTGAGCCTGCCATTCCCGAGCCATTTCAGGATCGTTGGCCCACATCCAACCGCGTTGTGCTTCAGACTTGAAAGGCATTGGTGGCCCTCCTCTGACCCACGTATGATAACCTTCCGGTGGAAACGATTGAAGCCTAAATCACTCCCAACCACCCCTCACAGGGCCATCCTGCTCAGTCGGGGCAGGAGGTTTGGCTTGTTGTTTGGCTGCCACTTGCTGCTCCCGCATTGCATTGATCTGCTTCTGCACTTCTGGAGCAATAGGTGGCCTGAACATCGACTGGAACACCCGCATCACGTCTTGGACACGAGGTTTTAGATCGTCACGGAGCCGTAGCCGCTTCTCTGGGGGCAGCTTGATCGAGTCCTCATCGGTCGGGTCGATGATGATAGCCCCCTGAAGCATCTTGATCACCAGGCCCATCAACATCTCGTACGCCTGGTCATCAGCATAACTACTCTTGTGGTCGTGCAGGTCATCGAGGCTGAAGTTGACGACCATCTCCATGATGTTGCGTGCGCCGACCTGGATCAACGTACACACGTTACCATCAGACAGCTCGCCGTTGACACTGCTAAGCTCTGCCGGCACGAACGAGGAGAGTGGTACTACACGTCCGTCACGCCACTTCAACAGAACGACACTGTGGATACTGGCCAGCTCGTTCTGCGGCGATCCACGGAACGCCAACGTGACTTGTGGCCATACGCCGGCAAGCTGGTTGGGTCCTGTCGGGTCTTCGGACAAGGACACGAGACGATCAAACACGGCCGTCGCGCAGCCTACCTCTTCGCAAAGCTCCTGAACATCCTCGACGTTCCAGAGCTTGATGTGTTCCTTCAACCACTCCAGGAAGTTGATTGGGTTGACCTGGCCGGCTTGGTCGAGAGGGATTTCTCTCTCTTCACAGTGAGTGTGAAACAACCTGCCAACCAGTTGAAGGAGCTGTTCGGTTTGTTGTTCGGGTGAGAGGTCCTCACCACCCATTTCTTCTGTGCTATCAAACATGTAAGTGGTCCTAAGCTACATCTGGACGACGCCCTCTTGGCCTGGTTGTGAGCGGCCGTCCGAGATGGCTACTGCTCCACTGTCTTGCATGGTGCCCTGAATATCGGTGATACCGGGGCAGAGAGCAATACGATCGTTGTTGTCCAGCACGACCCCGTAGTTCATGTCGATTGGGAAGATTTCGACTGGACGGTTCTGCGTCAGGAACTGCTCAAAGAAATCGAGCAGGGGTTGAGCCCTTTCGATTAACTCTTCCCCGGCGATTCTTTCCTCCTCCTTCGGTATCTCCTGGTTTGTCCTCTGGACATGGGCACGGAACTGACCCACCAGGTACGCGATTAAGTGTGGCAGTCCCGCTTGGGAGTGAACAACTGGATCGAACACCGGCTTTTCCGAGTTCACGGTTGATGGAGACGGCGCTTCCGTCTGATCCTTCCGGGAGTAAGCCGGAAGGGGCGACGGCGACTCTTGGCGGGATGATTGGAGGGGTGGGATCGGGAGTTTTGGGTCCGGTTTGGTACTCACGGTATAGTCCTTCGTCAATCTCTCTGGTGCAGCGAAGGGTGTCAATCGTTGCTTCCAGGACCTGCACCTCACCGTATCCTGGGAACGACATCTTCATGCCACAACACAAGGCCATCGACCGAGGGAACTCCACCTTCCCGTAGAGTTCCCCGTCTACGATCAAGAACTTCTCCTTAGAGATGGGTTCATGCCTGGCTTCCTCGATGGCTACCTTAGCCATGCCGAGGATCATGTCACGGGTGATCCGAACGGATTGCTTCACTTTGCATCATCCACGCCTAGAAAAGCGGCCATGTTCGATCGTAGCGATTCCTTGCCCACGCCAGCCTTCTTGGCCAGCTCTTCCAATCGCTTCATCGGCGGGTCCAGCGCCGACGCCATCATGTAGATTTGGATGCCTGGGTGCTCACCAGCGATCAGCCCAGGGTGCACCACGGGTGTCACGTCGCCGCTCTTCTTGTACGACGAGCCCAGCACACGTTCAAGCTGGTTCCAGCCCGCGGCGAAGTGATCCACTGGGAGTTCGTCCAGCATGTCTTGGTGAGCCACACACAGGCACGCGCCGACCTTGCCCTTGCGAAGATCCACCTCGGCCAGCACGTTCTGGGTCAGGTGATCGCGGATCGCTGTGGACAAGTCTGCCGGCGAGTTGACTTCTTCCAGTGCCGCAGCGGCCAGAGCCACTACACCACCGTCTAGCAACTGAGCGAACTCCGATCGGTCGAACGTCCTGATGCTGCCACGAGCCTCGCACAGCATGTTGAACATGTGGAACAACTGCGAGATGCTGGTGTTGGCAGTTGAGTGTAGCTTGGACATGGCCGGACGATACAGCTCGTTGACCTTGGCATTGTCGATGATGATCAGTGGGCTCGCCTGCATGGACAACAGTGTGTGGAACGTGTTGATGGCGTTCCTGGCGATGAGTTGTCCCTCGTCGACCGTTGGTAAGGCCAGGACTGCTCCAACACGTGGAGGTTGGCCGTTGGATTCCATGTACTTGCGGGCGATCTCGATCAGCGGTGGTGTAAGGCCCGAGCCAGTGCCTCCACCTAAACCGACACAGATAAAGGCGTACTCGGTCGAGTTGCCCCAGGACCTGGTCAACAGATCCCAGACCTCCTCTTCTCGGCCGTCCAACTGCGCAGCAGCGAACTCGGCGTCCTTGGCTGCCCCGCCGACGTCGAGTGACAGGCGGTCAATGTCCTCGTCGAGGCCCTGGAAGTCCATGTCCGTCGTGTTCATCACGGACACACGTCTGTAGCCCAGGTCATAGAAGGCATTTGCCAGCCTTCCTCCAGCCTGGCCGGCTCCCAGGAACGAGAACTTGAACGCTACGTCGTACTCGAACGCATCATCGACCACGACCTCCCTTTCCACCTTCTTGTGTGAGTTCGGGGAGATCGCCGCGGCCACGTTTCCGATCGGAGGCACGGGAGGTAAGGTAGAGGTTGACGTGGCTGGTGCCTTCTCCTGAACCGGTTTTGCCGTCACCTTCTCCTTGGGAGGAGCAGTCGGCATCGGAGGAACAGGTGCTGTCGCAGCAGGTTTCTTGGCCGGAGCCGGGGTCTTGGCCGGGGTACTTTTGATGTCACCTCCTTGTGCTGCGGCCATTGATTCCTTCATTTGATCCAGCTTTGCGCCTTCTTTGTCTTTTCCCACGGTTTCTCCTTTCGGATCTCGATACGGGAAGCCTCGCTCCCCAAGTTCACCATATCTGGGCTTCACAGGCATCAGGTTATCTGCGGACTTTGCGGCCGTATCGGTGTGGAGGCTGCACGTTACCAGCCGCCGTACCTTTGGCTTTCTTCTCGTCCTTCTGCTGCTTGCTGGACCTCAACTTGTAAGTTCGGGAGTGTGAAGTCCGACGCTTCGGGGGTTTGAGGAAGGACTGCCTGTAGGCTGCCTCTTTGCCCAGATACTCCATAAGATCCATCCCGTTAGTCATTTCAGCCACCATCCTAGAGTTGTGAAATCTGCCACGCTGTAGGCAGGAAATCGTTGTTCCTGATGCTCTCGAATGACATCCTAACGAGGCGGGGACTACCATCAGCCACCGACTCATTTATCCTAGCATCATAGTGTCGAGCCACCTTCCTGCACAAGTCTATATGTGGCTTGTCTCGCATCCATCTCTTCATCTGCCTGGCTGCCTCGTCGGTCGGAACCTCGCAAACCACGACGTGAGTCAGATACTTGGTCCACATAGGCAGGAAGAACGACATCCTCGGATCTACCAGAACGACGTCAGATTGCTTGGGAAATCTGGACAAATACTCTGGTGGGCCTGGGAACGGAACGTCGTAGTACTTAGGGGCATTGGCCGTGAACCAACCCTCATCGGCAGCGAACAGGATCTCCTCGTGCATCTTGATAAGCTCAGGGTTTTCACCTCGACCGTAAGCACTCTTGCCGCCTTCGTAGTCGATGTCCTGATTGGGCCACAAGATGAGCATGTCCTGCTGTTCAAGTTGTTTTGCAACGCGGTGTGTCCAGGCCCCAGGAGCACCCACGACGGCTATCGTCTTGCTTGGCATGTCATTTTCGCTTGTGAGGGTGGAATGTGAAGTACGGCGAAACATCCCGTCGACCAGGCAAGTGTCCGTACTCCAACCCCAGCCTCCAACAGCAATAGTTGAAGCTGAGCTGATCCCTCAAGCTGCCATGCTCGATCTCCCGCCACCAATGCTCATTGAACTTGGTGACATCAAGATTTTGGTAACGAATCACACACGACGTCTCGACCATGCCGTTGTACGGTGGATAACCTTCATGCCTGTACCGATCAACCTGCTCCTGCATGACCTGGGGATCGTCTTTACCCATACGCGCACAAGCTGTGTTCTCTTGGTAGACACAGACCCTCTGCGGATGTTTGAACGAGGCCAGGGCGTACTTAGCTGTACCTTTTTCGACGGCCAGCCCATCGTGAAGCATCTGAACTATGTCGGTGCCGTTCTTGAACTGTAAGGCACCGTCAAACCACAGAGAGAACTTGGAATCAATCAGCAGATGGGAGTTCGTCTTGTGCCACCTGGCCGTGCGCCGAGGATTGCTTGGGTGTTTCCACTCAACAGGGCGTACCTCCCAAAAGCCTCGCTCCTCTGGCTTCTGAACTGCATCCGTGTAGATCACGAAGGAAGTGTCCTCACGGTTCTTAGGCTTGCCGGCCGTGATTACATCCAGCTTGTCGAACCCACCTGTCACGCAGGTGTATGCTGTCACAGAGAACACTGCTAACCTCCAGACATTCGGAACCATTTGCCACGGGTGTATTTCCTTCCACGAGTGACAGCCCTGTAGTGGAAGATGAAGCTACTCATGCAAACGGCAAACGTCCGTTTCAGCCGAGACCACCGACGCTGTATCTCATCCTCGTTCAGCGTCATCAAAGGTGTAGGGTTATTCCTGCCGCTGCCCGTCTTTGGGTTGTACGGGCAGTAGAAATGATTGTCGTCATACTTGCCCGTCCGCCAAGCGCCCATTGCCGCCATCTGAAAGAACCCGTTGACCCTGACCTCGATCACACGGCCGGCAAACTCTTTCCTGGCTCGCTCTGCTACCGCATTGATCTTTGCAGGGTCATCGCTGACAGTGTAGTCCCTGATGTACCGCCACACTTCAGCTCGGCCCTGTGATGTGACGCCTGGGGCGTTGGACAAGGGACCGACAAGCGAGTAGCCGTGGCTGATGGCGTGGAGCAGACCTTCATACCAAAGATTCGAGAATATGATGTCGTTGTTTGAAGCAATAGCATAGTCGACATCAAGACCATCAGCGATCTCCAGACCCTTGTTCCAACTGCGAGTGAGCCCTCCCCACTCGCTGAAATGATGAACGTAGACCTCTTGGCCGTCGAACAGAGGCGTCCGCTTGATGGCTGCCTCTTTCTCTGCCCAACCCACTGAGCAGTCATCAACAACGATAGCAACTCCTCCCGCCGTCGTACGGAAGAAGCTGTCGAGAGCTTTGAGTGTGTAGTGGTGAAGCTCTTCTTCTTTGTAGGTTGGACAGACGTAAGCTATCTTCACAACGACCTCCCAGGGTTACATTGGCGCACCAGCCCCAGCCATTTGTTGCTGCTGAAGCATGGCCCCTCCCTGGGTTTTCATATCGTTGCGCTGCTGATCCATCTTGGCACGGACAAGAGAGTGAAGGACTTCGTTGTATTGCTTGAGCTTACGCAACTCGGAATCCTTCATGCCCTCTGGTTGACCAAGCAACTCGGTAGCGAGTTGTTCGGCCGCGGCCATCAGATCGTTCGGCGTGACCGGGGTGTTTGGTCCCATGGTCTGGATGTAGTCGGTGACAGGTGTACCACCAGCACCCATCGCTGAAGCAGCATCAGGCCCAGGCATATTCTGCGCTTGTCCGCCGCCCGGTGCAACACCACCTCCCGCTGGCGGAGCGCCACCGGCTGCTGCCGGATCTCCACCGCCACCAGGAGGCATGCCCTTCGCAATCTCTTGAGCGAAGCCAGCCTGCTCCATCTCCTCTTGCTGGCGAGCTTGCAGCTCCTGTTGCTTCCGAGCTTCGTCCGCGATAAGTTTTTGCTCGGTGTCCCAGTCGTAGCCAATGGCTTTGAGACCGGATGTGCCGGATAGCTGCTGACCCATCATGAGTTGCAGGGCCGACATCTGCTTCTGCATGTCGTCTGCGATGGTCACTCGCTTTAGCCTCGCTTCTACCACTTCCCAGGACATGATCTGCGACGTCTGGCGGATCAACCATCCCAGGAACATGTTGGTGTCATGGACCAAATGGTGCCACGTTGCCTCGAACAACCTTAGAGCCACCGGGGCTGTCTGAAGTTGTAGAGATCCTTTGTAGAGTTCGACAGGCGTTCCAGCGTCGTTCAGCAAGGTTTCCGTGCCTTGGTCGATTAAGTCGCGCGGAGCTAGTTGATTGGCATCTCCCCCTAGCATCCGGTACTCTACAGGGAATGGCAGCACTTGCCAGCCGGCCGGATCTCTACGCCGCTTCCGGATCATGTTCAGCACTTGGTTGCGGAAGTCGCCACCATGGAACATCATCAGCGGATCGGCAGCGGGCAGGCCACCCGCACTACCTCCACCCGTCCTTGCGGCCGGCGTGATCAGACGGAATGGGATCACATAGTCCAGGGCGATCGCTTCGTTGTAACGTCGAAGCACCTGGACGTACCAGATTTGGCGGAAGTTGGACAGGATTCGCGGAATACCCCATCCTCGATTGCGGATACCGGCCAGGGTTGGTTCCTTCATGTGGAACACGACCTCCGGGTTGAACCGGAAGACCTGGTTGCTCTTGATCGCCGCCAACACCTGCTCGGATGCACGTTCGAGGTGGAAGAGATTCCCGTCCTTGACCATCTTCTTGTAGTCTTCAGGGATTCTCCAGATGTAGTCGACCTCGTCCGTGTATGGGTCGTGAAGAAGTTCGATCTCGTGCGGGTTCCAACGCTTGACCTTCAGCTTGCGTTCTTCGTCGTCGGCCTTGTCGATGACCTTCCACGGCCCACGCCAACCTGTTTTGGGGCACGTGGCGACAAACTGGAAGTTGGCCCAATCGAACTTGAAGACGCTGTGGTTGTAGACTTCCTTCAACGGGTACATGTCACCCGTCTTCGGGCACATCAAGAACCTGTTGAAGGGTACGATCAACGAGCCAAAGGCGTTGCCGTAACACATCCGGTCACGGAGCATCGCCTGAAGCACGGTGAGTACGTCGATCGTGTTCGTGAGAAAGTCTTCGTACTTCTCTTTCTCGTCGTCAGATACCTCACCACCAATCTCCACGTCGGTGAGGAAGTACGAGATGATCCGCTCCATCGCCATGCGATAGGTGCCGAACATCATGTAGATGTACTCACACCAATGCAAGGTGTTCTTGATGGTGTCCGGCATTGCCAGACTAGCGGCGTCCAGGAACGGATCTGGGAACGACTCTGACTTCCCAATAGTGTTGAACCGGCTGAACTCCGTCCTCATGGCTGTAAGGGCCATGGCTAACCTCCATGAGTTTCAAAAAACACTTTTGGGATCAACGCTGGGCAGCGTTCTTGTCAGTCTGCTCAGCAACAGCGTCGGTCGCGTCGTTCGGTAATCCGGACTGCATGCTGTCCGCAGCCTGCTTGGTCGTGGGCTGCCCTTCCTGGTCAGTTTCACCAGGGCCGTGATGTGGCGTGTTCTCGTCGATTACGCCTCGCTTTTCCATTACCATCGTCTTGTACTCCACTTTCGCCCTTTGCCGCGTGTATCCGGCCACTCGTCGGGCGGTGTTAGAATGTCGAAGTCCTCGCGACGCATCTTAGAAATGTGAGCTTGGACGCCACACTTCTTGCATTTGTCCGACTCGAACGTGATGCCTGCATGGGAATAATGGTCGATCGTCCCTTCAGTTCCCTCAGCCAGCGTCACGTAGTAGTTTCTTGCCCTTCTCCTTAGCCTTACTCTTAGCCCGACCCAGTCCCTGTTGAGCTTTGGACCATGAGCCATTAGCCTTCTTCGTCCTCATCATCGTATTCGTCGGTCTCCGGGACATCGTGCTTGATCAGCACTACAACATCCAGGATACCAACATTGAAGTGAATCCCCAAGGACGAACAGAGCCAAGTCTTCTTCATCTTGGGAGCACTGACCTTGAGCTGCTGATCTCCCAAGTCCGGTGGCAGGTACTGGTTGCCGTCCTCGTACCGTGTGTCATAGACTAGCGCAAGGCACGAAGTGCTGTCTATGATGGCGTGGAAACGTGCCGCCATTGTACCGGCACCAGGGATCTCAAAATAGACCTCACGCTTTGCCTTCATCGGGATAGGACCATTGATGAACTTCATCTCCAAGGTCTCAAATCCCACGATCACGCCTCTGTTGGCCTGGTTTTCCTCCTCGACGTGTGTCTCCAACTCGCGAAGACTCTGCCTTGGTTGGTACTCCTCGTCGTCAACCGGTCTAGGTGTAGCAGGAGGCGGTTGAGTAGGCATAGCAGGCGGAGGAGCCATCAGAGGTGTACCCTGAGTACCCTCCGGCATCGTACGCAAGGGAGACGCCATAGCTGGAGCGGCCTGCACCGGTGCAGGTGGTTGAGTCATCATACCTTGCACCATCTGCGTGAGCTGACCCACCTGATGCGTCAAAGCCGCAATGGCTGGATCTTGAGCTTGAGGCTGTGGGTAGTAAGCCTGCTGCTGCGGAGGTGGAGCTGCCACCTGAGGCTGTACTACCGGTGGAGGAGCCGCAGCCGCGGGTTGAATAGGGGCGGGCTGCATCGGAGCTGGTGCAGCAACAGGCGCTGCCGGCGTCACCGGAGCTACCGGCTGTTGCGGGGGCGGCGCTGGAGCTGTGTTTTGTTGTCCAGGTATTGCTGGTACGGGTTGCACGGTGTTTACCTCCTGAGTCATTTGTAGTTGAGTTCCATCATCAGATGCCTTGGGCACTATGTAGGCACCAGAAGGAACGTGCGGATTCACCCTGGCTGGCTCGGGAGCAGCTCCCTTGACCATTTGGCCCTGGTAGTTTGCCGGCTTCACCCCGAGCTTGTAGTAGACTTCGTGTGGGTACGTCGCACCTGAGAACGCGCCATGTAGCGAGTTCCCGTCCAGGGCGTTTAGGTTTACAACTGCACCACCGTCAGGTGCGTCTGGGTCAACATGAACCACACCGGCAACACGGCCGTCAAACCCCTTCGAGGTCCCATCGTCGTTTGCCCTTGGGATTACCACGCCACTTATCCCGGCGCGCATCCTCTCTGACTGTCGCTGATCCGGATAGTGGTACTTCGTCTCATCCGGGGTGTGTGCGACAACGTCATCTTTCCCTGGTTTCGCCCACCAAGATGCTTGTGTCACGGTATGTTCCTTCGCGTATAGGTTCGCTGATAGCTAAGAAAAAAGGAAGAGGTCGCCGGGGATCGCCCCGGCCACCTCGACCTGATTTGTGTCGCTCACACCTTCACACGGGCCTTCTTGGTGGGTGTCTGAACGACCGTTTCTCCTTCATTCCTTTCGACCACGAAATCGTGTTTGGCACAAGGGTCGGGACCCTTACCGGTCTTCTTGCGTCGCCTACGCTTCGGCACGAAGGCGTGATTCTCAGTCGGGTTGGGGTCTTCCTTGACTTTGGCTTTCTTCCTGGCCACCTTCTTCTCCTTGATCTTGTCGAGTGAGAATCGCTCGTCTCTCGGCGTGAGGTTCACTGCGATGTCCAACAGATCCACGGTGAAATCGTCCCAGGTCCGTTGACGGAGCGCCGGAAAGATGTATGCGTCGAGACGTTCGTTGTAGCAGTCAACGCTCGTGGCCACGTTGAAATACCACCCACTGACCAACTCGCCGCTGTTTTGCGTGTTGGCCGCAGAGACCAAACAGTACGGAGCGAACGCCCCAGCCGGCGTGTAGTAAATCTGCTGATCGAGCCACAACTCGACCATCAGTTGGCGAGTCTCCGGGGAGATGCCGAACTCGCTGAGCCTGTTGTACCGAGAGAAGTCGCTCCTTATGTCGAACCACTTCTGCGGAAGCTGCCTCGACATAAACCCAATCTCGTCGCCTGTCCGAACCGTTTGACCGACGTCGATGTGCAACGTCGTGTGGCCTTTAACGGAGGGAACGCACACGTGTTTATCCTCTCCCTCGAACAAGAACCACACTAAGCCTTTACGTCCCGAATGGCTTTCCGGAGGATCGCAGGTGCCGACGAACGTCCCATTGACCGGAGCGCTGATAGGAAGACCGTTCCCCAGGGCGTAAACGAAACGCCGCTGCAACTCCGGAGCGAGAGACTCACCACGAATCGTTTTCACCATCGAAGCCTCCACGAGCCACTCGCTGGTCACACCGTCCGCCAGACGAACCCACGGCCTCGGTATGGAGTGTGCCGCATGCGGGACCTCGTCCACGCAGGTCTTGTCCGCGCCGAAGTAGATGCCAGTTTCGGGCTCGCCGTCGTAGTTCTTTCTCCAGCTACGCCGAAACGTGCGGCCCTGGGTGACCATCGAGCGTAAGACAGCGTTGGCGATACTGAACTCTCGTGGGTGATAGTTACTGTTCAAGGCGTCCGGACTGTGGACACCCGCTACTCGCACCTTGCCGTTGCGTCGCAGCTTGTCGAACGGTAAACGCCAATGGTCCCATTTCAGTTTGGACCCGTCCAGGCTCAGCTTCAGCGCGCCGTGCTCGATGCTGTGTTTGAACACGGCCGTGTGACGTACGCCACGGTTCCTTTCGCCTTCCCAGTGACCGGGAGGAACCGACACCATCGCCAACCACGAGAAGGCGCTGGCTCTTACGAGGCACGTGTCATCGTCGAGCATCATCGGATTGACATCTTCGGGATCGTCCGCAAACATTGCGATACCCATGCAGCCAGCCCACAAGTCCCACACCGGGACTCGACTCGTCAACGACTTCAGCTCCCGCCACTCGTCATGGACGGGGCTTCTCACCTCTGCAAGGTCTCGCGCGATACGGCCCTTCTTGCCTTTCTTCTTGGGCTTCCTCGGTTGAGACGACTCGTTTTCCATCTGGGACAGATCAGCTCGTTCCCAGGAGCCAGGTATCCGAACCCAACTAATCGCATCAGTAACCATGAGCTTAGCTCCCTATTGCAGTCTGACTGAACTGTGCTCCGGCAATGGCGACTGCTAACCAAAGAGGAGCTGGCGGATAACATGCTTCCATGTATCTTGCCACGTTCAGCCTTTCTATTTAGGAAGTGTGCTCATGGTCCTGATCATCGTCGTCATCACCGTCGTCGTCGAACTCGTCGTCTTCTTCGGCCGGGGTCTTGTCCTTCTTGTAGTAGCTCTCCGAGACTGCTTCGGACAAGGCCGGATCTCCTATCCATCCATCCTCTTGCCAATCAGGCTCAGCGGCTAACACGTCGTCAGCATCGAGAGTACGCATCAACTCCTGATTGCTCTTCGGGATAGACACAGCCATCTCTTCGCCAGGCAAGAACAAGTACCTGATCTTGTCGTCACCTATCGGCGCTGTGAACCGCATGGGTATCCCGTAGAAAGCCCATATTGCGGTCTCGTCTCCCTCCAGACGCCCCATGTACCTGGCCATATCTTCAAGTTCTTGAAACATGCGAACCTTCGGGAACTCTCCGTCAGGTTGCTCACAGAGACACCATCGGGGTTCCGGAGCGTGCTCCGCCCCAACAACAGTTTGGGTGTTGACCTGATCAACCATCTCTACGTAGTCCAATGGAATAGAGGCTTCGACGGCAGCGTACTCAGCTCTTTCTGGACCCCGGCATGCTGCCGTCGCTGAGGATGGCGAGGCTGCGAGGGCGTCCACCGGAAGCTGGTCGACTATCCGATCCCACGTCGGCCTTCGTTTTCGTTTGGTTTTCTTGGTCTCCGCCTTCGGCGGCGGGTCCTTCGACTCGGTCTTTGGCGGGTTCCTGTTTTGGTTTTGCTTTTCCGTCATGATGCTTCCTGGAAGCTGGTAAGTACGTAATGGCCATTGAGGCTGACGACTCGTTCGACGTGATTGGTCCAGGAATGACAAGCAGATTGCCGGTCTTGTTGACCCAATCGTTTATCTGCGTCTCAAGTGATGGATCACCTCTACGTCGCTCGAAAATCTTGACCTCAACCAAGGCGTCCGGGAGCATCGACTCTCGTACGCTAGGGATTGGATGTTCGCTCACTTGTCCTCGTCCTCTTCTTCGTCTTCGTCTTCGTCTACCTCATCGACTTCATCGTCCTCGTCCTTGGCCTTCTTGACCTTGGCCCTCTCAGCGTCGGTCATATCGCACCAAGGCTTCGCCGACTCGGTTCTTGACTGCTTCCTAGCAGTGCCAGTCACAGCAGATACGACAAGATGAAACTCATCCAACGCCTCACCCTGAGCACTCTTGGATGTGGCTCGGACAGCAGTTGCTGAGGTCCTTCGACCGATAAAGAAAGGCGTCAACTTGACGCCAATGAGCTGCTTGTCCTCATCCAAGATGGGCTCAACCCCCGTCCCCGGAGGAAAGTCCATGCGAATCTCCATCGTCGGTTTCCTTCTCTGCCTCGACGGCAGTTAGCAAATGGTTACCTGCTTCGCCTTCCCCGACACTGAGGACGGCATCTGCGTACATCTTACAACGATCGTCGGCCGGATAGAACGTCAGCTTGGCTGGTGCCAGTACGGGATGGGCACCTTCCAAGTCAAACGCAGCAACCCATCGGTTGGTCTTCACGCACATCATCGGGACGGTCAAGACCGGAACTACGTTGGCCAAGAAAGCGTTACGCTCAATGAATAACGGGTCGCAGACATCCACTTCCTGCATGGCATAGCTAAAGAAAAGGCCGTTGTGTCTGTCGACCAACGACGCCGAGCACAAAAAGTCCAACAGAGGTTCCCAATGTTCCCTCTCCACGGCCCAGAGCACGTGATTCCAGTCAGGGTTCCCGTCCATGGTCTCCAGACCGCGGAAGAGAGGAACACGGAAACGGTGATGAAATATCTGGACGTCTTGCCCGTAGGATTGCATGAAATCCGTCAGGACAACGTCCGTCAAGCCTCCCAACAGATACAGCACAGCCGGCGACCAGAACACGAAGCGCTGTTGAAAAGGATGCAGAGCGTCAACAGTCGAACTGAACTTCAACTGTCTCTTCGGGATCGCTTCTGCAACTACTTCGTGCTGCTCGACTGTACTATCTGCGGGAGGCTGCGCGTCCATCACTTACCTTCGCTTTGAAAACCGAGTTGGCTCGCCAACACCATCGCGATCATAGCATCACGCTCCGGGTTCGTGCCAGGTCCGTCCCAGCCAGCGACCAACTTGTCGTACTTGTCCTTGTCTTCGACGGCTTCACGCCGACGAGCAAACACCGTCTTCCATCCGAGGGACTTGAACTCCTTCGGCATGACGGCTTCCTGGATGTCCCGATGTTCCGAGTTGCCGTACCACATGGCCAGCGGCAGCTTGTCCTTGGTCAGCGAGCACTCGGTGCCTAGCATCTTCAGGAAGCGACGCATCCCAAAGCCTACGAAGATTGCAACGTGCTCACCACGGTAGTTGGCCTCGTTCGGCCAGGCTTTCGGGAAGTGCTTCAACAGCGTCGCCCGGAGTTGGCTCGAAACCGAGGGCTTGTCGCCGAACGGGTAGCGGCCCTCTGCCCGATAGGTCGTGGCGACCTTCTTGTCTGGGATCAACAGATGCACCGTGCCGAACGTGCCGGTGTACGGTTGGTTTGCTGCTTCGTCCTTCCACTGCTCCTGTTTGTCCTTGATCTGCTGCGCGATCTTTTCCGCGTCCGTCGTGCCTTTGCGGCCCTCAAACTCGGGCATCAGATCCTTCAACATTTCGTCCGGGAGGGTACTCGTCGTGTACCCCACGAAAATCTTCATGCTCATACTAACTCCCTGGTAATACTAACTTCGTCTTCTGTCGTGAGTCCAACGTAGCCTTCGGGATGTTGTCTACGAACAGATCCTTCCCGATGTACAAGGCATAGTCGTCCCCACTCGAAGCCTCTCTGACCCACACAGGCCGGAGAATCGACCAGGTGCGAAGTTGTTCCCACTCCGCCCCTTGTAACTTTGGAGGCTCCTTCGTGTCTTGAGGAACCCCACCTAGAAAACCACAGCCGGCCTTGACGCACCACTGTCTGAATCGTTTGTGGGCAGCGCCGGCCGACCTGACCGTTCGAGTGCCGATGACCTGTTCGCAAGCGTTCATCAGGTCATCACACACCAACAGATCCGGAGGAGCATCCAAGTCTCTCAGGATCTTGGTCTGGAAGAACTTCGGCCAGGTTTTGTTTACCTTGCAACAGTGCTTCCAGTCTTCACCACCATAACGCCATAACTGCGGCTGAGTACCGAGCTTGTGCGCTGACATCGTCAACCAAATGACGCTGAACAACTGACCGTCCTTGTTGGCCAGCGTTTTCGTTACCATCTCCTGGATGACGTAGTCAACGGCAGGTGCCCAGCCAACAAGCACCAGAGTACGCTCACGAGGCAGTGCCTCCAGATCGGGATCGAACTTGATACCCACAGGTATCGGACGGTCACGTCTGATTTGCTCAGCCTCTTCCATGTCCTTCTGGTGTTCCGCCTCGTCCTCCTTGTTGTGCTTCTCTACGGTCCTGACCATCCACGGATAGACGGTCTGCTGAAAGCCAACGTACAAGGCGTTCTCGTTGAATGGCTTCGCAGCTTGATGCCCTGCCGATTGGACAAGGCACTCTTCCAACAACTCGTGCTGGTCCTCCTCCGGTAGCTCGGCAACCTGGGATTCCAGTTCGCGAACGCACATCGCATACAACTGCCTGGCCGCAATCATGGAGCCGAGGCATTGACGTATGCCCATGTGCTTCATGATCACTTGCTGGACGTGTCGGGATAACTCGTCCCGTTCCTCGTCGCTGATGGGCTCACCCTCAGCGATAGGTGGAGTGTCATCCTCTTGCTTCGGCCCGTCCTTCCGATGTTGAGAGACCAGGTCTCCCTTCTCAGCTTCGGCCTTGGCTTGTTCTACGATGTCTTTCGTGTCGTCTGTCATTTCAAATCATCCACAGGTTGAACAAAGAACTCATCGAACTTAGGGTTCCCGTACTCGTCCAGGATACCTGGCGTTGACAGTGCCGTCTTCAATAGCTGGTCGGCTGCTGAAGCGATACTGTCCGGATCAGTAACTTCGGGGTCGTATTCGACCTCGATAGTCAATGTGCATTTACCGTCCATCGTCTCTCCAAAATCTCACGAGCGACTCTTGCCTCGTCGGTATGAGGTTACAGCGTGCTCTCGCGTGATGACACCCCAGTAAGTGTCCGCCGCACTGATTTACCCTTTTCCAATGTCGCAGGCTACGGGATTGAACTCGACTCCTGACGTCCAGCGTCCCCTGGTTGAAGCGAGACTCCCGATTCGTCGGTAAAGCCCTGTTCGTGAGACACATTCCAAAAGTGGTTTTTGACTACTCGATCAACGCCGAAGCGTTCTTCCCTTCCTTCGAGATGCAAGGACGTCGCTTGTCTCCACTGCCGAGGCAAACCAGGCCACGACCCTTTGGAGTCTCACGTGACTCGTACTTCACGAAGTACGGGCCTTTGCCGGTGCACACGTAGGTGCTGTGTTTGTTCTTCAGCGTGTACCTCTCCGCGAAGATCCTCGCTTTCCTCAAGTTACCGCCGTTGTAGACGGATCGTTCTTGAACCCTTGGATTATCGTCGGTGCCTACGCTGATCGCGGCAACGACTTCGATTGCTGAGATGACGACTGGCATGGTTTCGTGTCCCTTACCATTCTCCAATGACCAAACGTGATTGACACACCTTCGTGCCCTTCAGCGTTCATGGCGTATGTCTTCGTTGTCTGGTTCGCAACAACCACACGCAACACGGTGTTGACAGGCAACGAAACCCCATCCTCGTCAAATGCGTTCACCAGCATGCGGCGATCACCCGCCCGGATTCGCACTAGCTATCCTCCTCCTACTCTGCTTGCAGCATGAGTCACTAAGATCACAGCCCACATAGTTGCGACCATGCAGCTTCGCAGCTATCCCTGAAGATCCAGTCCCACAGAAAGGATCAACCACCAGGTCCCCAGGACGCGACGTGGACATCACGATACGTTCCATCAAGGGGACCGGGATCTGGTTGGGACTGGCTTTCTCTCGTTCGTTAAACGTCCCACAGACCCTGCTGGCCAGCCAAGTGTCGCCGGCCGGGTCGAAACCATCCGGCATCAGCTCCGGAAAGATTGCCCAGGTGTTGTCAGGAAGCCGGCCCTTCGGATTGGCCCGCTTGTCCTTGTACTTCACCTGGCGAGCAGACGGATGACGCAGCGCCGGGTTGTCTGGCTCGAACGTGTACTGCGTCTTCGTCTTTACGTAGTACAAGAGATGCGTGTGGCTCGGCGTGAAGTTCTTCTTGGCGTTCTCACCGAACGTGTAGTACCAGATCACGTGAGATCGCTTGACCAGGCCGAGACGTGTCTTGAGCATCACGTCGATCTCGGACACCAAGTGGTCGCTCATGAACAACC
>Ga0180438_10003826_pt1 | contig 22273 bp, 22 predicted proteins | sample SS_ome_12_FD_132455 | JGI IMG/M metagenome (GOLD analysis project Ga0180438, IMG submission 132455) | Hypersaline lake sediment archaeal communities from the Salton Sea, California, USA - SS_3_D_2 metaG | ecosystem: Environmental > Aquatic > Non-marine Saline and Alkaline > Hypersaline >...
GAACATTGAATCAGAGAAAACGTTTGAATCGGAAAATGTTTGTATCAAAAAAAGTGTTTGAATTTGAAGAATGTGTCTCTTAATTTATCAAATCAAATGTCTGGTATGTTCTGACGACACACAATCTTCACTGATACAGCTTTCCCCATACCTAGCCTATAGTGATTATTAATGCTTGGAAAATCTGGCGCATTTAATTCATTATTAAACTATCACGATATAAATAACTCATTTATAAAGTGTGATATGTTAGATCTCGCAGGACACTGCTGTACAATGAGTGAGTTTTATCTCTCAATATTTTAAAAGACGTTTTTTCCATTATTTAATATATTAATGAAATACAATAATTTATCTCACCAATTAAAATGATAGGCGTACCGTCCACTTGGGGACGCTATTCTAAGCCTATGATTATTCATAACATAGGCTTATTTTTTAAAATAACGATTTTAATGCTATCCCTGTTAGAAGATAGTAAATACCTTGATTTTTGTACACAAATTAGTTAGTAAATCCTTAAGATAAATTGCACACCCAGTTTGGAAACAGGGATAGGATTTGTGTCCCCTCGGGGACGGTTCAGCTATCCCTGTTTGGTTGATCTGGTGTAACGATTTTGACTTTTATGTTTGAAATAGAAATAAGAAAGAACAGAAGAAGATAATCAATTAATTTTTTGTAGCTAATATGCATGTTTAAAATGTTACCAATTTGGTCTGCTTTGAGAATGTATTCTCATAATTTGATATAAACGTTTCGTTTTTGCACTTGACATTTTCATAAATAATTCCTATATAAAAAATCGTATTTCCAACCGAAACCGATTTGTGCTGTTTGCTGAGTCATCCTAATGCAAATAAAGGCGGAAAATATCGCATGATAGGCAAAACTATCTCGCAACATAAGGTTGCTTAGAAGTTGGGCGAAGGTGGGATGGGTGTGGAATACAATATTGAGGACACAAGCTAATACATACCGTGAATCTGAAGTTACTGCCACCAGAATTGTTACTCTTTTTTATTACTATTAAAGTAATCTAATTTTCTTTTAGTTTCAGTGCCTTAACTATCTTAATTACTCTGAACCGTTATAGCTCCATACCTTATGTAATATTTAGATATCAAAATGCAATATAAAAATACTACAATTCATGTTAGAAATTTAATATACCTCATTTCAGACGAAATTATTTGATTTGCTAATCGTTTATAACCATATATATTCCTTATAGAGAAAAGGAGTATTTTATGAAAGTAAAAAATAATATAGATTCTGAAAGACGTGGACAAGGAGCGGATACGGATTCTGGTGTGGGAAACGCAAATGAAGAACAAAGTGCTAAAAGTAGTAGAAGAACCGAATTTGGGAGACCGGGAAATTGTTTTTGTCCGAATTGTCATTATAAATGGCCGCGCCAGCCGGGAAAACCTTGTTATGGAATTATATGTCCTCAGTGTGGATCACAAATGACTAAAGGATTGTGATAAAAAAACAATTGAGAATCGGAGCAATACCGTAGGGATGAAGAGATTCAACACAAGAAGAAGCAATTCAATTTATCAATATTAATAAAATATTAAATATCATCCTATTTAAAGACTTTACCTAGTTGGGTCATCAATAGATCGGACCTTAACGTATAGAACGCGTTGGGGATCCATTAGATCAAAGAAGATAAGATTTTTACTTACTTAATAGGATTCCTTTTATTTACCGGATCGTGAAAGCCCAGGAAAAGGAGATATTCGTAGTTGAGCATACGGATGACAAAATAAAGCTGACAATCCAATACATAAATAATAATAGAGTGAAAAAATAGGTTTATTTTATTGAGAAAGTACTTGACTTTCTGAAGAATATATTTTATAATAGGGCCATGTGAATGTGATCACGATCACAAGGAAATCATGAAGTCAATCCCCAACGAAACGATCGGCAGACTTTTTCCTTACTTCAGGGCCTTTGTGTGTCTTGCGAAAGAAGGAACGGAAATCGTTTCGTCTTCCCGGCTTGCCGAAGTTTGTAATATTAATCCTGCCATCATACGAAAAGATTTTTCCTATTTTGGCGAATTGGGAACGCGGGGCGTTGGATACAATGTCAAAGACTTAACCCAAAAAATTCGTGAGATACTTAATCTCGATCCGCCAAAAAAAGTGGCTCTGGTGGGTGTCGGTAACATCGGTAAAGCATTGCTTGCTTTTTCAGGTTTCGAATCTGAAGGATTTAAAATTGTCATGGCTTTCGATGATAATCCCAAAAAAATCGGGCGTAAAATCAAAAAGATAACCATCGAAGATATGGCAAACTTAGAGGCGAGGGTCAAGTCCGAGGGAATCCAATTAGCCATCCTGGCCATACCCGAATCCGTAGCACCTATCATAGCCCGTCGTTTGGCAAAAGCGGGTGTCAATGCCATTTTGTCTTTTGCTCCATGCCAATTGGCTATGCCGGATAATATTAAAGTCACTTGTGTCGATTTGAGTACTGAGATGGCGCGACTGGTCTATTATTCCTCTGTAGACACCCCATCAAAGAAATAAATGGATTTGGTTTAATAGTAGCCTAAACAAGAACACATACATCTCTTTGATAAGAGAAAGGACATTCATAGATGGGTGAAATGGCTTATACAGCAACTGATCGAGGGAGAAATTTTATTTATTTATTTCTTATTCTCGTGGTCATTTGGCTTGCCCTCACATCAAGCTTTCATTGGCAGGAACTCAGCATTGGTGTTCTTCTGAGTTTCATTCTTTCCTTATTTTTACATAAAAACTATCTTGAATTAGGACTGCCTCCGTTCAGTGTAAAACGAATTGCGTATACCCTCGTCTATATTGTCGTGCTTTTCTATGAGATCGTGAAGGCCAATGTAGACGTTGCCTACCGGGTGATTCATCCAAAGATGCCCATCAAGCCAGGCATTGTAGTCATCAAGACAACGCTGAAACAGGACATCGCAAAGTTGGTACTGGCGAATTCTATTACTTTAACACCAGGAACGTTTACGCTGGACATCCTGGGTGACAAGCTCCTCATTCATTGGATCAATGTTCAGTCTACAGAAACAGAAGAGGCCACAAAGATCATTGGTGAACGATTTGAAAAATATTTGAGGGTGATATTTGCATGAATGAGACCATTATTCTCGCTTTCTTGGTGGTAATAGGCATAGGCATTTTTCTTTGCCTTTTGCGTATGCTGAAAGGTCCGACTGCTTCTGATCGAGCTGTGGCAGTGGATACGATTACCACAACGGTTGTCGCTTTACTCGTTCTTTTAGGCTTTCTATTCGAGAGATATGTTTATTTGGATGTCGCCCTGGTGTATTCTTTATTAGCTTTTCTTGGATTGGTTGCCATAGCCAGGTTTTTAGAAAGGGGAATATAAATGCAGATGTTTGGACTGGTTATAACCGGAATTGGAGTGCTCTTCCTATTTCTGGGTAATTTGGGTGTGCTTAGACTTCCGGACGTATATAACCGAATTCAGGCCGGGACAAAGTGCACAACACTGGGCGCTTTTCTGACGATTGTTGGGGTCGGAATCATGCAGCCTGGCTGGTTCTGGAAATCTGTACTCATCGCACTTTTTATCATGGTGACCAATCCCATTTCCAGTCATGCGATAGCCAGAGCTTCCCGCAAGGATGGCGTTGTTCTCTGTGATCAAAGTGTGGTGGATAAGACAGAAGATTTTGATGAATTTAAGGAGATAGCATGATAATCCTGGTTTCTTTCTTAATCATTCTGATGCTTGTCACAGCGATAGCAGCGCTCATTTTCAAAGATTTAATGAGTGCGGTGATTGCTTCCTGCATGGTCAGCTTAATTGCGGCGATTCTGTTTTATTTCTTACAGGCACCGGATGTCGCTATGGCGGAGGCATCAATCGGAGCCGCATTGGTTACCGCTGTGTTTATCGTTGCTATCAGACGAACCAAGAGGTACGAGGAATGAGAAGCGTCATCAGTATTATTTTATTGGCTGTTATTGCTGTGGGAATCGGTTTGTCTCTGGACCACGTTCCCTTTGGTGAGCCCAAAACAAAGGTCGGTACCCACTATATCGATAAAGGCAGGGAAGAGACCGGAGCTACGAACATCGTTACGTCGGTGGTCCTTAATTATCGAGGTTTTGATACCCTGGGCGAAGTGACGGTACTTTTTGTGGCGGCAACGGGCTTGGGAGCTGTTCTGGCAACACGCCGAAAAAAAGAAAAGAGACAAATCGAACCAGCCAGTTTAGTGCTCTTTACGGGCTGCCGATTCCTATTCCCTCTGATTCTTCTTTATGGCACGTATATATTCATCCATGGCCATCTCACACCCGGTGGTGGTTTTCAGGGAGGTGCCATCATTGCATCGGCCTTTGTTCTCGTCTATCTGGGCTGCAGAGGAAGACGCATCAGTGAGACTGGAAGTAAAACCATAGAGTCTCTGGGTGGTCTGGCTTTTATCATCATAGGTCTGGTGGGTTTAGCCGTAGGCGGGCACTATTTTCTTTCGAACTATCTGCCAAAGGGTGAGCTCAATACGTTGTTCAGTGCGGGTGTCATTCCGATTATTTATATTGCCATCGGATTTAAAGTGGGGTCAGAGCTAGCCGGGGTGATCGATCACCTTGTGGAGGAAAGTGAATGATCACGCCTGGGATTATAGGAGATAGAGATGGATATGTCTAACGTGGTGACTTTTTTACAGAGTTATAGTTATTACATTGGGGCCTTTGGGCTTATATTCATCGGGCTGTTTATCATGCTGGTGAAGCATAACCTGATCAAAGTGATCATCGGCCTTAGTATTCTGGAAACAGGCGTGAATCTGTTTCTTGTGGCTGTCGGTTATATTAGTAAAGGTACGGCTCCCATATTTTCGAATTCCTCCATTGAGGCCGAACGCATGGTGGATCCCGTTCCTCAGGCATTGGTGCTGACGGCCATCGTCATCGGCGTGGCCGTTCTGGCGCTGGCTCTATCTTTGGCCATCCGATTGTATCAACACTACGGTGTACTCGATCTACGACAAATAAAGGAGCAAAGATGGTAAACCCTGTCCTTTTAGTTGCTGTTCCATTAGGACTTGCTTTCGCTATCCCCCTTCTAGGATTTATTTCAAAAAGACTGATTAAATATATCCCCGTCGCGGCTTTTATTTTTAATTTTGTTATTACTCTGACGTTGATTCCTGAAGTACTGAAAGATCCCATCGTCGTCCATATTGGGGGCTTTCCGCCGCCTTTCTGCATCAGCATCGTAGCGGGTCCTATAGGCATACTCTTATCAAGCCTGATCGCTTTGGCAGGGCTTGTCGTTGCGATCTATGCATTGGCATACATTAAGGAGGGAGCGACAGAAAAATACCACATGCTCTATCTACTGCTTCTTACAGGTGCTACGGGTGTCGTGCTTACGGGAGATATTTTCAATCTTTTCGTATTCTTTGAGATTTTTTGTATTTCTTCCTATGGCTTAGTAGCGTACCGAGGAGACCGAGCGGGCCTGGAATCTTCTGTCAAATACTTGATTCAAGGCGCTGTAGGTTCAAGTTTACTTTTGGTCGGTATCGGTTTACTGTATGGGCTTTTTGGTACGCTCAACATGGCTGATCTCGCTCGACAAATCGCTTCGGCCAGTCCGTCATCCGTATTCGTGCCCATGGTTTTGATCATTACCGGTTTGGGCGTCGAAGCTGCTATATTTCCGCTGAATGCATGGTTGCCCGACGCTTATTCGTCTGCACCGTCTTCAGTCAGTGCCATATTAGCGGGCATAGACATTGAAGTGGGGCTGTATGCAATCGCCAGATTAATATTTACCATATTCGGTATTTCGGACATCCTCCTGTTTTTCATTTTCTTAGGAATTCTAACCCTATTGGTGGGTGAACTGTGTGCTTTAAGTCAGAACAATATTAAAAGAATGCTGGCCTATTCCAGCATAGGCCAGATCGGATTGGTCTTGTTTGCACTGTCCTTGGCAACATCCTATGGTTTCGCAGGCGGTCTCTTTCAAGTTATCAGTCATACACTGGGTAAAGTGTTGCTGTTTTTAGCTGTCGGGTATATGATTTACCACAGTGGCTCAATGGAAATCCATACGTTCGCAGGCATGGGGAAACAAATGCCACTGACCGCCCTGGCTTTTACGTTAGGTGCCTTATCCCTAGTGGGTCTGCCTCCTTTTATCGGATTTCCCAGTAAGTTTCTAATCGTTCGAGCGGCACTCACGAAAGGCGAAGCACTTTTTACCATACTCATCGGGATTGTGTTGCTAGCGACCATTATCGAAGCCACCTATTTCTTTCGAGTCATACAGGTGCTTTATTTTAAAAAGGGAAATGAGAATGAGAGCAAGAATGAGGCTCCTGTTGCGGCGTTAATACCGATGTATGTTTGTGTCATACTGATTATTTTAATAGGAATCTATCCCAACCTTGTCACCCATGTCTTAGAATCTGCTGCGTCAGAGTTTCTAAACAAAATGGATTATATCAGGAGCGTTTTAGGATGAGTTTAGACCTTTTACTGATAGTTGCTTTTAGCGGTGCGTTGCTCACCTACGTGTTCGGCAAGATCTCATCGAAGATGAGAAACGCATTCGGTGTCGTTGTCTCTTTGGCATTGGTGGTCATGGTGGCCTTATTATACGGCCAAACTGAGGAGAAAATCTTTTATTTTGGCTTTTTAAATCTCCCCTTGATCTTAAGAACCAATATGCTGGCTTGGTTTTTCGCCATTTCTGTCTCTGCGCTCGGTTTGCTTTGCATCGTTTTTTCTTTAAGCTACATGAAGGGGAGGGAGAGAGGTGATTTCTACTATCTCATGATGCTCTTAATCAATGGAGCGATGCTGGGCATCGTGTTTTCCGGAGATTTGGTGTCCTTTTTCATTTTTTGGGAGGTCATGAGTTGGTCCACATTCCTCCTGATCAGTTACAACCGGGGGAAGGCCCTGTTTGCCGGTATGAAATATATCATCATGTCGATTCTCGGCTCTGTAGCCATGTTAATCGGGATGCTATCTCTTTATGCTACGTACGATACATTGAATATCGTGACACTGTCCACGTTGATCTCTTCCGCTTCTTCCGGATACCTCTTATTTCTTTCAATCATCTTCTGCATCGCCTTTGCTATTAAAAATGCCGTAATGCCCCTACATACGTGGTTACCCGAAGCGTATGCGGAAGCCCCGTCTCCGTTTACAGCCGTCCTCTCCGGAATGCTCACCCGTATGGGTATGTATGGCTTTCTTCTTATCATGTATGTAATGGTTGGGGCTGCTCGTGTTCTCAATCTGGGACCCGGACTATTCAAGTTCAATTACATTCTTGCATGGCTGGGGGCCGTTACCATCGTGATCCCAACCTTTATCGCCATGCTGCAAAACGATGCAAAAATGCTTTTAGCCTGGCATGGGATCGGACAGGGTGGATATATGGTCTTGGGCATCGCCTTCGGAACGAGTCTCGGTGTTGCCGGAGGTATTTTCCATACCCTGAATCACGCCATCTATATCGTACTGCTTTTTTTAAGTGTGGCAGCCGTACAATATAGAACCCACGGAGAACGTGACTTGAATTCCCTGGGCGGTTTAATCAAGAAAATGCCCATCGCCTTTATCGGTGGACTTTTAGGAATCTCGGGGCTGATCGGTGTACCTTTGACCAATGGCTTTGCATCCAAGTGGTTGATCTACAAGACATTGATCCTGGAGGGATCGCCGTTTTTAGCCTTTGCTGCGCTGATAGGGACCTGGGGAACCATTCTTTCGGTTTTCAAGTTTCTCCACAACATGTTTCTCGGACAGCTTCCAGAAAAGTATCAAGATGTAAAGAAATCACCCTTCAGTATGCAATTGCCCATCATTATCTTGTCATTTGCCATTCTTCTTTTTGGCATTCTCCCGGGCATCCCGCTTAAAGTCATCAACGCCATTGGCGTCTCTTTTGGATTCGAATCATTAAATGTCACATTCTGGGGCATTGCGTCAGATACAGGTGCATTGAATACGATAAACATTTTTGCCGCCGTTCTTGTAGGATGCCTTGTTGTAGCCTTGCTCTTCAAGATAGGACCTAAAGCAACACCCATCGCTCAAGATGATAATTACGCTGCCGGAGCGCCCGTCCCTAAGGACAAGTACCATTACACCGTAGATTTTTATAATCCGCTGTATCGAATGATAACGCCTTATCTTAAAGATTTTATCGATGCCTTTTACATGAAGTTAGCCGGTTGGACCCAGAGCCTAAGCAATGGTGTACGACGAATCTATACGGGCTATGTGGGTCACTATGTCATGTATATCGTGCTGTTTCTGGCATCGTTGATCTTCATTCAACTCAAATGGAGCCCATGGTAATGCATGTCGTCGAAATAATTGTATCCCCGCTGTTAGCGTTGATCATCGGAATATTCTTTCTGGGGTTGTCCAGAAAGATCATGGCAAGAATCCACTGGCGCTACGGTCCGCCCATTACCCAACCTGTCATCGATGTGATTCGGTTATTCAGCCAAAAGGCTTTTAGCCATGGGATGATGTTCAACCTGGGAATTATCCTTTCTTTGGCCGGTTCCTTTGTTTTGATTTTATTTTTGCCCATGGGGAACATCTGTCCGTTGAGCAACTCGGGAGGGATGTTGGTCATTCTGTATGTGATGCTTCTGGCCCCGTTAGGTATTGCTCTCAGCGGTGGTGAAGCAGCGAATCCGAATGTCAGCATCGGCATCTCCCGTAAATTAATCATCGCCTTGGGGTATGAAGTGCCACTATTATTGGTCCTTCTGACAATCATGACACGATATCATACGATCTCTATCGTAGAGATCGTACGAATTCAACAGAATACAACGTGGGCTTTATTGGATTTACCCTTGCTGCTATCCGGGATCGCCTATATTTTGATACTACCCGCGATTTTGGGTGTTCGGCCGTTCGAGATTGTCCAGGCGCCACAGGAAATTTCATCCGGCCCGATGGCGGAATACGGCGGTCCATTCTTGGCCTTGGCCACTATCCAGCATGCCTTGAGTTTATTCATCGGTATTGCCCTGTTTGTTAACTTATTTTTAGGGGGTGCTGGAAATCCATTCACCTTTTTCCTTAAAATGCTGGTGGTATTCATCCTTGTACTTTTTATCAATGCGGCGTTGCCTCGTTTAAGGGTAGAGCAGGCCGTCAAATACTTATGGAGATGGCCTACGCTTATTTCTCTGGCCGGGATGATTATCATTTTGATCATCAGGAGATAACACATATGGATAGAAATCAGTTGACGAAATGGTTGAAGACTCCGGTAAAGATGGGTCATAAGTATTCCCTCCATGCTGTTTATTTTTGCACGGGATGCGGGATTATCGAGGTGCCCCCGGTCATCACGGCGCGCTGGGATGCAGAGCGATTCGGCGTTATTCCTGTGGCCACACCCCGGCAGGCCAATCTTTTCCTCATTACAGGGTACGTTTCCGTCAAGACATTAAAGGCCATCATAAGGACGTATGAACAAATGCCGGAGCCGAAATTCACGGTGGGATTTGGTTCCTGTCCGGTCAATGGAGGTATGTATTGGGATTCCTACAATACCATCAAGCATCTGGATAAATACATACCCGTAGACGGCTGGATTGCTGGTTGCATGCCGAGGCCGGAAGCCATTTTTGTGGCAGTGGTTCATCTCTGGACATTGATTGATAAGGATATGGCAGACGGTTATAAGCGCTATCGAAAAGACTATAAAGCGTACCGCGCGAATCAAGAGCAACTTTTTGGTACACTGGAATGGCCGCCATTGTTTCCGATAGGGGAAAGTAAATAAGTAGCAATCGTCATGGCGGGATAAAAAATAATGGAGGAAATAGAATAAAGAGGTCTAACGGGATGAATGATTCGCTGAAGGAACAACTCACATCTGTCTTTACAGACGTTAAGGTCTTCATTCCAGAAGAGGACCGGATCGTCATCACCGTGGAAAAGGAGGCCGTTCTTTCTGTCTTGAGCTTCTTAAAAAACCACGGTTACAGCCATCTGGGTCTCATCTCCTGTGTGGACTGGATCGAAGAGAAAAAACTGGAGCTTGTTTACATTCTCTCAGCCTATATGCAGGAAGATGAGAGTTATCATGATAAGGAAAGAACAACCATTATTTTAAAGACAAAGATTTCCAGGGAAAAATCGGAATTCCTTTCGGTCACGCCGATTTTTGTCAATGCCGAACCCTATGAGCGGGAAATTCATGAACTCTACGGTATCCATTTTGATGGTCACAACAGGCTGACGCCGTTGTTTCTTGAGAGGAAATACGAGACGCCTCCTTTCAGGAAAGACTTCGACACAAGAAAATACGTCCAGGATGTTTTTGACAATATTCCATTCGTTGAAAAGAAGGCTGAAAATAAATGAGAGAACTTGAACTTTACTTTGGACCTCAGCATCTGGGCATGGTGGGTAATTTTAGTATTACCCTTCAGGTGGAAGGCGACCGCATCCTCAAAGCGACTGCGAATCCCGGATACCTACATCGGGGTTTTGAAAAACTCATGGAGTTGAGGAGTTGGATTAAGAATTACCCGATGGTCTGCCGAATCAACGTCGTTGAACCCGATTCCATGGAAATGGTCTATGCCATGGGTGTCGAAAAACTGGCAGGGCACGAAGTACCGGAGAGGGCCCATTATGTGCGAAGCATTTATCTTGAACTTGCTCGCGTGGGATCGCATCTCTTTGGCCTGTGGGCGTATGCGAACATGCTGGGTTTCGATACAGTGGCTCAGTGGGCCATGTACCATCGGGACCTGGTACTGGATCTTTTCGAAGAATTGACGGGCGGCCGGGTGTATCATATTTACATTTGTCCCGGTGGTGTACGGCGGGATTTCCCGGAAGGATTCAAGGATAAGATTGTTCATACCCTGCATTCCATCGGTGGATGCGTTCCAGATTATAACGACACCTTCTTTCATAACCGTCTATTCTGCGATAGGGCACAAGGTATCGGAACGGTCACCAGAGAAGAAGCCATCGCCATGGGCGGAACCGGTCAGGTTTTACGGGCAACGGGGATGAAATACGATATCCGAAGAGTGGAACCCTATGCTGCTTACGACAAGGTGCCGTGGGAGGTGCCTACCCGTGAGAATGGCGATGCCTATTCTCGGATCATGGTGATACGAGATGAGATGATCGAAAGTGTACACATGATATTCAAATTGCTCGATGCCATGCCCGAAGGCGATGTATACAACCGAATCCCCAATCCCATCAAATGGACCATTCCGCCGGGAGAAGCCTACGTTCGATGTGAATCTTCCCGGGGTGAACTCGGACTTTATATGGTCAGCAACGGGGAAGACAAGCCATATCGGGTGCACTTCAGGACGCCTTCCTATTCTCATGGGTTGACGGTCTTGGAGTCAGCATTGCAAAATGCCAGCGTCGCCGATGTTGGGAATATCATGATTAGTTTATATGTTGTTGCTCCGGAAATCGACAGGTAATCGTAAATGTAAGGGAAAAGAGAACCCATGGCGAAACAAAGTCTACTCAGTCCGTTTAAGACAGCCAGATTTCTTTTTAAGAAACCGAAGACGTTGAGATATCCTTTTGAGTTGAAAGAACCCGCACAACGGTATCGGGGCTTTCACACCAACGATTGGGATATGTGTACGGGTTGCGGAAATTGTGCCCAGATTTGTCCCAACGAAGCGATCAATATGGTCGAAATAGCCGAATTAGAGCCGAAAGTGGGTGAAAAGAATGAAAGGCCCCAGTTGGACTACGGCCGATGCTGTTTTTGCGCGTTGTGCGTCGATATCTGTCCTCCCGGCTCTCTAAAGCTTTCCAGAGATTATTTCCATATTCACTTTGACACCAGCACCTTTGTGTTTTTCCCCAAGAACGAACAATCCGATAAAGAAAAATTTCTATCCACCGATCAGTATTCGATATTCAAAGCAAGCTTGTCACATCGTAAAGCAGATTATGATGGATTCGTCTCTGATCTTCGATACACCCTCTTTGAACCCGAACGTGTCAAAATGCCCGAAGTAGCACCCGAAGAGAGGAAGCTTTCTTTTATCGAGCAGGTTATCGGGTATAACAAAAAAGAGGCCAAAAAGGAAGCCGAGCGTTGTCTGGAGTGTAAACTGTGCGAGGAAGCGTGTCCGGCTCATCTTAAGATTTCCGAATATATCAAGGCCATTTATCAAGACAAACCCGAGGAATCCTTGCGAGTCATACTCGAAGACAATCCTATTCCTTCCATTTGTGGAAGAATCTGTATGAAACATTGCGAGGACGCCTGTTCCTTACGCTTACGAGGTGAGCCCCTGGCGATTCGATGGCTGAAACGATACGTAGCAGATACCATTAAAGATTATAAATCGGCATTGGAGAGAAAACCGGCTCAAGACACGGGTAAACGTGTGGCTGTTATTGGAGCAGGACCGGGCGGTCTGGCAGTGGCCTATTTCCTGAGATTGAAAGGCCATGAGGTTGTCGTATACGATGAGTTGCCCGGGGGCGGAGGCACGTTGCGTACCGGGCCGCCTCTCTACAGATTGCCACTGGAAAGCATCGATAAGGACGTCGATTATATTAAATCTCTGGGTGTCAAATTTAAGTTCAATACAAGAGTGGGCAAAGATGTTACATTCGAACGCCTTTTGAAAGAGTATGATGCTATCTTCCTTGGAATAGGAACCATGGTAAGCCGGTCGACCAAGGTCAAAAATTACGAAAAGTGTTCGTTAGCTCTTGATTTCCTAAAGGATAATAAAATCGGTAAGGCATGTAAAGTGGGCAAGGAAGTCATCGTCATCGGGGGTGGGAATGTGGCTATGGATGTGGCCAGGGAAACCCTGAGGCTACAACACATGCAGTATCCGAACGACACGGTTATTACCAAGGCGGTTTCCTTGGAGGATTGGGACGAAATGCCTGCCAATGATGAGGAAATTGAAGAGGCCAAGGAAGAGGGGATCCGCTTTCATCCTGCCTGGGGACCTAAAGAAGTCGTTTTAGATGAAAGAGGGAACGTCAAAGGACTTCTCTGCATGAAGGTCAAATCCGTGTTCGATGATCAAGGACGATTTGCACCGACCTTTTATGAAGAAGAGGAGATGTTTCTGGAAGGCGATATGATTATAGAGGCCATTGGCCAGGCATCTGATTTTTCGTTCATACCCAAGGACATGTTCGATCGTATGAAATTTACAAAAATGAGGAAAGTCAAAGTTGATAACGACGGGATGACTACTATTCCCGGCGTATTCGCCGGAGGGGATATTGTAAACGTGAATTTGGATGCAGTAACAGCCATTGCCGATGCAAAAATCGCGTCAGAAGGAATTGATAGATTTATTACAAGATAAGTTTTTTACTACTACTTCGATCAATTATACTTATAATTTGGACAAGCATCCTCATTTATATCGTTTCTACTTAGTTCACCATTTACAATGATAGACGTACCGTCCCCTTGGGGACGCGAACCCTTGTTGCTTTATAAAATATATTTTCCTAATCCTTGATAAAATATGAACTTCAATTGAACGTGTCGATTTTATTTCCTAAGTGGGGCACGTTTTGGGCATTTTCTCATCGTTGATAGAGTGTTAAGTTCAGAGAAATCAATTAGATATTTTTTTAAAGGCAGATGACTGGGGGTCATGAGGTCGAGAGTTCAAATCTTTCCGCCCCGACGTAGCTAAAGGCTTGTAAATTCTAATTATTGATATGGATTGCATCCCAATTAGTTTAATCTAATATATTACTATTTTAGTATACTTTAGTGTATTTTAGTATGCTTTATGGCACAAATAAGGCACACGAAATAGATATTTTAAATCAACAATCATTATAAGTCCAAGTTAAAAATGGGACAAAAATTAAAAACCTTAGGGTAGAGAATGTATCCCATTTTTAATATCCACAACCTGAATTCTACAGCATCTATCCGATCAAATTCCTGCTGAGGCAGATCACAAGGGGGAACATTGTCAGAGCCATTTTATTTAAACAATCCTAATATAAATCACAAAGCATATATTGAACTTATTTTGCAATGATAGATTATGTCCGAATTTGTGTTGGTGATAAGTTTAGGACGATTTTTGCCTGTCGAACATTTATCTTCAGGAGTGATGACGATAATGTGCTTTGTTTCACTAACATTCGGGATATGATTATATTAATGGAAAATTTCAGAATATGTGCTTTAAAGAACCATATTCTTCATCTTGAAAAACGATTGAATGCAATCTGGGGTATTGCCATCATTTGTCTTGGTTTTGGTATCAGAAGCGCTATTACCTAACTTGTGAGACTCTTGTCCTCAATTGCATAGATGAGAGCCAAATTTGATGTATGGCCCGAGAAATCGGATTTGCTTCATTTAAGGGACTATCCAACGTTGGCGGAAGATCGGTACGGAAGAAATAAAGAATTTCCGAAAAAAGATTAATAGAAGTATTGAGTGGTTGTAACAGCATTTGGATTAAAAATTGGCGATGACTTCACTGTATTTCTATTTAACTAAGTAAAAGCTATGTGCATCATAAAATTCTGGATGATTTATGGGGAGGATATAAAATGATCGGGAAATCGAATATTAAAATCTCAACATTCAGCGTTTATGTAATCGTACTTTCAAAGGTTTTTTGGTCGATCTCCCTGATAGCGAACGTACCAAAATCAAACAATAATCCGGGTGCCCGATGGGGACATGTTTTTATTTACGATCCGGTTCGAGATGAAGTGCTATTATTCGGAGGCTCGTTAAACCGTGGCGGTCCCTATCTTAATGATACCTGGACATGGGATGGCAAATCTTGGCAGCGTCATGATGTGACTTCTCCCCCGGCCAGAGGATTCGCCGCGGCAACATTTCATCCTATTAAAGGTACGATAATTCTCCATGGAGGTAGGGGGGACGATAGAAAAACCTATTCGGATACCTGGGCGTGGGACGGATCTGCCTGGCATGAACTCGAAGCCACTGGGCCTTTTCAGAGCGACCATCATCAAATGGTTTATGTAGCCCATGACACTGTGATATTGGCCTTTGGCGGATGGAATTGGCATGCCCAGGATGTATCCGGTGATACCTGGATTTGGAATGGAGAATGGATCAAGGCTTCGATACCCGGACCTCGGAAAAGAGGCGCATTCGCCATGGCCTATGACGGTCAAGAAAAAAGGATCGTCGTCTTCGGAGGTTTATGGTTGGACGGACAATACGCCGATCTCTGGCAGTGGCACGGTCGATCCTGGAAGCAGATCGGCGGCCCTTATGATAATTCCTCAGTTGACCACCATGCCATGGTCTATGACAGCAAACGTCATCAGATCATTATTTTTGGGGGTAAGAATTATCGCTACCGTCCACTGAATAATACGATGATCCTCAGGGAGAACAAAATACACCTGATCACATCGGAAGGACCCAGGCCGCGTCATAGTCTTGGACTCACCTTTAATTCCAAACTGGGTCTGGTGTTGCTCTATGGTGGCAAAGAATATTTGAATGATGATCAAGGTGCGCTCGGGGATTTCTGGTTTTGGGATGGTGGAAAGTGGCAGGAAATTCAGTAACAAAAAGATTTTAATCAATGGTCAAATGCAAATGAACGTAATCGGACTTGTAGGCAGCCCCAGAGCCGGTGGCAATACCTATACTTTGATCGATCATGCCCTACGGAGAATACAGACACACGATTTTTCGACTGAAATTGTCGAACTCTCAGGGCGAAATATACAGGCATGCAAGGGATGTGACATCTGCCGCGAGAAACGATCGTGTGCCATCGATGACGATTTGATGCCCTTATTCGAGAAGATGCTGGAAGCGGATGGTATCTTGATCGGGTGTCCGGTATACACCGGCTCGGCACCGGGGCTATTGAAAGCCTTCTTGGAAAGAACGAGCTACCTCTGCCACACGACCGGTCGTTCTTTTGAACGCAAGGTAGGCGCCCCGATCGTGGTTGCGGGCCGGGCGGGCCAGAATTTCACCCATGCTGAGCTGTTGATGTGGTTCCATGCAACGGGGTTCTACATGGTGGGTTCCAATTACTGGAACGTGGCCATCGGGTTGAATAAAGGGGATGTGGAAAAGGATAAAATGGCTTACCGTACTCTCGACAGACTCACTGACAATTTTGTGTATCTGCTCAACCTTTTAAAAGATGTAACTTGATTTTGTATTCAACTTGGGAGGTAAAAATGAAGAGAAGAGAATTTATGGGTTGTATTTCATCGGCATCTTCTGCTCTGTTGACGGGAACAGCGGCTGCAGGATTTAAAACAGAAGAGAATGGGCCAAAGCAGGAACCTACTGTAAAATGCAAGATCACTGTGATCAAGAAAACACTCTTTTCGGACGTGTGTGAAAAGTATGCGAAAGAAAAAGTCGATATTTGTCCTCGTTTTGAAGAAGGACAGGAAATATTCGTTACTTCACCATACCGACCTCCAGAAAATTTCTGTGCCTGGGCGTGGGCAGATATTCGCCCTTCGATTCATTCGGTTTTTTTCGGTGGCCGAAAATCGTCGGTTGTCTGTTGTACTGATGGCTTCCGGCCCGTGGTCTTCAATGTTGAAAGAGTCTAAAAATGAACAACACAGCCTCTGTAAATGGATTTAGTTGACGATGATGAGGTCCATCGCAGCTTCGATGGATTTTCAAACAGTTTTGTGTATTTTTCAAATGTGGTATCTGAATTCAAGATCAATCTATTGTAAATAATCACCCTTTCATGAGAGGAAATGATCATGAAGGCAGCAAGAATTTTTTTCTTTATCGTTATCGCCTGCTTGAACATGAATTATCGTATTGCCGCACAGACTGAAAAAGCATCGAATACGCTAAAGCTGTCCGCCGCTGATGCTATGCCCGAGGCAACTATCGAGGATGCAGCTTGGATTGCCGGGCACTGGCAGGGGGATTTGTTCGGTGGCGTCGGCGAAGAAATCTGGAGCAAACCCTTTGGAGGAGCGATGATGGGGATGTTCAAACATGTTGTCGGCGATGCTGTTACGTTTTATGAATTGATGATTGTCGTCGAGGAATCCAACAGCCTGATTCTTAAATTGAAACACTTTAACCCGGATCTGACCGCCTGGGAAGAGAAAGAGGAGATGGTCGACTTTCCTTTGGTGAAGATCACACCGACCACGATCTTTTTCGATGGATATACTTTCAAGAAAATCAATGACAATACGATTCAGTGTTATCTCCGATCACAAAAAAAGAGTGAGGAAGTAACCGAAGTGGGCTGGGTTTTCAAGCGGGTTCTCGAATAGATATTTATCGATTTCACGAATCAGGAGGAAAAATGAAAAGAGACGAGTTCATCAAAAAATCACTTCGTGTCGGTTTGGCTTCGGGATGCATAATGGCCGCCGGCGGTGCGAATGTTTTTTCTCAGGAGGACATCAAATTGGAGAAGATCAAAATTACTGTTTTGAAGAAGACGTTCAATGAAGACTTAGTCACTTCTTTTGCTGCCTCAGATGTGAAACCATGCGAACGTTTTGAGGTAGGCCAGGAATTTATTATTGAAGATCCTTTTTCATGTCCGGAAGGATTCTGTCACTGGGCATGGGCGGATATCCGGTACGATATTTACGCCTCTGTATTGGGAGGGAAAAGGCCCTGGGCGAATCCGCCCACTGTGGGTATCACCTGCTGCACCGATGGATATAGACCGGTATTTTTTAAAATAGAAACACTGAAATAGGTTTTATATTGTTGATCTAACCTGATCAGGAGGCAATTGTGTTTTTTATTCGCATTCTTATAAGCATTGTATTGATCCCGTTATTTGAAATTGAATCTTATGCTCAAACCAACGATGATCTATATTAACAATCTGAATCATTGTGTCAGGAAATCTATAAGGCGGCCAAAATCTACGAACTGCAAGGCAGGCGGGATGATGCTCACGTTATACCTACAACGCCTTTCTGATTACTGAGTATTCTTTTGTATTATTTTCCAAAATATCCCCGACAAAAAAAGCAGTCATGCGTGTTATCAAGGCCGGTATTCACCTGCCTTTTGTTTCAATTTTGTGACATTACAGTACATTTTACCTCGAAAAGCCATCATTTTATCCCAAAAATATCATAAAAATAGGTCGTAGGTATAATAAAAACAATTTTGAATGCCGGTCTCACATACCGGAGGTCACTGGTCCGAATCCAGTGTCGCCCACTAAGTTAAATACAATAGTCAAAATACTTTGGGGCTGAATATCAGCCCTTCTCTTTTTTGGATGAAATGCCCTAAATTACCCTGTTTTGTACTCTTTTTATCAACTATTTATTAAACAGAAGTTAGTTCCTTCTAACTTAGTTATCTACTACCGTAATGTTTCTGATGAATCTATGCAGGGATTTATCATGAATCAAGCGTCTTAATTATAGATAAAGACTGATTTACTCAATTATTCATTCGATAAACATACCAGTTTCTCAAGCATACAATTATCATATTTAATCAAGGGGGGTATGATATGAGACAGGTGATCATTTTGATAAAATTGTGTGTGATCCTCCTTCTTATGGTTGCATCCAATTCGATTTCCTTTGCTCAAGCAGCATTAGAAAAGGAACTGACACAGTATGCATCTTGGCAATCTCTGGGACCGGACGGAGGCAGGATACGCGCGTTCATTCAAGATCCATTCAACAGCAATATATTATATGCGGCACCCTGGGGAAACCCCTGCCGAATTCAAAAGACAGAGGATAAGGGCAACAGTTGGACTGAAATTTCTCTCATCGATGAGTATGTTGGCTGTTTCGCAATCGATCCGAATATGCCCTCCGTACTATACGCTGGGGGGAGATACAGCGTTTATAAGAGTGTCGATAGTGGCAGGACGTGGCACAAATATACAATACGCAATGCGTTCGATATCCATGATATGACCGTGGATCCGGATCACTCGAATATTATCCACGCATGCATTACGACGGAAGAGTACTCCGATTATTTTTGTTCTTATTTCAGGAGCGTCGATGGAGGGCAAACATGGTCTAAATTACATGTGATGTCTGGACAAAGTTTTGGGTCTTGCATTGCAGTCGATCCGACAAATTCGAACGTGATATACATTGGAGGGAATGACTACCCCTTGATACAGGTGTTCAAAAGTGTTGATGGAGGAACGAGTTTCTCCAATATCACATCCACGATTAAAGGGACTCGTATCTATGATATGATCATCGATCCTTCGTCTCCCAATAAAATCTACGTGGCCACGGATTATGGTATTTATCGGAGTGCTGATTATGGTTCATCCTGGGCTTTGACCGAAGGCGTCGCCTATGGCTATAAACTGTCCCTCCATCCGCAGGATACGAATATAATCTATGCTGGGTATATCGATGGAATCTACACCAGCCGTGACGGGGGCGTGAATTGGAATTATTTCTCCAATGGATTGTACGGCGGTGAATGTTCTGGAGTACTCGTGGACGGAGACTCGCCGAATATCATTTACTACTCCTCAAAGGGAGGTTTTTTTAAGAGTGTTAACAGTGGAACGGATTGGATTCCGTCCAACTCCGGTATGCGGATTGCCATCGTCAAGGATCTTAAGCTTACACCCTCATCCCCCACGACAATCTATATCGCCTGTCAAGCTGACGCCTTATACAAGACGGCCAACGCCTTGTCCGAAGAAATTCCGGATATGGTACCTACATGGGTTAGATTACCCGAATTCGCAGCTTGCGATTTCATTTGTGCGCTGATGGTACATCCACAGAACGCAAACGTTGTGTATGCCTTAGAAGGTAGGGGGTGAGGTTGGGCACGGCTCTACAAGAGCGAAACAGGCGGGTCCGCCTGGAGAGCAATAGCCAGAGAATTGTCGGATGGAGGAACTCTCGCGTACGGTTCCATCTATCAAGGAGGTTGTTACAAGGAAATCTCTAGAATGATGTCCGTTGCCAAGAGCACAAATGAAGGATTAACATGGACCAGAAGCCACTTGATGACTGCTGGTGGGACACCGACTATTGAGGGTTTTGTGAACTCCATCGCGGTCGATCCATCGGATAAGAACATCGTGTATGCAGCCGGATATTATATGAAAAACGCAATAAGATTGGTTGGAGGTGTTTTTCGGTCGAATGATGGTGGTGGAACCTGGACTGAAGTCGGAACGACGATTCCTGAACCAATTTTTGTCATATGCGTCGATCCCTGGAATTCCCATCGAGTCTACGCCGGAACAGAGTCTGGGCTTTACATCAGCACGGATCAGGGTATATCATGGCAATCCCCGACAACTGATTTTTATGTAAATTGTATGATTGGAGATCCGGCAGTGGCCAACAGATTATTCGTGGGCACATTGTCGGGAGTCTATTCGAGTGATGACGGCGGTGACAGTTTTTCGGAAATGAATATGGGTTTGTCTAATAAAGATGTATTGTGTATCGATTATGATCCAACGAATCAGACTTTGTACGTTGGAACAAACGGCAGTGGTGTATTCCGCTATCGGATGAGTACATACGTTGAAGAGAGGAAAGACAAGACCCTTCCGTTCCTATATGCATTACATCCCAATGTTCCAAATCCATTTAATGAAACGACGATGCTACGATTCGATCTACCTGATTTATGCGATGTGGATTTAAGTGTTTTTAACTTATTGGGAAAAAAAGTGGATACCGTCTTTCGGGGATTCGAACCCGCCGGAACATACAGAGTTGCTTGGAAGGCTGAAAACCTGCCGAGCGGATTATACCTGTGTCGACTGAAAGCTGGCAAATACGTCGAAACAAGGAAACTGGTCTTTCAAAGATGAAATAATCCAATCGGTTCGTATTCGCTTCATGAAAAATAAAATGGACAAATTCACGATGATGGTCGAGATAGTCGAGAGTCGTTCTGTAAACGGAGGTTTAACGTTGCATCATTTATTCTGTTTTAGGGTGTCCTCATGAAAGAAACATCGAACGCTATCCGCACTCTGTTTGGGATGCTATTGATCTCTACTATTTCTCATGCCCAAATTTCCTTTCATGATAGTGGGCAGAACCTCGGTCATTTAACCAGTTCGAGAGTGGCGCTGGGGGATATCGATGGCGACGGTGATCTGGATGCGGTTGTCAGTAACTGGAATCATCAAATCAGGCAGGAGAGTAGAATCTGGTTTAACGATGGATACGGTATTTTCACAGAAGGCGCACAAACGCTACCACCATGCCAGTATAATGTGTCGTTGGGTGATCTGGATGGAGATGGCGATCTCGATGTCTGGATGAGCGGATGGGTATGGATTAACGATGGGAGCGGTTTTTTCTCTCAGAGCGGGTCCATCTATTTTGGGGGATATTCCAGATTGGGCGACCTGGACAGTGACGGTGATTTGGATGTATTCGCTGCCTATGGTGATGGGAATATGAATCGAGTCTATTTGAACGATGGCACGGGTCAGTTTACTCATAACGGTCAAACGATACTACAAAAATCTGGAAACACAGTTGCGTTGGGCGATCTGGACGGCGATGGGGATCTGGATGCTTATGTGGTTAGCGGTGCAAACTTTCAAAATCCTGAAGGGGAGCCCGATAAGGTTTGGTTGAACGATGGAACGGGAACGTTTTCCGATACGGAGCAGGAACTGGGACATTATCAAGCAGGCAGTGTCGTGCTGGGTGATGTGGATGGTGACGGTGATTTGGATGCATTGGTGGCGAACTGGCATCATCTGTTGCATACGTCTCCTCAGCCCAACGAGCTCTGGTTGAACGACGGGAATGGATATTTTACCATGAGTGGTCAGGATGTAGGGGAATCGATGGTGTCCGACGTAGCACTGGATGATCTGGATAGTGACGGCGATCTTGACGCCTTTATCGCCAATGGTAGAGATACCAACACCGGAAAAGCCAACGAAGTCCGAATGAATAATGGAAACGGACAGTTCGAGGATATAGGATTACGTTTGGGACATTCACCCAGTCTGGGTGTGGCTCTCGGAGATGTGGATGGCGACGGAGATTTGGATGCGTTCATCGCCAATTGTGGGATCTTCGACGGCGGGCATCCCAACAAGGTATGGCTGAATGACCTGTACGATACAGGTGTTGAGGATGACTTGCTCGTGCCTGAGCGTGCTGAGCTGGGACAGAATTATCCGAATCCTTTCAATCGCTCTACAAGAATTGGCTATTCGGTAGCCACACCCGCATGGGTGAGATTGGCAGTTTTTGATGTGACAGGGCGCAAAATAATAACGTTGGTA
>Ga0180438_10003827_pt1 | contig 22273 bp, 24 predicted proteins | sample SS_ome_12_FD_132455 | JGI IMG/M metagenome (GOLD analysis project Ga0180438, IMG submission 132455) | Hypersaline lake sediment archaeal communities from the Salton Sea, California, USA - SS_3_D_2 metaG | ecosystem: Environmental > Aquatic > Non-marine Saline and Alkaline > Hypersaline >...
ACCCTTGAGTTCTGTCTTGAGTTTACCAGCACGGATTAGCTGGACAACACGGCCCGCGGTGCGGTTAATGAGCTCGCCCACTTCTTTCGTGGTGAGCAGATTATTCATTTCATTCTCCCGTAGTCAAGTGTTATATAAGGATTAGCCATTCCATCAAAACTCTTGTTGTGGACCGCCCGCCCGAACGCCACTAAATAAGGGACATTCGACACATGCGGATAATTATCTAAATCTTCCCTGCGGTATATCCCTAAAGGTTCCCCGGTCATTTGTCTGAATCGGCGGACCTTTGAACTAATCGCATAGAAAACATATACATCGAAATAGGGTCCTGTTATACGAGCCCGTTCGGTCCATTCTAAATGTAAATCGGCCTCTTCAATGGATTCCCGATTCATTGCTTGCTCGGGTGTTTCCTCGACCTCGATTCTTCCCCCAATACCGTTTAATAGACCGGCCTGCCACCGGGGGTGAGTTTTCTCTATTAAGAGAACTCGGTCGTCCGGAGTAAAAGCAAAGCCAACTACGAATTCTTCAGTCATGGGTCTCATGGGGCCTCCGTTATTAATAAGGTGACCCCGTTATATCCCATAAAAATCACTTTGTAAATAATTATTTTTTCATTAAATTAAAAAGAAGATTCGAAAGAAAAAGAGATAAGATCTGTTTTTCTTTCGAATAATATCTTTTTTCGATTTATTAAAAAAAGAAGTTTACAAAGTGATTTTAATAGGTTATAAGGCTAATGTCATGGTTAAGATCAGTCCACCTCCCCTCCATCAGCAGAACGGCTTCCGGGGCAAATCCTCGGAGGCCGTTTCTGTTTTCTACTACACGGTGGCGGCCAGTGGCGGCTCTGGTCCGTTTGGCGTGCCTAGCCAACCCTCCGATATTATTCCGAATATTCCTCTCAGTGGCACTCCGAAATTCGCGAGTGTGCCTAGCCAACCCTCCGATATTATTCGATAAATCACCCCCTGGTGGCGGCCCGAGGCCGATTTGAAAAACAAAAAATAAAAAAAAATTTTCAAATCCAAAACTGCCGCCACTGCCGCCACTATGCGCGCGTTTATATAATGATTTTAATGGTTTAGGGTGGTACACTCGGGCTTTCTGGAACGCCACTATGTGGGCATTATATATAATAATATTAATGGGTTAACAGTGGCGGCAAAAAGCTCTTAGAAGGTCACTGTTACGGGTATATGCTCGAGTTTCAAAGAAAGATCGATATTGTTAATAATATCCGTGGGTTAACTAGGGACGTTCAGAGAATGGGCGAGTGACCACTGTTAAGTTATTGATATGATTGGATAAACGGTGAATTTTATTGTGGTCTATCCCATTGGGATTTGAAATTGGATGCTTCTTGGTTTCTAGGTTTTAGATCTTTCGCGCGCTAAGGGAATTAAAGGGTTGAACCCAATCTTTTTCAAAGGCCTGTTGAAAAAAGAGATTTACAACCATGTTTTTTTGTTTTATACTGATCAGACAATAAAGAGAGTTGTATCCTTCCCAGGAGATTTTAATGTTAGAAGTTGATTATTATAGCGCTGAATCAGAACTTGATTATAAGAAACTTCCTTTTCATGCAGATGAGGATTTTCTTGCTTTAACCACCAATCAAAAGCGCTTTATTTTTGCATACTTAATTAAAGATATCATGGGTTGGACCATGATTGACTGCGGAAGGTTCGCCTCAAGCCGATGGGACTGGGACGAAATCAACGCGAAGAGTACTGCATGGCGTCATAAGTATCACCCTTCTTTGGTTCCTTTCATAAAGCAGGTCGATCAGATCCGTTTGGAGCAGCTCGGCCTATCAGTAGAACGCCTCGTTTTAGAAGAGACCTGTATCGCTTATTCCGATTTAACTAATTACATCGACGATAACGGTTGTATTAAGGACGGTAAAGGTCTAAAATCTCTCCCTCCTGAAGTCAGACGGTGCATTTCTAGCATAGAAATCATTGATACACCAATCGGGCCGAAGACCAAGATCTCTCTTTGGGACAAGGGGTCGGCCCTGAAACGCCTTCAAAACATAAAGGGCCTGGGTAACACGAAGCGTCTTGAGGTATCAGGACCAGATGGCGGCCCTATCGAAACGAAAAACTCCCTCGATTTATCTACTTTAACCAATAAAGAACTCGAAATCTTAATTAAATTGACGGAAAAGTCGAATGCTGGTGGCCCTAGAGAATAGCCCTATAATCAGGACCGCGATACAACAGCCCGCTTCACTGCGGGCTGAAATGTGTCGGAGGAACTTCTTTTTCTTTGTGAAGGAGTTCTGGAACGTGATTGTTGAAGCGGACCCCGTTTATAATTGGCACATAGAGCTACTTTGCAATGAATTGCAAAAGATTGCTTGGGGAGTTATCGCCGGCCGTGAGAAAGAATATGACCTTATTATAAACATCCCACCCGGCACGACTAAATCAACCATTTGCGCTCAGATGTTTCCTGCCTGGGTCTGGATCGCTCGTCTGCCTAAGCTGAAATATGCCAAGGAATACGAGGCCCATAAGAAGAAATACGGGAAGAAGCCTTATTTAGGATCCTTTTGCAGATTTATTACAGGCAGTTATGCGGGTTCGTTAGCCCTAGAGCATGCAGAGCTGTCTAGAGATCTCATTCGATCGGATAAGTATAAGACGTACTTTCCCGAAATGCAAATCAGGCAGGACAAGGACGCTAAATCCAATTACAAGAACACCAACGGGGGAACCCGTTTCTCTACGTCAGTCGGGGCCACAGTCACGGGGGTCCACGGGCATTTCATCATCATCGATGACCCCTTAAACCCCGAGCAGGCGATCTCAGATGCGGAGCGGTTGACCGCAAATAACTGGGTGGGCCGAACCCTTTCAACTCGGAAGGTCGATAAGAAGGTCACTGTAACAATTATGATTATGCAGCGCCTTCATAAGATCGACCCTACCGGGTTTCTTACTGAGAAGAAGGGTAAGAAATACAGACACTTAGTTCTGCCTGGCGATCTATCCTTTGAAGTCAAACCGGCTCATTTAAAGAAGTTCTACAAAGGTGGCCTTCTTGACCCAATCCGTATGTCCAGGACCGTACTTGATGAGATGCGTGCGGATCTTGGATCATACGGCTATTCAGGGCAAGTCGGCCAGGACCCAAGGCCCCTGGAAGGGGGTCTATTTCAAAGGGAATGGTTTGAGATTGTGCGGGCCGCGCCCGCGGGCGGAACGCCATGGGTTCGTGGCTGGGACTTAGCGGCCACCGGAGAGAAAGAGGCGAAAGCTCAGTCCTCTAGCCCGGCCTTTACAGCGGGTGTTCGCATGAAATATGTTAACGGAGTCTTCTATATTGGGCACGTATCCCGTTTCAGGGGTAATCCCCAGGCCGTCCGCAATGGAATGAAGAATACGGCCTCTCAGGATGGTGTGGATACCATTATAGACTTTCCCCAGGATCCTGGTCAAGCCGGAAAGGCTCAGGCGCAAGATCTAGCTGCTCATTTGGTCGGTTATGATGTGAGATATTCGGTCGAGTCAGGAGATAAGGTTCTCCGGGCAAACCCCTTTTCAGCTCAATGCGAAGCGGGGAACGTCAAACTTGTAGAGGGGGACTGGAACGAGGCCTTTCTAGATGAAGGTTCTTTCTTTCCGAACGGTTTTAAAGATCAAATCGACTCCGCTGTCAGGGCCTTTACTCGTCTTGTGAAGATGGTCAAGTCAGGTGGCAATGAGGTAGGCGGCCCAGCGGGTTGCGAAAACACCCGTAATTTAAACCCGGATAAGGCAGCTTAATATGGAAAAGATACCAGTTGAAAGTCCAAAAGAGGAAAGTCCCGAGGAAGAACGGACCGTTAATCCTACCTTTGAGATGGTGGATGACGAGGGACAGCCGTTAAGCCTCACCAATGAATGGGGCGTTAACGGGGCGAAAGTCTATTCAGGGTATGTTCACGAGGAGTTTCTCAAGGTCCTTCAGGGGCAACAGGGTCAACGCATTTATCGAGAGATGCGGGATAATGACTCGACTGTCGGGGCAATCCTTTTTGCGGTTGAAATGCTTCTCAGAGCGGTTCCTTGGTCCGTTGAATATGATAGCGAGGAAGATGAAGATATCTCTAGGGGCCACACGCCCTATAAAACGGAGGGCGCGCCCGCGATTAAGATAACGGATGCGGCCTCCGCTGTAGCTTTCGTTGAATCTATCCTGGATGACATGGATCATACCTGGGAAGATTTCATTGCTAATGTAGTCACAATGCTGACATTCGGCTGGCAACTGACAGAGATCGTCTACAAAAGGCGCCTCGGGCCGGCCGAAACAGATAAGCGGTTCAAATCCAAGTATTCAGACGGGCTTATCGGTGTTCGCAAATTAGGGAATCGCGCCCAGGAAACTCTAGACCGTTGGGAGATAACTAAGAACGGTGAAGTCCTCGGGATGTATCAGACGCCTCCTAATGCGGGGCCGTTGCGGTATATCCCTATGGAAAAGGCGTTGTTGTTTCGGACCACGCCGAACAAAGACAATCCTGAGGGCCGCTCTGTTCTGAGAAACGCCTATCGGCCCTGGTACTTTCTGAAAAACATTCAGGAAATCGAGGCTATCGCAATCGAACGGGAGCTCAACGGGCTGCCCGTGGTCTATATCCCGAACTCCCTGATGGATTCGAAGGACGCAAATAAGCAAGCAACGGTTGCTAAATATGTAAAGCTCGTCAGAGACATCAAATACAATTCCCAAGGCGGGGTAGTTCTTCCCTCAGACCCCTTTTATGATGCGGAGGGGAAACCAACCAGCCTCAGGCAGGTCGAATTAACCCTCTTAAATGCCGGTGGTTCTCGGGCGATTGATACTGATAAAACGGTCAAACGCTATGAGGGTAATATAGCAAGAACCATTCTCGCAGATTTCATTATGCTGGGCCAGGGCGATAAGGGGTCCTTCGCTCTTTCGAAAAGCAAAACTGACCTCTTTTTAGGGGCCTTAGAGGGCTGGAATAATGCAATAGCGGCCATTCTGAACAGAAAGCTTATTCCCGATCTCTGGGAAATCAACGGCCTTGATCCCAATCTCATGCCGTATCTTAAACCGGGCCGTGTGGCGCCGGAAGATATTGAAGAGCTCGGGACGTTCGTTGAGAAACTGTCCAGGGCCGGGTTTGTTTTGGCCCCGGACGAAGAGACGGAAAACCGTCTCCGCTCCGCTGGTGGTCTCCCCGATAAGATTCCTGATGAACTATCCGATGACATGGACACGGATATTGTGATTGAGGAAGAGGAAGAGGAAGATCTTGAGCCGCCTGAGTGATATTGCAAATAGATATGAACCACGTATTCGCAATGGATTGATACGTGCTTTTAATCAGATAAGGAGTAAAACATCCTTGAGGGAGCTCGAAGTTGCAATACGGGCGTCCGGTGTTGAAGGCGTCATGAATTACATGAAAGATACCCCAGGCATAATTAGCCAGCAGATAAGGGATGATCTCGATGATGCGATTCGTGACTCGGGCCGGGCTTCTATATCTCTAGTCCCTAAGGGGGCTGTCGTTGATGCGACCCATCGCTTTTCAACGACAAATCCCTTTGCAGCGCGGGCCATTCGCAATTATGAGTTGAATCTTATTCAGGGAATCTCGTCTGATACCGTGTCGGCCGTTCGAAATGCCGTCGAAGCGGATATTCTTTCGGGTGCCAATCCCCGATCGACGGCGAGGGTGTACCGTAACACGATCGGTTTGACCCCCTCTCAAGAGCGGGCCGTTAGGAATTATAACAACTCCCTGAAGAATCTTGATACTGACGCTCTCGATCGCAAACTGAGAGATGGTCGTTTCGATAGCAAGGTTAGACGCGCAATTCAGGACGGGAAACCATTAGCTGCTAAAGATGTTGAGCGTATGACCCAGCGTTATCGAGAAAGATATATCAAATATAGATCGGAAGTGATCGCTAGAACTGAATCCCTGCGGGCCGTGTCAATTGGGAATCAAATGGCGATGGATCAGATGGTCCAGACGGGGGCCATTGATAAGACGAAGGTCCGGAAACACTGGGTATATACACGGGACGCCCGCACGCGCAATGAGCATGTAAAGATTCCGATGCTGAATCCTAACGGGGTAGAGATCGATGGGTTCTTTACGACACCTCTAGGGCCGTTGAAGTTTCCGAGAGACCCCATGGGAGCAGCAGGGAACACAATTCAGTGCCGTTGCGCCGTAGTTTATCGGCCGGTGAAAGACGGCGGTTCAGTTTCTCCGGATCCTGTTGTCCCTCCGCCGGCCCCGCGGGTTAAGCCGAAGCCGAAGTCGAAGCCACGGGCAAAGAAACCTGCGGCCCTAGCGCCACCGGCCCGTAAATTTGAAACATGGAGCGAAAAAGACCTATTTTCTTCAAAAAAGCCTAAGCCTAAAGGGCTCAGTGTTTTTGATGATCCACCGAAGGATCCGGCGCAACTAAAGAGGCTCGTAGAGGTTAATAGAGCCGCGAATCGCAATATACCGGGCCCTGCTAATTCGACCATGGCTATTAAGAAAAGAAAAGAAGCCTGGGCGAAGATGGAGAAACTCAACAACGCCTATGCCAGGACTCTTACTAAAGAGGAACTTAGGACGGAAAAGATCAACGTTTGTAAAGATATGCTGCGAACCCCGTCCAATATGAAGTGGACTAAAGCGCTCGATAATAAACTTGGGGATGCTACTGAATGGATACCCTTCGATGTTTTAAATGCGCTAAGAGCTGATGGGTTGACAATCAATTTCAGTCCGAAAACGATGTCTCAGTATCGGGCCTATTTTAGAAAGCGGCAACGGGGCACGGACCCATCTGTATGGCTTGCTAAAAATGAGAATTATGATGTAATCGCTCATGAATTAGGACACGCCGTAGATCATCTATTCTCTGGCGGTCGATCAACTACAGGAATGAACTGGGCAAATGGAAAGTTTGTTTCTGCTGCCGATGGGCAAAAACTCCGTGAGATATATACGAACTATCACGGTAGCAAAAAAATAGGTCAATATAGTAATGGGGACGGGGCCTATTGGAAAGCAAACTGGATGACCCAGTATGAAGGCCGAATCTATAAGCATGTTTTTGATGCGGGTGGTGAGGATTCGGAGTGGTGGTCGATGAATATTCAACGGTATGCGGGCGCTCGCGTAGGAAAGCGCGCCGCGGGTGGATGGTCAAAAGCTCAAAAGATCTATGAAGATCTGGCTGAGTTCATAGAAACGAAGTTCGGGAGAGACTTCATTACTGATGCAGATTAAATTCAAACACAAAAGTTCTGGTAGGGAGGGGGTCATTGAATACGATGAACCCAATCGGAAGGCCTCTATTCAATATGACGGGGACTCCTCTGCTATTAAGAGCTTCTTGAACACGGTCCGAGAATTCCGTGTTCCAGAATCTAAGCGAATCGATGATTTTAGGATTGATCGGCAAAAGCCTACTCGATCCCTTCAGTATATGGAAATGGCCCTTTGTGAATTGTATGCCGAAACTGGTTTCTGGATCCTTTGGGAGACACAGAAATAAATGGCAACTGTCGTTTTAGGTCTCATAAATCACACTTCGATCAGCACGGCGGAATCAACAACCGGCTGGACGGTCTTTGATGTTTTAGACACGGACATTAAGAAGGAAGGGTCGAACGGGATTGCTGGAACCTTTCGTGCGGATGCAACTCATGGGTTTTATAATGCAGGATCTGCACCGGTCACCGCCGTCGATAAACATTTTCGCATATGGGTCAATACGATCTCATTGCCGTATCTTGAAACAGAGGCCGGGGGCGGTGTAGAAATATCCTTTAATGATGGTAGTGTAACAGAATATGTTACAGCCTTCGGAAGTGATACCTATGACGGTGGTTGGGTCAATTTTGTAATTGACATGAATCTATTGACGACCCTCACGCTTGCAAATGTTGAGCAGTGGGGCGTCCGTCCGCAGTATACAACAAACGCGAAGAATGTTGATAACTTTTGGGTTGATTATCTCCGCTATTTAGATGGATATTATGCTACAGGCGGAACGAGCGGAGATGAAATCGGGCTCGCTTTAATCGCGGCCAGGGATAAAGACGATGGTGCAGGAACGCTTCGAGGGTATGGCGTTCTTATTGCTATTGAGGGTGTGTTTTTCTCTTATGGTGAATTACAGATAGGGAACGGGTCCACAACAACATGGTTTAAAATGGACGGGGACGTCATTATTTTTACTGATCAACCCGTTGCAGCGGGGCTTTATCAAATAAGAGCGCAGGGTACGGGATGCAGAGTCGATATTAAAGGATCTGTTATAAAGTCGGGCGGAACTACGAACAACACGCGCTTTATCCTTGATTTTGATGACGCGGATTTATTGTCATGTAGCTTCACGAATAATTTGATTTCTCGAGCAGGTATATGCAATTTTAAGTCAGGTCAAACGGTCACAGGAAATACCTTTGAGAATTGTGGACAAATAACCCCGGCCGGTGCAGATATGACCGGGTGTATTGTTAAGCTTTATGAGGGAACTGCAGACACATCGGCTTTGATCTACGATGTGAATGCTGATCCCGACGGTGAATTAGATAATATGTCCTTTGAAAAAGGGACGGCAGCAACGCATGCGATTGAATTCGGAACTAATTCTCCCTTAACGATGACTTTAACGGGGATTAGTTTCTCGGGATATAATGCTAGCAACGGCCAGACGGATTCTACTCTTCATATTAAAAGAACATCTGGTACAGTAACCATTAACTTAACGGGTTGTACGGGTGATATTAGTTATAAGAGTGACGGGGCCACGGTTTCTTTAGTAAGAGACCCCCGTCAGTTTAAGTTCACACTGTCCCCCTCGATTACAGGATACGAGTGGCGCATTTATTCTGTAACAACCCTGGGAAGCTTAGACGGGGCCACTGAATTAGATGGTCAGGAAACGGCCACGCAGGATAATCAATCTTATTCTTATACATATTCATCGGATGTTTATATTGCGGTGCAAATTATTGCTCAACCCGATGAAGATTATGAGGAGAGCATTACATACTACACTTTAAAAGATTCAAATCAGGATTTGACAATAACACTTAAAAAGGATAACAACAATTGAATAAGCAAGAACCTGAGGTTTTGATCCCGTTAGCCGCGGCGCATGTGAATCAGTATACAAAGAACGGTGAGAAATCCCCTTGGGAAGTTCAAGAAAATAAAACAAATGGCCTTTTAGCTACTCTTCCGAGAAATTTCACGGAGAAAGAGGTCTTCCGGGTTCTTCACTTTGCCCGAAAGTATGAGCTGCTGGCATTTAACATCGGAATGAAGCGTATGCAGAACCAGTTAACGGCCCACTTCAACACGGAGAAAGATAAGTTGTTGCGGGTTATTGATGAACTAACGGCAGCGAATGAAAAACTTTCAAATAAACTAGGGCAACTTATTGGTGAAGAGGAGGTATAAAACATGCCAGCAGTATTAATTGACCTTTCAAATTATGATAGTCTCTTGGTCCAATCAACCCAGGGGCGCGCGGGGACTCCCGATGGAAACGTCTTCTTTGACGTTGCAAATGGGTTGATTGAATTCATCACAAACGACGGGGACGGTCTAACAACGATCGACCTCACATCAAAAGGTGGTGGGGCCACCGATGAGAATCAGCTTTACACCACCACGGGTATCAAATTCGAAGCAATCTACGCCTTTGAAAACCAGGAAAGGCGCATCGATGAAACGCTTCGGAAATACGACCGCTACACGTCTGGTACTTTTAAGTTCGGCGGGGCTTATAACTTCGTCAATGGGAATGTTCCGTCAACCGCCGCTGACATTTCAATCATCCGCGGTTCAGGATGGAACCAGCTAGATAGTTCTGGTGTTGTTCAGAAGATTTATTTCGGTAATAAAGGGCTGTCGAATATCGAAGCAGCTTCGCAGCCTTATTATATGTTGTCGGATTCTGCGACGCCGACTCTGAATAGCATCACTCCCGTGGATTTCTCCAAGGTCGGGCAGATCGACGAGGCGGTTCTTGTTTATGAGAACGGGGTCTCAGATAAACGGGCCTATGAGAATGTAACCGTTCGAACCTTTGGTTACAATTTCGACCGGAAAGAAACAACGAACGATCTGGGCATTACGGAACTCGGTGGGTATTCTACAGGCTTCGCTCTTAACGAATCACCCCATTTGACCTCAGGGGATTATACCCTTGCCGATGTTTATGGTGGGGCTCAGATCTCCCCATGGACCGGTATGGGTTTGGAGAAACTCGCGACACCCGTTCTAAGGGATGAGTTCTCAAACACGGATGGAACGCGACTCTTCTCCTGGGTTCTCAATAATTCTGTTCCTGGCGATCTTTTTCAAATGGTCGCTTTTCTCGATGCTCTGGCCATGCAGGATACCGACATTGATGATGGGACAGAGACGATCACTTACGGGAAACGGGTCGGGACCTGGTACTATTACAACGCCCTTGGACAGATCGTCACGCGCTCGGGCGCGGGGGATGGTTTAGGTCTTTATCTCTACAATGTTCCTGTAGCCAATCAGCAGCAAGTGGCTATGACGGATGATTCAGGAACCATTAAGACTTACTCCTTCTCCGTTTCCGTTGAAGCAACTGTCGGGGCTACAGCAAAAGCGGACCCATTGGCATGGTATCACTCCTTCTTTGCTGCGGCTTATAATACGGCCGGTGCAGTTACGGTTGAAGATTCGTCTTCCGCAGAGGTCAAAGGAAACGCATCGTCTGCTGATGCTCAAAACAAGATTATCTTTGCTTTTGATTACACGGGCGATACAATCGGAGGCCCCGCTGACACGGATAAGGACTGCGTATTTCTTTGCGAAGGAGACGGAGGCGCGACCCAGGCAAAAACGCTCTATACCATTACGAAAAACACAACGGTTGCTTTCGCTTGTGCCCCTCCCGTTGAAAATAACGCATAATTATGGATAAAGGGAGGGGAGGAGAGATATGCCCGTTGTTGATCATATTGATTACACGCCTCCGTCACCCAGAATCTATCTTCATGCGGATACTGTAAACTCAGATGTTGATACGTTAGATGTATATAGAGAAATTAGGGCGCTTAGGCGCACGAATGAATCGCATCGTAAATTTGACCCGGTAATCGTGGCCGGAGGAAACGTTGAAAAGATTCCGGGCGTCAGTTACACTCTCCCATATGTTCAGTTACTACACGGCTGTAGAATTATTCCATATGGGGGAGTGGATCATAAAATAAGAGTCATAAGGGACACTTTTACAGATGACGGTTTAGCAGGAACGGGCTGTTTTGATCGAAGTTCCCTATCAGTTGAGGTTGATATTGATATTGATTTCTCTCGGGTCGAAGTTCGAATAGTTAGTACAGGATCGTCGTTAACACAGGAAGAACACGATCAACTAATGAGCTTACCAACGGCAGAAGAGATTTTGGACACGGAAACTTAATGGCCACATTAAGACAATTTTTAATAGATCAGTCGACAGTTCCCCAGGGGAGTACTGTTCGGGAGCATTTAGAAAACCCTGGATCGGGGCAAGGGTTAGTGATTGGGGACGGTATAATGGCCGATTTTGAAAATGCTATGCTTGACGCGGAGGTTAGTTTTCCCACGCCATTACAGGCCAGCCTTGAGCCCGTCTTAGGGATAGAAGCGGCCATAGAATCAAACACTTTGACGGCCGAAGTCGACGTCGATGAACTTACGGGGGAAATATGTCTGTAATATCTTACTACAGAGGGGATTATTACCCGCAGGAGTTAACGGTCACCAACAAAGCGACAGGTGACCCTGTAGATATTACGGGGGCCACTTTCCTCTTGACGGTGAATTCTGAAAAGAAACCCGTTGACGCCTCGAATCAGCTTTTTCAAATCTCGGGGGTCCTTGATGCGGATCCTACAACGGGAAAAGTCGTTTTCAGTTTTGAAGAGCAACACACGAATATCGAGATCGGTACCTATTACTATGACATTCAGATGGTTCTTGCTGGAACAAAGAGAACGATCAAGAAAAACAGTTACAAAATTCATCAGGATATTACGAAAACTTAGAGAGGGGGTCTAATGGAAAAGTTTTTAAGAATTGAACCAATCACAAAGGATCAGAAGTCGAATATTCATAAAATCGACGAAGATCAGCGTTTGGTTTTTGGTTGGTTTTCTGTTCTTGAGGTTGGTGGGGAACCCCTCTTTGATCGAGAAGGCGATGCGATCGATGTCGATGCGATGGAGAAAGCGGTCTATGATTTTGTCCTCAACGCCCGTATCGCTGGCGAAGTTCATATGCGGAAGGGTGTCGGGGATCTTGTTGAATCCATCTTTTTCACGAAAGAGAAACAAGAGGCCCTGGGAATCGATCTGGGGATGGTCGGCTGGTGGGGCGGTTTTCATGTAACCGACGATCATGTCTGGAACGAAGTCAAGAAGGGAAACTACCCCATGTTCAGCATAGGGGGAACTGGAACCCGGAAAACTTTGGAGGAGTAAAATGGCAAAGAAATCTTTAGTTACAAAACTGAAGATCGGGGAGGTCTCCTTTTGCGGCAAGGGGATGAATCCCGAGGCGAATATCACGCTTTTTAAAAGCGACTTCACAAAGGAGGATATGGAAAAGGCCGCCAGGATGTTCTCGGATGTTCTTGGGGATATGGAGATGGCCGAACAGGTCCGGGCCATTATCGACCAGTTGATGACCTATAACCGTGCCTTTCAAACCTCCGTTGTTGGAATGATCCACGACGAGGAAGTGAAGGACAAAAAGGAGGCGATTCGTCAATCGCTTCAGCAGTATATAAATGTTCTCAATGCCATGGCCACGGGCGACACCTTCAACAAAGCGGCCGACGGTTTTGAGGCGCTCATTTCAGGGAATCCGGAGCAGGATCCGGCGGAACTGATCAAACAAATGGAAACTTTAACGAAGGAGGAAACAATGAGCAAGGAATTGGAGGCCAAGTTGAAAAAGGCCGAGGATGATGCCAAGGCTGTCCAGAAAAAACTGGAGAAAGCCGAGGCCGCGGCCGAGCGCGCCGGGAAAATTGCCGAACTGTCAGATGTCCAGAAGAAGTATTTCAACGGGCTGGATGACAAAGGCAAGGATGATTTTCTGGCCAAGTCCGCTGAGGAAAGGGACGCCGTCATTCAGAAGGCCGCAGAGGCCGATGAAGTCTTGACGGTCGATGGCAACACCATCAAAAAGAGTGAGGTCGGGCCGGGTGTTTTTGCTTTCATGAAAGCCCAGCAGACCAAGCTCGCGAAAACGGAGGCCGATCTCAAAAAGACGGAAGAGGCAAATCTGGCCAAGGCACAGCAGGAAGCCGGTGAGAAAGCCTTTCCGCACCTTCCCGGGGAACCCGTTGTAAAGGGTCACCTGATGAAGGCTGTCAACAGCCTCCCCGAAGATCAGCAAAGGGGTGTCCTTGAAATGCTGAAAGCCGGGGATGTCGCCATGGCCAAGGGTTTTGATGAAAACGGCCACGGCTCCGATGTCACACCTTCCGACGCCGAGGAGAAACTGAACAAGATGGCCGAAGAATATGCCAAGAAAGAAAATGTCAGTTTTCACAAGGCATATGACGCCGTCCTGAAGACCACGGAAGGCGGGAAACTGTACGAGGAGACCCTTTCGAAGAAATAATTTCAACAGGGTTTTGTTTTTCATGAAGTAAACTTTTCATAAATCGTTTAAGGAGGCTAATCATGAGTTACGAAGAAAGACTGCGGATGATCACGCTTGTAGCAGGCGTCGATTTGTCCACTTACCAGAACAAGTTCGTGTCCATGTCTTCGGATGGGAAGATTGACCCGACGGGCGCCGGTGCGAAATCTGTCGGTGTTCTTCAGAACAAACCGTCCGCGGAGGGTCGCGCGGCTTCCGTTGCCACCGAAGGTGTCGTTGAAATTGAACTGGGTGCCACCCTGGCTGCCGGTGCTGAGGTTATGTCGAGCGCCGCTGCTGTTGCCGTTGCTGTTACGGCCACCAGCCGGTCCCACGGTACCTTGCTTGAAGGCGGCGACTCGGGCGACATTGTTCCGATGCTGCTTCACCTGAACTCCTACGCCTCCGCCACCTAATTAGTGGCCTTGGCAGGATAAACTCTTTTTGATTTTCTTTTTACAACAATCTTTTAACAAGGAGGAAAAACTATGAACCCGGTTCCTGGTGATGTCCATGTCAACACTCCGTTGACGAACATCAGCATCGCATATCTTCAGGATGCGATGAATTTCGTATCGGCAAAGGTATTCCCGAACATCCCCGTGGCGAAACAGTCCGATCGCTATTACACCTACGAGCGTGGGGAGTTCAATCGGGATGAAATGCAAGAACGGGCGCCCGGAACGGAGTCTGCCGGTGGCAGCTACGATCTGGATAACACGCCCACATATTTTGCGCCGGTTCACGCCTTTCACAAGGACATTCCGGATCAGGTTCGCAGCAATGCGGATGCCGTTCTGAACCCGGATCGTGAAGCGACCGAATATGTAACCCACAAGGCGCTGATCAAACGGGAAAAACTCTGGGTGTCGAAGTATTTCGTCACCAGCGTTTGGACCAATGAAGATGCCGGCGTTGATTCCAGCCCTACCCCGGGCACGTCATTCCTGCGTTGGAACGATGCGGCTTCCACCCCGATCGAGGATGTTCGGAAAGCAAAAACGACCATTCTGGAATCGACGGGCTTCATCGCCAATACCCTCGTTCTGGGCCAGCAGGTCTATGACGCCCTCGTCGATCACCCTGACATTGTGGACCGTATCAAATACGGCCAGACCCCGGGTGATCCGGCAATCGCCAACCTCGTGGCCCTGATGAAGCTCTTTGAAGTGCCGCGAATCTTCGTCATGCGGTCCATCGAAAACACCGCCGCCAAGGGCCAGACCGCTTCCCATTCCTTCATCGGCGGGAAGCACGCGCTGCTCTGCTACTCGGCTCCGAGTCCCGGCATCATGACCCCCTCCGCGGGTTATACGTTCAGCTGGACCGGATATCTGGGTGCTGGCGCCGAAGGCAACCGTATCAAGCGCTTCCGCCTTGAGCGGATCGAATCGGATCGGGTTGAGATCCAGATGGCTTTCGACCAGAAGTTGGTCGCAGCCGATCTCGGTTTCTTCTTCCTGACGGCCGTGGCCTAAGCCTTCCGCTGTAGGATTAGGCCCCATGAGATAGGGGCAGGCAACTGCCCCTGTCTTTCAAAAATAAGGGGGAATGAGAAATGGCAGAAGATTATCGAACATTCAGAAAAGGGCAAGCTTTGTATTGCCGAAAGGCTTTCAAGTTTGGCGGTCGGCCTTTTGAAAGAGGCGATATTTTCAATGAAAAGAATCAAGCCACAAACGCCCGTCAGATTCAAAGGCTTCTCAATGCGAATTATCTAACCCACCAGGAAATTGAGGTCACCGTGAAAGCGGCTCCCGTGAAAGAAGTTGAGCCGCCCACCCCGATCCCCGATGCAGTCACGGAAGCCGATCTGGCGGAGATGGATGATATTGAACTCGCCGGCGTTGTTGCCGAACACGCATTGGGTGTCAATCCCGATGACTATGAAACCCTCGAAGCATATAGGGACGCCATTTGGGTGGCCCTTTCAGCCGCTCCGGTCTTTACGATCGAAGATAAAGGCGGGGGCTGGTTCAACGTCCTCAAAGACGGGAATCCGGTCAATGAAAAAGGTCTCCGCAAAGAAGCTGCGGAAGGTCTTCTTCTTCAGTTGAATTCGGCCCCGAAGGAGTAAGAAATGGCCCTGACGGTCGATATACTTAGACAGCTGGTCTCCGATACAGCGGAAACACCTATCCTCCAGGATGAAGCTTATGAAGTTCAAATCCTCCTTGGGGAGACAAACGCTTATCGGGCCGCTGCGGTTCTGTGTCGGCAACTAAGTGCCCAATTCGCATCGAAAGTCGATGTTAAGGCGGGCCCTGTTTCTGTTTCCAATAGCGATAAGGCAAAAGCATATGCCGATCTCGCAACAAAATATGACGCCTTAGCCTTGCGAGGGCTTGGCGAGGACCCTGAGAACCTCGTCGAAAGTGAAGGATTTATGGGGGTCATTTTGACGGGGGTTTCTATTAGTGAGATGGCCTCCGTGAAAGAAGATACCGACCGAGTCACGTCTGTTTTTGAAAAAGGTCTCGATAAAAACTGGGATAGTACGGAGGAATAGCCGATGGGAGATGTCACCATTGCAAATGATATTTTAGACGCTCTCTCGGAAGCTTTTCAGCTTGACGTTGGAAAAGCTCTTACACTCCGTGAAGTATCCCTTGGCAGCTTGAACCCAATCAACCCGGGCGCGGGTCGAACGCCTACAAATATCGACCACTCTGCTTATGGGATAATTAGCTCTTATGATTCAAAAAGAATTGACGGCACGCTCGTTCTTAAGGGAGATATGGAGGGAATACTTTCCTTAAAGGAACTCTCCGTTGTTCCTGAAGTTGGAATGAGGGTTATTGATGGCGCTGTTGATTATGAGATAATTCGGGCCGAGATCCCTGAAGTTGCTGGGGTGGGTGTCGTTGCTATTTTACAGTTGAGGAAATAATGGGCGAAGAAGCTGATTTTGAATCCCTGGCGATTCGCATTGTTAAAAATATCGAGAAGAATGTCAAGGGTGTTGCATTAGAAATTCATGCAAACTTGACTGAAGATACCCCTGTCGACACGGGGTGGGCTCGTAGTAATTGGGTGGCGAAATTAGGTCGGCCGTCAACAACAACAGTAGGTTCTCCTGGGTCTGTTAATCCCGATTCATCGACCCAGGCTTTGCTTGAGATTAGTAAATTTCAAAGTGGAAAAGGTCCTATTAATATCACGAACAACGTTCCTTATATTGGACGACTTAACAAGGGTTCTTCTAAACAGGCTCCTTCGGGGTTTGTCGAGAAGGCCGTTCAACGGGCCATTAAGAAAATCGGGGGTTTTAGATGACGCCTAAAGAAGCACGAAATGCTATGCAGGCGAAGTTCCTTGCAGATTGGGGTTCAACTACACCGATCGCTTTAGACAACCAGCCGTTTGATCCCCCTGATGATGATTCTTCCTGGGTCCGTTTTACTGTTATTTTCAACGGTGGGGAGCAGGCCGCACTTGGTGGAGAAGATGGAAACCGTTTATTCAGAAGGTTTGGACTGATAGTCATTCAAGTTTTTACTCGGATAGGTGTTGCAACAAACACGAATGATGACCTTTCTTATCAAGCTTTAAAAATTTTCGAGGGCGTTGAAGTCGCAGGAATCTGGTTTAGGAATGGCCGCGTGACGTCGATCCCTGCAGCCAGAGAGAAATGGTATCAGCAGAACGTGGTTTTAGAATTTGAGTTTGACGATATTCATTAACATAGGAAAAGGAGGACATTATGTCTGATACAAACAGGGTTAAGGTTGCGATCGTCGAGGAAAGTACTCTCGGCGTGACCCCGGCAACCCCCGCGTTCGAAGAGGTCAGAATCACGGGCGCTCCAGATCTCGCTTTTACGCCTCAGACGGTCACTTCGGAAGAGTTGCGGGCCGATCGTCAGATCAGCGATTTAGCGTTGGTGGGAGCCCAGGCCGGTGGGAGCATTCCCATTGAAATTTCATATGGATCCTTTGACAAATTACTTCAGGCGGGTCTTTTTTCCACATGGGTGGAAAAGGCGAATCGAAAGAATGAATCGGCTACAGAGATTTCGGCCGTTTCTTCGACTGCCTACACGGTGACCGATCTTGCGATTGATTTCGCAGAAGGCATGTTAGTCCGGGCCTCAGGTTTCACAGAAGCAGGCAACAATCGTTTGTTTCGAGCTGAATCCGGGACCGGGGCAACCTCCGTTGTTATGACGAGCGGGGTTGTTGAAGCGAGTCCCCCGACTACGGCTGTTTTGAAGCAGGTCGGGTTTGAGGGGGAAACGGCGGATCTTGAAACAACCGTGGATGGTTTGGCATCGACACTTCTCGATTTCACAACTCTCGGATTATCGGTAGGGGAGTGGATTAAGATCGGCGGTGCGGCCACGATTAACCAGTTTGCTACGGCTGATGTCAATGCCTGGGTTCGGGTTGAAGGAATTGCTGCGAACCTTCTTACACTTTCGAATAAACCGACCGGCTGGGCGGCGGATGCTGGCACAGGCAAAGAGATTATGGTCTTTGTCGGTGATTATCTTCGCAACGGAGTTCTGAAAAGAACTTTTACCGTTGAGGAAACTTTTCAGGATCACTCCCCGGTCACGTACCAGTATCTTCGTGGAATGGGTGTCGGGAACATTGCTTTGACTATCCCTTCCCAGTCGATTGTTACGGGTAACATCACCTTCATGGGAACCTCGGCCGAGATGACGGAGACCCGTGAATCGGGTGCAACGGATGTCGCCGCTAGCACCACAGGTGTTATGAATTCATCCTCGAATGTCGGCCGAATCGCGGAAAACGGGACACCGATCTCTGGAAAGAATTACGTTCTGGAAGCTTCGATTCAGATCAACAACAATCTTCGGTATCAAAATGCCGTTGGGTCCATTGGTGCTGTTGGAATCGGTGCCGGTGAGTGTAATGTTTCTGGATCCTTGAACACCTACTTCGACGACAAGACAATTGCCGAGAAGGTTATCTCAAACTCCGAAACTTCCTTTGACATGCGGGTTGCTAAGGATAGCCAGATCATGCTATTCGATCTCCCCCGGATGAAATACTCTGGCGGTGCTCCCACGGTCCCTGGGAAGAACCAGGATGTCACCTTGAATGCCGAATTTCAGGCTATCCTCAGCCCGACTTACGGCTTCACCATTCAAATTCAACGTTTCAGCGAAGTTCAATAATACCCACTAAACCCCAGGCCCCTTAGACGGGAAGGGAAAGGAGCTACAAAATGAAAAGCATGAATCCTTATCAGATGTTTGAAACCGACGAGAATTTGGAAACTTCGGGAATCTGGATTGACTATGGTTCTTTCAAATTCAAAATCGCAAGAGCCGGCGGGTCCAATGAGAAGTATCGCCGACTTTTGCAGAATCGGATGAAACCCTATCGTCGGCAGGTTCAAACAGAAACGATGTCGGAAGAAAAAGCCAGCGAGATTCTCTTGGGGACCTTTGTTGATTCTGTCCTTCTGGGATGGGAAGGGGTCACCGACCGTGAAGGGAATCCGCTGGAGTATAATCGTGAAAACGCGCTTAAACTTTTCACGGATCTTCGGGAATTATTTCTTGATCTGCAGACCCAGTCTCAAAAGGTTTCTTTGTTCCGCAAAATGGAAGTGGAAACCGATCTGGGAAACTGATTGAAACGCTGTCGTATGCTTTAAGGTACCAGCCTAATCAACTGGATGAAAAGATTGCTGCGGCAGCGGCCGAAGAAGGGCATGAACTTCCAACTTCGATTGCTGATAAGCCGGAATTAACCGAGCTCCAGGCCTTTTATTATGATGCTTTCTTAGAGCTGAATACGTGTCGAAATTACTCCTTCGGGGGTGAAGGTCCCATTCCTTGGTTTGCAATTTCAGACTATTGTGAAAAGAAGGGGGTCTTTGACCTGGATGATCAAGCTGAGTTTTTACAGATTATCCGGGCACTCGATAAGGAATATCATAACTTTATGAAGCTCAAAAGAGACGCAGAAGAAAAAGCCCGGAAAGTCAAAAGCAAACGAAAGTGATAAATGGCGACTTATACTGAGAATGTCAATGTAATAGTTGACGACAGAGGGACAGCCCGAGTTGTAAAGCGGGACATTGCTGCTATCGGGGGTGCCGCGCAAAAGACTAAATCGGCCGTTGCTCTTTTAGGGCGGGCGATGGTGGGGCTGGGTGCCGGGATCGGCCTGGGGATTGCGGTCAATACCCTTCGTGAGTTCTCTCAGGAAATGTCGACAGTTAAAGCCATTACCGGGGCCACCGATGCGCAATTCAAAGCTTTAAGGGATTCTGCGAAGGACCTCGGAGCAAATACCCGTTTTTCTGCCACCCAGGCGGCGGAGGGTATGTCGTTCTTAGCAAGGGCCGGGTTCGACACAAATCAGGTTTTAGGATCCATCGAGGGAACGCTTAAACTTGCTCAGGCGGGCGCGCTCGATCTTGGGACTGCCGCCGATATTGCATCGAATGTTCTTACTGGTTTCAGAATCAATGTAAATGAAACTGGCCGCGTTGTTGATGTTTTAGCCGCGGCCGCGAATTCCTCTAACACGAATGTTCAGCAGTTAGGGGATGGTATGAAATATGTGGCCCCGGTCGCCGCGGGTCTCGGGGTCAGCCTCGAGGAAACAACGGCCGCGGTCGGGGCTCTTTCTGATGCGGGTCTGCAGGCAACTATGGCCGGCACGGGTCTCCGAAGGATCCTTTCTGAATTGGAAAGTCCTTCAAAGAACTCAGAAAAGATTCTTAAAAAATTAGGGGTCTCCACGGATCAAGTTAAAATATCGCAGGTCGGTCTTACAGAGGCTCTTAAAACTCTTCAAAAAGCGGGGGTCGATACGGGCCTCGCTCTGGAAATATTCGGGGACCGTGGCGGGCCGGCGTTCGAAGTATTGGCGTCCAGTATCCCAAAAGTTGAAAAGCTCAATGAGAAATTCCTCCAGGCAAAAGGGACCGTCGATGAAATGTCGGCTGTCATGGATGATAACCTTAATGGGGCGCTTCTTTCGGTTCGGTCCGCCATTGAAGCCGTTATTCTCGCCTTTGGAGAACTCGGGGCCGAAAGCTTTTTGACCCAATTTTTCCGCGACCTGGCGGACTCTATTCGATGGCTTGCTAAGCATGCTGATGACGCGGCCCAGGCTATTGGATTTCTTATTGCAGCCATGGCTGTTTCAAAAGTCGTCGCTTTTTCTACTGCCGTGGGAGGCGCCGCAGGGGCCGTGAAAGCCCTCACAGCCGCCGTGGCCGCTAATCCCTTAGGGTTATTACTCACGGCCATAACGGCCGTAGTAGCGGGTCTCCTTTTATTCCAAGATGAAATCATGGTGACCACGGACGGGATCACGACTCTCGGGGATGTTTTAACGTCCGTCTGGAAATACGCTGAAGAAGCTTTGTGGGTTTTTGGTCAAGCTTTTAGGGATGTTTTTTCTTTCATTTCTTCCGATGCGGAGGAAACTACTACAGATATTAAATATTCTTTAGAAAATATTGTCGGGGGAACTGCGTGGGCTGTTGACCAGATGCTTGGGTTCTGGACGGGGCTCTGGCGAGCTATTGTAAAGCTTTGGGATATGTTTCCTGACATTCTATATAACGCGATGGTTTCAGCAATCAATGCCGCGATCAATGTTTCTGAAGCCGGTATAAATATGATGGTGAGCCTTATCAATAAGGCTCGATCTGCTGTAGGTCTTGAAGAATACGCCGAAGTTGAATTCGGCAACATAATGAATTTAGCTGAAAGGACTTTTGGGGAAACGGGCGCTATTATTGGAAATGCCTTTAAAAGTGGTTTTGATTTAACTTATGCTCAGGACGCCGTTATAGCTGTTTTTGACGATGCTAAAAAGGCGGCCAGTGAAAGAGAAAGGTTAGCTGAAATCGCGGCCCGTGGAAATGCGGCCGGGGGCGTTCCAGAACCTAAAGGGGTTGTTGATGAAGGCGCGGGTGTTATGGCTGGCGGGGGCGGGGAAGGACTCGATGCTTTCCAAGCTTACTTGAAATCGCTCGAAGATGAAAAGAAACTCCTTAGTCTTTCAAACCAAGAACGTGAAATTCAGCAGGAATTATTGGCTCTTGAAAATGATTTGAAACGGGAGTTGACCGAATCGGAAGCGGCCCTTGCCGAAGAAAGTCTTAAGGAGCTGCAGCAGTTACAACGACAAAGGGATCTTCTTGATGAAATAAAGGGACCGGCCGAAGAATTTGCTTTGCAAGTTGAAGCTTTAAATGTTCTTTTTAAAGAAGGTAAAATTACTCTTGAAGAGTATAATGACAAATTAGCGGAACTCGAATTAGAAAAGGCCGGTGAAAAAGTAACCGATTTTGCTCAAACATTCGATAGTGCTTTCTCTAAAGCTGGGGATACTTTATTTGACTTTGTTACAGACGGTGAGGCCGATTTTAATGGTCTCGTTGTTTCTATTTTAGATGATCTTCAAAAACTTGCTTTTGAAATGGCTGCTAGTGAATTATTCGGTGAGGGTGGCTCATTAGCTGGACTCGGAGGTGGTGGTGGAGGAAGTAGCTTTGGTGGTGGCGGGGCCATGGGCGCCGGGGGAATGGTCGGATCACTTCTAGGATCCTGGGTACGGGGATATGCGGACGGCGGTCGCCCACCCATCGGAAGACCTTCAGTGGTCGGGG
>Ga0180438_10003828_pt1 | contig 22268 bp, 12 predicted proteins | sample SS_ome_12_FD_132455 | JGI IMG/M metagenome (GOLD analysis project Ga0180438, IMG submission 132455) | Hypersaline lake sediment archaeal communities from the Salton Sea, California, USA - SS_3_D_2 metaG | ecosystem: Environmental > Aquatic > Non-marine Saline and Alkaline > Hypersaline >...
CGGCGGGTCGGCGGGCAACGATACGGAAAACTCGCAAATCCGCTCGAACGACCGGCCCGGGTCGCAGAACAGGTACACTTCGCGCTGCCAGCCGGTCAGTCGCCGCTGGAACGCCGTGGCGCAGGGCCGGGTGTCGGTCAGTATCAGCACGCCGTCGCCGCGGTCGAAGTGGCGCAGCGAGACCGTACCCTTCAGCCGTTGCCATTCCTCGGCCGCCTCGACCAACCCCGCCGCGTATAGCTCCGGGTCGCGGCCGTCGGCAAAGTCGAACTCGTAGTAGTAGGCCAGGTCCCGCAGCGACTCGTTGGGGAACGGGTAGACGTAGGAAAACGCCCGGTGCGGCCGGGGGTTCTTCATGCCGTTGGCTTCCGGCTCCTCGAAGTACGGCGAGAAGCGGTCCATGCGCACGCGGCCCACGGCCAGGGGCGGGGCAAGATGATAGAGCGCGGGCAGCAGCTCGGCCAGACGCGCGTACTCCTCGGGCGGCTCGCCGGGGAAGCCGTACAGGATGTTCCACTTCACCTCGATGCCGGCAGCCGAGAACCACTTGAGCGCCTGGAGGTTTTGGATCGAGTTGGCCCCTTTGCCGATGAGCTTCAGGATCGGCGTGCTGAACGTCTCGATGCCGAGTTGGGCCGCCCCCAGACCGGCGTCCAACAGGGCGCGGGCCTGCTCCTTGCGCAAGCTGGGCTTCATCTCGTAGACGAACGCCAGGTCGATGGCCGAGTGCTTCAACAACGGCAGGAACGTGTCGAAGTAGCGGTAGTCGAAGATGTTGTCGGCCGAGCAGGCCCGGTGGACGCCGTACCGCTCGACCAGGTGCGTAAGCTCGTCCACCGCCCGCGTAGGCGTCTTGCTGCGGTAGGTGAGCGTGGCCCCGTTCAGCCCGCAAAACTTGCAGTGGTGCTTCTGCCCCCACCAGCAGCCGCGCGACGTCTCGAAGAACAACAGCGGCTCGATCTCGTCCTTAAGCGGGCTTCGCTCCCAGCGGACGAAGTAGTCGTCGAAGTCGGGGTAGGGCAGGGCATCGAGGTCGTCGACCAGGAACCGCGCGGCGTCGGGCGGCACCGGCACGTCGCAGCAGGCCCGAGGGAGGCGGTCCGACGTCGGATCCCGGGCAACGACTCCCGGCGGCAGCTCGACCGGCCCGCCCGCGAGGACTTGCTCGGCCACCGGCGGGAACGTCAGGTCGGCCTCGCCGAGGAACACGTGGTCGACCTCGGGGAACCGCCGGCACAGCTCGACGCCCATCACCCCCTCGCAAGCCGCCCCGCCAAAGACGATCGTGACGCCGGGGCACCGCTCTTTGATCCGCCGCGCCAGGCACATCGACGGCATCGTCTGCTGAAACGAGGCGGCGAAGCCGACGACCGCGTATCGCCCCCAGTCGACCGACGCCATGCAATGGTCGAGAAACGGCCCGACCTCCGCGCCCATCGCCGCGTAATCCCGGCGGTCCTGCTCCGTGAGCCCGTCGTCGGCCGCCAACAGCACCTTGTTCCAATACCGGTCGTCGTCCGGCAGCCGGTCGCCGAAATACTCCCTCGCAAACAGCCGCTCGCCCCCCAGGACGAACGCGAACCGGTCGGCGATCCAGTAGTACGGCTCCAGCCCGACGCGCTCGGCGAAGTCGAAGTTGAAGTAAGCGAGGTCACACGCAATCCCCCGCGCGAGAAGCGCCCCCTTCAACAAGCTCGGTCCGAGGTTCGGCCAGCGTAGGTTGGAGAAAGGCATATTGCATATCAGCACGCGCGGCATGAACGCGCCTCTTTCAGAGCGGATCCCTACTGGTCCTGCTTCTTCAGTTCCTCGAAAACACGCCGCTCGAACTCGAGGCCCTTCTCCATGGCTTGGGTCGGATCGTCGCTCAGCGGCATGTGGAACTGTTGGGCCAGGGGGGCCAACACACTCGGGTCGGCGAAGACGAACGAGGCAGTCTGGTCGCCGGTGGCCAGAGCAACGAAACGCTCGGAGCGGTTGGAGTCGACCAGCGCCGCGTTTACCATGAAGACAGTTCGCTCGACATCGTACCAGTCGCCGAAGTTTCGCAACCGCCCCATGTAGAGCCGGCCGTCATGGATGAACCGGAGCGTGTAGTCTGCTTCGTAGTCCTCCTCGTCGCGCTGGTGCCACTGCTCCGTCACGGCTGTGGGTTGAAACAGTCCCTGGCTGTAGCGGGCGAAGTCCTGCACGAGGCGGTCGTGCCGACAGGGGAGCATCCCCGTCTCGGCATCGAACATGATTGCGCGATTGGCGGCGGCCAACAGGTCGAGCAGGCCCGGGACGCGAGTTGGATCGCGTTGGGAGGCCTTGTTCAGCCGCTCGACGGCCGCCGCCAGCTCCGCTGCGTCGAGCAACCCGGACTTGGCGACTGCCGCTTTGGTCTGATCGAGGGCCGGTCTGTCAAGCTCGCCTTGGATGTGGGCTCGCTCCGTATCGTCCAACCGGCCGACGTGCTGGGCAAGATGGCGTTTGGCCTCATCGCCCCCGATTGCCAGAAGGGATTGGCAGAGGCTGTACAGTTCGCGCCCGCTGCACTCGTCGGCAAGCGACGCCAGCGCGGAGACGATGTCTGTATCGCCCGAGCCCGAAAACACCTCACCCGCAACCTGTACGGCAATGTACCGTCTCTTCGGATCGTTGAGGAGTCCAAGCAGGCGCCGCCGCCCCGCGTCGCCTTCCAGGCGAACGCCTGCCGCCAGCAGTGGCTGCGCGTACATCCCGCGTTCCCGATGGAACGTTTCCGTCAGCCAGGCGAGGTCGTCGGGGCCGCTCGTTTTCGCCAGCGTCTGCAGAACGCCCAATCGGTCGCCACGGTAGCCGAGGCCGCCCTCATCGGGCCATACAGCGAGTAGACGTTTCAACTCGTCGCGCGCCGGCCGTCGCAGCGCCGGATCGTCGTGCTTCGCGTACGCCTCGAGGAGCGAGAGGGGCCCGTAGTTCGTCTCCTGGCCTGCCTCCTTTGAGTGCTGCAACGCAAGCCTGAGCAGTTCCTCCGTGAGCGGCCCTTTCGACAGCCAGTATAGGAGCCGGCCGCGGTCGGGCGCAACGGGCCGTCTGAGCAGCGCCAGAAACTTGCCGTCGGCCCCAGGGACCTCCAGAATGCCGCACGCCTGAATCGCTTCCTCGACTACCTTTGCGTCCTCGTCGTCAAGCTGCCGCAGCAGTGCAGCAGCCAGCCGTTGGTGGCCGACGACGAATCGACGATAAGCCGTTTCCTCGTCCTCGGTTGCTGCCAGAAGACCACTGTCGATGCTGTCCAACACGCGGACCCGCTGTGCTGCGCTCCCGCCTTCCAGGATTCGGACAGCGAAGGCACGGCCGTCCTCCATGCGCAAGCGGCAGAGGAGCATTGCCGCCCCAACCGACCGGTCCGTGACTCCGTCCTCCGGCAAGAGGGCCTTCAGACGCCGCTTTGCCTCGTCAGGCCGGCGGTTTAGGATGTCGATGGTTTCGAGGTCAATGTATCCGAAGGTACTGCCCAGTCCCGCGAAGACTGCCTCGAACTCATCAGTCTCTTGTTTGGCCGCCCGTTGGCGAGCCCCTCGGAGCGCTTCGGCGTCCGTTTCGACGACCAGCCAGTCGGGCCGGCTCGTGGCCGCGGCTCTTCGTTGAGGCGGAGCCGGCGAACCGTCCCGCTTGCTTCCGCAGCCCCACAGTGGCGCGACAGCCACTGCCGCGATCAGCACGTTCAGTTTGATGCGCATACGCTGCTCCCCTTCCCGCGTCACGACGAGCACCGCTTTGCGCCATTCTGTTCCGATTCTGTCGTGAAGACAAACGGCTTACTCGGCCGCCGCCGTGCCGGCGGGCCCCACCGGGCACACGACGCGAAAACCAACATTGTAAACCTTCTCCCACCCCGGATAGCTGAGCCGAAAGCTCGACGTGCATCGCCTGGGCCGATCGCGCCAGGCGCCGCCGCGGGCGACCATCTCGGCGCCGGACGGGGGGGAGTCGGCCACTTCACGGCCGTCGCCGGGGTCGTAAGGGTAGGGGCGGTAGACCGTGCGCGTCCACTCGGCCACGTTGCCGTGCACGTCGCAGAGCCCCCAGGCGTTCGGCTGGTACTTGCCCGGGGCGACGCTCAACAGCGACCCGTCGTTGAACCGGGCGTCCTTGGGGATCCAGTCGTCGTACTTCGCCGGCTTGGGCAGCGGCTGGTCGACCGTGTAGGGGTTGCTGGCGAAGCGGATCATGGTGGCGTCGGAGAGGTTGGCGAAGGGGCCGAAGTCGGTGTCCAGGTCGCCGTACCACGTCGGCCCGGCCGTGCCCGCTCGGCAGGCCCATTCCCACTGGGCCTCGGTCGGCAGTGTGAACCGCTCGCCGGTCTTCTCGGAGAGCCACCGGCAGAAGGCCATGGCCTCGCGCCAGGTGACGCGGACGACCGGCTGCTCGGGCCGGTTGACCGGGAAGCCGTGGATGCCGAACTGGTAGGCGTTCTTCGACTCCACGCGGCTGTCGTGCCCCGGGTCGAAGAAGGCGAACTGCCCGTTGGTTATTTCACACGTGCCGATCCAGAAGGGCCGGTCGATCTTCACGCGGGCGGCCGGGCGCTCGTCGGGCGAAACCGCCGCGCCGCCGGTCTGATCGCCCATAACAAACTCCCCGGCCGGCACGAGCACGAGCTCGATGGTCACGTCCGGAGCGAGTTCCACCGTACGCCGGACGACTTCCCCAGCCGCGGCCTGGCGCCGCTGCGCCTCGGCCGCATCGAAGGGCCAGCCAGAAGCGGAGGGATTGGGGATTGGGGATTGGGGATTGGGGGTCGCCGCGTTCGGGGGGACCATTGGCTCCACCGGCCCGGCGTATTTCGACTCCGGCCAAGGCCCGAGCGGCTCCTCCGGATCGTCGTCGAGGTTGGCGTACCGCTTCAGCAGCTCGCGGCGCCGTTCGCGCTGCACGCCCGGGTTGGCCAGCTCCTCGCCCCAGGTGCCGTGGTAAGGGCAGTTCAGGTCGATCCAGGTAATCAGCCGGTCCCACGCTTCTTCGTCCAGCTCGACGCCGTGGTGCCCCTTCTTGAGCATTTGCACGAGCTGCGTGGTGTCGGCGTGGTACTCCAGGGGCGTGAGCATGTGGTAGTCGCTCTCGATGCCCGGCCGGCGCACGTAGCGGTGCAGCTCGGCGTAGCCCACGGAGAACTTCCCCCCGCGCCCGCCGCCGTTGCCCGGGCAGGTGATGGCCCAGTCGGTGATCTTCACGTCGCCGCGCAGGTCGGGCACGTTCTGGCCGGCGAACTGCTTGGCCCCCTCGGGGCTGTGGCACCGCACGCAGTGGCGGTCGACGACCGGCTGAAGCTCGCGGGGGTAGCTGAATCCCCGCAGCGGCCCGTACCACGGCTCGATCTTCGACGGCGGCCGGGCCAGCGCCAGGGTGTTGGCCGCGGGCGGGGTGGAGTTTTGCGGCTCGTGGCAGCCGGCGCACTGGACGGTCTCGCCGGGCATGGCGGTCATCCAGCTCCGCATTAGCTGCAGGGCCTTCCCTTCCTCGTCGAGCGGTTGCAGGGCCAGCGGCATGTTGGCCGGGATGCGGAACCGGGCCGAGCCGTCTTCGTAGACGGGCACGGTGCCCACCACCCGCTTGACGTCCCACGGCCCGTCCATGCCGACGATCCCCAGCAGGCCGCCCATGCCCTGGTAGGCGTAGTGGTAAGTAACCAACCGGATCGCCTTGACCTTGCCGCGGGGCACGCCCTTCAGCCCGTCGCCGGCGTAGATGTCGGGGATGTAGACCTCGGCCTCCTGCTGGGCCAGGTCGACCTTGTCGGGGACCACAGGCGGCCGGGTCCGGGGCCTAAGCGGGATCGGCTCGAGCAGGGCATAGTCGGGCAGCTCCTCCAAGAGCAGCATATTATCGAACACGTCGACCAGGTAAATACCCCACAACGCGCTCCCGTCCGGCTTCATCGCCGTCAAGAAGTACTTCTCCGACAGCGGCCAAGGGTGGAGGAACTTGGGCCAGCTCCCGCGCGTCAGCCCGTCGGCGATCACCGTGTCGACCTTCTTGCCCCAGCCGGGGATCCGCTGCACCGCCCCGGCACTCTCACGGCGTCCCTGGGCGGGGTCGAAGAGGATCAGCTCGCCCATGCGGGGGTGGTCGTGGTGGCCGCCGATCACCCCCACCACTTTGGTCGGGTGGCCCGGGACCGGCCGGGCGTAGAACGTCGAGTTGGGCCAGTAGGAGTTGCTCCCGTAGTACTCGAACTGCTCGGTGCCGTCGGGGTTCATGTGGAACAGCAGCCGCGTGTTCGAGTGGGGCGTGTCGGCGTACTCCCAGCGGAGGTACAGCACTCGGCCGTTGTTCATCACCGTCGGGCACCAGTTGTGCTCCTGGTCGAAGGTGAGCTGGCGGATGCCCGTCCCGTCGGGGTTCATCACATACATGTTCGTGACGTGCGAGGAGCCGTAGACGCACGGCACGCCAATGAAACAGGCGGTCGAAGTGAACATGATCCGGCCGTCGGGCAAATAGCAGGCGTCGTAGCTGTCGACGTCGGGCTGCTCGCCCGTAAGCTGGCGGAGGCCGGAGCCGTCGGCGCCGATCTCAAACACCTGCCAGCGGCCGTTCTCGCCGGGCATGGAGAAGAGCATCCGCTCGGCGTCGAAGTCGAGGTCCACGTCGCCGACGAACCGGCCCCCCTCGCCGTGAAACACCGGGACCGGCTCGGCGTCGAGCCTGGCCATCGAAAGCGTGCAGATCGTGTCGTCGTAGCCGGTCTTCGCCAGCGACGAGTTGCTCTGCCAGTTCTGCGGCAGACCGAGCTTGGGCGACTTCGCGCCGCGCTTCAGCACGAGTAGCCTCTCGAAGTCCAACAGCGGGTTGGCCAGCAGCACCTCGCGGCGAAACGTCTCGAACTCGTCGGTCAGCTTGGTGAGCCGGGCGAGTTGCTCGGGGTCGTCGAGGTTCTCCGTTTGCAGTTGGCCGAAGCGGTCGACGAACTCCTGCCATCGGGCCTTGTACTCTCGGCCCGGGAACTGTTGCGGGTAGGTCGCCGCCAGGTCGTCGATGGCCCGCTCCAGCGGGACGAGGTTCTTCACCGCGTCGGCCGCCAGGCGCGAAAGCCCGGCCAGCTTGGCGAGCTTCCGCTTGCGCTCGATCTCGGCCATCCAGGCGGCACGCTCGGCGGGCGACTCGAACAGCTCCGGATCGTTCGGGTCGGCCAGCACCTGCAGCTCGACCAGCGTCGTCCATCCCCGCTTCCCAAGGTCGGTTCGGGCGGGCGAGCCGGCATTGGCGCGGAACGTCGGGTAGATGCGGAACTCGATCAAGTCGTATCGCTCGTCGGACAGGTTGCCCCCCTCGGAGTTGACCACGGAGCTGATGCAGGGGCCGCGGTCGGGGCCGATCACCTTGTCGCCCGAGGTGAACGTCGCCGGCCCGGTGAACTCCGGCGCCTTCGTCGCGTTGGTCGAGCTGCGGGCCAGGCGGATTTCGTAATCCTGATTGGTTCGCGTATCGCTGTTGGAGGTGAGCACGCGGATTTCGCGGATCAGTCGCGGGCGGCCGAGGTAAAAGACCACGCGCGAGGGGCGTCCGTCGGTCATGTAGATCCGCCCGTTGCCGACCCAGACGCCCGCGGTCCCGTCGGCGATCATGGACGCGTGGTCGGCGCGAATGCCGTCGCTCACCAGCAGCTCGGCGCCGGGGAACTTCAGCAGGTTGGCGTCGTCTCGCGACATCAACTCCCCGTTGAATTCGGCGAAACCGGCGGCGTCGCTGCTGTAGGACCGAATCTTCACGTGAATCTCAGCCGCAGCAGCCACGGCCATCGCAAGAACGAGCAGCCCGGCGACGGCCGGGAGATACTTTGGCATGGGAGACCGTGGCGGGAGCGGAAGGGGCTCGCGGCTCATGGGGGGCTCCTGTCAGGAAAAAAGGCGGGGAATCCTGGGGACGCATCCAGTATACCTCCGATGGCCGGGGTCCGGAACACTTCTTTCCCCGAATCGGGGGTGGTTCGCAGCGGCGCCTTGCCCGGGCTGTTTCTTGACCACGGCATCGCGGCTCGGTAGGCTATAGTCGCCTTTGGCTCCGCAAAAGGACGTCATCATTATGGCCGCCCGCTCCAGCAAAGGACGTGTCTTCGCGGAGCGAAGAGCGACTCTTCCGGTGTAATCCCTTTCAACTCGTACAAGGAGCTTGCCATGCGATCTTTGTTGCGCTTCGTGGTGCTGTTTGCCCTGGCGGCGGCGGTGGGTTCGGCTTCGGCCCGGGCGGAGGACGCGGCGGCCGGGAAGAAGATCCGCGTGCTGTTGACCTTCGGCGGGCACGGCTTCCAGGAGGAGCCGTTTTTTGCCATGTTCGACGGGATGGAGGGCGTCACCTACGCGAAGTGCCCGCTGCCCGAAAAGGCCGACATGCTCAAACCCGGCCTGGAAAAGGACTTTGACGTAATCGTGATGTACGACATGGCCAAGGGCGTAAGCCGCGAGCAGCAGGATGCCTTCGCCGCGCTGGTGAAACAGGGGATCGGCGTGGTGTCGCTGCACCACAACATGGGGGCCCACCGCGATTGGGACGAGTTCCGCAAGATCATCGGCGGGAAGTTCATCTTCGCGCCCATCGAGATCGACGGCAAGCAGTACCCCAAGTCGGGCTGGTCGCACGGCGAGGACATGAAGGTGACCGTCGCCGACCGGGACCACCCGATCACCAAGGGCCTCGCCGACTTCCAGATCCACGACGAGACCTATAACAACTACTACACCGACCCCGACGCCCACGTGCTGTTGACCACCGATCACCCGAAGAACGACCCCGAGCTGGCCTGGGTGAAGACCTACGGCAACAGCCGGGTGTTTTACCTGATGCTGGGGCACGACAACCAGGTGTGGTCGAACCCGAACTACCCGAAGATCGTGCTGGCGGGGATTCGCTGGGCGGCGGGGGAGTAGCCATGCGATGCTCACTCGCCCTGTTGACCCTGCTGCTGTCAAGCGCCGCCGCCGCCACGGCCGCGGCGCCGGCGAACCTGAGCTTCAAGCCGAGTGACGAGCCGGGCCACTTCACCTTCGACACCGGCGCGCTCCGCGGCACCGTGCGCATGAACGGCCGCTCGCAGGGGATCGTCGAGCTGGCCCACGTCGGCTCGGGCACGCCGGTCGTTGCCGGCGGGCGTCTGCCGGGTGCGCTGAGCCCCTATCGTGTTTTCACCCGGGGCGTGCGCTACGGCAACGCCGCCCGGGACTGGCCCACTCAGACGACGATCCTGGACGACGGCGCCCTGCGGGTCTTTTGGCCGGCGGGCGAGGTGAACGCGCTCGAGATGACGGCCGTCTACCGATGGACCCGGCCCGACACGCTCGACGTGGAGCTGGCCGTCACGCCGAAGCGCGACCTGCCCGATTTCGAGCTTTTCATGTCGTCGTACTTCGAGCAGGAGTTTTACGCCAAGGTCTACGCCAAGCCGGCTTCTTCGCCGAACGCGGCCGCCAAGCTGCTGCCCGCCGACCGCACGCCGGACGCCCAGGGCGGCTACGTCATGTTCCCCCGCGACGAGGACGCCCTGGCGATGATCCGCGACGGCCGGTGGAAGATCCCGCCCAGCCCGGTCGACTGGTGGGTGGACCATTGGCTGGCGGCCCCGTTGGCCCTTCGCCGCGACCGGCAGACGGGCCTAACGGCCCTGATGATGACCCCGCCCGACGACTGCTTCGCCGTCTCCACCCCCTTCAACCCCGCCACCCCCACCGCCGGCGGCTACCGCTCGCTGTACCAATCCCTTTTCGGCCGCGACCTGACCGCGGGCCGCACGGAGCGCGTTCGACTGCGGCTGGTGGTGGGGGAGAAGATCTCCGACGAGGAGGCGGCGCGGATGTATGGGGAGTACGTCGAACGGCTCCCGCAGTGAAAATCTGTTTGCCCGGCGACCGTTCCGCCTGATCACCAATTCTACTTCGAGATGTCGCACTCGGGGAGTGCCGACTGCAGGCGCGCGACTCCCTGGGCGCTCACGTTAGTGTTTCTGAGCACCACACTCCGAAGAGTCGCGAGACGCTCCAATGCCGTCAGTGCTTCATCTGATACGAACGTGTTCTCAAGCCGAAGAACTGCAATATCCTGCAAGCACGTCAAGTGGTTGAGGCCCTCACCTGCAATCCGTGTCCCGCTAACATCCAATGTAATCAAGGAACGAAGCTTGCACAAGTGTTGCAGACTATGGTCAGTGATTGCGGTCCCGCGCAGACAGAGATCGGACAGATGTGGAAACTCTTCCAGGTGGACCACAATCTCTGCCAGTTCGCGATCGCCGATATTCGCATCACGGAGGGTACACTCTTCAACGCCTTCTGCCGCACAGTTGTCCCAAGAGCTCCAGTAAAGATCGCCTCCGTACTGCCAGATCGGCGCGGCAACGCGGGCACGTGCGAGAAAGAACTCGCGTCTACGCTGGATGGGCGCTATGACGGTCCCCAGCAACAGGGCGCACACTGCCACAACCACCAAGAGGTTCCGAAGGCCAAATTGCCCAACCTGTTCGGCGCCTCCAATGGGCTTGACCACTCTCGACAAGACGACCCCCACCGCCGCCCCGATGGCTGGAATCCCCGCCCATCCGAGCACCAGGAGTCGGGGATCGCGGATAATCTCTTCGACGCGCACCACGGTAAAGATGAGCGTTGGAGGCAGGGCAAGCAGAGCGCCGAAAACAAACCCGTTCTGCCAGCGGCGCGTTGACCCAAACCAAAGCACCGTGAGTGTGGCGAGGAATACCGCGCTAAACAGAGCGGCGCTTGTGTAAATGAGATAGGAATCCCGCATTTGCGGATACGGGCCATGGACATACGACGAAACCCAATTGCAGCCGTAGCCGCCGCCGATACCTCCGATCAGCGCGCTTATCGGCGCTGTGACAACGGCGAGCCGCAAACGCCCACCGTCGAGGTTGCCGGCGTTTTCATCCGCGTGCGAGTTCACGCTCTGAACTCCGCACCTGGAGCGACAAGCCCATCGGGAGACGTCAAAACGACGCAAGAAGGGGACATTCTACGTTTTCGGACGCGATTGTTGGCCCGCCCTCCCATTGGGTCAAAACAGGTCAATCATCTGCTCCCCGCCGTGGTCCGGGTTGCCGATCAGCTTCTGCCCCTTCGGATCGACCACGAAGTCGAGCGACTCCAGCGGGATCTGGCCGATGATCACCGGACAGTCGTCCGGGACTTCGGCCACTTCGGTCACACAATTGCGCTGCTGCACGGTCAGGCGCACCGCATCGTAAATGCCGAACGAGATGATGCCGGCGGCCGTACGCGCCCTGTGCGTACGTTGCCGACTGAGCCCGAGTTGCTCGATGACGCGACGGGGGAGCGACAGAAGCGTCGCCTCCGTGTCCACCGGGGCGTCCGGCACTTCGACGGCCCGGATTTGATCCGGCGGGACCCTGTCCCTTTGCCCGTCGTACAGGTCCGCCAGATTCTCGACCCTCGCGCGCACGGTCACCGTTCCCGTTGTCACGATCTCCACGGATCGGCTCCTCTCCCTCATTGACAACACCGGCTCACCTCACACGACGCCTCGCCCCCGGGCATGTCCATGCGGGGGCGTTTGGCGAGCATCTCGGTGACCGGCTCGAAGGTGGCGAGAATCGCCTGGTAGTCGGGATCGTCCTTGTTGGTGAACACCGGCTTGCCGCACCGCTCGCTGCCGCCGGCCGATTTCGCAAGCGGGGCGACCAGGAACGGGTTCAACTCCGGCTCGGTGATCCGCACCCACTCGTGACGCGGCACCTTGCCCCCCTGGTGACATTCGGCGCACCGCCGCTTGGCCACGTCGGCGAGCACCGCGTCGAGCTTCGCGGGCACGATCTGCCGGCAGCCTTTCAAGTCCGGGTAGGCCGTCTCGCTGGTGCCGTAGTAGGGGACGTTCAGGTCGATCCATGCCAGCACGCGGCGGCGCTCAGCCTCCGTTAGGCCAAACCGCGGCTTGCCGTCGTCGTCGACGTGGTCGCCGAGCACCACTTCGGCCAAGCGGCTTACGGGCGAGCCCCACGTCTTCGGCTGCACCTCGAGGATGTTCCATTCCTGGCCGTTGTAGGTGGGGATCCAGTTGACGTACTCGGTGCCCCGGCCCCCCTGCTCCGCCCGGGCCAGCGTCTCGTAGGAGACGTTGAAGAAGTCGGTCTTCCCGCCGGTCAGATCGATCCCCTTGGGCGGGTCGATCGACTCGTGGCACTTCACGCAATGCTTATCGAGCACCGGCTGGACGATCCGCGAATAGTCGAACCCGTCGGTCCCCCACTCCGGCGGGCGGAGGTTCTTGGGGTTCAGCGCATAGGCGTTGCCCAACTGCGGGCGCGAGCCGCTGCGGCGGTGCTCATGGCAGCCGATGCAGCCCTGCACCTCGCCAGGCATGAGGTGGGTGAAGCTCCGCATCCGCTGCACGGCCCGGCCCTGGTGGTCGATGGCCATGAAGTAGATCGGCAGCCCGGCCGGCACGCGGAAGCAGGCCGAGCCGTCGGGCTCGAGGTCCACCTCGCCGAGGACCTGCTTGCCGGCGTAGGTCGCCCCGCAGGAGATCACCGGGAACTGGAACCCGAAGGCCCGCTTGCTCGGGTCGATGCGCAGCGGCTTGTGCAGCTCGCGCACGACGCGGATCGACGTCACCTCGCCCCGTTGGACCCAGGGCTCGAGCCCGTTGTAGACGTCCTGGAGGTAGAGGACGGCCATGTTGTCGCTTCCCTCCGGCTCGCGCGGGGTGTAGGGCGAAATGACCGGCGGGCGGAAGCGCGGGCGCACCGGCTGGGCATTGAAGAACTGCATCCCGTCGCCCGGCGCGGGCAGGGCCGTGTTCACGCAGTCGCCGGCGATCGTGCGCACCAGCACCGGCCCCTGGGCCGAGAGGAGGAACCGCACCCCGTCGAGCGGCATGGGCACGCTGTAGGGCTTCGACCCGCCCGTGTTGCCGTTCCCCTTGTCGACCGGGCCCAGCGGCGTGTCGGGCGTGACGTTGGTGATCGCCGCCTGGGCATTGACTCCCAGCGAGCGGTCGACTACGCCGATCGCCCCCCGCGTCGGTCCGTTGTGCCCGGTCATCGTGCAGATGATCTTGGCCGTGCCGGGGACGGTTCGGGCCTCCATGAACGTGCCGGGAGTGAGCACCCGGTTGCCGAAATAGCCGGTCAGCCCGGTGCCGTCGGGGTTGATCGTCCACAGGCTCTGGATCGGAATGGCCGGGCGGTCGACGTACTCCCAGCGGCTATAGATCAGACGCCCGTCGTCGAGCACCGCGGGCGTGAAGTCGTTCAAGTAGTTGGCCGAGAGCCGCCGGACGTCGGTCCCGTCGGCGTTCATGCGGTGGACCACGCCGACCGGGGCGTGCCAGCAGTAGGCGAACTGGGGGTTGCGGGTGCTCAAGAAGGCGATCCCCCCGTCGGGCAGCCAGCAGCCGTTGTAGTCGTGCCACTCGCCGTCGGTGAGCTGCGTCAAGCCGGTGCCGTCGACGTTGACCGTCCACAGGTGGTAGCCGCCGCCCGACTCGGTCCGCCAGCTAAACAGCACCTTGGTGCCGTCGTACGACAGGTCGCAGTCGAGGATCTGCCCCTCGGGCGAAGCGACCAGCTCGACCGGCTCGGCTTCGAGGTCGTGCGGATCGACCACGTACAGCCCCCCGCCGTTCTTCTGGCCCTCGTAATGATAGGTGTAAACGTGGGAGGCGGTGATCTCGTGGCGCTTGATCACCAGCAGCTTGTCGACGTCGAACAGGAGCACGTCGCGCTGTAGTTCGGCCAGCTCGTCTTCCTGCTCGGGGGTCAGCTCTTCGAGCTTGGCCAGCTTGTCGAGCCGTGCCAGGTGCTCGTTGGCCTTTTCGTACTGCCTGCCGTGGATGCCCTTGAGATCGACGATCAGGGCGCGGAGGGCGTCCGTATCGACTTCGCCCGCCCCGGCCGTCTGGGCGAAAAACGCCGCCGCGGGCACGGCTCTCTTGAGGAACTGGGCGAACTCCTTGCCCGACGCTCGGCGGTCCAGCACCATGATCTCCGCCGCCCCGGGATTGTAGCCGCCGTAGGAGTTGAGGAACTTGATCGTGATCTTGCGGACCTTGCCCCCGGGCAGCTCGACCCGTTGCGGCCCGTGGATCATCTTGAAAGTGCCCTTGGCCGCCGGCTTCTCGGCGTCGTCGAGATAGACCTCGTAGTCCTTCCAGCACTCGTTCATGAACCACGACGTGCGCCCGAAGTAGACCAGCTCAGCCGCGTCGACCGGGTCGGGCCACTCGAGCGTGAAGTCGCCCTGGTCGCCCGACACCTCTTTGCGCACGCACCAGGCGGCGCCGAGGTCCTGCGCGTGGCTGCCCGGCGGCGGGACCTTGCCGTCGACCGCGAACTTGGCCAGGTATTGGTCGCTGTATTCGGAGTTGGCGCGGGTGGCCGCCTTGCGGGCGAGATTGTCGGGCTCCGCGGCCTTGGCCTCGACGCCCACCGCCCCGGCGCCCGCCGCCAAGGCGCTCAATCCAACCACCGCCATCCACGAGATGCACCGTGAACGAAAATTGCCGCACTGCATGATCGTTCCTCCTCGCCACGCGCGTCACCGGTTTCCTGTTGTGTCCGACCTCCGCAACCGAGGTGGCACCGGCCCCCCTCGGCCTTGCGCCATTCTAACCGCAACAGGGGGGTAACACAATGCGTCGTCGTGTGCTAGGAGGGCCGCCGTGCGTTGCCCGGCCGGGTCCCATCTACGAGGAGACCATAAGAAAAACCGCCGGGTGCAACCCGGCGGTTTCCCGGCAATCGGGATCGGGCAGTTCGTCTCTGGCCAGGCGCGCGCCGCAGTTCACAAGTCGCCGCGCGGTTCGAGAACGGTCGCCCGGGGTCGTTATCGGACCGTTCGCCTACTTCTTCTTGGGACACTCTTTCTTGGGCTCACCCTTCTTCTGCTCGCCCTTGTGACGCTCGCGGTGCCTCTTGAACGCCTCAGTGAGCTCCTTGACGCACACCTGGCTGTCCTTGTTGGTGTCCATCCTCGCGAATGCCTTCTTGGCCGCCTCGGCGTTGTCCTTGAACCTTCGGCTCTTCGAGAACTCCTCGAGGCTCAGGGTGCCGTTTCCGTCGGTGTCGAGCTTCTTGATGATCTGCTCGGGCGTGGGGCGCTTGTGCTCCCCCTTCTTGGGCGCGTCGGCGGCCTGGAGGAGCCCGACCCCCAGGAAGCTCACCGCCACCATCACCGCCGCCATGGTCCACAGTCTGCGCATTGCACTCTCCTTCACTTAGGATTTGACTCCGGTCAGCGGCACGCGTCCACGACGCGTGCAGCCCAACGCCGACCGATCGGTCCAAGCTACACTAAACCCCGCCGCGCCGCAAAGGTTTCGTTGATTCCGAGGAAACGCCCGGCCAGAGGGCGCCAGGAAAATCCCGCAGAAATCCGCGCAGCGCAGAGCGCCTTCATTTCGGCGGAGAACCAATTCTGCGAGAGATCAGTCCCGGGCACTGCCGCCCTGGCCCGGGTAATACCCCCGGGACCCCTGGGCCGCCTCCTCTTCGAGCTTCTTGCGCTGCTCGGGCGTGAGCGCGTCGAGCATCTTCTGCAGCGATTCGTCGCGAAGCTTCTGCATCTGGTCCTGGTACTCTGTGCGGATCTTGATCAGCGTCTCCTTCTGCTCTTCCGAGACCCCTACCCGATCCAGCACTTGGGGGCTGTAGAGCAGCGATGCGGCGCGTGACCGGAAGTAGATCTCCTTGAGCTGCTTCAACTGATGCGGAAGGAGTATCTTCTCGATCTCCGCCTTGACCTCCTCGACCGCCTTCTGACGCCGGGCGTTCAGGTCGGCGTAGTACTTTTGGCGCTCCTCGGGCGACATCTCGCGGACCTTGGTCCAATCCTGCTGTGAATACTGCCCTCGCATCTTCTCGTAGTACTTCTTGCCGAGCTCCTTGAGCTTCTGCTTCTGCTCGTCGATCAGCTCCAGTTGATCCTGGACGTGCTTCATCTGGAGCGAGTAGTAACCCGGCACGGCGGGAAACGTCGCGATCGGCCGGCCCATCACCAGTCGGCCGCCCGGTCCTTGGGCCTGCCCGACCTGGGCCACGGCCGGCACGGCGCAAGCCACGATCGCCACGACCACCACCACCAACCCGCGGTACAGTCCAGCCATCTCGTGCTCCTTTCCAGCAAGAGATATGGGTGCCCTTCCGGCAACCCGGGTCCCCGAACTCAACCTGATGCTAGCCGTCCGACCAGGCGTAGTCAACCGTCTTGCCCGGCGGAGGCCCGGGCCGGGCAACCCCTCGAATGGCCGCTGCGCCCAAGGCCGCCCGCCACGCCCACAGGAACCGGGGCGCCCCAAGGCGGTAGGCTGACTCCTGCTGGAGTGCCGGCGGGGCGTGGTGTAAGATTGGGCATTGGCCAATAGGAAATACGGTCGCCGAGAACCTTCAACAAGCCGCCGTTTTCCGGGTCCCGCGAGAGTGGCGGAATTGGCAGACGCGCTGGACTTAGGATCCAGTCCCGCAAGGGGTCGGGGTTCGAATCCCCGCTCTCGCATTCTACTTGCCACGCAAGGACTTACGGCGATTGCTGGCACTTCTGGAAACCCTCGATTTCGGGCCGATGTTGCCCGATTTGTTGCCATTCGGCCCGTAATCGGCCCACAATCCGGCCGCCACGTCATCGGCGTCGAGGGCCACGTAGTACGCCATGGTGGTTTGGACGGAGGCGTGCCGCATAAGCCTTTGGAGCACGGCGGGCATAACCCGCTTGGCCCATCGGGTGCCGAAGCTCCGGCGCAGGTCGTGGGCCGAAGCGGTCTTGCCCGTCTCGGGGTCCACCACCACGCCGGCCCGCAAGCCGATAGCGGTCACGGTTTGGCCGGTTTGGGAGCGGCCACTCGGCAGGGGGAAGACTTTGCCCGACCGTTCCCCCTCGGGCGTCTCGGCCAAGAGCCACTCCGCGAAGTCGGGCGTTGCGGGGCAGATTTCCGCGCGGCCGCTCTTCTGGGCGTCGCCCTGGATTCGGAACGCGGGGTGTCGGCCCGACAGGTCGATTTGGAACGGCCCATCGTCCCAACTCAGGGCGACCGCTTCCCCGAGGCGTAGCCCCGACAACCAAAGCCCGGTCAACAGGCGTTGCCAGTTGGGGGCGTCGTGCTTTCGCACCTTGGGCGTCGCCAGCAAGAGCCGGTCGAACTCTTCACCGCTGATTGGCCTGCCCTTCATCTTGCCGGGCGTCTTGGGCATGGGAATCTTCGGGACGGCGGCCAGGTAGCCTTGCTCCCCGGCCCACCGCAGCGCCGCCTTGACGTGGCGCAGGTGCCGGGCAATCGTGCTCGGCTTCATCGCCTCTTTGCGCAGCTTGGCGACAAAGGCCGTCAACGTCGCGGTGGTCAACCGCGCCAGCCGGTCGGGGTTCAGAACGCGGGTCACGTGCCCGAGGGCGTATCGGTAGGCGTCTTGCGTGCCCTCGGGGTTGTCGGCCAGCCGTTCGGCGTGGAGCCGTAGGAACTCTCCCCAAGTGATTTTGCTCGGGGCAGTGTCTCGCCCGGCTTGAAGTTCCTTCTCCAACTCGCCAGCCAACCGCTCGGCTTCCTTCGCTTTGGTCGTGCCCGAAGACTTCGCCCGCCGGCGGCCGGAAACCGGGTCCCGCCAGCGGAGCATAAGGGGACGGCCAGGGGCCCACTTGCACACGGTCACTTTGATTTCGTCATTCATCGAATGACCCTCCCAAGAACGAACACGCCCCCCGTGGTCCTGCTAAGCCGGGTTCGGAGAAACCGGCCGGCCGCCCTTGCGGAACGGCTCGGGCCACGAGGGGCATGTTCAGCGTCGGATTGACGCATGGGGTAGACTCCGAACTTTGGTTCTAGCACCCTCATTATCGTCCAACCGTCGCCGGAGTCAACAGGGGCAACGGCAACAAACTGGCAACGGGGCTGCCCCTCCGCCGCAACAGCCCCGCGAAGCCCGCCAGAGCGGGCCCACGTCGCGTTTCTGGCCCTCGGCACGGCTTTCCCGACTCCCAAGCCCTCGGAACCTCCGGGCCGTCAAACGGCGTCCTACGCAACCTCCGCGCGTCGCCGGATTGCCCGCTCCAAACCTCGAAGCGGCCCACGCCACTCGGCGAATCGGAAAGCGGGTACGGGTTCGCCGCTGTCCGGCATGGTGCGTTTGCGAGAATATCCATCGAACCCCCCTCTGTAGAGTGGATTTCCAGAAACCGGGAACAAGAATCTTGACAACAGCGAACACGTGTAACTAGCCTCTCAAACGTGGAGACGTCGTGTCTTAGGCGTTTCGATTCCGGGGCCATGCCTAGCCCGAAACCTACGGAGGCATCGCAATGAGACCACCGCTGATCGTCCCCGTCGTGTTGGCTATGCTCATTGCTGCCGAAGGGGCGGAGCACGCATGGGCAGTCCAGACTCTCTACTCCGTCAAAGACCTCGGCGACCTGCTCGGCGGGGCCGACTACAGCGAGGCGTACGCGCTCAACGAAAGCGCTCAAGCTGTGGGCCGGGGCAATGTCCCGAGCGAGGTACACGCGACTCTCTTCAGTGGTGGCGGCACGACAACCGACTTGGGTGTGCTTCAGGCCGACCACCATTTCAGTATCGCTTGGGACATCAACGACTCGGGGGTCGCGGTCGGTATGTCGTCGACCTATTCCAATCAGGCTGAAAACCTTCGCCCAGTCATGTTTGCCAACGGAACGGTTGAGTATCTCGGAAGCTTCGGCGGCGATTACGGGGCTGCTCGGGGAATCAATGCTGCGGGTCAGGCCGTAGGTATTTCGCGGTACGCGAGCGGTGCGAGGCACGCATTTGTTTGGCACCAGGGCACCATGACCGACATCGACGATATGGGCCCCGGCACTTACGACTTTAGCGACGCCTATGACATAAACGAGAACGGGCAGGTCGTGGGAGACTACTCCAGGGTGTATGGGACCGACCATGCTTTTCTATGGGAACAGGGTACGGGAATGACCGACCTGGACACTCTACCGGGAATGGTTCACAGCATGGCGTACAAGATCAACAACGTCGGTCAGGTCGTTGGCGAGAGTTCCACCGTGTTCACGCCGGGCTGGTACTCTTTGGGCCGCGCCTGCCTGTGGGAGAACGGCAGCGTCATCGACCTGGGACTCCTTCCAGGAAACGCTTACAGCATCGCGTGGTCAATCAACGACTCGGGCCTAGCGGTCGGAGCCGCCTACACGGACCCGGAACATGACGACCTTGACCATCGCGCATTCATCTGGGATAGCGTTGACGGTATCCAAGACCTGAATGGTATGCTTGACTCGTCGGGGGCTGGTTGGACGCTCCTTGTTGCCCAGGACATCAACAGCCGTGGACAAATCGTCGGGTGGGGCGTTAATCCGTCAGGTTCGACGCACGCGTTCTTGCTGACTCCCGCCATCATCCCCGAGCCCTCCACGCTCTGGATCTGGTCCCTGCTTGCAGCCCTCGGCATCTTCGCGGGGCATCGACGCCGGAGGTAGGTCGGCGCACAACTTGAACCTCAGAGCCCCATCGGCCCTTGGCCGTGGGGCTTTCCAATGCGCGCTCGCCGCCGGTTCGGCACGTCGGCGGCTACGTCAATTCGATTGCCAAAGAACGCCGCTCGTCACTTGCCCACCCACGGGCCCGACCTTCGCTCGTGCGGCCGACGTGTTCTACTCCGTCCCGACCGCTTCCGGGCCGTCACGGGCCGTTCCGGCAATACCTCCGGGGCAACCGTGCGGCCAGCTCGGGCCCGAGTACCTCCGCCAGTGTGGGCCTCGGGGGAAGTTCGACCGGCTCGCCTCGGGCCAGGGCCGCCAGGCTCTCCCGGTCGGGCAACTCCGCCCACTTCGGGGGCCACTTCTCCGGTCTCGGCTTTCGCTTGCCCACGGTCTCACCCTCCGGTGTCTACACGTCTACGGTCTACGGTATTGCTGTTTTCCGCGGGTTTCAGGGTATTTCCGTAGACGTAGACACCGTAGACAGTCTGAATCGTCGCGTCGGTTGGCCCCGTTGCCCGGGCGGGGACGGCTCCCATTGCCCGCGCCCCGCCTTGACCAGCTCGGCCAGGGCCTCTTCGGCTTCGTCCGCGGTCCTGAATCGCCGCTGCCCTTGCTGTAGCTCCCGGGCGGTCACGCTGCCGCCCTTCCACCGTATCCACTCGGCCAGGTCCCGGCGGTCCCGCTCCTCTTCGGTCTCGCCCAACAGCCCGTACACCCGCTGGGCCTCACCCTTGGCCCAGCCGACCAGCTCTATGCCCGCGGCCATGCTTTCAGCGTCCAACACGTCGGCCGATTCGAGGGACGGGTCAGCGGCGGCCCATCGGGTGAAATGAACTATCAGGGCCAGCCGGGCTCCGGTCTCTTCCAGCTTGGACCATGCCGCGGCCATGTCGCCCGATAGCACCACTTGCTCTTGGGCGTGCGCGTTGTAGAACGCCACCCACAACCGCTTGGCCTCGGGGGCCAGGTGGACCACGACCGGCTCGGGCCGGCCCTCTTCGTCGGTTGCGGATTCCAGCCCGTAGAGTCGCGCGAAGACTTCCGCCAACTGCCGCTCGGTCGCCTCGTCCACGTCGGCCTCGGTCCACCGCTTGGGCTTGCGTGGGGGGCACGTCAACAGCAGCCGGGCCGCCAACCCGCTTTCCCGGTGCTCAGCCCCGAGGGCCCGGTGGAGGATTCCCGGTTGCACCCCGCCCAACACACAGACCGCGGCCCGAGGGACAAACAGGGTCCGCGGCGTGCCGGTCTTGCGGTCAACCACGATGTTCTCGGCAGAGTACATGGAAAGCCAATGGGCCGAATCACCCCCACCCTTGCCGCCAGCGTATCGGTCAAATGAACCTATCCAGCCTGCCAATTCATCGCGGGCCAACAGAACCCCCCGGGGATTGTCCAACAGAATCGGGGCCAGGGCCTCGGTCGTGGTGTCGCTCACCACGTACCGTTCGGCCCTCGGTGCCTCCGGCTTCTCGGGCGGGGGTTCAATCGTCTTGCGGTCCCTCTTCCACGCGGTTAGTGCCTTTTCGTAGTGGGCCATATCCTCTTCGTGTGCCTTCGCCGCCGTGGCGTGCGCTTCCAGGGCCTTTTGTTGCCAAACCCGGATAGGCCGTAGCACAAGCCTGAACGCTGGGCTCTTCGTGGTGCCCGACTCGCCCACGATTGCACCCCAGAGAATCGGCGGCACTTCCCATGCCCGTTTGACGCGCAATCGCCGCGTGTTGCCGATAGCGGCCCCGAGCGCGACCAGCAGGGGCAGGGCGACATAGGAGGAATCGCACCCGAGGGCCTTACTTGCGGCCACGACAAACCCGCGAGCCGGCTCGGGCAGGACTTCAACCGGGAACGGTCGCCACGCCAACCCGTCGCCCTCGGGCTTCTCGGGTTCCCATGCGGGCGCTTCATCGGCCAGGTCGTTGATCCGCTGGGCCAGCGTCTCCGATTCCACCGCGTCGTGCTGCTCCACAAAGTCGAATAGGTCGCCGCCCTCGGGAAGCCCCGGAAGCTCCACAACGCGAACCGTGGCGGGCGGGTCCAACCGCCCGAGGATACCCGCCACGGCCCCGGCATACTTGCGGCCCGCGTCGTCGTGGTCGGGCAGAATCACCACGTCGCGGCCGACCAAGGGTGACCAGTCGGCCTTGCCCGCCGATTCCGCCCCGTGGGGCGACGTGGTGCAGACCAGCCCGATGGACCGGGCTGCATCGGCCGCCTTCTCGCCCTCGACCACGTAGACCCGCCGGGCGTGCGCCAGGTCGGTCAGCCGGTAGAGCGGCCGGGGTTCGGCCATGCCGGCGACTTGCCAGCCTGAGCCGTTGCGGGAGACCGGGCGAATATCCTTGCCCTCGGGAGTGTCCCATCGGACAACCAGCCCCACCGGCTCGCCGCTGGCATCGTGATAGGTCCAGAAGGCGGAGCGCGGGCCGTGCTTCTTTTCCAGTGCGGCCACGGCTTCCCGGGCCGTTGCGAAAACCTGCCCGTTCGATTGCCTACACTGTCTACGTCTACGGTATTCGCCTTTTCCCCGTGTTTTGTGCGATTGCATAGACGTAGACAACGTAGACGGGTCTTCGGGCATCAAGTCGGCCAGCGTCAACCCGAGTGCCTCGCAAACGGCTTCGGCGGTGCAACCGGCGTGGCAGAATACCACCGCCCCGCCGTTCTCGCCCTCGGATACTGATAGAGAAGCGCGCCGGTCTTCGTGGGCCGGGCAGCGTGCGGACCAGCCCTTGCCCGAGGGCTTGGCGTCGGGAAGTCTCGCCAGCAGCTTTTCCGCGGCACTCACGGCCTGCCTCCTTTCTCTCGCAGCAGACGGCACGTCAGCGCCCGCCA
>Ga0180438_10003830_pt1 | contig 22261 bp, 16 predicted proteins | sample SS_ome_12_FD_132455 | JGI IMG/M metagenome (GOLD analysis project Ga0180438, IMG submission 132455) | Hypersaline lake sediment archaeal communities from the Salton Sea, California, USA - SS_3_D_2 metaG | ecosystem: Environmental > Aquatic > Non-marine Saline and Alkaline > Hypersaline >...
CCAACATACAAGTCGGTGTCAGGACACTTCTCAACAACGGCCATAAAGGTCTTCATATCTCACCTCCACCACACTTGCTCTCAGCGATTTAGAAACGAGGAGAAGAGTCTAAATGGACAGGCAAGCTCAGCATCAGAACTTCCAAAGTTAGACGAGTGTTGGCGTTGTGCTCCAACTGCCACACCGCAGCCCGCAGGGCTTTGACGAAATCCCGCACCTGAATCAGGCTGTAACCGCGGGCCTGGGAGCGCAGCGTGGCCTCACGGTCCACGTTGGTGACCTCTTTTGAGCTACTCCCTTTGATCAGAAGCAAGTCCCGCCACCAGCTCAGCCACAGGTCCAGGACTTCTCGCAGGCTGTCGGGATTCTGGCCGAGTTGCTGGGCGTAACGCAGACGCTCGACCCGCCCCTGTCCCATGAGCGCTATCATTTCGTCGAGGCGTTTCTCCCGCTTGCGCAGGAGGGCCCCGTCCTCGGAGGCCCTCACCGCCCAGCCCAGGCGTCCGCCTGAGAGCCCGGCCAGGAGCTTGGCCCGCTGGGGGTCCACCCCCCAGCGTTCCTCCAGAGCCTTCTGGACCAGAGACGTGGAGGGGGGGCGCAGGTTCAACACCTGGCAGCGCGAGATGATGGTCGGCAGCAGTTGGTCGCTGTCGCTGGCGGTCAGCACGAGGATGACCTGCGCTGGTGGCTCCTCCAGGGTTTTCAGCAGGCAGTTGGCGGCCTCGGTGGTGGCTCGCTCCATCTGGGGAATGATATAGACCTTCCAGCGACCCTCGTGGGGGGAGAGGGCCACCTCACGCTGCATGGCCCGCATCTGGTCAATCTTGATGGTCCCGTTGACCGCTTCGATGACCCGCACATCGGGATGGTTGCCGTGGGCGATCTTGAGGCAGGACCGACACTGGCCGCAGGGCTTCTCCTCACCGAGGCAATTGAGGGCCTGGGCGAAATTAAGAGCCAGAGTGGTCTTGCCGATCTGCGGCAGTCCCAACAGGAGGTAAGCGTGGGCTGTCCGCCCATTGGCCAGGCTGTGTTCCAGCAACTCTACCGCCCACTCATGGCCCACCACTTGCCACATGCATCATCCCCTCTCACTACTGCTATTTTCAGGCCCATTTTACCATAGTTTCCCTTTCAATCCAAATTGCCATAAACTCCTTTTCGTGCTATAATATCCCCAGTTCTGATCATCGTACAAAGGCTGTGACGGAGAAGAGTAAGCGGGGGGAGTCTGCCAGGGAGGCAGGGTCAGCGACTGGGAGCCCTGCCCAGAACAAGCCCGCCGAAGTTCGCTCCTGAGCCGATCCCTGAACGGGGCGTGGCCCTCAATAGGGGGCTCCGCAAGCCCAGCGTTAACGGGGCAGCCAATCGTCGGGGGCAGATGTAGCCAATAGCGAATGGCGAATAGCGAATCAGCCTGCTATTAGCTATTGCTGTCAGCCGTCTGCCAAGAGACCGTTGGTGGAATGAGTGGGTCGGCGTGGGCCGGCCAAGCGGGGGTGGTACCGCGGGAGTGATGCGCTCTCGTCCCTTGGGGCGGGGGCGTTTTGGTTAAGTGCCAAGATGGAGATCACTGACCATGCACCTGTTCAAAACCCGTTGCGACTTTATCTTTTCAAGGCGGGGAGGCCCGCCAGATCTGGATTGCATCTTACCCTGCTTTGAAAGGAGTGAAGTATCGTGTTGAAACAATTGGATGAAATAAAAGAGCAAGCCCTGGCTGCGCTGGAGGCCGTGTCCGGCCTGGCAGAGTTGGATTCCTGGCGCATCAAATATCTGGGTAAGAAGAGCGCCCTGACCCAGATTCTGCGCGACGTAGGCAAGTTGCCCCGCGAGGAGCGGCCGGCCGTGGGCAAGCAAGGCAACGAAGTCAAGCTGGCCCTGGAAGCAGCCTACGAGGCCAAGAAACAAGCCCTCGAACGGGGAGAACTGGCAACCTTGCTGGAAAAAGACCGCATTGACGTGACTCTGCCCGGCCGGCCGGTTCCGCTGGGGCGGATACACATCAGCACCAAGACCCTGCGTGAGATCTATGCCATCTTTGCCCAGATGGGCTTCCAGGTCTACACCGCCCGTGACGTGGAACTGGACCTTTATAATTTCCAGTTGCTGAACATGCCCCCTGGCCATCCGGCCCGCGATATGTGGGACACTTTCTACACCACCCGCGAGGATGTGCTGCTGCGCACCCACACCTCTCCCGGTCAGATTCGGGCCATGCAAGCGTATTGCCCGGAGCCTATCCGCGTTATTCTGCCCGGCAAGTGCTACCGCTACGAGCAGGTCACGGCCCGTTCCGAGTCCATGTTCTACCAGGTGGAGGGACTGGCTGTGGGCAAGCATATCACCATGACCGACCTCAAAGGGGTGATGGCCGAGTTCGCCCGTCAGATGTTCGGCGCCGACCGCCAGATGCGCTTCCGCGCCAGCTACTTCCCCTTCACCGAGCCCAGCGTCGAGGTGGATATGGACTGCATCAGTTGTAGGGGGGAGGGTTGCCGCCTCTGCAAGTACACTGGCTGGCTGGAGATAGCCGGCGCGGGCATGGTGCATCCCGCCGTGCTCCAAAACGGCGGCTACGACCCGGCGGTCTACAGCGGGTTCGCCTTTGGCATGGGCCCCGAGCGGATCAACTTGCTCAAGTATGACATTGACGACATCCGGTATTTCTACAGCAATGACCTGCGGTTTTTGGAGCAGTTCTAACAGGAGAAACGATCATGAGAGTACCCCTGAGTTGGTTGAAAGAATATGTTGACATCACCCTGCCGGTGGAAGAACTGGCCGAGCGGATGACTTTGGCTGGGTTAGAGGTAGCTGCCATTGAGCACGTCCAGGTGCCCCAGGACCGGCCAGCTTGGGACCCGGAGACAATCGTCGTGGGGGAGGTCGTGGAGGTGTGTCCTCATCCCAACGCCGACCGCCTGACCCTGGCTGTGGTGGACTATGGAGGCGACGAGCCCCAGACGGTGGTCACCGGTGCGCCCAACATCAAGGTGGGTGATGCGGGCCTGAAGGCCCCCTTCGCCCTGCGCGGGGCCCGACTCTACGACGGTCACGTGGACGGCTGGAAGCTCAGCACCCTCAAACCGGGCAAAATCCGCGGAATACGGTCCGAGGCCATGATCTGCTCCGAGAAGGAACTCGGCCTGCGGGACTCCCACGAGGAGGTCTTGCTCCTGCCCCACGATGCGCCGCTGGGTGTGCCTCTGGCAGACTATCTGGACGTGTCCCATATCCCCGCCCACGACATCGTCCTCGACCTGGACCTGACGCCTAACCTGGCGCGGTGCCTGTCCATCATCGGCGTGGCGCGGGAGGTGGCCGCCCTGACGGGGCAGCAGTTGCGGCTGGAAGAGCCCCAAATGCTGGCCGAGGGCCCGCCTATCGAGGGCCAGATCGAAATCGAAATCGCTGACCCGGACCTCTGCGCCCGCTATTCGGCGACCCTGATCAAGGGGGTAAAGATCGGCCCTTCGCCCTATTGGATGCAGCGACGGCTGACCCTGGCCGGGATGCGTCCCATCAGCAATATCGTGGACATCACCAACTATGTTATGCTGGAATGGGGCCAGCCCCTCCATGCCTTCGACTATCACAAACTGCGGGGGCGTACCGACGATGGCCCACCTGTGATCATTGTCCGCCGAGCACAGCCCGGGGAGATCATGACCACCCTGGATGACGTCCAGCGTGCCCTTGCTCCCGACATGCTGCTCATCACCGACCCCGGAGGCCCCATCGCCGTCGCCGGGGTGATGGGCGGTTTCGAGAGCGAGGTGACCTGGGAGACGACGGACATCCTGCTCGAGTCCGCCAACTTTGACAACATCTCGAACCGCCGCACCTCCCAGGCCCTGAAACTGCCCAGTGAGGCCAGCCAGCGCTTCAGCAGAGGAATTCCAGCCAGCCTGACCATCCCCGCCGTCAGGCGAGCCACAGAAATGATGCGCCAGTTGGCCGGAGGGGTCATCGCTGAAGGCATCGCTGACGCCTACCCTGTCCCCCAAAAGGCGGTGGCAGTAGAGACCACCCCGGCCGAAGTGGAACGGATCATGGGCGTTGCCGTCGAAGGCGATGAGATCGTGCGAATCCTCGAATCTCTGGAGTTTGAGGTTCGGATGGTGGAAGGCGATGAGGATCGTTTGCTGGTCACCGTGCCTGACCACCGCCTGGACGTAGAATTCCCGGCCGATCTCACCGAAGAAATCGCCCGCGTCTATGGCTACGACAGGATTCCCACCACCCTGATGAGCGACGAGTTGCCACCCCAGCGTCGTGACTTTGCTTTAGAGGGGGAAGAGGGGGTGCGCGACATCCTGGCTGGCTGTGGGCTGACGGAGGTCATCACCTACTCGTTGACCAACCTGGAGAGCGTGGGCAAGCTGGGCCTGGACGACGCGGAACTGCGGGAGGAGAACCATATCCGCTTGGCCAATCCCCTCACCAGTGAGCGGGAGTACATGCGCCGCACCCTGATGAACCATCTCCTGGAGACCCTGCGCGACAACCTGCGGTTCACTGATCGAGTGGCCCTCTTTGAGGTTGCCCAGGTTTACCTGCCGAAGGAAGGTGAGCCCCTGCCCGACGAGCCACGACGCCTGGGGATGGTCATGAGCGGCCCCCGGCTGGCCCGCTCGTGGCTGGGGACCTCGGCGGAGCCCATGGATTTCTACGACCTCAAAGGCGTGGTCGAGACCCTGCTGAACCGCCTGGGCATCGCCGGTTACGCCTTCGAACCGGCTGAGCATCCCGCTTTCCACCCAGGCCGGACAGCGGGGTTGCGGCTGTCTGCTACGGACGACAAGCCGTCAGCCATCCTGGGCGAGGCGCATCCTCTGGTAAAGGAGGCTTTCGACCTGCCAGGCCAGCCCGTCTGTCTGGCCGAGTTCGATTTGGAGGCACTGTTGGCGCAGGCCCAGGTTGTGCATCCCATGCAGCCTATCTCGCGCTTCCCACCTGTGGTCGAGGACCTGGCCATCGTCGTCGCCGAGGAAGTGCCAGCCCAAAGAGTGCAAGAGGTGATCGTCCGCGCCGGAGGCGAGCTCTTGACCCGGGTGACCCTCTTCGACGTCTGGCGGGGTGGACAGGTCCCCGCCGGCAAGAAGAGCCTGGCTTATGCCCTCACCTACCAGGGTTGGGATCACACCCTTGGACCTGACCAAGTAAACAGGGTGCGGGAGCGCATCTTGCAACAGTTGGCAGAAGAGTTGGGGGCAGAGTTGCGAGGCTGAAAACCTGTCAATAAGGAAAGGAGGTCGTTAAGAATGAGCTGGCTTGACCTTTTGTTGGTTCTCATTGTGATTGGAACGATGCTGTGGGGGATGTTCCGGGGTGTAGTGATCCAACTCATCGGCCTGGTGGGCCTTTACGTGGCCATTGTGGCTTCCCTGTGGCTCTATCCGAGCCTGGCCATTCTCGTCGGCACGCTGATCCCCAAGCTCTCGCAGAACGGACGGGAGACCACTGCCTTTCTCTTTCTGTTTATATTCGTGTCGAGTGTGGTCAGCGCTATGATGCGGTCCGTCGTCGCTATCCCACCGGAGGAGCGTAAGCGGAAGAAACCGCTGGAAGAAGAGGGCATAACAGATGCACTGGCCAAAACCAGTGAGCGTTTCATTTTCGCGCCGCTGAACCTCCTGGGCGGAATGGTTTTTGCTCTGATCTCTGTCTGTGTCTGGATCAGCCTGGTAACGGCCGTGCTGCGTTACTCGCTCTGGGTGCCCTGGCCGGCTTATGACGGGGTGCGGGTCTTTTTGCTGGAGGGATTTCTCCAGTCCCGGTTGATATACCTGTTCGACGCTGCCATGTTGATCATCTACGCCTCGGTGAGCCCCTGGGTGCCACGCACAGGGGGCGAACTGCCGGCCATTTTCTCCGGCCAACTCTGAGGACCGTTACCACAATAGGTTTCTGTGGACGATAGATATCTGCAAACCCTGGAATTTCCCAAGATCCTGGAGCGGTTGAGCCGACATACTGCTTTCTCTGCTGGCAGGGACCTGGCTCTGGCGCTCAAACCCTCCCCTGACCTGGAAGAAGCCCAGCGATGCCAAAGGGAGACCAGCGAGGCCAGAAAGCTCCTCGATGTCAAACCCGATCTTTCTCTGGGTGGGGCGCGGGATGTGCGCCCTTTGCTCAAGAGCGCTGACCTCAGGGCTACTCTCTTGCCGACCGATTTGTTGGACATCCGCGCCACCCTCGTCAGCGGACGGACCCTGAAACGGGCCATCACCCGTCTGGCGGCCCAGTTCCCCCTGCTGGCGGCCAAGGCCGATCGCATCGAGGAGTGCGCCCACGTGGTGGCCGAAATCGGCCGTTGCATCAACGACCGGGGCGAGGTGGTAGACGCGGCCAGCCAGGCCCTGGCTCGCATCCGGCGCGATCTCAAAGAAGCCCACGAGCGCTTGTTGGACAGGCTCAACAAGATCGTTGCCTCCCCCGCCAATGCCTCTTTCCTGCAAGAGCCCCTCGTCACCCAGCGCGGCGGACGCTACGTCATCCCCCTCAAGGCCGACTTTAAGGGGCGTATCCCCGGCGTCGTGCACGACCAATCGGCCAGTGGGGCTACCCTTTTCATCGAGCCTTTGGCCACCGTCGAACTGAACAACCGCTGGCGTGAGCTGCAACTGGAAGAAGAAAGAGAAGTCCAGCGCATCTTGGCTGACCTCTCGGCCCTGGTGGCCGAGGAAGGGGCTTTCATCGAGCGCACCGTCCAAGTCCTGGCTGAGTTGGACCTGGCCTTGGCCAAAGCCAGGTATGCCAATGAAACCCGAGGCGTTGAGCCGCGATTGGTTCCCTTCAAGGCAGCCAGGGCCAAAGGTCCAAAGGCCGCGCCCAGCGTCCAGCATCCCGGGTCTACCATTCAGTTGCAGCAGGCCCGCCATCCTCTCCTCGACCCGGCTGCGGTGGTGCCCATTGACGCCCACCTGGACGACAGCTACTTTATCCTGGTCATCACTGGCCCCAACACCGGGGGCAAGACCGTCGCCCTCAAAACGGTGGGATTGCTGGGCTTGATGGCCCAGGCTGGCCTGCACATCCCGGCCGAAGAGGGTTCCGCCCTGTCTGTTTTCAGCGGCATCTACGCTGACATCGGCGACGAGCAATCCATCGAACAAAACCTGTCCACTTTCTCCTCCCATACGACCAACATCATCCACATTCTGGGCCAAGCCGACAGCCACTCCTTGATCCTCCTGGATGAGCTGGGGGCCGGCACCGATCCCAACGAGGGTTCGGCCCTGGCCCGGGCTGTCCTCTCGCATCTTCTACGGCAACGCATCACCACCCTGGTCGCCACCCACTACCCGGAACTGAAAGTCTACGCCCACGCCACCCCCGGTGTGGAAAACGCCAGCGTGGAATTCGACCTGGAGACCCTGGCCCCTACCTACGAACTGAGCATCGGCCTGCCTGGCCGCAGCAACGCCTTTGCCATCGCCGCGCGCCTGGGGCTGTCAGCAGGCATCGTGGAAGAAGCCAGGGGCCTGATCTCATCGCAAGTCCTGGAGACCGAGGATTTGTTGGCCGAGATCAAGCAGGCCAGGGAGGACACTTTGGCTGCCCGCCAGGCGGCCGAGCAAGCCCGGCGGGAGGCCCAGGCTCTGGAAGAAGAATTGAGAGCCCGCCTGAACCGCATTGAGGAGGAGCGGAGGGAGATTTTGAACGCGGCCAGAGAGGAGGCCCGCCAGGAGTTGGCCACCCTTCAGGAGGAGATCAGGAAGGTAAAGGCCAATCTGCCTCCCCTCTCCCCAGGCGAGGTCCCTGAGCAGCCGCTGGCCCAGGCAGCGGAGAGGTTGGCAGAACTGGAGCGGAGCGTGGCCCCCCCGGAGCCAGCCGTGCGCCCCCCCAAGATCGGCGGGCCGTTGTCCTTGGGGGACGTCGTTTGGGTAGAAGGTCTGCGCGCCAGCGGTGAGGTCATCGAGTTGAATGGGGGCGAGGCCGAAGTACAGGTTGGCCGCTTCCGGGTCAAGACCGGGCTGGAGGAATTGGAGAGAAGGACAGATGGTGGCGAACTGCCTCCGGCCAGGGAAAAAGCCCCGACCCTCGACGCCCCGCGTCCTTCTCCGGGCATCGAGTTGAACTTACGGGGGTTGCGGGTGGAGGAAGCCATCCCCCGTCTGGACAAGTACCTGAACGACGCCTACCTGGCCAGCTTGCCCTGGGTGCGCATCGTCCACGGCAAAGGGACGGGAGCTCTGCGCCGCGCCGTGCGGGAGCAGTTGGAGGGATACCCGCTGGTAGTCTCCTACCGTTCAGGCGACCAGCACGAGGGCGGCGAGGGGGTGACGGTGGTGGAGCTGGTCAGCCGGTGAAGTACGGGTAGGATTTGGAACAAGGAGGATTGACTGGCGGGGGAACTTTTTCAAACCCTGCACGAACATTTCGCCAATGGCTTCATCCAGTTCAGCATCTGCATCAGATGTGGTCAGGGGGCTGTGTATAACACGCTGAATGGAGTCTACGGCAAGCTGGGCGTTCGTGGAGCGACCCGGCTGTATTGGGGGCAATTCGACATGGGACCATCACTCTGTGAGGTAACGAAAAACAAGGCCGGGGAGAACATCCCCGGCCTTATTGCGTGTTTACTGAGGGTTACGCAAGATGCTGATGTAGGGACAGGGCATTAGCGGCTGGGCGTTGGCCGGGCTCAGCCGTTTGCCTTGGCTGGTACAGCCTTGGGGAGCGGTTGCTGCTATGTTGTAGGCTGTGTTAGGCTGGCTGTGGTCATCGGTGCGGCAGGTTCTGGGGGCGGTGGGGCAAAAGTAGAGTTGGCCTATAGTCGGGATGGCGCATTTAGACGGTGTAAAGCGTCGTTTTCGTGGTCGACGTGCTTAGCAAAGGCATATCATCTCACCCGGCGCGGGACACGTGACCTGTGCTTCACTCCTGCAATGCAGTGATGGCACATAGGCCCAAGTAACTTACGTGTTTGGGTAGAACCAGTCCGTCATCAGTAATGATTTGCTTATCCGGTCTAAGCTCTTTGGGTGAGAACCATCGAGCCGCCGCCAGTTTTTTACCTTCAAGATATATAGTGTCATCGACAGCACGACAGAAATAGATTAGGTCAATATGCTGATGCGACTCGTCAATATCTTCGACCTGCATATGCTGTGGTCGCAGCAGAGAACGAGTGCTTTCATCGTCGCTGTTTGTATCGCGGTCAGCGATGATTTCCACCTGAAGTCCAGTTTCTTCAGCAATTTCGCGGCGTAGTGCCTCTTCTGGGGTCTCCTTCCCATCAATGTGCCCACCCGGGGGGAGCCATTTACCCAATTTCTTGTGTGCGACCAGCAGCAATTTGCCACTATGAACAATGTAGCCAGCTACCACAAAGTGCTTATCTAACTCACGAGGTGTTGGCTGTTTATCAGATAGTTGGGGACCCATAGCAAGAACCTCCATAACGACTCTGAAGATCTATTGGTAAGGCTGTCACCAGACCCTCGCAATCTTGACACCTGACACACAGATCAGGATAGCGACGCCAAGTACGCATAGGATCAGGTATACCCAGACTGTGAGCAACGACACACATACTGGTCTTAAAGACCAGAGTATTGGTACACCGGCGCAGACGCTCAACGAATCTATCCAGCAAGTCACCATTGCCAAATTGGACGAGGGTTTGACGGGCATCGTTAGGAAAGTGACGCTTCCCCTGAGTGCTGCCTCTGAGTTCATCCGTCCACAACCCTTGACGCTCAAGATTAGCAATTATCCGACTATTGGCATAGAAAATGCCAACCACACACCGATCGATCTGAAACTCCTTGATAGTTGCCTCGAAAGTTTCGACCTCGTGATCTGTGATGCCCACCAGTATCGGCTTAATGAAAAGAGCGGTGTTGATTTTAGCCTGGCGGAATACTCTGAGAACTTGAAGACGATGCTGTGGCGGGGGAGCATTAGGTTCAAGGCGCCGCGCACGTTTAAAAGTGGTTATGGATACCAGCAGCGTCAGTTGGCCTGGGTATTGTTGATGCGCCGCAATTCGTCGAGCCATAGCTACGCCGCCGGTGAAACATTTGCTTGCCATCTGAATAGGATTACCGAATGGCATCACGTGGGTGAGAACATTCTCAGTCTTTCGTACACAACTCGGATGAAGAGGGTCGGCGTAGCATCCTAGCGAAATCGCTGTGCCATACCGGCCAGGAGTGAAGCTCGGTGCGCTTTCCAGCAACTCAGCAACTTGAGCCCCTGATGATTTGGTTACTGAGGGGAGACTATCCAAGTCATAGTCAGACACATAACAATAAAGGCAGCCACCTGTGCAGTCTCGCCTGCTGTCTATGAAAACACGGTTCCTATCTAGGTGGTCAAAGACGACGTTGATTGACATCCCTCACACCTTACGGACTCCAGTGCTCCCCCAACACGCGCAGGTCATGCATCTCCTTCCCACTCCTGAAAGAAGCGATCAAGGAAAGCACGCATGTAAGCAATACGTCCGGCAGCTATCAATTGAGCTGTGGCTGTGTTTAAGTAGGTGTCTATCTTCAGCAACTTTTCGTAAAAGTGGATGATGGTGTTTTGACTCTGAGTGTTCGCCGTCCACTCTGAGTGTTGAATTTGGCTCCCCGGTACCCAGATAGGCTTGCCTGTCGCACCTCCGTAGGTAAATGTCCGCGCGATGCCAATTGCTCCAATGGCATCAAGTCGATCTGCATCCTGAAAGATCAGTATCTCCATAACATCATGCCACTCCTCTGGTATTCCCTCCGCATAGTGGTCGTGATATCGAATACAACCTATTACTTGACGAAACTTGTCCTGCGGAAAACCGATCTCAGTGAGGAAGCGAGGCGCGGCTTCAGCAGCTGTTAGCGCGTGGTCTTTTGTCTCCAAGTTGAGGACTCGTCCCACATCGTGTAAATACGCGGCAGCGCTCAACACGTCAGGGTCGCCTCCTTCATTCTGCTGGAGCCTCAATGCCATACGGCGCACTCGTAGAGAGTGATAGTAGTCATGACCTGTGGCGTCGGTCTGATAAAGATTACAAACGAGATCGGTGAGTTGCTCTTCCCAGTTCGGATCACCATTGGTTTCCGGCAGACTGTTCACAGGTAGCCTCTCCCTCTTGCTGTAATCTCATTGTAGATTGCCAGATCAAGACGTTTCAAGTGCTCTGAGAATGAAGGCCAGTCGATTTGTGTTTCAGAGCCAGCAAGACGTAGCCGACGAACAAGGTCAGCCACTTTGGACAAGGTGAGTTCATATGTTTTGGGATTAAAGGCCCGTGCATTGCGACAGGCCTCGACAAGCTCGCTAGCAGCCTGTTCAATGTATCCCTCTCGCAAGCTGACTTCGCCTAGCACCAGGTTGGCCTGGGCTACCCGGTTGAGTTGCTGATAGGAGCAACCAAGTTGCACGGCCTGTTTGCCATACCGGCGTGCCTGCTCCCAATAGCCACGTTGAAGATTCAACTTGGCCAAGTTAACCAGAATGTGAGTTTCCGTCTTCCGATCGCTGTGCTCGGTTGCGTGGACCAGTGCTTGATCGAAATCCGATTGCGCCTGATCGAATTGCCCCTGGGCAAGGCGCAATTGCCCCAGACTGTTGTAGATTTCCCCCTGGCGACTTTCATGCTCAGCAAAGATAAGCAAGCTCTCCTGCGCACACTTTTCTGCCAGTTCCCACTTGCCCAGAGCGATATATACGCCGATCAAGTTCTTGAGTGGAACGCCCTGTTCGTGTTTGCGATGGATGCTTTCCCAGATTTGCAGGCTTTCTTCAAAGCACTTGTGTGCGTTCTCCCAGTCTTGCATCTCCACATAGACATTGCCAAGTGCATTCTTTGCCCAGGCAAGCTGATGCTGATTTCCCGTTTCAGTTGCAAGCTGAATGCTGTGCTGGAGATAATCAATCGCTTGATCCCAGTTACCAGACGTACGTTCCAGTCGCGATAGATTGGCGTATGTTTCAGATGCCGCGTCGTCTGCGCCAACTTGAAGTTGGATGTCAAGCGCCTCAAGCAATCGAGTGGCTGCACGCGGTGGTTCACCTAACAGCCAGTGAACCTGGCCAATTTCTGACAGAATGCGACTCTTTCTTATAAGCCAAGCGACACTGTCTTCTTCCTTATGCTCTTCCACCACAGCTAACGCCTCTTCTCCGTAGCGCAGTGCATTCTCACGCCGACCAGCCAGGCGATAGACATAGGCCAGGTTATATAGCGCCTTTCCCAACCAATGCCAATTCTCGGTCTCACGCAGTATCTCAATGCTCTTGAGCAAGTAGGGAAGTGCATCATCTAGTCTGGCCCCCCGGCTAATTATAGATAGCGCCACACTATTATTCGCCTTGGCGCGTGTCAAGTCATCGGTGTCTGGGTGCTCAAGGATTTCAAGAAAGATGAACTCCGCCGATTCGGATTGGTGTAGTTCGCGAGCGAGTTCTCCCCTATAATACCGTAACTGGAGGCGATAGTTTATCGGCAGATAGTCACCATGTTCGTCTATCAAGTCCACCAGCCAATGACACGCCTCAATCTTGTAATTATCCTGGGCAGTTTGGAACAGATTGTCTAGCACTTGGAATCCTCGCCCCGGGTCAATCGTGGTGAGGTGATACATTCGTTCATACTCGTAATCCAGTCGGCCAGCAGGAGACAAGGTATCTATAGCCTGATCGTAATAATCCACCAAGGCAGCACTCAGTTGCCGCAGTTGATCGGGATTGCTTTGATGCCATTTATCCCAGAAGGCCTGTCGAATGCTTTCGTGATAGGTGTACCCGCGCGGATGTTTGCGCACAAACGAAGGGTACTTGGCAGCTAATCTTTCCAGGGCGCCATCTAACTCGCGCTCTGCCAATACGCCAGCGATGGACTCATCAAACCAGTGTGGGATAGCACAGACACAAGCCAGCCTCTCTGGTAACCGCTCCTCAATGCTTCCGGCCTTCCAGATCACCTCGACAAAGTCCATCTCTGGACTGGCTAAAGAATGACCATTATACAACCGTGAGTTTTTCATAGCCATTCCTCGTTGTTAGGTATCGCTGAATCCACCCACACAGCAAGATCCAATGGTCGTCCCTGGAACCTGCGGTGAAGAGCTCGGATGTTTTCTTTAGGTAGTGGGAATCGCTTTACCCGAAGGTAATCGTGATAATCTTGTGGGCTGAACGGTTCAAGGCTACACCTCAATGCCACATGGTTCCATTCCATCGCGAGATGAAGGACTTCCTGCCCAGCTATAACGACAACCAGACGATTGACTTCTCCCTCTCTGATTTTGCACAGGAACTCATCACGCAGCCAATCCCTTGTTTCAGGATCAGCCTTCTCGAACGAGTCAAACAGCCATACTACGCAATCACCAATAGACAGGCTGTTGACGAACGCGATTAAACAGCGCCTGAACTCAGTTGTTAGCCTATCGCGTATTATGTGAGGCGGTAACGAAGGCCCAGCGAAAACAATGAAGTTGTCACGTATAATGTCATGCCCGGCCACGCTCTCAATTCGAGAGCTGTCGAGCGTAGACCCAGAGATTTCAACAGAGCTGGAATCTGCAACATCAGTCTCACGCCAAGGGAGATTTGGCCGCGAGTAATACTGATTCACTAAAGTCGTAAATGAATTAAAGTGCTCAGCTCCAAGAGAATCACGCATAGAACGCAGAATGGCTATATAGTCACATACACGCGAACTACTGAAGTCAATAAGGGCACAAGGAATCCGACGACGGCTACACTCGCGCTGGAAATTGCTAATGAGCCATGTCTTACCCATCCCAGCACCAGCCTGCATGGTCATAATCCGCTTACCTCTCCCACCACCCAGCAGGCTTTGAAACAATCTCTTCTCGCGTTCGCGGTCTACGAACGATTCAATCGTGGGGTCAAGGCTCCCAATGGCCATCATGGACATCCCCCTCCTAGCACCGGGTTGAATCACTTGTCGAGAGACGGCTCCTCAGTGAGGCCTTCCACTATGTTATTCCCAGCCACCCTTTGCACATCAGTGTCTTTTAGCTCGCCTTTTATAACAACTCTGCTTTTGCTGGGCTGAGATGGTTTTCGTGTGATGGGCTCAGAACCGACTCGGATATCCGTTCCGGCTACATCTCGGATTTCACTGCGATGAAACTCTCCATCGATGATTACCTCGCTCGATCTACCCATGGGTCTCTTGGCGTTAGATATCTCTTGCTTCCGTCGTCCACCAGCGCGCAAGCGGATTTTCATCCCGAGGACAGAAACCTCTCCATCAACCCAGCTCTTATAAAGTAATGCGACCATGAACAACACCAATGCCACCACAATAAAAGCGAGTACGATCTCAGTAGACATGATAGCTCCTTTCAATGCAGTTCATGTGTTCCACATTGATGCTAAGTCAAATTATAGCATAGTTGGTGAGATTATGCTAGAAGTTTATCATCGTCTTGCCCACTTGTCTGCAGGAGGCTTTTAGATCCCCCTTTGATCCACTTCAAGACCGTGCGGTCCAGCCAGTCCACAGGTGTTTCGGCGAGGCAGGCCACGGCGTCGTGAAGGCCACGGTTGGCGATGTGGGTGTAGGTGGCGGTGGTGGTGGGTGAGGCGTGGCCCAAAAGTTCCTGCACTTCGCGCAGGTTGGCGCCGCGCTGGAGCAGTCGCGTGGCGAACGTATGCCGCAAAGTATGGGGGGGCACTCCGTCGAGGCTGGCGGCCTGGGCGTGTTTGCTGACGAGCATCTGCACGGCGCGGGTGGTCATCCTGGACTTGTGACGGCGGTCTATGAAGAGAGCCCGGTCGGCCGGCTGGCCGTAGTCGGTGCGCCGGTCCAGCCAGTCGGCGGCAGCACGCTTGGCAGCGCGGTTGAGGGGGACGATGCGCTCTTTGCTACCCTTGCCGTGCAGCCGGACCTGGTCCCGGTGGAAGTCCAGGTCATCAACGTCCAAGTCAACGATTTCGCTGACCCGGGCCCCTGTGTTGAGGGCCAGAGCCAAGATGGTGTAGTCACGCTGGCCCAGCCAGGTGGACCAGTCGGGCTGCTCCAGCATTTGGTCGGCCTGGGGGCCTGACAGGTCCTGCGGTATGGTCTGTTCAGGCTTGGGAAGCTCCAAGTCCTCGGCGGGGTCGGTGGCGATGAGGTAGGTTTTCCTCGCCCACCCGAAAAAGTTCTTGAAGGCGGCGATCTTGCGGGCCATGGTGGAGTTGCTGTACTGGTGCTCGCGCTTGAGGTGCACTAGGAGGGCGGCCAGGTGCTCGGCGGTGACGTCGCCGACGTCGGCGATAGGGCCGTGTTGTTGGGCGACGCCAGGCAGGAAGTAGCGGCTGTCCCGGTCAACCAGGTGGGCGACCAGGAGGCGCATGTCGCGGCGGTATTCTCGTTGGGTGGAGGGGGCCAGACCGCGCTGGGAGGCCAGGTAGTCCAGCCAGGCAGCGATTTTATCGTCCATCTTCGCTCCTCTCTCCACTTCACAAAACATATCTTTGGCGAAGTCAGGTCCCTTTGAGGCGGTTTGACTTCGCATCTTGGGGGTGGATTTGAGCCCGAGGTGCGATTTGAAGGTGTCTTTTCGTAAAGATGATAACATACAAAAGCAAAAAGCGCAACTTCGCAAAAGAGCGAATTGGCAAATCAAGGGTGGGGGTGTAAAAAAAGACACACACTTGGGTTGTGCGTCTTTGTTTGCCCCCGGCCGTGGCCTTTAGCTGAGAGTCTTGTGCTCCTTTTCTTTCAAGGCACTTTGCTTTAACCGTCGAAAGTCCTCCAAGGGCCTGTCCTGAGCCTGTCGAAGGAAATGGAGCCAAAGAAAATCCGTAAGACGGGAAGGTAGACGGGAGGTTACCATTCTCGGTATTCAGACGCCCACAGTGGCGACGGGAGTGTGGACAGTGTGATGGCGGCAGGCGCACCCTAACGTCTAGCGGATGAGCTGCGCCGCGAAGCGGCGTCGGCTTGATATCATGAGCCCTTAGAAGAAATCTAGGACAACATCCCTTATGCCATTTTCTCCGTTTGTGATGTTGGAAAGAATGTTAATGGTTAGTTTTTCTTGTAAGAGGTACCTGGAATCAAAACCAACCCCAGCATCACCCCCCACAATCGAAAACATGCTGTCATCGAGTCGCTTATAGATGCCGCAGCCATATCCGTCAGTGTCGTTGAGTGTACAGTGCATGTTCAAGTAGGTTTCTGTGAGTTCTTTGGAAAGGATTCTGTTAGAAAACAAGCTGTCCCAAAAAGAGCGTAGATCATCCGTCGTGGTGTACATCCCACCATCTCCGCCGCCTCTCAGCGGAAGTTGATAGATATTGTTCGTTCTTCGGTCCTCGAGATAGCCGTTTGCAGTGTTTTCAGGCAGGTCATTGAAGGCATAGAAACCGGATTTGTGCATATTGGCCGCTTGCAGGACATGCTCGCGGATGAAATCTCTATAGAGCATGCCTGTCAATCTCTCGATGAGCATCCCCAAAAAGACATATCCGCCATTGGAATAGGAGTATCTCTCTCCGGGGGGAAACTTCATTGGCTTGTTTTTGAATAAGGGATAATAATCTGATGGCGTTTCCAGTTCACACCACGGGATCTCTACGGAAAAGTGCTCATAGTCTTGCTCGATTTCCTCATCGTAGTAGTCATAGATACCTGAGGTATGAGTCAGCAAATGCTGAATCGTCGCGTGTTCGCCGACAAAGCCCGTACACCCTTGATCTATTTCTCTGATGGTCGTCCCCAAAGATATCAATCCTTGATCAACAAGCACACCAATTCCCAATGCTGTAAAGACTTTGGTCCCTGAGGCAATTCCGAATATCGTACTGGTCGTGTTGGGCAGCTTGTTCTTTATGTCCCTATATCCAAATGCCTTACTGAACACAGTGGAAGCGTCTTTGAATATCGAGATGACACCTGAGAACTCTGTCTCTGAGGCTGTCTGTTCCAGTCTGTGTACCAGTTCTTTCATCCATCTTCTCCTTTGCGCGGCTGACGCAGTGAAACCCAACGCAAACCAAACCGCTGCAAATGCCACTCAAAAGCTAGTTTGCACTCCGTACTTATCTCTTCCCGGACCTCTTCCTCGGTCTCTGGCCCTAGCAGCCTGTCGGAGTAAGCCTGCGGAGGGCTCTGGGAGGGTTAGAGTCGAGGCTTCAGCCGGTAGAAATGGCCAAACTCCGGCTAAAGCCTCCACTCCAGTATGCCTCTCCGACAGGCTGCTAGACGAGGCTGTACCCCTCGACTGACCAGAATCTCCTTCATGCGGTCAAAGCCCACTCCAGCCAGGCTGGCGGCCCTGGCCAGGGAGATGTCTTCAGGATGGGTAGTCCACGTTGCGCTTGCCCGTCATCTCCTCAACGGTGATCTCGATGACCTCGGTCCCCTTTGCCTCTTTCGGGGACGGCGGTTCCACGGCTTGCCCGCCAGCGTACTTTTCTGCCAGCGCAGTGAGGACGGCGACCTTCTCATCCACGTCCGAGAGGGAGCGGGCGCGGCCAAAGACCAGGACACTGCGGTAGTGTGTGCCGAAATCGCAGGCGCGCTGGTTTTGGACAATCTCGGTGAGCTCGTGTACCTCGAAGCACACGCGCGGGTTGGCCCGGATGTTGTCCATCTTGCGGCCCTTGATAGCGCAGTGGAAGTAGATTTGGCCCTGATAGAAAACAAAGTGCAGAGGCGTGATGTAGGGGCTCCCATCAGGCCCCACAGTGGCCAGACATCCCACCAGAGCCTCTCGCAGGAGGCTTTCCATTTCCTCGCGATTGGTGATCCATTCTTTAGGCATAGTGCTGCCTCCTTTCAACGAAAATACGGCACGATAAAGCCGAACAGACAGATAACGTCCAAGGCAAAGAGACCCAGATATGGGAGGGCAAAGACGACATCGTCATAGCGCTCAGGCAAGAGGGTCTTCAGGCCAAAGGCCAGGGCCGTTCCGCCCAGCAAAGCCATGCTCACCTTGTTGAAATCGCCGGTCAGCAGGCCCTTGGCCGTCAAGAGGAGCAACCCCGCCAGGGCCAGGATGGCCACAATCCTGGCTCTCTCTTTAGCTAAAATTTCCCGCAAGCCCAGGGCGAAGAAAAGGCCCAGCGGCACCAGGGCGGGGAAGAGATAGCGCCCCTGATGCTGGACGAATTTGGTGTTATACCACAGGTAGCTGAGCCCAGTCAGGAAAGCGGACAGGGCCAGCAGACCCAGCGCTGCCCTCTGGTATGCGGAGAGGATGTCCCTCTCTCGGATCACCCTGAACAGATAGATGAGAAAGCCCAGCCCGACGATGGCACAGAGGAGGGCCAGAAGCAGGTAGATGCGCTCGTCCACCAGGACGCCCATCCAGCCAAACTGGGCCCAGAAACTGCGGAAGGTGGTCAACAGGAAATCCTTGATCAGGCTGACCGCGCCGTACTGGGCCAGCCCGTCGGCAGTGCGGGGCTGGCCGACGACGATGGCGTCGTGACGGGTCCAACCCAGGATGTCCAGCCCGCCATAGACGGTAGCGTTGCGGACGAACCAGGGCAGGGTCAAGAGAAGCGCCGGGAGGAAGATGGCGAATAGCGAATAGCGAATGGCGGATGGCTGGTGGCGGACGGCGAAGACTACTGCCACCAGAACCAATGGGATAGAGATCAGGGTCGTCGTCTTGGTCAAGATTCCCAACCCCACCAGCACCCCCAGCCCAACCAATCGCCAGGGCCTCCTCCCCTCAGCTCCCTCAGTCCCTTCAGCCCCCTTGACGTACCTGACCAGCACCCACAGTATCCCCGCCAGCATCAACTCGGCCAACCCATCGTTGTTGACCGCAGCCAGCATGGCCAGGTGCATGGGCACACCAGCCACAAAGGCCGCTGTGCCCAGAGCCAGAACCTCGTTCCACCCTTGCGAAGGTTTTATTCGCAACCTTCGCAAGGGTTCCCCCACCTGTACGCTTGCCATGGGGAAGATTTCCCTGGCGATGAGGTAAGCCAGGTAAACCACACCCGCACCCATGAGGAGGGACAGGAAACGCAGGGCGATCACCTGCTGCGGCGGGGGCCAGAATCGGGTCAGCCAGTAGAGAGGGGCGGCCAAAGAATAATAGAGCGGCGGCTGGTGGAACTCGTAGCGGATGGGGTCAATGGGCATCTCGGGGGGAAAGCCCTTGGCTTTGATCTCCTCCAGATACTCGTGGGGGTAATCGCCCATCTGAAGGATCGGATAGCGCAGGTTCTCGGCCACGAAGCGGACATAGTTGTAATGGGCCGGCTCGTCAGGTATTTGCCAGGGGGGGGTAAGGAGGGCGTAGAGGGTGCCGATGGCGAGATAGACGACGATGATGAGAAACAGGACCGGATTGGGGTAACGGGTAGACGGTTCAGGCATGGGCCACCTCCAACGGCTATTTTACACCAGCCCTCGGAAAAAGTAAACCCACGCCAACTGCTCAGCCGCTCCCGCCGGTTCGCCAGATCCGGCGGGCTCGGAAGTGAAATCAACACTGGTCGGGTCGCTTGGGGCCTGGATTTGGCAATCCAGGCCAAGCGGCTGAGCAGCTTGACAATCTCAGCCAAGCTCGCGGTGGACGATAGTCCAGCGCCAAGAACGCGGACTGTCGTCCGCTTTGGAGCTTACAAGAAAGCGACTTTATGTTAATGTGACATCGTCGAAGTAGTTATGTTGTTGACATCCACTTCAAAAGGCGATATAATGATGCTGTGAGCCAGGCCGGTCACAGGAAAGCGCGAGGGAGCATTGGGTGATGGGAAAGGCACAAATCGTTGTGAAGGGGTCGGTCTCGGAACTGCGTTCGGCGTTGCAGTCCTTTTGCCAGGACAAAGACGCGCGTCTCTATGGGCGTCTCGACAAGGGAGAGAACCCCGACTTTTTTTCGCTGAGTGTCCGTCTCAAAGATGAAAAAAGTCGGTACAAACCAGCCGGCAAGGTCAGCGCCCAGAAATTGCAGCAAGACAGGGTATTGGTCACCTTTTTATTGGAGCAAGCTCCCTTTACCGGTTTCATGGATGGATTTGTCGCCCGTCTCATCCAACAAGGCTTCTCCCCCAGGGGTCTTTGAGTTTTTCGTACCTGTTACTACTCAGGCTCCTTGTGACGCGTCATTCCGAGCGACCGAAAGGAGCGCAGCGACTGAAGGGAGTCGAGGAATCTCTCTGTCGAGGCCACTCTTGCCATTGTAAGCGGAGATTCCTCGACTCGCTACGCTCGCTCGGAATGACGGTGGCTGAGTAGTAACTCGTACCTCTCACAATCCAAGTTCCCGTCGGATTGCTAAATCTGGCGGCTTGGCAGAATTCGGACCAGTTCTTGGCAACTTTGGCTTGGATTTGGCAATCCAAGCCGAGCAGGTGGGTAGCTCCGATCTGTGCCTCATAATGACAATAGCATGTTGACAAGTCCTCGGTATGGCGATGATTGCAAATAGTTGCCGCTCGCAAGGAGCGGCAACGGTGCGTTAGTTGAACGTGTGGAGAACAGATGCGGGTAAAGCATTTAGAACTGCAAGGTTACAAGACCTTTGCTGCCAAAGCGGAATTTGTCTTCGATGAAGGCATCACGGCCATCGTCGGGCCCAACGGGAGTGGCAAATCGAACATTGCCGATGCTGTGCGCTGGGTGCTGGGCGAGCAGAGCTACAAGACGCTGCGCGGCAAGTCCACTGAGGACATGATCTTCTCAGGCAGTGAATCCCGGCCGCGCCTGGGCATGGCTCAAGCGGCCCTGACCCTGGACAACAGCACCGGGTGGCTGCCGGTAGAGTTCAGCGAGGTGACCATCGCCCGCCGTGCCTATCGCTCTGGCGAAAACGAATACGTGTTGAACGGCAACCGGGTGCGCCTCAGAGACATCACCGAGCTCCTGGCCAAGGGTGGCCTGAGCCAGCGCACCTACACCGTCATCGGGCAGGGTCTGGTGGATGCGGCCCTCTCTTTGCGCGCCGAAGAACGGCGCGCCCTCTTCGAGGAAGCGGCTGGCATCACTGTCCACCAGGCCAAGCGCGACAATGCCATCGCCAAACTGGAGGACACCCAGCAAAACCTGCTGCGGGTCAACGACATCATCAGCGAGATCGGCCCCCGCCTGGGGCGTCTAAAGAGGCAGGCGGAACGCACTCAGGAATACGCCCAGCTCTCCGGGGAACTGGAAGGGCTCTTGCGCCTCTGGTACGGCTATCAGTGGCGGAGAGGGCAGCAGGCCCTGCGCCAGGCTCGATCCAGGGTCAGAGAGCAGCGCGCCCAGTTGGAGGAGCGCAGGAAAGAGCTGGTCGAATTAGAGCGGAGCATAGCCCAAGTGCGGGCGCAACAGACCGAGAAGCGGGGATATTTGAGCCAGTGGCATCGGGAGAGCAGCACCCTGCACGCTGAAGCGGAAAAGCTGCAACGGGAATTGGCCGTGTGCCAGGAGAGGAAACGCCTGCTGAGCCAGCAGCGTGAGGAAATCCTGCGCGAGATCGCTCCGCTAGAGGTCAACCGGGATGCTCAACGGGAGAGGACTGCCCAGATCGAGGAGGAGTTGAGCCGCATCGAGGGCCAGCTCAAAGAAGGCGTCGCTCAAATCCAGGAGGTGCAAGAGCAACTGAATCACCACGAAGGCCAGCGCCAGGCCCTTGTGGAGCAACTAGCGACCTTGCGCCAACAGGCCCTCAAGTTGAGCGCCGACTTGGCGGACCGGCAGAATCGCCTGGCCCAATGGGGTGAGCGTCGAGAGGAATTGCGCCGGGAAAAGGAAGGGCATCAGCAGACCATCACCGGTCAAGAGGCTCAAAAGGCAACCGTCGAAGAGCGCCTTCAGGCTGTCCAGGAGCAGATGGACGCTTTGCAAGCTCAGGTCCAGGTCCTGGCCTCCCAGAGGGAGAATAAGGAAAAAGAGATCGAAGACTGGCGGGAACGCCAGGCTCAATTGCAGGCCAGCCTAGCCGAAATTCAGCGAGGGGAAGAGCGCTTGCTGGCCCGCCAGGAATTGCTGGCCAGAATGCGCGGGGGGATGGCCGGTTACCAGGCAGGTGTGAGAAGGGTCATACAGGCGACGGACGCGGGCCAATTGACAGGCATCGTGGGGACAGTGGTCAGCCTCATCGAGGTCCCCGCCGAGTTGGAGGCGGCTATCGAGATGGCCCTTGGCACCCACGGGCAGGACATCGTGGTTGAAGCCTGGGCCGACGCCGAGGCAGCCATCGGCTTCCTGAGACAGGCCAGCGGGGGACGAGCTACTTTCCTTCCTCTGGACACCGTGCGGTCGCCTGAGCCGATCAGCCTGCCGCGAGAAACGGGCGTTCTCGGTTTGGCCGGGGAACTGATTGGCTGCCAGACCCGACTCCGTCCGGCC
>Ga0180438_10003832_pt1 | contig 22255 bp, 19 predicted proteins | sample SS_ome_12_FD_132455 | JGI IMG/M metagenome (GOLD analysis project Ga0180438, IMG submission 132455) | Hypersaline lake sediment archaeal communities from the Salton Sea, California, USA - SS_3_D_2 metaG | ecosystem: Environmental > Aquatic > Non-marine Saline and Alkaline > Hypersaline >...
ATCTGCTTGCGACCTATTCATCTTTTTTTAATTGATCTTCAAACTTCAAGAAATCACGTTTTTCTTGTTCTTTTATGATAGAAACTACGTCCTCTGGTGAAAGTATAGAGACGCCTACAGAATCCTCTAAAACCTCTATAAAAACAATTTTATCTGCCTGTTTAAGATCAACTTTTCGATCTATGTTGGAGGCGGCTGCAGTAATTAGATCATTTCTGGCAACATTTGTAAATCGTCTCTCTAGAGTGATACGAAAGGTTTCATTTTTCATAATTTTCTTTTCCGCTAGTTTCGAACAAATCTGCTTGATTTCTTCTAAATCTGTTTCAACAACACTTTCAATAGGTCTTATTTTAAGGATTAACAAATAGCGAAACTTATCCTTCTGTATTAATTCCTTTATTCTCTTTATCACAATAAATGGATCAAGATTTGTATACGCAAGAATTATTCCTTGTGCTATGGAAGTCGTTACTTGTGGGTTTGTATCTCCGAGTTGTTCCAATAAATCTTTCATTTCTTCGCAAGCTGGTATTTCGAAACCTTTCATAACCGATACAAATAAGTTAAATTTCATTAAATCCCCTTCTTGAAATTTATTGTGCTGAATATTTTAAAAAGTTTTAAACTTAGGTGAATTTGTCTATTTTAAATTAACCAATTCGGAGGCAATTAGTATCCTCATAAGAGACCTTCTCAATAAGTTGAAATGGGATCCTAAGGAAGACATAAATGATTATGTTATCGTATATATCCATCGTGGAGCGTTAAATGATCGAAGACAGATTCCTGCTCATTTAATTCAACAGATTTATGTTGGAAGTTTCCTCTATACTATCAATGATGAAGAGACGATTATTCCCTTCCATCGGATTCTAGAAATCAGAAATATAGTGAGCGGAGAGATCGTATATCTTAAGAAGGGTTATCCAAAGAGCCAAAAATAGGTGTTTTTCAATCCTTAAGAACTTAAAAAAATAAAAATAAAAATAAAAAAAGGATTATGAAATTGTTTTAATCCGATATTCCACATTTTCGAACAAACCAAATAATTCCTACTATTACTGCTGGGATGCCGAATATGATTAAGCCCCATATGACTACGGTGATCCACGCGTCTATGAAATATCTAATGCTTAGGCTTCCAAATTCAGTCAGCCAATTTCCATCAATGTAGATATAAATGCAAATTCCTATAAATATCAAAAATCCGCATGCTCCACCACCACCGCTTTTTTTACCATGGTGCCGTTCTTCTTTAAATCTTAATTTTATTTCTTCTTTCAACTCTGGAGGAAGGACCGCAAACCAAATTATAGCTATGATGATTCCCGCTACGGCTAGAGTAGGCAATACAACACGTAACACTATCCATAGGAATAGGAAAATAACCCATAATACAGCGGTTCCCATAGAAAATTGATCGAAAGTCCACGACCCGTTACCACCAATTGCTGAAGTGTCGACATACCAATCTAATGTATCAATGAATCCAATAATAGCACCGATTATGAGCACACCGAATATTAAAACAAAGTACCAGTATCGAACGGCTAGATTTTTCCAAAATACCTCATTTCTTATTTCATTTGAATCTTCTTCACTTGCCATTTTAAACACCTTATCATTGATTTTTATATACTTGGAATCACGTAAAGAAAGAAAAGATGCTTTATTGAATGTTCCGATGAGATGGATTTTTCATCTCTTAATAAAGGGACTTAAAGATATATAAAACTTTATACCCACTTTGTCACATTTTATACGCTCTCTGCACTGATTGGTCTTTCAACAACGAACCAACCTACGCCATAACGATAAAGATAATCATGCACTACAAAATTTGACTGTTGTAGTAACCTTATCCAATCATCTTTTTTCAAAAGCATCCAGAATGCAAAAGGTGTGAATGCGAAAAAGCCTCTTAAGTTTCTTAAAGGTTCTACAAGAAGTAATCTTCCACCGGGTTTTGTTACTCTATAGATTTCTTCTAAGGCATTAAGTTTTTCATCCATACCATTTAAATTATTCAGGACGCTAGAACTGGTCACTAAATCAAAGGTTGTATCAGGAAACGGTATATCCAGAACATTGCCGAAAGAAAATTCAACCTTATCTCTAACACCTTCTATTTCAGCGTTTTCATAGGCTTTTTCAGCTGAGTTGCCAGGTATCTCCATTTTATCCCAAATATCAATTCCAATAACTTTGCCGTCATTCAATTGCTTCGCAATTCCGTTTGTCAGTTTACCCAATCCACAGCCGACATCAAGAACATTTTCGTTGCCCGCTAGCTTAAGAATTTCAGAAACATCTTCAGCTCTATCCTGCCTCATGAAATGAATGGAGATGCCATAAGATGCCACTAGATATACTCCAAATGCAAGGATGATAATCCCAATTATTCGCATGGCAAATAGGAACACCAAAAGGCCTGCTAGTATTATAAGTGCTGACAAGCCAGTCATAATGGGTAGGGCATAATAGCCGTAATGGGGCTTACTTTTCATTCTTGTCACCAATAATTAATCATTTATTCCTTCTTTTTGATTCCAAGTCTTCCTGTAACATATCCCAGACCGTCCAAGATTTGCAATGCTAGATTTTTCATCAGATCAGCCTTTACGATTGCGATGCCTTTTTCCTCATCTCCAGCCACTAGTAAACTATCTCCTGGTTTTATTTCAAACATCTCTCTCGCTTTTTTTGGAATAACAATCTGTCCTCGTGCGCCTACTTTAACAATGCCGAATATATGCTTGCCTTTCTTCACTTCAACCATTTTGATCTCTCATATGAATCATGTTTTTCATACTATTCATACTAATATGAAAACACATATTTAAAACTAACTATCAGAATGTGAAATCATAAAAAAATGAGAATAAATGGAGTTCGTCAGATACAGAAATCAGATTAATATGATATCTGAGTGATTATCAGAACTACAGTGAAAAACTGGATGTTATTTCATTAGTGCATGAATAATACAAATATCATCTTCTGTGAGAGCATTATAAAGTTTATAAACGAGACGATTCATTTTTATCTGAATTTCTGCTATTTTCATTTCGTTTTTTGATGAGTCTAATCTTGATTTAAAAAGAGAAACTAGCTTAGTTACCAATTCCACAAGCTCATTATGTATAGATGTTTCTTCTGGATTTGTGAAATCAATCTTTCGTATGGGTATTCTGCTTAAAGGTGTGGTGAAATACTCATTCATAATTCCCTTTGCTTTTCCTGCATGATTATACCAAAAATCGAGTACTTGAGAATTTAATAATGCAAGAAGATATTTGATATTCATTTCACAGTTTTCCTTTGGAACGATTACGTAAGTATCTGTTAAACCATAATGCATCTCATTATCGTACGCAAATGAATTTCTTCTTGCTCTGTAAGGACAAAAGATTTTTTCCGGTGCATTATCAAAAAGTTCTCGACTTTGGGGAATACTTAGGCTATACCACTTACAGGTTCCATCCTTAAATTGGAATCTGTTTTCTAAACTTTCTCGAAACCTTTCAAGATATTTTTTCACGTTTTTGTACATATTTATATCTGTTTCATTTGTTGTATAAATCAAATATAATCCTTTATGATTCACGTAGTAACGCGAAATATGGCTATTTCTTAAGAGAGGTACTAATATTTTGTTTTCTAATTTTAATTTCCTTATAGTTACCTCATCTACGATAAATGCTTTGTTTAAACCAGTTTTGAATCCTTCCCCAATGTGACAACAGTCCGCTAAGGTAAAATTCACCTCATCAATTTGGTCTATAATTTCTTTGTGAATTGAAAGAATCCATTTCTCTTCGTTTAGGCTTCTTTGTGGTACTAAAAACACGTCAATAAACTCATCAGAATAACTATCTTCTGAGATATAGTGTTGAATATGGCTTAGCAGTGCTTGATTTCGTAGATATTCTAGTTCCTCCTTTGAAAGTTCATTTCCTTCTACAATCTCATACTCAAGTTGTTTTTTGCAACGGACAATTTTGACTTGATTTTGCTCTCTTATAGCCTTATCGTCTTCTTTCCTTAAGATTAGAATGCAAGTATCTGTATTTGCGTCAGGAAATAGTTTAATGCTCTCAAAATAAATGATTTTTTCGATGAGAGCATGATCCAATACAAATTTTCGAACTCTATCTGCAAAATCATTTTCAAGAAAGTATTGACCGACTATAAAGCCAAGATATCCTTTATTTTTGAGAATTTTTAGAGACTGTATTATAAAATAATAGTAAATATCAGAATTTGATCGGAAGAAATGTTTCCACTTTTGTGACTCTTTTAGATAACTATAATAGATTGTTCGTTCATTACTCCGTCGACCTTCGATTGTGAAATAAGGAGGATTACCTATGAGTACATCAAAGCCTCCCTCACTCATAACTTCAGGAAATTCTATTTCACAATTAAATGGCATAATTCTATTCATATCGGTCGGAAAATACCGTTCTAATGGTTTATTTACTTTAGAAGATAATTGTTTTTTTAATTTCCTCTCCCGAGTTTTTAATTTCCCTTTAGATCCATCTATTGGCGATTTTTTGATTGAGCGTCGTAATTTTTTAACCTTTTCAAGTTCTGATTGGAAAATAGATACATCAGCGTGTTCTTCGAGCCCAGAAATAAGAAAGTCGCCCAATACAATGTTTTCATTGAAAAAAGTCAATTTATTTGGTTTAGAGGATTGAGGTTTTAAGTTTAGTAGGGTATTTTTTAGGGCTGTTGAATCTAACTCGCAACCATAAATATGTTCTAAGACTATCTTTTCAATGATTTTACGATAAGACAGGAGATCCTCTAATGTAGAACCAACATCTGCAGAATATTTGTTGTTTTTTTCTATACTATAAAGCTTACTTTGAATCTTGTCATAATAGTTGCTAAAAAGCTTTTTCGCTTCTATTAGGAATATACCTGAACCACACGCAGGGTCTATGACGTTAATTCTAGAATTTTCTTTGAACCATTTGACAATTTCATCATATTTTTCTTCATTGAAAAGTTGTTCCATCTTTTGCCATCGTTGAGTTAGTAACTGTTTGAGAGTGTTTTCAAGAATGAACTGGACAATATACGAAGGTGTATAGTAAATACCTTGTTGTTTTCTTTTACCAGCGTCGATTTTGTATAGATCTCTCATAGAGTTCGTGCCAGTCATTCTAATTGCCATTTCTTTATATCAAAATATATAATAAAAACATTGATCTTGTCGTGGTATCGAGTTTACTAAAATCACAAACACGTTCAAGGAAATGCGGATGGTAAAAAAATGCATGAAGAATATGTACAGGATATGTACGATCATGTAAAGAAGCAAAATACATGGCGTAAGAAAGAATGTATAAATTTAATTGCGAGTGAGAATGTTTCAAGTCCTTTAGTCGACGATATACGTATTTCAGATTTTATGCATAGGTATGCTGAAGGATTACCGTACCAGAGGTATTACCAAGGCACGAAATATATAGACTATATCGAAAATAAAGTAGTTGAATTAGCAAAAAAAATCTTTGACGTCAATTTCGTTGAACCGAGAGCAATTTCAGGAACTGTAGCTAATTTAGCAGTATTTAGTGCTCTAACAAACCATGGTGACAATATAGCTACCCTTAGTATTCCTGCGGGTGCCCACATAAGTCATTTAGGGGTTGGTTGCGCGGGTATTTGTGGACTAAAACAATTTGATTTGCCCTTTGATGAAAAAGAGATGAATATTGATGTTGATAAAACAATTACACTTCTCGATACCAATAATTTTAGTCTTATTGTCTTAGGTACAAGTTTGTTTCTATTTCCAGCCCCTGTAAAAGAATTGAAAGAAGCTATAGGCAAAGAGACGAAAATTGTTTATGACGCAGCACACGTACTCGGATTGATTGCGGCAAAAGAATTTCAAGATCCGATAAGGGAAGGTGCGGATGTTATCTCTTCCTCAACACATAAAACACTGCCTGGACCGCAAGGTGGCATTATTCTAACAAACAATGCAGAGTATTACAAGAAAATATCGAGGGCTGTATTTCCTGGTATTGTATCTAATCATCATTTAGCGAGGCTTCCTGGTCTAGTTATTGCACTTGCTGAAATGTTAGATTTTGGTAAAGAATACGCAACGCAAATGATAGTCAATGCCAAAAAATTAGCTGAAAGTCTTTATGAACGAGGGTTTCAGGTGTTATGTGAACACAAGAATTTCACTCAGTCGCATCAAGTCGCTGTTGATGTTCAGAATTATGGCGGTGGAACGAAAGTAGCGACAAAATTGGAAAAAGCAAATATCATCTGCAACAAAAATCTGTTACCTTGGGATAAACCGAAAAAATCCCTAAATCCTTCTGGGATCAGAATAGGTACAACAGAAATGACACATGTAGGTATGAAAGAAAAAGAAATGGAGAGAATAGCTGAATTCATTACAGATACAATTATTAAAGAAAAAGATAAAGAAAAAATCAAAAAAGAGATAATTGAGTTTAAACAGGACTTTTTGGAAGTTAAATATACCTATGAACTCAGCAATATTAGTCCGAATAGCATCTAGTTGCCCCCAGGATGATTCATCCATCGGGTATTTTGCGATCGGGCCATATTATCTCTATTGACCGCTCATATGGTTTTGACAATGCGTTCTTAGGGTGCCCTATCCTTTAAGAAAAGTTAGTTCAGTCTGGATCGTGTCTTGCATTGATTGTAAGACTATCTAACTCTACCGTGGTGCAGTAAGGAACATATCCTTTCTCCTTTGCTAGTGTATACGCTTCATCAATATATTCCTGCTTATTACAATAGTCAACTGTCAAGACAAGTTTATTTTCAACTACAACCAGATCCAGATACGTCTCGATTGCTTCCCTTTGATGTATGGAAGTTCGTATATTTGTGGCCTCCAAATATACTTCTTCTCGACCTATTCCAGTCAATGCATTGAGATAATTCATATTTTCAACGAGTTCTTCTGCATTTTGGGCAAAAATTCCAAAATCTTTAGCATCTTTTGTCCTATGAGCATAATCTGCAATAGCAATAACAAAATTGATCATATCCTCTCGTGCATTTAAATAACCTTTTTCTTCGTAGTACTGGTACGCGTCAATGATGTCTAAGTACACACCATCAAAGCCTGCATCTATGATCTTATCTAAATAGCTATTTGGCGATCCAAAAATAATGCTTTGCCATTCCTCGTTCCAATACTTCACCTTGTAATTTCCTTCCCAGTTGGGATTTTCTGTATCTAACCATTCAGGTGAGCCAGGATTCCAACCACCTTGCCAATAATATCGATAATCCTCAGCTTCACCGATGCTTAGATATGCTATAATTAACTTAGAACCTCCAGAACCTCCTTTTAAAGAGGTTAAATCGTTTCGGGTAAATTCACCAGAAGCCTCGCCATTAGAAGAATAATCTATGACGAGCAAGTCAAATTTTGTAGCGCGAATTTCTTCAATATCGATATTCTGTAGTTGATACCCCCAGTCATTTATACTCTTCCATTTATTTGAAACTTGTATTTCTTGTACCAGAAGATAAGATGTCAACATGAGTGTAATAATTACTAAAACGATGATGAATAAACGGGTTCGCTTCAATATCAAATCCTCCGTTCATCTCAAGGGAAGTCAGTCAAAATTAATTTATGTTTTAATTGGTTATAATAACATTAGTACAGTTAATTTGAAAAGGAGAATAAAAATTGAAGGAAAAACAGAAGGGATATATGTTACTTGCAGATGGAAGCATCCACTCCGATTCGGAAGGACCCCCAAAGGGGCTCTTTGTTAGTGGCTATATCCACGATGAAAAATTCTTCCCCGAAGGCGATATTGAAGGCGAAGGATCTCTTGGAGGCGCTGGCCATCCTGGATGGATAGAACTTTTTAATGGTACTTTTCATGGAGATGAAACAAGCCGTCCCCCGTTTCCTCCATACGTCAAGGGGGTTATGACATCTGATGGATTCAGTCCATATTCTAGACGAGTTGTATACTAAAAGGGCTCTAAGGATATACTTTAAGATATTATACTTTCGCCTATCTGACCTACTCTATCCCTAACTCTTTCAGCAGCTTGTGAGTAGGTACTCCATTTTCGTCCCAGCCTCGAGCTGCATAGTACTCGGCTATCATGTGATCAAGCGTTTCTTGCGGTATTTTTTCTTTGCGATCTTCGAATGGCAGTGTTTCTTCCTTAAAGCGATGTGGGAGGTCGTCATCAGCGCGTGTCAATCCTTGTCGAATACTGAAAAGACGACCTAAATTATAATTGCGCTCGCCGATTTTCAACATTTCGTCTCTGTCGATTTCATACCCAGTTACTGCATTCAGTATATCTCGGATCTCAGCAAAATTCTCGTCGACAAATCCACGAAACGTATTCACGACAAAGATGCATAACACCAATGAATTGGTAAACGAGCGGGCGTCATTATAATTTTTGATAATTTCCGCTTTACCTTCAGTAGCAAACCGACTGATGGCCTTCACAATGCCTAATTCTACGGCAGCATTATCTTTTTCTAGTGTAGTGTCATGTATTCCTTCCAAATGTGTACAACCTCGATAGGACGTAGCATAGTCCACACCTAAGCCTTTTTTGCCGCGTGGCTCATGCATTGGCGCTTCCATACCCTTTGTCTGAACAGCAAAGGCTACGCCTCCTATCGATTCTGCAAAACGTTTCACACCTTCCGCAATTTTGTCCCCAATTCCTTCGCGGGTCGCTATTTTATCGAGTAATTTGGAAACTCCTTCTCTTGAACCCCAAGTTACGCCGTCTGAACCCTTGACCAAGTATCGCTCGGTAGCTTCCATGAGATATGCAATCACATTACCCGTACTAATGGTGTCAAGACCATAGGCATTACATTTTTGATTGGCCAACGCTATGAGCGATAGGTCCTCGTTAAGATGTAAGGAGCCAAAGGCCGCAATGGTTTCATATTCTGGTCCCCCATATTCCGGAACTACTTCTTCACCCAAGGATGAAGTTCGGACTTCTCTTTTGCAGCGGATCGGACACGCTGTACACGTCCCTCTTCCCTCAAGGATTGTCTCGTGCAAGGTGCTTCCAGTAATCTTCTCAGCCCCATCGAAACTTCCATGCTGAAAGTTTTTTGTCGGTAAAATACCCATGAAACTAAAAGCAGTCGTTGCTCCTGACGTGCCATACTTACCCCATTCTATGGATTTACTAAGCGTTTTTGTGAAACGGCGACGGGCCTCCATGTAGCGGCTCTCATCCGCCACGGGAATCTTCAGTCCAGGTATTTCACACAATACAATGGCTTTGAGATTTTTTGAGCCCATTACAGCGCCTTGTCCACAGCGGCCAGCTGCACGATTGCGATCATTGATAATACATGCGATTCTGACGAGTTTCTCTCCAGCAGGTCCAATACAGGCGACTTTTGCATTTCGATATTTCTCACGAAGTATATCATGGGTTTCTCCCACCATTTTGCCCCATAAAAAACTTCCATCTTCTAATTCAGCGTTACCGTCGATCACTGAAAGATACTTAGGATGGTCAGCTCGTCCATGTATAAGTATTCCATCGTAACCGGTTCTCTTGATTTCCGTGCCGAAATAACCACCTGCATAACTTTCTGCTAGGAATCCTGTAAGTGGTGATTTTGACATAACCAAGTGACGCCCACTGCCAGCTACAGGTAAACCGTTCAAGGGCCCAGTCATAAAGATCAGAAGATTATCAGGTGAGAGTGCATCCCCCTCATTAAATTCCTCTAACATGATCTTAGCTGCTATCCCTCGGCCTCCTAGATACTTTCTTAGGCTTTCATCTGAGACAAAATAGTCTTTGATTTTATCATTGCTTAAATCAACATCTAAAAGTCTCCCAAACATCCCGCCAGGCATCTCAAACACCAGTCTTCAATTATGTTAAGAAAATTATTTGCCGTTGTTACAGTTATTGAATTAATGCTACGACAGGTGAATTTTTAAATACAACTTCACTCTACATTCAGATAAGAAAATTGTTTCACGGGTTAAACCGCATCTTTACGCTTATGGAGGATAATAAATAATGTTTGCTCCGCCAGAAACCGGCTACGACCGGGCAATTACAATCTTTTCTCCTGATGGGAGACTATTCCAAGTAGAATATGCTATAGAAGCCGTGAGGCGTGGAACCACAGCTATTGGACTTAGAGCTGCTAATGGTGTGGTTTTAGCAGTTGAAAAACGTATTCTTAGCAAACTTGTAGAAGAATTTACAATTGAAAAAATCTTTAAAATAGATGAACATTCGGGCTGTGCGATAGCTGGATTAACGGCCGATGCTCGAATTCTTATTAACCAAGCTCGGGTTCAAGCTCAGATTAATAGACTTACCTATGATGATGATATTCCAATTGAGACTTTGACACGATATATAGGAGATTTGAAACAAAGATATACACAGACTGCTGGAGTAAGACCCTTCGGTGTGAAATTATTGATCGCAGGAGTTGATGCAACCGGACCAAAATTGTATGTGACTGACCCAAGTGGGACCTACATAGGTTATCAGGCTGTCGCAATAGGTTCGGGCGAACAAACAGTTACAGAATTTTTGGAGAAGGAATTTAAGGAGAATGTTGATATTAACGATAATATCAAACTTGCTTTAAATGCATTGGCTCTAGTTGTTGAAAATGGACTAGAAGGAGACGCGGCTCAAAAAGTCGAAGCAGCGATTATAGACACAGAAACAAGAACATTCACCAAACTTTCTGATGAAGAAATACAAAAATTCGTTGATGCAGCTCAAAATGAGCGTCCAGATACTACTACTACTTCAACCTAAAATACTTTTCTTCTTTTGCAAGAGTTTTATTATTTCATTTTTTGCTCAAAAACAATTTATATTATTTTTGTTTAATTATGGCTTAGTTCTTCGATTATTTCTTTTAACCGCAACAGAATTTGACCAAGCGGATTCTTAGCTAGAAACGCAGTTGTAAGTGTGTCAGAAAGTTTACACACATACAATTTTATATCACTCTCTAAAGTCTTTCTAATGAAATCAGAAACATTGAAACTAGAGACGTGTTGCTGCACAAGGTCTATTGCCAGTTTTTCGTATTCTTTATCAACGTCAGCAAAGTTTCCAAAGACAAATTTATCTCCTTCAAAAAATAGAATCTCAATTATTCCTAGGTGTTTAATCCTTTCAAAAATTCTCTTCACTGTTTTGCATAAAACTTCATCTTGTATTTCATATACAGTAAAATCAATTGGTCGATCAGAATCTTTTCTAGGTGTCTTAGAATTTGGAAATGCGTCCTCAAGTTGTTTATGATACTTCTTAACGATTGCATTTAGATTAACTAAGACAGTTCCAATAGATTCATTTGTTATCAAGCTCACTACAATATCTTCAGCTAGCTTGAAGACATAAAGTTGAGAGTTAAGATCAGATAGCCCTCTTTGAATAAAGTCAGAGACATCCATGTTGGAAAAACTTCTCTTTACTATATCAACAGCGAGACTTTCATGTTCTTCATTGGTAAAGGATCCATGAAGTATCTCACCATTTGATGCTAAAAACATCACACCGAAAGAGCCTAATGGTCCTAAATCTGTTAGAACATCATTTAGAATATCCTTTGAAGATGACATGTATCTCACTAAATACTATAACTCAATTAAAGGCAAGATTTTATCATTTCACCGCAAGAAGACCCCTCAACGTGTTGGGGTGAGGAATTGAGGGCGAGCGTTGCTCACACAACCCTTTCTGCAAGGACAGGGGTTGGTGTACCCAACCTCGGGTGGTGTTTTAATGACGGGTACTCTCAAGTCCCGTCGCTCCCAACACCAAGGGAGTAGGTTCTCTTCGCCAAGGTTATCAGTCAGTACTATACGATGATCACTGAGAGTTTCCTCTCTGTTTAAACCACCATTTACAGAGCACGGGACTAGAGAAGCATCCCGTGGTGTGTTCTTTAACTCTGCTGATAACGTAGATACCGTCATGTGTGTTTCACCACGACCTCTCTTAGGCTAATCAACCAATTACTCTCGCTCCTCACGGAACAAGCCCCCTAACTTGGTAGGGGGTGATTGACCTTTGAAATCGTTAAGTGTAAATGACGATATGCTCTTTTGGTATATATATATACGTCTTTAAAACTCTATAATTCTGTTTCTATATATTCTATAGGCGCAAGTGAATCTGAAATTAAAAAAAAGAGAAGTAAAAATGAAAAAGGAGACTAGACTAATAGAAGCGCATTGATTCTTTAAACATCTTTTCTAAATCTTTTGCAGTTACAGGTCTTGGAGAACAAGATAGAGTTCTTTGCTGTTTGAGGGTTCCTTGTACTAATTGAGGGATTTCTGATTCGTTAAATCCCATTTCAGTGAGTCCATTTGGGAAATTAATATCTTTCATTAGTTTGATGATTGCCTCTGGTAACTTCATAGCTGCGTCTCTCATAGTGAGGTATTCAATGTTCTCACCTAACATCTCCGCCATCTTGGCATGTTTCTCAAAATCTGTACTTGCAGTAAACTTAGTCACTGCAGGGGCACCCATCGTACATGCAAGACCGTGAGGGGCCATAGGATAGTCTAAATTGTAGTCAGGAGGAATCCACGTCTTATGGTGAATCATGCCGGCTACTGGATAGGCCATCGAGTGTGGTATATGGACACCTGCATTCCCAAATCCCAAGCCAGCTAAAGTTGCTCCAATAAGCATCTGTGTTCTTGCTTCTAGATCATTCCCGTTTGTTACTGCTCTTCTTAAATATTTACCTACGATTTCTATTGCCATAACTGCAACAGCGTCGCTGATAGGATTGGATCCAACATATACTGGTCTGTCAGCAGGTGTTTTCGGTCTTGGTCGAGATGTGTAAGGGATGGCTGTGTAAGCTTCCATAGAATGTGTGAATACGTCCATACCTGTAGAAGCTGTAACTAAAGGTGGCATAGTCAATGTGTTAAGAGGATCGATAATTCCCATAGTGGGTCTTACGCAAGGCATTGATATGCCGATTTTTATATTCTGTTCTTCCAAATCAATGATTATTACTGTTGTTCCTTCAGAACCAGTTCCTGCAGTTGTTGGCACGCCAATCAACGGTTTAAGTGGTCCAGGAACTTTTATACCTTTACCAACTGGTGGACTGATGTAATCCAGCAGATCAGCCGGAAAAGAGGTATATAAGTTTACGGCCTTTGCTGTGTCTATACAGGAACCACCACCTAGACCCACAAAACCATCATATGGATTCAAAGCATTCTTGGTGAAATTTATGGCATCCTTAACAGATATATCTGTTGGTTCGATATGAACACCGCTATAAATATCAGCCTTAATGTCCTCATTCTCGATTATTGCCTTCACTTTCTCTGCAAGACCAATTTCAACAATGTTTTTATCAGTAATAATTAGTGTATTCTTTATGCCAAGTCTCTTTAATTCATAACCCAACTCATTCGTTGCGCCAACGCCAAATTTGATTGACGAAGCAGAGGTTGTAAAAATAGTATCTAATCCGGTATCAATCGCCATTTCATAACCTCCAATAACAAAATTTGGATGCTAGGTAACACTTTTGTGGCTATATAAACTTCGTGTTAACTATATTCAGACTATATAATTTCAAAAGAAATACATCAGAATTAGTACAATTGTTCTACGAAAAAGCGTAAAAATACATAGCTTTTAAGCAGATTGATCTCTAACTTTCGCTTAAGTTTGAGTTCAAGAGCATATCAATTGTTTTGGAATCTAATTTTGGACCTGCAGCTTCTCCATACCAGTAGGTGTTCATTTTTGCTAATGGATCCTGAGCTGCTTCATATAAACGATCAGATAACCATGACTGATACATGAAATTACACCATTCTTCCTTATTTAATAATTCCCAGGTCCATTCAGTCATTTGGATTTTTAACTTTATGCACTATTCTTCCCATTCTCCATAAACTGTTACTATCTTTTCATGAGACCCTAAAATGTTTCGCATGACACGTTTGACTCTTTGTTTCCACATATAGACAATAAAAATCGAAAGTACAAATCCTGTAAGAGCGCCATAAAGTAAAGACTCCAAAAGTACCATCCTAATCGACCTTATTTCATGTGGAATTGAAGCGGCTCTTCTAATATAATATGTATCGAGCACATTTGAGTATATCGGTTGTTATAGAGTTAGACTAAAGGGGTTTTTATACTCAAATGGTATTATTAAATACTGAAAACGCCTGCTATTCAATGAAACGGTATCCCAAAAGAGAATGCACAAAGTAGAGAGTGGCTTAAGTGAGAGTTAAAAGAACTGAGCTCATCTGGTTGAAACCAAATACGACCCTTAGTCACTTATGTCATCTCTCAAAAAACTTGTATAATGAAGCTAACTACGCTATTAAGCAGTCATTGAAGCACCACAACCAGTGGATACGGTATAACCAACTCTACCATCGGTTAAAACTCAGTACCAATTACCGAAAATTACCAGCACAGACGGCACAACAAATCCTTCGATTACTTGACAAAGCATGGAAATCCTTTTTTCGGGCTATTAAAGAGTGGAAACGCCATACTGAGAAATTCAAGAAGAAACCACGACCACCCAAATATAAAAAGAAGAATGGTGAGCATCTGTTAGTGTTTACAAACCAACAGTGTCGCATCAAAAACAACGTGCTCCTATTTCCAAAGAAACTCACCTTTGATTATGACATTACTACACGACTGGCGGATACTACCGAGCTGAGAGAAGTGAGAGTACTTCCCAAAGGAGTAGGGTATGTCTGTGAAATCGTCTACCAGAAAGTAATTACACCGAAGGCACCTGACAAAAGGCGGATAGCAGGCATCGATTTTGGGGTCTCGAACATCATTACTCTGGTGAATAACATCGGCAAAAAACCGATTGTTGTTAAGGATGATGGCAGAGGGATACAAGATGGTAGTAAAATGAAGCAACTGCGAATCAAGTACGAAAGAAAGTCGAAGGATTACCTCCACAAACTCAGCAGGGTTGTCGTAGATTGGTGTGTGCAGCATGGCATTGGCAAACTGGTGATCGGCTATAATCCCGAATGGAAACAACAGGTGAACTTAGGTACGCGAAACAATCAAACCTTTGTGTTGATCCCCTACCAGAAAATCAGCTCCCTGCTAACGTATAAAGCGGAAGAGCAGGGGATAGCGGTAGAGTTGGTAGAAGAAAATCATACCAGCAAGTGTAGTTTTCTGGATAACGAAGCTATAGAACATCACGAACAGTATCTAGGAAAGAGAATAAGAAGAGGCTTATTCAGAAGTGCTCAGGGGGTTCTCATCAATGCCGATGTCAATGGAGCAGGTAATATCGTAAGAAAAAGCGAACCGAACGCCTTTATGCAAGTGAGGGCTGACGGGGTAGGAGGGGGTGTCATTGGGTTACACCCAGTGCGATGGAATCTAACTGATGATGATGAGATCGCACGAAGTCATTTGAACCATATGGTTCAAATTGCATAACCTCGGTACGAAAATTCTAAAATATATTAAAATAAGATAGAATATAGCCTTTCTTGTTATTTAGAATTTGGCAACTTTGATTCTATATCAATCAGTTTGATATAGTCATTTTTCCAAGAAAATTATCAGTCTATTTTGAAAAAATACTTGGGCTGTGATCATTTGGACAACAGTTTAAATTCAATTCTTGAAGCAATTGAAGATAATAAAGAAGAATTAATTGAATTCTGTCGCGAAATTGTTAAAATCCCAAGTTATAGTGGCAAAGAAGAAACGGTTGCTAAAGTAATCGCCAAATGGATGCATGAGTTCGAATTTGATAATGTGATGACAGATGAGCTTGGAAGTATCGTTGGATGCATTGAAGGCAATGTAGGAAATGAACATCTACTTTTATTTGATGCCCATATGGATCATGTTGATGTTGGAAGGCGTGATGCTTGGGATTGTGAGCCTTTTGGAGCGATAATAAAAGATAATGCGATTTACGGGCGAGGTGTAGTTGATATGAAAGGGGCGCTTGCTAGCCAAATCTTCGCTCTTGGAATGATCCGCAGATACGGAATCACCCCACCAACTGATTTATGTATGGCTGCTGTGGTTTTTGAAGAATTAAATGAAGGACTAGCAGTGAAACATATTATAGAAAATATAGGAATTTCACCAAATTGTGTTATTCTTGGTGAGCCCTCAAATCTGAATCTATCGATAGGACAACGTGGTAGAGCAGAAATTGAAATAATTACAAAAGGTAAAACGAGTCATGGTAGCATGCCTGAACTTGGAAAAAATGCGATTTATCCTATGACTTTGATTATTAACGAAATAAAAAAGCTAAATGAAAGACTTCCGTCACATGGATTCTTAGGAAAAGGATCTGTAACCATAATTGATATTTCTAGTTCGCCAGGCGGAAATGTAGTGCCAGATACATGTCGTGTTGTCGTCGACCGCCGTATTATCCCTGGTGAAACAGAAGAAGTAGTAATCAACGAGATGCATGATGTAATAAATACTGTAAGAGAACAAATATCTGATTTGGAAGTTTCTGTTAGTATTATTGATGAACCCGTAAAATTTACGAACAAAACTCTCATCAATCATAAATTCTTCCCCACCTGGTATTATGAGCCTTCCGTGCCTTTAATTCAAACAGCAAAAAAGGTTCTTGAAAAATCAGTTGGTCAACAAGTTGAAATCATAAAATGGCTTTTTTCAACTGATGGAGTCTATACAGCTGGCATAGCAAATATTCCAACAATTGGATTTGGTCCAGGAGAAGAAGAGCAGGCACATACACCAAATGAACATTTGGCTATAGATCAACTAATAAAATCCGCAAAAGGATATGCAGCTCTTGCTCTTGAATTACTCAGAAAATAAAAAAAAAGAAATACTCGTGAGAGTTTCCTTCTATCAACCTGAGGAGCTGGAAGGTCCTGCAGTTTTCGTTCAGTAGATTCGAAAAAATAATTTTAAATAAGTCTACAATTAGTTTGATAATATCGTGTTTAAACAGAATCTAAAAATTAGAAAAAAGAGTAAAATTAGTTTGTCGTTCTGTATATATTCTGTCGCATATCTTTAAGATTTGGTAAACGCTGGATTAGATGTGCATCTAAAAGGATCTTTAAAGCGTAACGAACTGTTCTGGGAGCAAGTTTACATCCATTTTGAATATCTTTTGCGGTAATTGGGCCCTGGTTCTTTATTAAATCATAGACAGTTTTGGCACTTGGTGGGATACTCTTGTGTGCATCTAATTCCTGTTTCACAATAACTTCTGCAATCATTATCTTTCAACCCCATATAACAATATTTTTATTAGGTTTTCAACGAATGTTCGATTTGAACCGAACAATTAATTTATTCGGTGACGACCGAATATATATACTTTTTTATTACGCGCGCGAAAAAGGGTATGAATGTGTGATTCTTTATAAAAAAATTAGACGCTCACAATACAACGGCGCTATATCTAGACCATCTTTTTGTTTTTCCCTTGAAATCGTTGAAGTGCAATTAGTTTATTGATTCCTGTAATTAATGCGTTTATACTCGCCATGACAATGTCATCATCTACACTAGTGGTGGATGCTTCTGTGTCGTGAATTTCATCTCTTAGTTTCACCTGAACATCCACAGCGGATGATGTCCCACCAGTAATTGCATCAACATGATATTCTTCAAGTTTAATTCCTTCAAGAAGACCGCCTTTTTCAATTGCTTTCATTGCTGCATCAACAGGTCCAACTCCTGCTGCAGTATGGATTCTTTCGTCGCCGCGTACACTAAGAACCACAGAGGATGTCGGAGTGATTTTGTTTCCAGTGACTACAGTCAAAGTCTTTAGCGCAAGGAAGTCCTCGCTTGGTAAATGAAGCACATCTTTTACAATGTCCCAGACATTTGAATCCGTGACTTTTTTTCCTTGATCACCATATTCTTTGATGCGTCGAAAGATGTGTTCTTCCTGCTCAGCAGTCACATGCAACCCTAACTCTGTTAAAATCGATTGGACAGCATGCCTTCCGGCGTGTTTACCCAAGACAAATTGTCTGTTCCTGCCGAAAAATCCAGGATCCATTGGCTCGTAACATGCTTTATGGGCTAGTACACCATGAACATGAATGCCAGATTCGTGAAGAAATGCATTTTTACCAACAATCGGCGCATTCGGTGGTAGATGGAATTTCATTAATCGTTCAATCTTCCGAGAGACTTCTGCAATAAGGTGTGGTTTGATATTACATGATATATTGTGAAATCCAAGTAAACATGCTGCGACTTGCTCCAAACTAGCGTTTCCAGCACGTTCACCCATTCCATTGATACACACTTGTACAGTTTCTGCTCCTGCTTCCACAGCTGCTAGAGAATTGGCAGTTGCAAGTCCAAAGTCATTATGAGCATGGATGCTAAGGGGTACAGGAATAACCTTTTTCAGAGCACGGACGTACGCATTGATTACACGTGGATTACACCTACCCGTAGTGTCAGGTAGCATAATTCGATCTGCGCCAGCGTCAACACCAGTCATGTAAAACGTCTTTAAGAAATCAAGAGAAGTACCGGTCGCATCTTCTGCACATAGTTCAACCAATAAACCATAATCCTTAGCATATTCGATGCATGTGACTATTTTTTCCAGAACGATTTCTTGAGTCATTTTAAGTTTATAGTTGAGATGCCACTCACTAGTTGCAATGAACGTCAGAACTGAATCAACATCACAACTAAGCACTGCATCAATATCATTTTTTATTGCTCGAGCAAAACCACAAATTTCTGCTTGAAGACCACAGTTAGCAATTGCTTTGACAGCTTCTCTCTCGCCTTGTGATACAATAGGAAATCCTGCTTCGATTATATCTACACCAAGCCGATCTAATTCTTGAGCTATTGCTACCTTCCGTTCAACATCGAGCGCAATTCCCGGTGTTTGTTCACCATCTCTTAAGGTTGTATCAAAAAAATTGACGTGTTTAGGAAGGGTAACAGCTGCAACTAATTCTTTAGATGCCATTTCATTTAATGGACTCAAAAATAAAGTGATCCCTCATCTTTAGACCTCTTTCGAGAAACTGGACTGAGTTTATAAAAAGCTTTGGCTAAAAATTGTTGACCATGTTTACCTTTGACTAGCTTTGTTTACTTAAATGGCAAGATTTTTAAAGAGACATATTATCCATGATTAAAAAATATCATCAAAAAATACAGAAAAGAAGAGTGCATTTTTACAAATGTCAAATTACTTAAAGTATATGTCAATCGTTCGTAAAATGTGATCTGATTATTTCCAAAAGTCAAAAAGCTACAAATTAAGGAAAAGGTGAAAACGATTCAATTAGAAGCCATTCAGGATACACAAACAGATTCACCAGAATCGAAAGAGAGTATCATCCAAAATATGGAGTATATATGTAAAAGAATCGATCTAAATCGAGTTAGAGAAACAGTTGAAGAATTATTTCATCAGCCAAATGTTGCACATCCCTCGCCCGCACAAATCAAAGTAAAAGCAGAAATATGTGGTAGAAAAACGAAATACTGTAACTATAATTTTATCTCAGCTGTAAAAAATCGGTCAGCTGGTCTTACGGTTTATATTGGTAGTTCGGATGTGATTCAATCCGAATTAACCCCAAAACAGAGGAAGATATTAGCTCGTGCCCCTGAAACAATTGATACCGTGTTAAAATATCTGCAGAAGGCGCCATTGTTATGTAACGTCAGAACTATGGGAGCTAATCCAGAATTCACTCCTACTTGTACTCTTTATGTTTCTTTGGCCCGACCAGATTCCGTGCGTTTAGCTCACATGATGAACGGATCCTTGTTTGAAAATAGAGAAATGAAACTTCCAAGTTTGTATATAATAGACCTGCCAGAATGGCATGAGAAAGATAGACAGGTAATTTGTCTACCTGAGATTGGTGTAACCTTCGTTTTAGGATCAGATTACTTTGGTGAGGTTAAGAAAGGGTTTTTACGAATGGCTATGTGGTATGCCAAACAAAAGGGAATGCTAGGACTCCATGCAGGTGCGAAATCAATACAAGCAAAAGATCACAGAACAGGCAAAATTAATAGATTTAATATGCTTATTTTTGGTTTAACCGCTACAGGTAAAACAACGCATTCCTGCCATACACATGACTTGAACGAGCTTGGAGAGGGAATTGAGATCGCGCAGGATGATTTTGTCGCTTTAAAGAAAGATGGATCAGTTTTGGGAACTGAGTGCGGCTTCTTCCTTAAAACGGAAGGACTTACCTTACAGGATCAACCTTTGCTTTATAATGCGCTTATGAAACCTCACACAATACTTGAGAACGTGTTAGTTGATAATTTAGATGTTGTTGATTTCTTAGACAATACTATCACTGGGAATGGACGCGCTGTAATCTTAAGGGAAGATTTAGATAAGGAGTTTATTAGTTCAGAAATCAACTTACCGCCGCTTTCGAATGTTGATGGCGTAATCATACTAATGATCACTAGACGAAATACAATAGTTCCAATCGTCTCTAAATTAAATTTAGAACAGATTACTGCTGCTTTTATGCTTGGTGAATCAATAGAAACTTCTGGAAGTAATCCAGAAAAAGCTGGTGAATCTATTAGAGAAGTAGGGACAAACCCTTTCATAATCGGCAACAAGGCCGAAGAAGGCAATCGATTCTATGATATCCTCAAAAAATACCCAAGTAAAATTCGTTACTACTTAGTCAATACAGGTGGCGCAGGTGAAATAATGGAAGATGATGAAAACGGAAGAAAGATAATAAAACAAAAAGTATTGCGCGTCGAAATTTCAGAAATGGCAGCAATAATTCGAGGAATTGCAAGAGATTCCATTGAATGGGAAGATGAACCATATTTCGGAGTTCAAGTACCTAAAAATGTGCCAAGCATTGATATTCGGAAATTTGATTTAGAACGATTTTATACTAAAGAGCAGATTCTTGCTTTAGTTCAAAATTTAAAACGAGAAAGGAAGGAATATTTAGAGAAATTCCCAGAGCTTTACGAACAAATTAAGAACTCATTTACATAGCACTGAAAAATTTTCCGCCCTTTTTCAGGCTTCTATTTTTTCTTATGGTTGATGCTTTTAATGCTTTTCAATGTTGTATCCATAAGTATGCCGCAGTATACAGATTAATTCCCTTAAATTGGTATCTTATAGGATAGTTCCAATTTGGGATTAACTCAGTCTTTTAAATAAGACGAAACAAGAAAGCCCCATTGCTTGAGCTTGGGGATGAATGGTGTTAATGTATTACATTTTTTAACTTGATGCTACTTTTTGCTGAGTATATAAACAAGGATGGAGTACAAAGAGTGAGCAATTAGGTTGTAAATTATTAACTAGTTGTTTTTATTTGTGTGGAGAACTTGTACCATGTTAACAAAGAACGAACGGATCAAAGCTACTTTGAAGGACACTAAGGAGCGTCGTAAACACATGCTGTGCCGGGTGTATACGGTGAAGCTAGACCGCTCGCATGTAAACCACGACTCGTTAACTCGCTTAAGGCTCTTATTTTTGGAAGCTAAATGGCTGTACAATCATTGTGTTGGGCATCCTAACGTGTTTGCCATCGATGATACCATAACAGCCGTGTCAGTAAAGGTTAAAGACCGGTTTGAGCTTCGCCAATTAAGGCAGTTATCGTCACACATGCGTCAGAGCATCATAACACGCACCCAGCAGAATATCCGTGGCTTATCGCGTGTGAAAGCCAAGGGTCACAAGATTGGACGGTTGAAGTTCAAGTCGTATGTGAAATCCATCCCGCTCAAGCAATACGGTAATACCTACAGGATCATCAACAGCAAATACGTGCAGCTTCAAAGGATACCACAAAAATTGCGGGTCAACGGCTTGGAACAACTGCCATCTAATTGTGAATGTGCCAATGCTACACTCCTTCACCAGCATGGCGAGTATTACGTGGCAATAACTACCTATACCCCGCGAGACCACACGACGGCGATGATAGCGCCACCATCGCTTTCGAACGGGATACGTATACGATACAAGGTGCCAATTACGCGCCGTATAAAGCAGTTGTGTAAAAAATTAAGTTGTAAACAGTATCGCAGTAAGAATTGGTGGAAAACGCTCTATAAGTTGCTCAAAGCCTACGCTAAAACCACCAATATTAAACGAGATATCCGCAATAAACTGGTTCATTTCCTCGCCACCAATTTTCAAATGGTATGTTATCAAAATGAGAAT
>Ga0180438_10003833_pt1 | contig 22254 bp, 19 predicted proteins | sample SS_ome_12_FD_132455 | JGI IMG/M metagenome (GOLD analysis project Ga0180438, IMG submission 132455) | Hypersaline lake sediment archaeal communities from the Salton Sea, California, USA - SS_3_D_2 metaG | ecosystem: Environmental > Aquatic > Non-marine Saline and Alkaline > Hypersaline >...
CATACGAGAATCTCACACCACCGCTCTTTTTGCAAAAGCCTTCGGCTTTACACCAAGAGCTCTATAAGGGAAAAATTCATCCCCAGGTTTAAAAGCCTGGGGTATTCTTTTACATTAATAAACTTCTTCATAAAAAACTCCTTCGATAAAAAAAGAAAAAAATAGCCACAATAAGAGTTTGCACCCAAAGAAAACTAAAAATCAACATTTTAGTCTTAAAAGCTTTATTTTTGACTTTAGAGAAATTCACAAATCCTTGAATTCATCTCTCCGAAAAGATGGCAACAACCAACTGTTTGCCCAATGATGAATGCCAAAGGCTCCTACATCCTCCCACCTTCTTTTTTTCATCACAAAATCTTGGCATGGCATTGGATACAAGTATTGAACAGGTAGCGCGATATCAACAAAACCATCTTGGTTTGCAGAATCAAAAAAAACTTTGGTAAAGAAAACTGGCCCGGTACGTGCTGGTGGATTTTTTAAATTTTCTGGCAAATTCCAACCCTCCCGCATTGTATCAACTGCCTCCTGCAAAATTGGATGCCCTGGCACAGAGCCGATCAGACCAATACCAAGTTGCAAGTGACCGCAATCGAGCGGCTGAATACCGATATAGAAATCGTACATTTTATTCAGTTCATCCAAAGGACGCAAACACTCAAAATCAAAATCAACATACACGCCACCATATCGCAATAAAATCTCGTACCGCATGATATCAGAAATTTCTCCAGGGTTACGAGACTGCCGAATCAAATCAAAGTTTTTAAACCCAAAGGTATACGTATCTTCCAGCGTCCATAAACGATATTCCCAGTCTGGATGAAACTTTTTCCAACTTTCTTGAAATGCCCTAAACTTTTCTGGAACAGCCGAACCAATCCAAATTTGATGAATAATTTTTGGAATTTTTTCTTTTTTTGCAGGCTTGATCCACAAAAAACTGTTTTGTTCATACAAGTTTCTGAAAAATAGCAACAACATGTCGTAAGGAATGCCGACATAAGCAGATGTTTTTTTTATATCGATGTAGTGGCCATGTTTTTCAAACTGCATAGCGGTATCGAAGTCAACATAGCGTAAGTCAGGCTTTCGGGCCTGAGCAGAAACTACTGAAAAAGAAAAAAAAGATAAGAAAGTAAAAAAATGCTTCATAAACAACTCCCTTTATACCAATTGACCGTCTTGCGTAACCCTTCTTGCAAACTTGTTTTCGCTGACCATCCAAGCTTATTTAATCTCGTAACATCCAAAAGTTTTTGCGGTGTACCATCCGGTTTTTTTGTGTCAAACACCAACGCGCCTTTAAAACCTACCGCCTGTTTTATCTGACCAGCAAGTTGCGCAATTGTCAAATCTTGCCCAACACCCACATTGACAATATCTCTACCATCATAATTTTTCATTAAAAACAGTAACGCATCTGCTAAATCATCAACAAACAAAAATTCTCGTCGAGGTACTCCAGAACCCCATACCACCACCTGTTTTTTTTGTTCTTTTTTTGCAGCAACCATCTTTGCAACTAAAGCCGGAATTACATGTGATGATTGCAGATCAAAATTATCATGAGGCCCGTATAAATTTGTCGGCATACAGGCAATAAAATTTGTGCCATACTGCCTGTTGTATGCCTGACACAACTTTATTCCAGCAATTTTTGCAATTGCATACGGCTCATTTGTTTGCTCCAGAGAATCTGTTAAAAGATACTTTTCTTTTATCGGTTGCGAACAACTTCGTGGATAAATACATGACGAGCCTAAAAATAAAAGCTTTTTTACGTTATGCCGATGGGCTGCATGAATCACATTCGCTGCGATTAAAAGATTGTCATACAAAAATTCTGCGGGAAAGTTCATATTAGCTGCAATACCACCAACTTTTGCTGCAGCTAAAAAAATATACTCCGGCTTTTCTTGTGCAAAAAATGTTTCAACCGACTGCTGACAACGCAAGTCTAGCTGCAAAAAAGTTCGAGTAATAATTTTTTTATATTTTTTTTTTATAAGAGCACGCATAAGCGCAGAGCCAACAAGACCTTGGTGGCCGGCGATGTACAAACGAGAAGTTCTGTTCATAAAATTTTTTCGTTACAAAACTGACTTGTTTTTAAAAAAGTTTTGTTTTTTTGTTTTAGTTTTTTCTGTACCCGCTTCATATCTGCATCAACCATAAGCTTGACCAATTCATTGAAACCAACTTTCGGCTCCCACCCAAGCAGCATACGCGCTTTCCGTGCATCACCAACCAATAACTCAACGTCAGCAGGCCGAAAATAACGCGGATTAACCCGTACTAAAATTTTTCCGGTATTCGTATCTAAACCGACCTCTTGAACCCCGGAACCTTTCCACACAAGCTCAACTCCTGCGCATAAAAAAGCACGCTGCGCAAATTCACGAACTGAGTATGTTTTCCCTGTTGCAACCACTAAATCATGCGGTTTTTCTTGTTGCAGCATCAACCACATTGCTTGCACATAATCTTTTGCATATCCCCAATCCCTGCGAGCATTTAAATTTCCAAGGTACAAAGTATCTTGCACCCCATTGACAATTCGCGCAACAGCGCGAGTTATTTTTCTTGTTACAAATGTTTCGCCACGATGTTCTGATTCGTGGTTGAATAAAATTCCGTTGCAAGCAAACAAATTGTACGCTTCACGGTAGTTGACGGTTATATAGTACGCATATAATTTTGCAGCAGCATACGGCGAACGTGGATAAAACGGCGTATTTTCATTTTGTGGAAACTCTTTCGCATTGCCAAAAAGCTCACTGGTTGATGCTTGATAAAATTTCGTTTTCTTTTGCAGTCCTAAAATTCGAATCGCTTCTAAAATTCGAAGCGGCCCAAGAGCATCAGATTGCGCCGTATATTCCGGTGTTTCAAAAGAAACAGCAACATGACTTTGCGCTGCGAGATTATACAACTCATCCGGTTGTACTTCTTGAATAATACGAATTAAATTTGTGGCATCAGTCAGGTCGCCATAATGCAAAATCAGATTTCGATTATCAAGTTGATGCTCATCCTGAAACAGATGATTAATGCGTTTGGTATTAAACGAAGAAGAGCGACGCTTAATGCCATGAACTTGATACCCCTTACTAATTAATAGTTCTGCTAAAAAGGCACCATCTTGACCGGTTATTCCAGTAATCAATGCTTTTTTCATTATTACACGTACTGGTCATAGTCTGTTTTTTTCAGTTTTCTCACCAATCTTTTTACTTTTTCTGCTTCACCTTGTTTTGTAATCAAAAGCACATCGTCAGTTTCGACAACGCACAAATTCTCAACTCCAACTAATGCAACAAATTTTTTGGGAGCACAAACCATGTTATTGTTTGCATTTACTGACATGGTATGTGTATCAGAAATACCCCATTGCTGTTGCAAGGCTAAAAATACTTCGATATTCCCAACGTCACACCACTCAAAATCTGCAGGCAAAACAGAAATTTTTTTGCTTTTTTCCATCACCGCAAAATCAATTGATTCTGCCCTGATATCTTCGTATTTACCTTCTCCCTCAACAAATGCTTTTACTCCTTGGAAAATATCTGGCGCTTCTTTTTGAAACTCTTGCATAAACACTTTTGCCTTTCCGCAAAACATACTTATATTCCAAAGCATATTTTCCTGCTGACAATACCGTAATGCAACGTCAAGCACCGGTTTTTCATGAAATCTTTTTACTTGGAAAGGAGCCCCTTCAAGCGGCTGTGCAGAATCATCGTACTCAATGTATCCATATCCTGTTGCCGGATACTGCGGCTTTAATCCAAGAAGACAAATTCTTTCATTTTTTCTGACGTAATCAATCGCACGATCTAGAAAAGAAATAAAACGATCTTTGTTTGGAATAAAGGGATCTGATGGCAAAAAAACAATTACAGCCTCTGGATCTTTTTTGTAAATTTCAAAACAACTGAGTAAAATTGCAGGCCCTGTGTTACGCATTCCTGGCTCAATAACAATTCGTCCAATTTGCTGGCCAACTTGCTCAATAACACTTTCTTTATGCTTTGCGGTTGTACCAATCCAAATATTTTCCTTTTTTACAACAGAACTAACACGATCAACTGCTTGCTGAATCAATGTCTGATCACCACAAACCGATAAAAACTGTTTTGGATAGTTTTCTCTACTGAATGGCCACAAGCGCATTCCATTTCCACCAGCTAAAACAACGGCATAGTCATCAGAGTTTTTCACTTTTCTTCCTAATGCTTGACCAAAAAAACACAAAAAAGAAACCAGACAGACAAGAACCTTTTTTTTCATTTCACATCTCTCCTTCGATACGCCCGTCTCCGTTCTAGCTTCGTCGAGCACTCAGGACAGGCCTTAAAATCAACATTATTTTCAAACACTGCTTCGCATACATTTTTCTTGTGTTTGAGCAGAGTATACAAAGAAACCAAAGAAAAAGAACTCAAGATTAAAAGAATTGGTTCAAACAAAATTCTATATCGACAACACCCATCAAAACCAGTTACAACAGAAAATGCGACAATAAAACTGAAACAAAAAAATGCAAGACGATATTTCTTACAAAACAATAAAAATAAAAACCCAAGCATGACCAAAAAATAACGTAATACTGTCCAAACCGCTTCGAAAATCGCAATCCACAAAACACTCAAATGATACGCTCCGCCGGTCACATATTGGCATAACCGTTGCCATACGGAACCAGAAAAAGCAAAAAATGAAACATCTCCACCAGTTACATATTGCGAAAGCAATAATTTCAACTGAGTAGAAAAAAGACCAAACACTGTTTTTGACACATTCTGAGCCCAAACTGAAAAACAACTGAATGGATGCCTGAACGCATACTGCCAAAAAAGCCTTCTTGCCCCATCCCAACCTCGTTCGTCAAGCGAATTGATTGCGTTAAAACGCGGAATCATTTCTTCTGCTTGTTGAACAGAAACATTGTCAGCACGCGCAATAACTTTAGAAAGAAAGACATAATAAATGTTTAAGCTTTTCATTGGCGCTAAATTAAAATATCCATACCACACTTTGTTATACGTAAGATACCCAAAAAGTGGCGCCATAAAACAAATAGAAAACAGAAAAAAAGCATAAATGCGACGCTTAGAGAAAAAAAACAAAAGATATGCCGCAGCAAAAATTAAAAATAAAAAAGCTGATGGTTTAACAAGCAAAGAAAAGCCTCCAACCAACCCTGCTTGTACAAGATGAGAAAAATTATTTGATCGCCAAAACAAAACATATCGATACAAAAAAAACAAAAGTAAAAATAACGTCAAGGCTTCAGCAAGTAAGAACTGAGAATACACCAAAAAACCAATGTTGAATGAACAAAACAAAAGAGAGATCGCTGCAACGCGAGTATCAAAAATCAATTGAGCAATTTTAAACACAAGCAAACAAGAAAAAAGCGTAAGCAAAACCTGAAACCAAATAATCGGCCAAAACCGACGCCCAAACAATCTATAAAAAATACCGACAAAAAAATGATAGCCAACTGTTTGCACGGTTGCCTGCCCAGGATTATCTGGATCATCAAGACAACCGGTTTTTGCAAAATACTGTCCTATTCTGTCATAACCACTGGAATCTATATCAAAGCAAGAATATTTTGTTGGATGATAAAAAAATAAAATATTGCTCAAAATAAAAAATAGACAAAAACTAAAAATAACAATGGGTTGATGCTTCATTTTTTTGCTCGTGTTTAAAAAAATGGTATAGTGCCACGGAAGTATAACATAGGTCCTACTCAAAAAAAATCAGGTCAATATTTCGCACTATAAAGGAGATAATCTTGAAGCACAAAAAACTCATTCTTTTAAGCCTTGCAACCAGTATTTTATACTCATGCATCAGCCAAGCCGTACCAAAAAAACAAAAAAGAAATAAAAAACTACCAACAGTCGTCATCGTTACCACAGGCGGCACGATAGCAGAAAAAACAAATCCAAAAACGGGAGGCGATGTTCCAACTGTTACAGGAAAAGCATTGATCAAGGCGGTTCCTGGTCTTGAAAAATTAGCAAATATTGAAGTCGTTGAACTTTTTAATGTCGACAGCTCACGCATAACTCCAAAGCAGTGGACACAACTGAGCAAAAAAGTTGATGAGCTCCTAAAAAAATCATACATCAAAGGTGCGGTGGTTACCCATGGAACAGACACCATGGCAGAAGGTGCTTACTTTTTAGATCTGACAATCAAAAGTAAAAAACCAATCGTCGTTGTTGGCGCCATGCGAGACGCAGGTAGTCTTTCTCCTGACGGACCAAAAAATCTTTACAACGCAGTTTTGCAGGTCACATCACCAAAAGCACAAAAATTTGGCGTTACATTAACAATGAACCAATACATAAATTCTGCACGGCATGTCAGAAAAACGGACACCACCAATGTGCAAACCTTCGATTCTGGGCGACACGGATATCTTGGATACATCGCAGTAGACCAAGTCCATAAATTCCACGACAGACTTCCAGAATTTAAATTTTCCGTCCCAGAAAAATTGGCAAAAGTTGATTTGGTAAAAGAATATGCCGGTTTTGATGGTAGTTTTATTCGCCACGCTGTTGATAACGGAGCAAAAGGAATTGTTGTTGAAGGTGTTGGCGCAGGTAATGTAAACAAAAAAGTTTACGAAGCGATCAAATACGCACTATCAAAAAACGTTGTTGTGATTGTTGCAACGCGTGTATTTAACGGTGCTGTGTATCCAATTTATGGAGGTGATGGTGGCGCAAAAACATTACAAACTGACGGAGCAATTTTAAACAGCGACCTGACAGGGCCTAAAGCAAGAATTTTATTAATGCTTGCACTATCTAATGGAAAAAGCAAAAAAGAAATTGAAAGCTATTTTGTGTTTTAGAGCTCTTTTTCCCCACCGCCAGCAGCAACAAGTTGATCAACAATTAATGAAATTTCAGAAACACTTTGCAGGCGCTCGAAACTAATTGGCATTTTTATTTTTTCATCTTTTAATGCCATGAAAAATTGATTTAGAATTTCTGAGTGCCCTTTGTCTGGACTGCTTGTTTTTTTGTTAAACGATTTTGGTAAACCAAAGCCAGTCAACTCTTTATAATCGTTCATCACAATTGATTTGCCATCAAAAAATAGTTCCATCCGCTCTTTACCAAGTCCTGTGTGACCAATAGCTGTGTAAAGTAAACTACAGATAGAACCATCATCAAAGCGAATTTGTGTGCAAAAATTGTCTGAAGTAAAAATATCTTCTTGTGAAGCATGCAGGGCTTCAGCAGAAACACAAACCGGCTTCGCATCAGTCAAAAAGACAAACAGATCAAAAATATGACACGCTTCGCCAATGATACGCCCTGCACCAACATCTGTTTGCACCCAATGCTCTCCAGGAATATAACCAGCGTTCATACGATACTGCACCACAAGCGGCGTAATTCGATTTTGTACTACCTTTTTTATTTTTTGTATGTACGGCGCAAACGAACGATTAAAATCAACACATAAGCGAGATTTTGGATTTTTTTGGACAAAATCAACAACACTATGCAACTGATTAAAATCGGTTACCATCGGTTTCTCACAAAATACTGCCTTACTATTACGCAATGCATTCACAATTTGTTTTGAATGAAACTTATGAGGAGATGCAATTACTACTGCATCAACCAAATCATCTTTGAATAAATCCCTATCGTCTGTAAACGCTTTTGCTACTGCATACACTCGTCCAGAGTTGGTTGCATTGGCAATATCAGAATCAACAACCGCATCAATTTTTACGTTTTTTATTTTAGAAACAATCGGCATCAACTTCATTTTTGCAAAACCACCAGCGCCAACAAAACCAACGCGAACATTGTCACGCACAGCAGGTTGAAAACTCGTTTTCAGCCGGTCCGAAAAATCTGCAGACAAAGACGGATCAGATTTTTCTTCTGGTTGATAATTCAAAACGACACCAAGTCCTTTGCCAGATTTAAGCATTCCATACGCTTGTTCAATATCTTGCAGCAATGCTTCATGCTCAATCAAACAGCTAACATTAATTGCGTTGTCTTGAATCAAATTTACAAACGCCTGCATATTTCTATTTTCTGTCCAACGGACAAATGCATATGGATAATCTTTTGCTTCATGCTCATATCGTGAATCATACCGTCCAGGACCGTAAGAACAAGAAATTAAAAAGTCGATCTCTTTTTTATAAAACGGTGACCGTTGTAAATTCAGACCAACATCACCGACCAAAATAACCTTTCCTTTTTTGCGAGTTACTTCCATTGCCTGCTGCACAATTGAATCACTTTGTGAAGCTGCAGTAATAATAGTGCTATCAACACCATGGTGTCCGGTTAAAAACTCAACTTCTTTGCGAACATCATCATGAGTAGCATTAAGCGCGATCGTTGCACCAAGCCTCTGCGCACGTTTTATTCTGTCGGAAACTAAATCAACACCAATAACCCGACAACCTGCAAGCTTTGCAAGCTGAACGGTAATTTGCCCAAGTAACCCCAAGCCAATTACACAAACAGTTTCGCCTAATTGTAACTTTGCGCGCCTAACTCCCTGCAATGCAATCGCGCCAACTGTTGTTAAACTTCCTGCTTTTAAAAACTTTTTGTCCCGCAATTTTACGGTCAACAACTCCGGCACACACACAATATCTGCATGATTTGCCAGCCCTGCACCAGCACAAGCGACATAATCACCTTCGCAAAAATGTTTTACTTTTTTTCCAACCGCAATAACACGCCCCGAACAAGAGTACCCAAGAGTTTGAATATTTCCTTTCAACTTCCCTTTAATGAGCGCTTTGGTACCTTCAACACCATTTTGAGCAACAGATTCTAAAACCTTTTTTATTTTTTGCGGAACATTGCGAAACAATGGATTTTGTTTAGAATGGGCAATCGTTGCCAACTCTGTTCCAGAGCTGATAAACGAATAGTGTACAGAAACTAAAACAGAATAATCATCAAGCAACGGCTTGCAAACATCTTTTACTACAACCGTTCCTTTTTCCAAAAACACCTGCCTCATAGTGCTGACTCCTCAACGATCTTTTCTGTTTTCGTTTTTATAACACTATCTTTTTGCACAGCCTGACAGACCTGTCGATCCCGCGGAACTGACTCAGTACAAACTCCATCTTTAGCAAAAGCAGGAGAAAATAAAATTTCTTGTGCCCCATCTATCTCCTGTTTTTTGTGACGAATTCCACAAAAATCAAGTACGACTTTATCTTGCAACAACTTTTCATCAATCGCTTTAAACCGAGTATGTGCAACCAAATAAACAATAACATCAGCCTTTGCAACACCCTCTTGAACAGAAAATATGTTGTTAGGAAATAATTTTTTGAGTTTTTCTTTGTTCAAATGTGGCTCACAAAAAAGATATTCGTTCTTATTATCTTTATGCAAAGATCGGGCAATTTGCAAAGCCGGGGACTCCCGTAAATCATCAACATTTGGCTTGTACGTCAGACCAAGCAATAAGACCTTTGCAGGACGGTCGTAATTTCGTTCAACTGTTTGCAAGATTTGTTTAACAATTTCTTTTGGTCGATTGTCATTTACCATTCGCGCAGTTTTAATCAGCTCAGAACAATTCGGAAACGACTCTGCTAAAAACCAGGGATCAACCGCGATACAATGACCTCCAACACCTGCCGATGGTCGCAAAATATTGACCCGTGGATGCTTGTTTGCAAGTTCAATAACAGTGTAAGGATCTAATGAAACACTATTTGCCATAGAAGCAACTTGATGAGCAAACGCAATTTCAACATCACGAGAACTATTTTCCACTAGCTTTACCATCTCTGCTGTTTTAGCATCGGTTAAAAAAAGTTTTCCTTCAACAAAATGTTTATACAGCTGTTTTGCTTTGTATACCGATGCTTGATCAACTCCACCAACCACACGATCGTTATACACTAATTCATGGAAAATTTTACCGGGCAACACCCGCTCCGGACAATGCGCTACAAAAAAATCAATACCAACAGACATGCCGGTCTTTTCTTCTAAATAGCTTGCAAGTTTTTCTGTTGCTCCAACTGAAACAGTCGATTCCAGTAAAACAGTATTTCCTTTTTGCAAAACACTCACAATCGAATCAGCTGCCGCAAACACATACGATAAATCTGCAGCATTGCTCTCTTTAAATGGAGTTGGTACTGCAATCATAAAATAATCTGCAGGCTCCAAATCGATTGTTGCACGAAAATTTCCAGAACCTAAAACTAATTGTAGTTTTTCAAATATTTCCGGCTCTTGAATTACTGGATCTCCGGAGTTGATTGCATCAACACGCACTTTGTCAATATCAAACCCAACAACTCCAAGCCCTGCCTGTGCCATCACGATCGATGTTGGCAAACCGATATACCCCAGACCAAGAACAGCAACTTTTTGTGCGGAAGATTCTTCTTTTTTTAAAACCTCTTCTTGTAAAGCTCGCTCAGGTGCAAAAGAGGAAATTTTAGTTTCTTTAAAAGACGAACTAAAAAAATTATCTTTCATTATCTGTGCAATCCGATCTGATGCGCACCCATCGCCATATACAGATAAACTTTTTTTAAGATCAGATTTTTTTTCTGCTAGCGCAGCAATAAGGGCAGATTTTATTTTTTCTCCATCCATGCCAACAAGTGTTGCGCGACCAGCCCAAATGCCTTCTGCCCGTTCTGTTTTTTCTCGTAAAACTAAAACTGGCTTGCCAAGACTTACACCCTCTTCTTGAATGCCACCAGAATCTGTCACCACAACATCAGCATTAAATAAAAGATACGCAAGCTCTGCATAAGAAACCGGCTCGCTTAAAAAAATATTTTTTAAATCAGAAAAACCAACCTTTTCTATAGCAGAAACAACATGTGGATTAGGATGGTACGGATAAAAACAGAAAACATCTTCATTCTCTTGTAAAAACTGCTTTACTGTTTTTAAAATCTCAACAACCCCGCCATTGAACGCCTCACGACGATGGACCGTCAAAAGCAGCAATTTTTTATTTTCTGCTTTACACCGAGACACAGCTGTTTCGACCTCACGATTTATTTTTATCTCAGCGCGGTTTATTTTTTCTTGAACCATTTGTAACGCATCAACAACCGTGTTGCCAACACAAAATAGTTTTTTACGGTCAACACCTTCTGACAAAAGCTGTGCCGCAGCATGTGCCGTTGGTGGAAAGTGCAAATCAGCAATTGGACAAACAACTCGACGATTCATTTCTTCAGGAAACGGGGCACGAATATCATCTGTCCGTAAACCAGCTTCTACATGCCCAACTGGAATTCGTAAATAAAATGCAGAAAGTGCGGCAGCCATAGTAGATGTAGTATCACCTTGTACCAAAACAGCAGCAGGTCTGATCTGAGAGAAAAGTTCTTTTGTTTTTTGTAAGATTGCCTGAGTTACATAAAAAAGATCTTGTCCATGACGCATTATACGTAAATCATAATCTGGCTTTACACCAAATAAATCAAACACCTGGGTAAGCAGCTCATCATGTTGCATGGTGGAACATAATAAAACCGGCAAACCTGCACGTTGTAACGCACGGTATACCGGAATCATCTTTATTCCCTCTGGGCGTGTACCAACAACTAAAACAATAGGGGGTTTTTTTGAATTTGCAGACAAAGGTATCTCCTGAATTTTGCGTGGATGCATCGACTGAGAGTTAAGATAGCAGATACGACTTCTTTGACAACTATCACTTTTGTTTATAGCCTCATTTGCGTACAAAAAACATCTCAAAAAAGGCTTGTTATGAAAGCAACAAAACGGACTATTTTTAAAAAGCATCTTTTTTTTCTTTTTTTAGCTTCATTTTTAGTCCGAGCAATAACATTCCATTTTTTTATAACACCGCAACAACGTTACCGCCAAGCAGACAGCCCAGATTACCATAACTGCACCATAAGCATGTACATGAGCGGCTGTATGAACCGAATAGATACTATGGAGCCAATTTATTGGCGTACGCCCGGTTACCCAACCTATCTTTATTTTTTTTATAAAACGTTTGCAATAGAGACTCCAAAATTTGATGGCTGCCGCATTGCACAAATCATGGCTATCTGGCTGCAAATTTTACTTTCTTCTTTGGTACCAATTATTTTACTATATCTTGCTCTTATGCTGACCGGCATACTTTCTATTTCTTGGGTAGCTGCATGGATTTATGCACTGCACTTAGGCCCAATTTTGGCTAGCTGTTTTTTACTCACAGAAGCTCTTGCAATCATCTTTTTTTCTTTGTTTTTGTTTTTCTTTTATAAACAACTCAGAACCTGGTTTGATCCGCCTTTGCTTTTAGCTACTTCAAAAAAAAATGAAACTTCGTGGAAAACTTCTGTCGCACTAGCAAGTCTTTTCCTTGGCATCGCAACTTGGATCCGTCCTATGGGAGAGTTTGTATTGATTGTTGCAGTACTATTGATTTTTATTTTGGATCGCGTCAACTTGAAAGTTAAATTTAAAAAAATTGGCCTGATTTTTTTTGTTTTTTTTGCAATCACAGGCCCATGGTATATACGCAATTATAGGCTAACTGGAAAGTTTTTCTTTTGTCCAATGTTTGGCCCATATTTAAACTCTTTTTGCGCACCAAAAATTTTACGTGACACACTTGGCATTCCATTGCCCAAATGCATCCACTACCTATACAACCAATCAAAAGAAAAAAGCACAGAAAAAACAATTTACGCTTATAAACAAGGAAAAAAATATTGCAAACTGTTTGCACCATTAGAAATAGCACTACCAATTATAAAAAAACATCCATTTGTTTTTCTGCATAACTGGACCAAAGAAGTTTTAAAAACAACATTTGATTTATACTCAAGCCAACTGGTTGCCTTTGCAAACAACAGTTTTATGTACGATCCGCTAGAGGAATTTTTAACAGAAAAATGGGCAGCATGTGTATATAAACAAAAAATGCCATTTTCTATGCGCCTACTTATTTTTTTAGAAATTATATTTGAACTATTTAAATGGATTGGTCTGTTATGCGGTGCATGGCTATTTTTACTACGAACATTGATAAAAAAATTCCAAGTTACGCAACAAATAAAACAAATCAGTGCACTATGGTTAAAAACTGCTCCCATGATTGGTGCTTTTTTGTTTATGACCGGAGGATTTGGATACGCACGACTGCGACTACCGGTTGAACCTCTTATGATTTTGCTGTCACTAACATTTTGGTACTTTCTTATAATTCAAAAAAGAGAAAAGCCATGATTAAGAACGCTCTTTTTTTTATATTCCTATTTAATTTTTTATTTATTCAAGGTTTATCCCCTAACTTTCATACCGCCATGGGAAAAAATCATCCAGTTTTAGGATCGTCATACAAAAAAGGGATAAGTAATTCTAATGACCAAAAAGAACTGCAGCACTTTTGCCAGGTATACAAAAAAAACAATCTTAGCAAAATCAAACCTCAGCAGTCCCCAAAAATTCCAAAAATCATTCACCAAATCTGGCTTGGCAGCCCCGTGCCGGAAAAATTTACCGCTTATATAAACAGCTGGAAACAAGCGCATCCAAACTGGGAATATAGGCTGTGGACAGATACAGACATAGAGGCTTTCAACTTGGAAAATAAAAAATTGTATCATGCAGCAGTAAACTACGCAGAGCGCTCTGACATTGCCCGATATGAAATTTTATATCAACAGGGTGGCATCTTTATAGACATTGATATGGAATGCATAAAACCAATTGATATTTTGCACCACACATACGATTTTTTTGCAAGCCTAGAGCCAATGGCTGAAGCGCCGTTTTTAAAAAAAATGGTTATTGTCAGCAACGCGATTATTGCCGCATGCCCCAACCATCCAATTATTGGCTATTGTGTAGACCGACTAAAAATGAACTCGCACCATAATGATATTATTTTAAGAACGGGACCAATTTTTTTCACGAATGTTTTATTAGATTCAATCGAATCTAAAGAGTTTACCAATATTGTGCTTCCGGCAAGCTACTTTTTTCCATTCGGTAAAAATGTAAAATCAAAAAAGCTGATGGAACAATGCATAAAGCCAGAAACGTTTGGCATTCATCACTGGGCCGGCAGCTGGATGTTCAATCCATCTGCCTTCATTCCTGGATATACATTTAAAATAAAAATAGTACAAAAATAGAAAATCATTAAAAACGTATGATTGCGCTTTTGTCAAACAACTCTTTTTTTAAAGCCTCATATAACTGGTTATACCGTGGCTCTTGCAAAGCAGTTACAATTTCACGATAACGATCAGAAAGCTCAACAAGATGTTCTGGAACCTGCTCAAAAACTTTGTAAATCTCAAACCCTCCTGCAACCTCTTGTGGGGCCGAAATTTCACCACGCTCTAACTGAAATAAAAACTTTTTATCATCAGCAGTATCGTTTTTGTTGACCCAAAACAATGAACTCCATTCAACACCCTTAATCTTTTTCTTTTTTGCAATGCGCTCTTCAATTTTTTCTCTTTGCTCTGCCAAATCAATCTTTTTGCTAAATGGAATAAAACCGCGTTTTACCTGTGCACGTGCCTGCTGTAAAATAGGATGCGCATCATAATATGCACGAACATCTTTTTCTGGAATAACTAAACGGGAACGTATTTTTAAGTTGATTAACTCTCCAATAGCAAACATTGCTCCAATCTGCTCACGCCCCTCCTGATACGTATACCCAGCCTGAGCAAACATATCCTTTAACTGTTGCACAGAAAGGCCATGTTCACGCTGAATGCTCTCCAAATACTTATCAATCGCCTTGTCATCGATTTCGATATTATATTTTTTTGCTTCCTGCAACATAAGATGTTCAAAAATAATATCATCTATTGTTTTTGCCACCCCATCTAAACTTGGACGATCAATATCTGACTGAGTGATAATAATCAGACCTACATCAGAAAAAATAGCCACAACACCTTGATCCAATAAAACTAAATCACGTTGTTCAGCCTGAACAAAAAAAACACATGAAATCAACAAAATAAAAATAAACTTTTTCATACAAGAAACCTTTTTGCAATGATGTTTTAAAAAGAAAGAGAGGAATTACAATAATTCCCCTCTTTTTTTTTGTCAATCTTTGTGCATGCTATACAGTCTTTGCGGCAGAAAGCGGTTCCGATTCGACATCTTCATTTTGTGCTACCACATCTTTTTCTTCAAGCGCTTTAAAAGCAGCAGCTTTTGCATTTTCTTTTAACGCTTTTGAACGAAAATAATCTTCATTAACTTGCACGTCATATTTTTTCATTAATTTTTCTAGCTCATTTTGCAACTGCTTTACTTGCTCCGTCTGTTGTGCAACATTTTTTACGCCATCTTTAACTTCATCAAACGAGCGATACTGAGGATCTTTTTTGCCTGTTGCATGGACAACCCAAAAAGTTTTATCCCCGATTGGCAAAATCTCAACTTTTGGAAACTTTTTCATTGCCAATATTTTTGTTCGCAACACTGCCTCAATACCAAAGCTTTGGGCGTTAACCATATTGAAATCTTTAAAATTATCTCCCAGTTTATTTTCCTGAGCAACCTTTTTCAGATCAAGATTTTTAATACCTTTTACCTTATTGAAAAAAGCATCCGCATCATCTTTTTTATCAAATGAAACGCCATAAACAGTTACGCCACCCTTAGAAATCAACGCACCTTGCATAGAATCTCTGTTTTCTTCGTAAAACTTCTTCGCATCTGCATCACTTAATTGTTTTACCGGAAACTCTTCTTTAAAAAACTCTAGATTCAACATCTGATCAGCGGTCCGGAGGAATCGATCTCTTTTTGCAATGTAATCTAGTTTTTGATCAATTTTGTTGTCTTTTATATAACGCGCAATAACTTTTCCACTGCCAAGACTTTTCGCAACATCTTGTTCCAAATTTGGCATAAGAGGAAGCATTGCTTTCAGTTGCGGTTTCTCTTCGAGTAACAAGTTAAACTCTTCTTGCAGCTGTTGTGGCGTTACCGCAATTTCATTTCCAATTTTGACAACCCACTCTCCAGAAGTAACGTTCGTATTTAAAGCGCCAGGCGCCTTTTCTGTTTTCTCACTGGAAAACCAATTGCATCCAGAAAGCAATAAAACAGGGGAAAAAATCAATGCAGAATAAAAAACGTTCTTAGTATTCATAAAACTCCTTAAGATACCTCATACACCATCACCATCAAAAACTTTACTCAAAAATATCTTCTGGAATTTTACCAGAGAACAATCTGATTGCCAAATTATTCAAACCACTCGACACGCAACAGCAGCAACAATTGAAGCTGGTTTTAACTGATACAAACAATGAGCTGCAGATTTTAACGTTGACCCAGTTGTACACAGATCATCAACCAACAAAAATGTGCAACCCCGTACCACTTTTTCTTCTCCTAACACAAACGCATCTTTGAGATTTTCAGCACGTCTAGACTTGCTGAGAGTAGCCTGAAACAAAGTTTTTTTTCTTCGCTTTAAAATATGTAAAACCGGCCTGCCGGTTTGCTTTGAAAGAATGTTCGCCATTTGCTCTGCTTGATTGAAACCTCGACGGGCAAATCGCGTCCAATGAAGCGGGATTGGAACAATAAAATCAAAATGAATATTTTTCAGATAAGTCATTTGCCAAAGCAGCTGCCCCAACTGATTAGAAGAAATAATGTCAGACCTGTTTTTTGCCAAAATCAACGACCGTACAGGATTTTTATACGCACAAGCAGCAAACAGTTTTATTTTTTTTGTTTTGGTAACTTCTAACTCCGTTGAAACAACCGGCGTGATAGACGCAAAGCAATCTGAACAAAAAATTGCCCTACGACATAAAATGGAACGGCAATGGGCACACAAAGGGGGAAAGAAAAAATTAAAAATAGCATTGGAAATAAATTTTGTAGCGATAAGAACTTTTTGTTTCACACCTGCCACCAGTAAACTAAAATAAGTCGCAGTAAAACATTGGCAAGAATACCAGCAAGCACATCATCCATAATAACGCCAAGAGAGCCATACAGCAGTTCAGTTTTTTTCAGACCAAACGGTTTGACAACATCAAAAAAACGAAAAAGCAAAAACCCAACCGCTATAGAAAAAAAAGAGATCGGCACGCACCAAAAAACAAACAAGCAGCCAATCAATTCGTCAAACACAATCTCTGCAGGATCACGTTTTTTAAAAAACGGCAACACTCGACCAATGATGGAAAAACCGGCAAAAAAAGTTGCAAGACAGATGAAACCATACAGAAAATCTGAAATTTGCAGAAAAGAAAAAAGCAAAACTAACAATAAACCAAAAAAACTCGCAACTGTTGCAGAAGCAGGAAGATGCCCAATTGGTCCAAGCGTTGCAAAACGCATAAAAATATTTTTTTGTTCCACGTTTTATCGCCCTAACCCTCTTTATAAAACCCAAGCAAAACAAAAAATATTCCCACAACAATGCAAATATCAGCAACATTAAAAACCGGCCAAGAAAACCAACCGTACGAAACAGAAATAAAATCAACAACGCCACCGTAAAAGACTCGGTCAACTAAATTAGAAAGTGCCCCAGCCAGCGCAACCGTCTCTCCCCATACAGAAAAGCCAGAACGCCACCGTAAAAAGGCATAAATAAAAAGCGGAATAATAACCGCAACGGTCATCAAAGAAACCAAAACAAAAATACTGGTTTGAGCAGAACTAAAAAGACCCCAAGAAATCCCACGATTAAATGAAAGCTCAAAAGATAAAAACGGTGCAATTTTGATTTTGATCTGCTCCGACTGAATCATCAAAAATTTTGTAACTCTATCAAACAAAAACAAAAAAGAAAAAAGCAAGACATACCACCCCAAAAACCGCTTTTGCTTCATCGAATTGTTGCTCCAATTTTTTCTAATTTTTTAACCATTTTGTCATAAATTGCATCTGCCTGCTGACCAGTCAACGTTTTTTCTTCATCTTGAATCACAAAGCGCATGGTAATCGATTTTTTATCTGTCCATTCTTTTTTCTGAAAAAAATCAACCAAAGCGACATCATGCACACGTTGATCGACAGAACAAATAATACCTGCAAGCTGATCAACCGTTACAGACAAAGAAACAAGCATACTGACATCACGATGCACACCAGGATACTTTGCAACAGGTTTATATTTTTTTTCTGGAGCCTTGTAAGAAATCAAAAAATCTGCATCAAGCTCAAAAACAAACGCGTCACCTTCTGTAAGCACACCAAGAAGTGCAGCATTTATTTTTCCAGCAAAACCGATTGGTTTCGCATTATGCATTAGACAAGCGGTCTGATACGGCGCATACCATACAGCAAGGCTTTTTGGTTCTGTTTTTTCCCAAGCAACCGATAAATCAATCGCCTCAAACAAATGGACTATTGCCTGTTTTTCTTCATAAAAATCAACTGTCTTTTTTCTTTCAAAAAAAATGCCAGCCAACCTTCTTTGCTCAAAAACTTCTTTTTTTTCAAGCTTCCATGCACGAGCTAACTCAAAAAAACGCAAGCTATCATAATGCGTAACGTTATGCTTAATATTTTTAAGAAGTCCCGGAACCAATGATCTAACCAATCGATACCAGTTAACAGAAAAAGGATTTTTTATCTCTACACATGAATCTTGTTGTACACCAATCTCTTTTAAAAACATTTCGTCAAACAATGCGTAGTTTGAAACTTCCCGGGAACGCAATGCATGGGCACACAACTGTTTCAACTCACGTTCTCGCATCACATGAGACAAATCTGAAGCTTTCAGTTTTGCAGATGGCAACAAGTGTTCAACGTTGTCGTATCCATACAATCTACCAACCTCTTCGATAAGATCCTCTGCAATTGTTACATCTTTTGAGCACCGAAAAGTTGGAACAGTTACGTTGTAAGTACTGCCAGTTTTTTTAACAATAAATTCAATTTTCTCTAATGCTTTTACTACAAAATCAGGATCTATTTCTGCGCCAAGACGCTTGCACAAAAGATCATGAGAAAGCTCTACAACTATCGGCTCTATTGGCATACCGACTGACTGAATTTTTTCTTGTGCCCGGTACAAAATACCTTCTTTTTCCAGCAGATCCAAAAATGCTATGATCGCATCAATATTTTGGTTTGGATCAAGAGTCTTTTCAAAACGAGCAGATGCCTCTGTTCTTGTCTTGAAACGAGCAGCAGTTTTTCTAATTGTTGTAGCATCAAAATTTGCAGACTCTAAAAACAATGCAGACGTTTTTGGTGAAACACCTGAATCTTTACCGCCCATAACACCAGCAAGAGAAATAGGTTCTTTCCCGTCAGTAATAACGTAATCATTTGATAAAAGCTCAAGATCTTGACCATCAAGAAGAGTAAGTTTTTCGCCTTTTTTTGCTAAACGGGCTTCAATTTTTTTAATACCTTGAGAGTCAAATGCATGCATCGGCTGACCAACATCAAGCATCACATAATTTGTTGCATCAACTAAAAAATTAATTGGCCGATTTCCCGTACAAGCCAAACGATACGCCATCCACAGCGCCGATGGCCTGTTTAAAGATTTTTTGTCTGTAGATTCAAGATATAAGCCCGCAAAGCGCTTACCAACAGATTGATCTTTTAAAACAATTTCGACAGGGTTCTTTTCTGATCCCGGAGCACAATCTTTATACTCCTCGGTTTGTTTTTTTTCTGAACGGCTAAACGGTAGATACTTAAGGTTAAGCATTGCTGCAATTTCTCTGGCAAAACCTCGATGACTCCACATATCTGGACGATGAGTGATTGTTTTGTTGTCAACTTCTAAAAGGTAATCTTCTGGTTGAAACTGTTTTTTCCATCCACCGGCAATAAGATCCTCTGCAACGTGCAAAGCAGGAACAAAACCATCTTTTGGACAAAATAAATCTGCTAACGTTGCCCAACGATAAGAATCTTTTTCTTTTTTAACCAAAAAAACTGGTTCCTTAAAACCAAATCCTTCATCTGGACGATCGGGAAGTTGTACTGTTTTTTTCCACTCAGAAATCTCAACAGAAAATTTTCCTGTATCCACATCAACAATCTTTGCAAGCGCAAACTTGTCTAAATCGAGATTTACTTTTTCTACCCCCTCAATCTCTGCTGCTGTTTTATTAAAAAGCTGAACCAATCCAGGCATGTCTAATTTTTTCCAGTCAGCGTCTATATGATCAAAAATCCAAGAAATCGATAATTTCATCGCTCAAATACCTTACGCAAAAGATAAAAATCAAAAAACAAAAATCTTGTTTAGTGTACTACAAAAAAAGCGAGGACCAAATTACTGGCCCTCGCTCTGCAGGTTCTGAGATTTTTTCTGTTACTTAACGAGTTATGTATGGATCTTCCGGAGTAGTTTCTATGTAGACTCTTTCAGGTTTAAGCTCTCCGGACTCACCTTCATACCACTTACGATCAGCTGGATCCCTGCGTGGAATAACGGAGTCAATTATAATCTCAAGATTTTTATATTTACCAAACCCGTATTTTTTAAACCGAATCTTCGCTTTCAGGTCTTTTTCTTGATACTTCCATGACAGAAAACTTTTTTGATCTAAATTAACTGCTGCCAAAACTGCTGCAGTTGGACTAGCAATTAAAGCTGCAGTAGCACCAACCATTGGAATAAGTACTCCTGTCATCGCAAGACCACCGGCAATTAAAGCTGCCTTGAAAGCCGCCAAAGAGCCCCCTCTTTCAGCCTGAATATTAAACTCTATAGAACTCCCAGCAGGTCCCTCAAGCACAAACCTTTTTGCTTCAAATGGATACACTCGCGATAAAGCCTTCCTTAAATCTGCAGGTACAAATTCAGGGTCCTTAACGCCCTTCTTTTTCCACCAACGAACGTACTCTATTGAAGGCTGATCTCTATCTATAGAAAAGATAGTCTTCTTTTTTCCAGGATTAATAGTTATGTCTTTTGTTTTTGTTTTCGTCTTCAAAGATTTTTCATCAATCTGCCGTCTTGCCTGTCTAATGCAAACCCAATTTGCAAGACGAAAATAACAACGGAAACCTGGCTTATTCAAATCTTTACCTACATAAGGAACCACTGGCGCATAAGTCGGAACAACCTTATCCCCCCGAATTTCTTTTATTTTACTAATCGTAAACGGATACTCAGACCTATTGCGAATGGTCACTTTAGAATAATTATCAGCAAATGCGTCAACCTGAACTAAAAAAGCAGACATTGCCAGGACTGCTACAATCAATTTTTTCATCTTTAAGCTCCTTTTTTAAAACACTTATCACCACATCTGAAATTCTTGAGAAGGCTCCTGTTTCGGACTTGTCGGATTGAGTATAATCTCTATCCCTCTGTAGGGAGTTGGAAGACCGATTGACTTATATGAAACAGCAACGTTAACCCCCTTAATATCTTCTCTAGTAGAAAGAAAACTTCTTTGGTCATCAATAATACCTGTTGGAATAGCTGCAAACAAACCAACAGACAAGCTGCTAATAAGGTTGGAGCCCGGAATTAAAAGCGCGGCTGCACCTGCACCTAAACCTGCAGCGAGAGCCTTTTTAAAGGCGTTAAGAGAACCCAAACGCTCAGAAATCACACTAATGTCAATGTAGCCACCACCTCCAACAAGCCGAAAACTTTTTCCCTGAAACGGATACACCCGAGACGAAGCTACCTCAAGCCTATCTGGTACTGGGCCAGCAGAATCTAAAACCTTTTTTTCCCATATTTTACTCTTTATCGATGGCTGATCCCTATCGATCCTGACAATGGTCTTCGATTTATGAGCCTCGACGGTTATATCTACAAAATCAGCCTTACTTATAATCGTTTCTTGCAGCGCCTGCCGTTGCCCCTCTCTAATACACTTCCAATTTACGCCATCGACATAACAGTAAAAACCCTCTATCTCAAGATCTTTAATGCTTCCCTGCCCCTTCTTGGTTTTATAAGTAGGGACAACCTTTTCCCCCTCAAAATCAATAATCTGGTTAATTTTAAAGTCTTCATTCGTGTTATTGACCACCCGTATCCTCGACTTATACAAACCATTTATGGCATGAAAACAAAAAAACAGAGATGTAGCTAAAAAAGCCCTTAATAATCTCTTCATAAAACTTCCTTTTGCTCGAAAAAATCGAAACTCTCACCCCTCCTATCACCAGCGTGACATATTCTATAAGAAAAAATCAACAATTTATTAAAACATATGAAGCAAGCCAAAAACGAAGGCACTTAACCCCCAAAAAAACCGTCAACCAAAAAAGGATA
>Ga0180438_10003834_pt1 | contig 22254 bp, 24 predicted proteins | sample SS_ome_12_FD_132455 | JGI IMG/M metagenome (GOLD analysis project Ga0180438, IMG submission 132455) | Hypersaline lake sediment archaeal communities from the Salton Sea, California, USA - SS_3_D_2 metaG | ecosystem: Environmental > Aquatic > Non-marine Saline and Alkaline > Hypersaline >...
AATATAAGGCCACAATAACCTATCACGACCCCTGTTATCTGGGAAGACATAATGAGGAATATGAGGCCCCAAGAACAATCCTGGCATCCATTCCCGGAGTCGAGCTGATTGAGATGGATCAAAACAAAGAAAATGCCTTCTGCTGTGGAGGAGGGGGAGGAAATTTCTTTACTGATATCTTGGGCGGGGGTGATGACAGCCCCAGTCGAATCAGGGTCAGACAAGCGCTTGATACTGGTGCGCAGATTATAGCTGTTTCCTGTCCACAATGCGCCAAAATGCTGGACGATGCCGTCAAAATAGAAGAACTGGAGGATGAATTAGAGGTTCTGGATGTGGCAGAGATAGTTACCAGGGCCCTGGCATGATCTAAACATACCCATAAACGTTCACGGGTTCAATGGTTCAGGGTTCACCGAAAATCTTAACAGTTATACGAGCAAGGCCAACGAAAGAAAGGAACCCTGAACGGTGAACTCTGAACCTGAGAACGCTTACATATAACCTAAGACTAAAGCTGCGGCTCTCCCGTTGATAGAAGCCTCGCAAACTAGCATGCTAAGTGCTTCGATTCGCAAATACTATAACGTATTCTAATGAGTATAATCTTGCGATTGTCTTCGACCCAGAGACATGTCGGCGAGCCCTTCGGCTGTGAGCTCAGGGCCGAACGGCTCATGTCGAGTCGCTCAGACCGAAGGGCTCACTCGCCTCGGCTGAGCTCGTCGCAGGCAGCACTTAGTTCCGAGGGCTACGACTGAGCTCAGCCGAAATCTAAATAAATACGTCATCGAATTTATGAATCGAGGGACTAGGCTATACCAAACTTATCCTTAGGAAATTGAAATAAAAAAAGCCACCAGAGACTGGTTTTTTATTTGCTACTGCGATGGAAGACCAAAAAACTACTGATATAAAGGTGATCTTTGGTTTAACCCTCATTCATTTTATCGGTGACTTTTATTCTTCTTTTATCAATCCTCTCCTTCCTGTATTTGTCGGGAAGTTTGCTCTTACCTTGACACAGGTCGGTCTCATCGTAGGAATAAGCCGTTTTCTCGCTTTTATTATCCAACCTTCCGTAGGATACCTTGCCGACCGCTACCAAACGCGTTTCTTTGTGCTGGGTGGTCCGCTTCTCGCCATCGTCTTTATTCCTCTCGTTGGAATAGCCCCCTGTTTTCTGGTGTTGCTTCTCTTTATATCCCTTGGGTCCATTGGTTCATCAATGTTCCACCCTTCGGTTGCCGGTATGGTTTCTGCTTACTCGGGTCGGAATTTTGGCTTTTCCATGTCAATTTTTAATGTGGGTGGGACATTTGCCTTTGGAGTGGGGCCACTCTTTATCACCTATCTAGTAGGTTCCTATGGTCTAAAAATATCCCCATTTACAATGATCTTTGGCCTGGCAGTGATGATTCTTCTTTTCAGGATCGTGCCCTCACCCCAGGGTGAGGGACTTCAAGATTTGGGCTTCATACATTCAATAAAAGAAGTATTGGGAGAAGTATGGAAATCGATTATCCTGCTTTGGGTGGTGATGGTTTTGCGAGCTTTTGTTGGTGTGTCTTTCAGGAGCTTTATACCAGTTCTTTACGCACAGGAAGGATATTCGCTCATCTCGGTTGGGGCAGTAGTGTCTATCTTTACCGTGGCTGGAGCAATAAGCGGGCTTCTTGCTGGTCACCTATCGGATAGAATTGGATATAAACCCATTTTTTATTTCGCCCATGGTCTGGCAACACCAAGCCTGTATATGCTTCTCTATCTTCCTGGTAACTGGGTATATATGAGCGCTTTTTTGGCGGGATTTTTTTCTATAGCTACCATGCCGCTTGGAGTAGCAATGGCACAGGAATTGGCTCCACGTGGAAAATCAATGGTATCAAGCCTGATGATGGGACTGGCTTTTGGATTTGGAGGAATGATGGCTCCTCTCACAGGAAAGCTTGCGGATATTTTTTCGATCCGTGTTATTCTTTATTTTTTGGCTATAATACCGCTCCTGACAATTGCCCTTATCTCCATGCTCCCTGAGAAAAAATTGAACTATAGGCAATCTGTGATCTAAGGCTTTCTATCCTCATCGCTCCTTTTCCTAAAATCCAATTGCATTTCTTCAAAAGACAACATCTGTTTGTATAAGAAAACCAGCGCATTCATGGCCTGATTCTGAGTCGATGGCGACACTTCCTTGTCCATTGTGAGATGTGTCAGAAAATAAAGGGGGGCGTTTGTTCTAAAACGATGTAAGTTTCACGAAATCATCGTAGCATGCTCTTTACCAAAATACGCTTATTCACTTTCTGTCTTTAGACTTAGCATGATAATATGCTATTGTTTTTTCCAGTTTTGGGCCATACTTTTAATGTAAATATATTCCTTATAATGTGCTGATAAGTCATCTTAGAACCAATGTCATCTTTTAATCTCTTTTATTAATCTTTCTCCAAAAATGGCCAAAATCGCTCGCAAAAGACTTTTTACGAATTTTTTAACTTTCAATTGAATTATTCAGGGAGTGGATTAATGGATAAACCAATCAGTAATATTCATTTCAAATTCATGTCTTTTGGCTTCAAATTTCGTGATTTGTTGCAACCCCCTAAAAACAAACTAAACGAAATAGGTATAAAGCCAGGATTTCATATACTTGATTATGGCTGTGGTCCTGGAAGCTATTCAATCGCCGCAGCCCAATTAGTAGGGAACTCGGGAAAGGTTTATGCTCTGGATATCCATCCCCTTAGTATTGAGAGAATTCAAGATATCGCTTCAAAGAAAGGAATAACAAATATAGAGCCCATTTGTTCCGATTGTGCAACTGGATTGGAAGATCGGAGTATAGATGTAATCTTACTATACGATACCTTTCATGACTTAACGGATCCGGATGGGGTATTAAAGGAGTTGCATCGAATATTGAAACCGGATTCTATTGTATCTTTCAGTGATCACCATATGAAAGAAGATGAAATAGTATCTGAAACAACAAAGAAAGGTTTGTTTAAATTATCAAGGAAAGAAAAAAGATCGTATATCTTTTTAAAATCCTAAGTCCTTCGATACATAAGTTCCATTACGAACTTATATAGACTTCGGCTGAGCTCAGTCGAAACCCTCAGGACTTAGTGCTGCTTTCGGCCATGAGCCTTTCGGGAGTGAGCTCAAGGCCGAACTGCTCAAGCCGAATGGAGTGAACGATTACTCCGATCTAACTTGTTAGAATACGTTACTGTATTTGCGAATCAAAGCACTAAGCCTCCCTGAGTTTTCCTGGGAACCGAAATGCGGTACGCAATTATCACAAATCCTGTCTCTGGAAAGATGACTGTTGATCAAAAGCGCACTATGCTAGGGAAAGCTGCGGAGATTCTCGATGCAAAAATATACGGACTCGATACCGTAACAACAGACGATTTTGCTCAATGTGCGCGTGAGCTTGCCACCCACTATGATGTGCTCGTTACCGCCGGAGGGGATGGAACCTTTTCTGACATTATCAATTCTATAGATACAGCCCACACAACAATTTCCTATCTCCCCTTAGGCACCGGTAACGCAATGCGGTATGCCCTTAAATATAAGGGGAGTCTTGCTGATATTGCTATGCGCATCAGAGATGGCGAACTTTATGAATACGACCTGATCAATTGCGACGAAAAAAAGTGTGCCTTTATGACATCCATAGGGATCGAAGGGATACTCATCCGCCTTCGAAATCAATACCTTGCCCAAGGTGATACTGGTTTCAAACCATATCTACGCGCCACCTTCAACGCGTATTTCAGGGAATATAAGCGCGCCATTGCCACAATTACAGTAGATAACGCGACGTTTAATACTGAAAATCTGTTGAGTCTGATGATAGTCAAACAGCCGTACTATGGCTTCGGAATGAATGTTGTGCCAGAAGCCCGATTTGACGACCGGAAACTGCATATCCTGTGTATAAATTCAGGGTTGTTTAAGTGCACTATTGGAGCGGTAACTGCATTTACTACTGGTAATCGCATTGGTAAATATTGCACTGGCCAGAAAATTTCTGTACAGTTAAAACATCCATTGATGCTACAAGTCGATGGTAACTACGCATGGAAATCTGATGTCTTTTCTTTCAGAGTTATGCCAAATGCGCTAAAGATTAAATGCTAAGCTGGTTATAAAAAGTAGTAAATTGAAATCAAATCGTATACTTCATATCTTGCTGAAAAAACTATGATACTTGAGTGGGTTCGTATTCATGAGACCGCCTTTTGGTGGATTGGGGCACTATCAATGGCTACATTTGTGGGAACCCTGATCATAATCCCCATTTTAGTTGCTCGTATCCCAGCCGATTATTTCAAGCGTAAGAAGCAAAAACCAGGTCCATGCTATAAAAATCAGTATGCAGCCATATGCTTTATTGGTCTTGTTTTTAAGAATCTTCTCGGCGCTCTATTTGTTTTGGCTGGTGTGGCAATGCTGTTTTTGCCAGGCCAAGGCTTTATCACTATCCTGATTGGTATAATGATGCTAAACTTTCCAGGAAAATTCGAATTGCAACTCCGCATCGTTCAGCGACCAACTGTATTACGCGCTATCAACTGGATGCGGACTAAGACAAACCGACCAGCATTAAAGGTACCCAAATCAAGCCCCCCTGAGAGAGGAGATAAAGGAAAGTGAAAATGGATACGAAAAACAGATTAAAAACAAGGTATACATTTTCGGATTATATTCACTGGAACCTCTTTGCTGCAATACCTTTTATTACTGCTTTCATAGCTATTTTAAAATCCTCATTTATCTGGGCTGTGGTATATATTCTTGTATTTCTGGCTAACTTTTTAATTGTGGAATATAGGTTTTTTTGCTCCCATTGCCCTCACTATTGTCAAGATGGATATACCACAAAATGCATCTTTATTTGGGGGGTTCCAAAATATTTCAAAGCCAGACAATTTCCTTTAACAATTTTGGATAAGTTTATGATGATTTTAGGTTTTTTAATCATAATATTGTTTCCTATTTACTGGTTATTCGCCCAGCCACTCTTGTTAGTTATTTACCTTCTTTCTTGGACTGTCTTTGGATTAACCCTGAAAAGGTATGAATGTAACCGATGCATATATTTCCATTGCCCGGTCAATAACGTTCCTGAAGATTTAAGAGATCACTATAGAAAAATTTAATGGTATATATGTTATTCACAATTCTCCTTAACACAGGAATAGAGGGAACAGAATGAAAAAAAAGAGCATTGAAGCCGAGATTAATAATTTTCTCAACTATAAAGATATCACTATTACGGGAATAGCAGGGATATCTGCACTGCCTCGGGTACCAGACGATTTCTCTCCCAACACTATTCTAAGGGAGGCAAAATCGATCATTTGTTACGGAGTAGTAATCCCAAAGGGAATCATCTATGCAGATAATAATGATCTGGCCTTATACTGGCGCTACTGCAATATGGTGTATAGATCTGTTGACATGGTCTCCAACCAGCTTTGCCTCCATCTAGAGGAAAAAGGCTATTTCGCCACCCCGGTATATGGGTGCTACCCATGGAAATTAGTTAACCATGAGTTTTGGGGAGTTCTGCCTCTGGTGTACTGGGCTGAGCAAGCAGGCTTAGGCAAACTCACCAAATGTGGTTTACTTGCAAATCCAACCTATGGCTCGAGAATTTTATTAGGGGGAGTGTTAACCACGTTAGATTTAGAGCCAACCCAGAAGTTTGGGGATGATCCCTGCCATCCTGATTGTTTCGACTGCATAGAGGCTTGTCCTGTTAACGCCATAAAAAAAACGGGGAAAGTTGATCATAATCTATGCATACGTTACTCAGGGGCCAATCCCCTTATGACACTTGTACTGGGGGACCGGAATGTAAAAGAAAAGTTCTCATTTGAAACAATAGTAAACACAGTAGGAGTTGACGACCACGGCAGTTATCTATGCCTCGAGTGCTTGAAAGCATGTCCTTTGAATAACAGATAAGTTTTTAAAGGCCTATGTAAACCCATTACACTTCTCAAGGCAGCTTGTCTTTGACGAGACGAAAATTTTTTGCCCTGAATCCCTTTCGCGTCGAAAAAAACTTCATAAAAAACACAAAGCAATTAAGGCATTAAGAGTAATGAAAATTGAAATTTTAGGGACAGAATCTTTAGGGGTACGAGGTCTTTGCTGTTTTGTTACAACTGAAAATCAAAAGATATTAATCGATCCGGGTATAGCATTAGGTTACACGCGATACAAATTACTCCCTCACCCTCTTCAAGTGGCAGTCGATGAAAAAATACAAAAAAAGATTATCAAAGCATGGTCCGAGGCTACTGATATAGTAATCAGCCACTTTCACGGCGATCATATTCCCTTAGTAAATGCAAATCCTTATCAACTGAATATTGAAAAAATCGCTGGCTTAAATCCAAAGGCCAAAATATGGGCTAAGCTATCACACCTTTCTCCGACTGAAAAGAAGCGGGCAGAGTCCTTTTCTCTTACCTTGAATAAAAATCTGATTCCAGCAGAAAAAATAGAGCAAAAAGTTTTACGTTTTTCCAAAGCAGTCCCCCATGGAAAGGCTGATAATAATTTAGAGACTGTGATGATGACCAAAATCGAAGAAGATTGTGTATTTGTACATGCATCTGATATTCAACTTCTTAATAATGAATCTCTTTCTCAAATAGTATCCTGGAAACCCGATATAGTATTAGCAAGTGGACCTCCCCTTTATTTATTGAAACTTTCCAAAGATCAAATGAGAAAAGCGTGGTCCAATGCTTCAAGGCTTTCAGAAAAAGTTGATACCTTAATTATTGATCATCATTTACTAAGAGACGATACCGGGATTCAGTGGTTAAGAAAATTATCATCAAAGTCAAATAAAAATATTCTGTGTGGAGCTGATTTCATGAATAAACCAAGAATGTTGCTTGAAGCTCAACGCAAACATTTATATGAGCAGATGCCCGTGCCTGAAGACTGGCATGAAGCTTACGGGCAAGGCAAAGTAAATACTGATTATTATTGGAATTTAGCGAAAAAACAGTATAATAGCATAGAATTATACGATGAAAAATGAGTACAAGATTTATAAAGCGTTACTCCTTAGCTTCAAAGTTCAGACATGAACCTGAAAGCCTGAGTAATAGTGACAATAAAACAATAAATAAATGTATATAAAATACTTAGAATCTAACCTGTCATTCACGCTGATTCGCTTACAGCATATCACTAATCTCAAACATTAACGGGAGGATAATAGAATGCGAACAGCTAACCCAGCACTCAATTCTAAGACCTTTGCTGGATTCGGGCGGATAAGTGATACTGCCCAGGCAATGTCTATCCAAGGAACAGTAAACAAAACAGCTTTACTGGCACTTTTGGTTCTTATTACTTCAAGTTGGACCTGGCGCTTGTACTACGCCTCTGGAAATCCAGCGGCGGTAATCCCATGGGTGCTTGGAGGGGTCTTTGGTGGCTTCATTGTGGCCCTTATAACGATATTTAAAAAACAGTGGGCAGCCTTTACGGCGCCCATCTATGCTCTCCTGGAAGGCCTGTTTCTTGGTGGAATTTCCGCCATTTTTGAAGCCCAATATCCAGGTATTGTCATTCAAGCAGTGAGCCTCACCTTCGGCACACTATTTTGTCTTTTGTTGGCATACAGATCAGGAGCCATTAAAGTAACAGAAAACTTTAAATTAGGGGTTGCTGCGGCAACCGGTGGAATTGCGCTCATCTATCTGGCCACCTTGGTGCTTGGTTTATTTGGTGTACGAATGCCATTCATTCATGAAAGTGGACTAATAGGAATTGGTTTTAGTCTTTTTGTTGTCGTCATTGCCGCACTTAATTTAGTGCTTGATTTTGATTTCATCGAAAGCGGTGCAGAAAGTGGGGTACCGAAATATATGGAATGGTATGCTGCATTCGGTCTCATGGTTACGCTGATTTGGCTTTATATTGAAATTCTAAGGCTTCTTGCTAAATTACGGAGTCGAAGATAAAAAATAAACCCCCTATCCCTTAAGCAACAGGCAGCAGTTTACGCTATGAAAATCGAATATTTGGCAGACAACATAGCACTTGTACCTATAATTGCACACTTGCATCACGAGGAATGGGGTTATTTCAATCCTGGCGACTCTGTGGAAAAACGCATCGCCAACCTTCAGACACACCTGGGTAAAAAACAAATACCCACGACCTTTGTCTCCCTGTCCGGAGGAATTCTTCTGGGATCTGCTAGTCTTATAGCTCACGATATGGAGATTCGCATGGATCTCTCCCCCTGGCTTGCGAGTATATATGTACTTCCAGAACACCGAAGTCAAGGAATCGGTACTGCCCTCGTACAGCGTGTTATTGAGGAAGCTGTAGAATTGAACGTAGAGACACTATATTTATTTACTCCAGATAGAGAAGGATTCTATGCCAGCCTCGGCTGGTCTGTTGTTGAGCACACTGAATATCGCGGACAGAAGGTGGTCATTATGGCCTTGCACATCATGGATATAAACATCGCTGCCTAATAATGAGATAAGAATGATATCTGAACAAGTTGCATATCAAATATTTCAAGATGAGAATTAGAAATTATGCCGTTAAAGCCCTTGAAATGGTACAAAAACCTTGCCACAAAAAAAGGTCGTCTTGAAGCCGGAGCATTTCTTGTCGAAGGGGACAAGGCCATTAAACAGATCATTGGAACCCATCCAGACGAAATAATTGAAATTATAGCAATAGAAGAACCATCTCCTGCGTACCATAATTATTCTACTCGGTATGTTACTGACAGCCAGTTTCGCTCAATCAGCCAAACAAAGACCCCCCAGGGAACTATTGCCGTTGTTCGTCTTCCCCGTAATACATTCTCCGACTCTTTACCGGAAACTATCGGGACGAAAATTTTATTGCTCGAAGATATTCAAGACCCAGGGAATGTTGGTACTCTCATACGCACTGCCGCAGCCTTCAATTTTTCTGGGCTTATTCTTTCCAACAAATGCGCCGACCCTCTATCACAGAAATGCATTCAATCAACTGCAGGTGCAGTATTATCGGTTTGGATAAGAAAAACAGTCCGATACCTTGAATTGGTAGAGAAACTGAAAAAAAATGGATATTCCCTGATAGCAGCAGATCTTAACGGCATGAAAGATCCATCAATGCTTTACTATCAAGATAAACTCCTGCTTGCGTTGGGGAATGAGGCGTCTGGCCTTTCAGAATCTATTCTACATGCATCTAATCATCGATTCCAAATTCCTATTATCAGACAGCAAGCAGAATCGCTGAATGTCGCTGCTTGTGGAGCAATTTGTATGTATTTAAGCTCCTGTAGATAAAAAATTCTTATCGGTTGCATCCTTGACATATCTGCATTTCTTCTATAGATTTTTAAGCACGTAAAATAATGGTTGTATCTCCTCATAACTAAAACCAGGAGGCTTCAATGAATATTAACACGGATGAGTTCAAGGACATCAACCCAGGTGATCGTGTACTTATGGGTCCTGGACCAAGTAATGTGTCCGCACGGGTATTACAGGCCATGTCAGCTCCATGCATCGGCCATTTAGATCCCTACTTTCTATTGGTAATGGATGAGACACAGCATTTGCTTAAATATCTGTTCCAAACAGAAAATCCATTCACTATACCGGTTTCTGGCACAGGCAGCGCAGGAATGGAAACCTGTTTCGTCAACTTAGTAGAGTCAGGAGAAGAAGTAGTAGTATGCATAAATGGTGTATTTGGCACACGAATGGCTGATATTGTTAAACGCCTGGGTGGCCGGCTTATCCAGGTTGACGCCGAATGGGGAAGAGCAATAGATCCTGAGGTGGTAGGAAAGGCAGTCCGGGGAAAAAATCCGAAAGTTCTTGCTTTAGTGCATGCCGAGACTTCAACAGGGGTCTGCCAGCCCCTTGAAGACATTGCAAACATTGCGCATGAAGCAGGTGCACTTTTTCTCGTGGACATGGTTACCTCTCTTGGGGGAATGGAAGTAGCTGTTGATAGCATGGGAATTGATGTAGCATATAGCGGAACACAAAAATGCATATCTTGCCCTCCTGGCCTAGCTCCCATCACATTTGGCCCTGCCGCCATAAAAGCCCTTGAAAGCCGCAAAAGCCCGATAGTGAGCTGGTATCTCGACATGAGCATGGTTCGTAGCTACTGGGGTGCTGAGAGGAAATATCACCACACTGCACCCATCAATATGATCTACGCACTCCGCGAAGCATTGCGCATCATTGCAGAAGAAGGACTGGAGGCACGTTTTGCCCGACATCAATTGAATCATAGAGCACTTGTGGCCGGTTTAGAGGCAATGGGTCTTGCTATGCTTGTTCCCGAATCTGAACGTCTGCCAACGTTAAATGCTGTTTGTATTCCTGATGGCGTAAACGATATAAAAGTGCGCAAAGCGCTCCTAAGTGATTTTGGTATAGAGATAGGGGGCGGCTTGGGTAACCTTCAAGGTAAAATCTGGCGCGTGGGACTAATGGGTCACTCTTCCAGTAGGAAAAACGTATTTCTATTCCTCTCTGCCATTGAGACAGTGCTCAATGCTGAAGGTGCTAAGATTAAGGTCGGAGCCCTTAAGGAAGCGTCAGAAGTTTATGCAAATACATAATTATAACCAATTTCTTCCTTGGTCTGTAATATCCATATCAATCTCGTTAACCTAAGAAGAGTTCATGCACAACTATAGTATACGTGTCAATTAAGGAGGCTTACTATGTCTAAAATTTACAAACATCTTGAAACCAAACTTATCCATGCCGGTGAACCTTATCCACTCATCAATGGTGCAGTCAGTATGCCTGTTTTTCAATCTTCAACATTTGAATATACCGGCGCAACCAGCTACAACGATCTCAAATACATTCGCCTGAACAACACCCCAAATCACATCGCCCTCCACCAAAAATTGGCGGCATTAGAGAATGCTGAGGCAGCGCTTGTGACTGCCAGTGGCATGGCAGCAATTTCAACTACCCTTTTAAGCATTCTTTCTTCTGGTGATCATTTGCTGGCACAAGAATGTCTGTACGGTGGGACACATGATTTTATTACCAAAGATTTGGAAACATTTGGGATTTCATATGATTTTATAGATGGCGACGATCCAGGCTCATGGAAAGACAAATTAAAACCAAATACCAAAGCAATTTATGTTGAAGCTATGACAAATCCTCTTCTGCAAGTTGCCGATCTTAAAGCTGTTGTAGAATTTGCCAAAACACATGGTGTTATATCGCTGATCGATAATACCTTTTCGAGCCCGGTGAACTTCCGCCCCCCTGAGTGGGGCTTTGACCTTTCGCTCCATAGTTGTACAAAATACCTTAACGGTCATTCAGACATTGTGGCAGGTGCTGTCATTGGCCGTGTCAATCTAATTCAACAAATTACACACAAGCTCAACCACCTTGGTGGCTCGCTCGATCCCCACGCCTGTTTTCTTCTGCATCGGGGCCTAAAAACACTAGCAGTAAGGATAAAATATCAAAATGAGAGCACACTCAAAATTGCCAAATTTTTAGAAGAGAATCCAGCAGTCAATACGGTGAACTATCCAGGCCTTGAAAGCCATCCCAGGCACCAGCGTGCAAGGGAGTTGTTTGATGGATTCAGCGGTATGTTGAGTTTTGAGGCGAAAGGCGGTATCCAAGCAGCCAAGCGTTTTATCCAAAACACAACGCTCCCAATAAGCGCCCCAAGTCTCGGAGGCGTGGAATCGCTCATTACCAGACCGGCTATCACTTCTCACTCAGGCATGTCTCCTGAAGACCGCCAAGCACTAGGCATTTCAGATACCTTAATCCGAGTATCGGTTGGTATAGAAGCAACTGAAGATATTATCGAGGATTTTAACCAGGCGTTAAATGCGTAAAGTAAGGAGAAGCATAAGCTAAAATAATTTTCCTCAACTTCCAATCTGCCTCACTACGTACTCAGAAATACCTGAAAGACTGTATTCCCGTATCGGACAAACTCAATACCATAGAGAAATGGTGTTTTTCTTTTTAATAAGCCAACTATGAGATTAAAAAATCTCACCCTATTGTTTCTATCCATAAGGCCTTTATGCCGGGATGCAAAAAATCAGGCAAACCATAATAGTGTTTGAATCTTCTTTGATCTCAAGGCCCTCTTTTATCATGGAGAATCACCAAAGGCATGTATCATGCAATAATAATCTGGCAGAAAACATCTTTATGGCAAATACATTTGAAAGAGTGATTCTTGATGTGTGAGAGTAAGGATTGATCGATCAGACAGAGGTACTGTTTAGGTGAGAGAGTAAAGATTATAATCAAACAATAAAGAACAAGTGAAAGAACTAAAAATAGAGATGCTCCACCTTATAATTTCCTAACCAGACAAGACCAACTTTTTGAGGGTAATTCTGGTCAAAGCTCTGAATCCTGCGAATATATTTAACTGCCTCATATTCTGTTTTCATTTTTATAAGATCCTGTATATCCTCATAAACAACTGCGTGGCATAAGATATTATGTTCCGATCTATTTCTTAAAGACTCTCCGTCTTTCAAAAAGAAATTTGTTAACTGATTCATGGTATCTTCCATATCAAACTGCCACGTTATCTTATACACAGCCCCGCACTGACATCTGTAAATCTCATCAAAATCTTCCGGGAATGGATAAAAGTTTTCACAGAAAGGACACACTATTTTAAATGATTTCAATGCGGCTAATCTCCCTACGTTCCTATTGATCGTTATTAAAAGTTTTATTTTTATTATGAAAAATCTTTTACCATGTCAATAAAATATCCTTGCAGATAGGAATAAAAAATGACAACATCCCATAGATAAATTTTTACTGAATAAAAAAAGGTTAAAGAAAAAAAAGTTGAATACTCTCAATATTGATCGTATCACCACCCATAGCTCTTATAAAGATCTTTATATTTACTATCTTGAAGGATCTCTAAAAAGGGAAGAAGAGTCTCATTTAGGACTTACATTTTTAGGAAACTGGGCTGAGGAAGACAGCTCTTTTTTATTCTTTACGCAACCGTCTAAGGATCTCGTACAACAGATAATTGATAAGGACAAACGATTGCGACTGATTGATGAGTTTCATTTTACCTATGAAGAGTGGTTAGGTGGTAAGGTTATACCGCGCAAGGTATCTCGATTTTTAATCGTCCCTCCCTGGGAAGACCGTCAGCAAAATGACGGAGAGCTAAAGATGCTGCTGAACCCTGGAGTTGTTTTTGGTACTTCCTTGCATCCAACAACAAGAGATTCTTTATTGGCCTTATTAGAGATATCTGACAAATTACTATCTTATAGGGTTCTTGATCTTGGAACAGGTACAGGAATACTTTCCATAGGGGCAGCCCTATTGGGAGCAGAAAGAGTTTTGGCAGTTGATAATAATCCTCTAGCAGTAAAAACAGCCACCCTCAATGTAAAATTGAATGGATTAGAAGAGAGCATCGAAGTGAGAGAGGGTTTAGCAGAAGATACTGTAAAGTCTCCTTCTGATCTGCTCATAGCAAATATCCACTATGATATTATTCTAAAACTAATAAAAGAAGGGGGATTTATTAAGAAAAAATATTTTATTCTCTCTGGATTGATGAGGAGTCAAGCAAGAAATATCAAGCTGGAATTATCGCGGTATCCGACAGAAATTATTCATGAGTGGGATAACGATATGGTGTGGCATACTATTCTTGGAAGAGTAAAAGGATCGTAAGATGAATAAAAATATTGAGAGCATTCCTAAATTGCATGGATATAATTGTTTTGCTTGTGGAACTGCAAATCCAGTAGGACTTAATCTTAGTTTTTATAAAAAGGGAGAGTATGTTTGTTCAGATCTAACCCTCAGAAAAAATTTTGAAGGATGGGAAAATATGGCACACGGAGGAATAGTATCAACCCTTTTAGATGAGATCATGTCGTGGGCTATGATTTATTTCAAGAGAGTCTTCTTTGTTACAAGAAGTATGACGATAAAGTACAAAAATCCCGTTCCATTGCATAGATTGTTGACCGTTCAGGGCACAATATTAGAAGGAGAAAGAAAGCGTTTATGCAAGGCTAAGGGATTGATCTGCGATGAGAATAAAAACACCTTGGTCAAAGCAGAGGCCACATTTGCCATTTTATCAGACAAAGATCTCTATCTAGTACCAGATAAGTTAAAAAGAGATATGAATAATCTTTTTAAAAAATTTTAATCATACATAAAATCTAAGCTTCACCAATCCCAGACTACTGGTGTGTATGACCGAAGAAAAAATCAAATTCTTATCTAAAGACCTGCTCATTGAAGGCCTACTATGCATACAGGAAGGAGAAAAGGGTGTGGTCGTAACTCACCCTCACTCACTTTATGGCGGCACTATGTATAATCAAGTAGTAGAGACACTTGTTGAGGTTTATCAGGATAATGCCTTCTCTACCCTGAGATTTAATTTCAGAGGTGTTGAGGGAAGTGAAGGAAGTTATGACGAGGGAAAAGGGGAACAGGAGGATGTGAGGTCTGCCTTAAGGTATATGCATGGAAGGGGAAAGAGAGATGTTGACCTGGCTGGATATTCATTCGGGGCATGGGTAAATGCCAAAATTAATGACACTCACTCCCTATGTAATAGGATAGTAATGATATCGCCTCCGGTTGCCTTCCTGGATTTTTCCTTTTTATCCTTTAACCCAAAAGTAAGGTTAGTAGTCGCTGGTGGTAAAGATGATATCGCACCAGCAGATAAGATAACGAATGTTATCAATACATGGAACCCAAAGGCCCACCTTGAGGTGATTCAAGGAGCAGACCATTTTTACACTGGCAAGATAGGCTCCCTAAAGTCTACTTTGTCTCGCTTTATAGGTTGAAAATAATGTCAGTGGTCAGTTGATAGTTGTCCGTAGTAATAAAGATGGAACGATATGGTAGTATATAATTATCATTTCACTCGGAGAAAAGTTAACTACGCCTGAATAGCATGGTTTTGGAGTGAAACGATTTTTTGCAAAGGACAGCGGACAACTATCAACAGACACTCCTTTTTAGATTAAAAAGTAAAAAATTATGGACACCATTGCATCCATAGAAATAGGCACAAATTCTATCAGGATGTTAATTGCTGAAAAAGGTATATCGGAGAATACCTTAAAACCTATTTTGAGAAAGCGAGTCATCACAAGGCTTGGGAAAAATTTCAACAAGAAAGAAGCCAGAATAATTGAGCCTGAGCCTATGTCCAGAAGCATCTCTGTGCTTGGAAATTTTTTTGATATTGCACGTCAATTTGATATCCTATGTCCTATTGTAGTGGCAACAGGGGTAGTAAGAGAAGCACGCAACCGAAATAAATTTATTGCCTTGATTGATAAAAAATTAGGGCATACTGTAAAAGTCATCACTGGAGAAGAGGAGTCTTACCTGACATGCAGAGGAGTTTTATCTTCACTGGACCGCAGAAGAGAACCTCTGGTTATTTTTGATTGTGGCGGGGGAAGCACCGAATTTATCTGGATCAATAATGACGAATGGAAAACCATATCAATAAACCTTGGTGCAGTTATTTTAACAGACGATTATTTAAGTACTGATCCCCCTACTGATGAAGAAATATATCAACTTTTCAAATATATTGAGAATAAATTTAAAGTAAAACTTCAATATATTAAAGCGTTATGTAACGGAGCGTTCTCTCTTGTAGGAACTGGAGGAACCATAATTAGCTTGGCCGCAATGATACATGGTATCAGAGAAACAGAGTTTAATGAAAAATTAAATGGCCTCGTAATTAAAAGAAAGGATATTGAACTTCTACTCACCAGAATGAAAGAGATTCCAGAAGCAAAAAGGCTCAATCTCGCAGGCCTAGAACCTGGAAGAGAGGATATTGTTGTAGCTGGCACTATAATTGTAATGAAAATTATGGATTATTTTGAAAAAGATGAGATAATGCTAAGTTATGCTGATTTATTAGAGGGCATACTTTTACAATATATGGAGGGAAAAAAGAATGGATGATCAATTTATGAGGGAAGGGTTGACCTTTAATGATCTTGTTTTATTGCCTGGGGAATCTAGAGTACTGCCAAAAGATATAGATGTTAAAACAAAGCTCTCTCGAAATATTTCTATTAACATACCTATTGTCAGTGCAGCAATGGATACGGTTACTGAATCTGAAACCGCTATAGCATTGGCTAGGCAAGGTGGTTTAGGGTTCATACATAAAAACATGACTATAGAAAAGCAGGCCTTAGAGGTTGAGAAGGTAAAAAAATCAGAAAGTGGTATGATTATTGATCCTATTACTATTGATCCGGAGCAGAAAATTTTAGAAGTGCTAAACATTATGGAAAAATACAAAATTTCTGGAGTACCTGTTGTAAAAAAAGGAAACTTAATGGGGATAATAACCAACAGGGATCTCCGGTTTGAAACAAATCTGGATAAGAAAGTTAAAGATGTGATGACCAAGGATAATCTGGCCACAGTACCAGTTGGAACAACCTTAGAAGAATCAAAAAGCATCTTACATGAAAGAAGAATAGAAAAGCTGTTAGTTGTAGATGATGCAGGAAAATTGAAGGGGCTTATCACAATAAAGGATATTGAAAAGATAAAAAAATACCCTCATTCATGCAAGGATCATATTGGTAGACTACGGGTTGGCGGAGCTGTTGGTGTTGGACCAGAAAGAGATGAGAGAATTGATAGATTAATAAATGCAAATGTAGATGTTATTGTTATTGATTCTGCGCATGGACACTCTACAGGTGTCATAGAAACAGTAAAAGAGACCAAAAAAAATTTCCCAAACCTGGAGTTGATAGCCGGCAATGTAGCTACAGCCGAGGGAACGAAGGCCCTTATCGAAGCTGGGGTTGATGCAGTAAAAGTTGGTATAGGTCCGGGTTCGATATGCACAACAAGAATAATTGCAGGCGTTGGAGTGCCACAAATGACAGCTATTATGGAATGCGCTCAAGAAGCATCGAAAAAAAATATTCCAATTATCGCTGATGGTGGTATGAGATTTTCTGGTGATATTACCAAGGCAATAGCCGGAGGAGCATTATCGGTTATGATCGGAAATCTCCTTGCCGGCACAGAAGAGAGCCCAGGGGAGACTGTTCTTTTTCAAGGTAGAACATATAAGGTATATAGAGGTATGGGTTCTATAGAGGCTATGAGAGAAGGGAGTGTAGATCGCTATTTTCAGGAAAGGACAGAAGGAGAAACAAAGTTGGTACCAGAGGGTATCGTTGGAAGAGTTCCCTATCGAGGGCCTTTAGCAGATACTACCTATCAACTTATAGGAGGCCTAAGGGCAGGTATGGGTTATATTGGTGCGTGCGATATTAAGGAGTTGCAGGCTAAGGCAAAATTTTTAAAGATCACTGCCGCGGGCCTAAGAGAAGGTCATGTACATGACGTGATTATAACCAAAGAAGCATCCAACTACCAACTTGAATAGAAATTAGATAGTGCTCAAAGAACATGCTTATAGAAGAGGGGTACATCCCAAGGATTTGATCTCATTCAGGGTTTTGATCAAAGAAACTGATCTCATGGTCAGTTCCTCCAAGGATCTTAGTAAACAGACCGGAGATAGAGTGCATCACTATCGAAGGCAACTGGAAGATTATATAAAGGCAGAACCAGGTTTTCTCTCCACTCTTCTCCCTTATCCTGAAGATCCTCTTGCCCCTGAGATAATAAGGGAGATGATTTCAGCTACGAGAATCTTTGATGTAGGTCCAATGGCAGCAGTAGCAGGCACAATAGCTCAGCTTGTTGGCAGAGACCTTTTACAATATACTGAGGAACTTATTGTTGAAAATGGTGGAGATATCTTTCTGAAAACCGAAAGACCTGTTACAGTTTCCATCTTTGCTGGGAGCTCAAAGTTAAGCGATAAGCTCGGTATTGTAATATATCCAGAGCAGATGCCAGCGGGCATCTGTACCTCCTCAGCGACTGTTGGACATTCTCTTAGCCTTGGAAATGCTGATTCAGTCTGCATTATATCCAGCAAAGCATCAATCGCGGACGCAGCAGCAACAGCACTTGGAAACAGAATAACCAATCAATTTAAGCTTAAAAGAGACATTGAATCAATGAGAGAATCCAAAGATATTAAAGGTGGCGTGGTAATCATTGGCAAAACAATGGCGAGCTGGGGAGAGATCGAATTGACAAAGATACATTAGTATTACAGAAACTGTCGTATTCATTGCCTTTCCTGTATGTTCGTATAGCCATGGATTCGGTATCCAACAACCAACAACCTTAAACACGTCTTATGAAAAATATTGTAAATTTTCTTTTTGAAATAGGTATATTAAAAAAAACCCCACGATCTGGTTACCAATTTTTGGGCACAGGCAATGAATCAGTTGCTGAGCATTCTTTTAGAGTTACCGTAATAGCGTACCTCCTGGCAAAAAATGAGCCAAAAGCAGATATGCAGAAAGTTATCCTCATGAGCCTTTTCCACGATTTTCATGAAGCCAGAACAGGCGATCACAACTATGTCAACAAAAGATATGTAACTGTGAATGAGAATAAGGCTGTGAATGACTTGGCCAGAAAACTTTCTTTTGGCCAAGAAATTGTATCTTTAATCGATGAATTTAATTCCAGGGAAACTCTCGAGGCACAATTATCTCAGGATGCTGATCAACTTGATTTTATCCTCGAACTAAAAAGGCAACAGGACTTGGGAAATATATCTGCTACTGAATGGCTAAAATATTCAGCCAAGCGCCTTATTACCGATTTTGCCAAAACGCTGGCTGATGAAATTTTTACCACAGATAGCAGTGATTGGTGGTTTAAAAAAAAGGAAGAGTTATGGGTCAATGGACCGAATGAACATACATAGCTATTACTTGTTAAAGGGGAAACGGATTATCCCTATCACATTTTTTATATCACTAATAATCCATATAGGCATAATTATAGCCTTTCAGGGTATTTTCCCTTTTAGCCTCCTCAGAGCTGAGCGCAGAACCTATAAGGTAGACTTGATACGCCCTCCTATTAAAGACATTAAGAAAAACAGTAAAGAAGGCGATTCTGCTATTAGTCAAATTCATAGTGAATTGCCTGTGGAAACCAAAGAGGCAACAATTTCCTTAAATACCAAGGATCCAACTTATCATCCATATACAAAAATAATAAAGGAAAAAATATTTAATTACTGGATATACCCATTATCGGCCCAACAGAATCTTATTCAAGGTAGTCTTCTCATAGTGTTTAGGTTGGACAGAAATGGTAGCCTTACTGATTGTAACATAGAAAAATCCTCAGGACACAAAATCCTTGATAGACATGCCATTAAAGCTATAAGACTCGCAAACCCCTTTCCTCCGTTTCCTGAAAATATTACGGTTCAATTTCTTAATATACACGCCTCATTTGCTTATCAATTAACATTTGAATAGTAAATTTTACAGCCTAACCTCTCCTCATGTGCCTGATCGAAAGGCCGTCATTGCCTCCTGAATAAGTTCTTTTTCCTGGCCAAAATATCTGGGTGAAAAATGAAAAGGAGTTAGCTCTTTGACCTTTGCTCTTCGAGCTACAAGGCCAGCCTCTTTTGCTGTCAAATGATACTTTCTTTGTGCCATATCTTTGTCCTTATCTAAAAAGGCCGCCTCGATAAAGAGGGTGCTTGAATCCTGGGCTAAATCAACAGCTTTTGTTATATTTTCAGGGCTTCCGATCATATCGGCAATGTAAGTTATTTTTTGTCCTGGTGAGATCATGGCAATTTTTTCTTTCAGATCACAAAGAGTAAAATCTTCTTCCCTTATTCTTTTGTCTTTATCCTTCCAAACTACCTTAAAATTTTGAGCTGAATTGCCTTCTTCATAGACTGCCTTCTTGAATTCTCTCAGCCAGGGACCAACCTCTAGTCCAAGTTCCTTTAGTCCTTCTTTAATTATATTGATAGAAAAATTCTCTTTAAGCGTTAGCCCAATACAGTCTATTTTGTGATCCAGAATTACAGCATTAACTGAAAAGTGTTCCTCGGAAAGTAAATTCCCTGTAAATAGAAGCTCCTGAGGGTCTCCAGGAGGCTTAAACCTATCTCTGCTATCATATCTTTGCTTAAGTATCTTTTCTCTTTTTATCTCTGCAACATGTATAGAAAGAGTGTTTTCATAGTCCTCTATAAGGTTCCAGGTGTATGAGCTGAGTTTAGCTTCCACTTTTTGAATAAAATCCGAGGGACCAAATAGATAAATTTCCTTATCTCGTCCAAGGAGAAGTCGAAGAAGGGCATCAAAGCCTATAAAATGATCCATGTGGGTATGTGTAACAAAAACATGGCTAATCTTTAAAAGATCTCTGGCAGACAGTTTTGATAAATCTCCTAAGTCGAACAGCAAAGCCCTCCTTTCAAAAAGAAATGGGATAAAAAGACCGGGATCTGAAAAAGAGTCATTTACCAATTTTGGATGAAAAGATGGTTTCATAGCTATTTTTCCTTGAAGAAAGGTTGCACATCTGTTAATTACTTTCAATTAAAAAAATAAACCTTTACAGTTTTTAAACTATGGCAAAAAAGAAGACAACCAGAAAAGAGCTCCTTAAAAAGGACGATGAATTTATCAGCCTTTCCAACAGATTTTTTCAGTACGTCTCTACTCATGTGAAACAAATTCAATACCTGACCGTAAGTGTAATGATTATTATTGCCATCGTTATTGGTATTAGTCTTTATTTTAAGCATTTAAATAAAAAGTCCCTCGCTGCCTATAACCTGGCCTATACAAATTTGGTGTCAGATTCTTCCTCTGACATAAGTGAAGATACTATTAACAAATCGATCGAGGAACTTGATAATCTCATAAAAAAATATGGTTGGACAAAGATGGCTACACTGGCTATCCCACAACTAGCCTACCTAAAATTTGGTCAAGGTAAATATGATGAGGCCATATCACTCTATCAAACGTATCTAAAAAAAGACAAATCTGCTTCTATTTACCGTTTAATGACCCATTTTGGCCTCGCTGCTGCATACGAAGCCAAAAGCGAGCATCAATCAGCCATACAACATCTTAAAAAAATAATTGATGATGAAAATAATTTTCTTAAAGAAGAGGCTATGTTTTCTCTTGGTAGGCTCTATGCCCTGAGCGGCCAGCAAGAAATGTCAAAGGAAACCTTTAAAGACTTTGTAAATCAGTTCAAGGAATCACCTTTGGTTCCGCTGGCAAAGGCAAATTTGGCAAAATAATTTACAAAAAGGAGAAATCAAATGAAAAAAATATATCTGGCTTCATCTTTATTATTAGTCGTACTTCTTCTGCCAGCATCAACATTTGCATTTGAGATCGGGGCACGAGGCTATTACTGGTTCCCCTCGCTTGATGGGAATGTAAAAGTAGATGAAGCCGGCATCATTGGCACAACAATTGATTTTGAAAATGACCTTGGAATTGAGGATGAGAATTATCCATCCTTTGAGGTTTTCCTTGGAGGTGGCAGACATCATTTCTCTTTGACATACACAGACATTGACTATTCGGGCAGAAAAACGCTTACGAGGGATATTGTTTTTAATGGGGAGACGTACAGTATTAGCGACCCGGTAACCTCCTTCATTGAATACAAGATGATGGACCTTCACTGGCAATATGATTTTTTAAATCTGGAAAATGTGCTGGCTGGATTTTCTTTAGGTGTCGTTTTCCAGATCAAATATTTGGATGGTAATGTAGGTTTGAAGACCACAGGTATTGATGAAAAAGAAGACTTCACCCTTCCTATTCCTATGATTGGACTTAATCTGCATATAGGGATGCTAGCCGATGTCCTTGAGGCCAGAGTAAGGGGAACTGCAATCGGTTACGGAGGAAATACAATATATGAGCTCATGGCTGATATATCATGGACTCCCCTCCCCTTCTTAGATATTCACGGCGGTTATAAAAGTTTTGTCATAGATATCGAGGAAGATGATGTCATTCTTGACTATGATATGTCTGGTCCTTTTGTCGCGCTTACTGTAAGTTTTTAGTGCTAATTTTGGGGGCTTGAAAATCCCCCTTTTCAGCTCAAACCCTTCCTTGATTCTTGTCTCCATAAATATCTCAATCCCCCATCTTTAGTTCTTGACTTATAAGGTAACTGCGCTTCACCTTAGTGCTTCGACTCGCAAATACTATAACGTAATCTAACGAGTATAATCTTTGCGATTGTCTTCGACCCAGAG
>Ga0180438_10003836_pt1 | contig 22252 bp, 28 predicted proteins | sample SS_ome_12_FD_132455 | JGI IMG/M metagenome (GOLD analysis project Ga0180438, IMG submission 132455) | Hypersaline lake sediment archaeal communities from the Salton Sea, California, USA - SS_3_D_2 metaG | ecosystem: Environmental > Aquatic > Non-marine Saline and Alkaline > Hypersaline >...
GAGATTGGCTAAAGTATTTTACTGACCAGTTGAACTATTGCGCTGAAGCGGTTGTGGGTGGCATAGCCCTTCATACTTATACCCATGGCAGTGATCCGATGTTGATCACTTCAGAACAGATGATGGATCCGCCCTACCAAGATCGCCGGTACCACTTCCGGGCCTATCAAGATTTTATGGCCGTTATCCCCGAGTGGTACAATAACAGGCCGGTCTACATCACCGAGACAAACCAGAACGGGCCGTGGCTGGATGTAGATAACGGATGGATTCAGGGGGCCATGGCAGAGATCGACGGCTGGAATCAGATGCGTTTCCAGACCATAGAAGCGTGCATTTGTTACCGATGGCCACGGTATGACCAGTGGTACATGGATGGCCTTGGCGGGGTCATGCAGGGCTTCCAGGAAGCGGCCAATTTAGGTTATTATGTCGATATAGGAGATGAACCAATGCCTGAACCGATAGAGGTTCTAGAAAATGGAGGTATGGAAGAGCCATACACGCACCAATTAGACTCAAATGGCCATCCAATGATGACCATCAAGGTGCCGGAGCACTGGACAGCTTATTGGTTGGGCCATATGCCCGAGTATAAACCGGCTGAAAGGGAACTACATCCCGATCGCGTGCACTCGGGGGCCAGGGCCGCCCAGTGGTTTGCAAACTATGCCAGGCCCAACGGCGGACTTTATCAAACCGTGCCCACGGTGCCCGGAAGGCGTTACCGGTTGTCAGGTTTTGGTCAGCTTTGGTGTATTTACGACAACGGGAACGATGTACCGGCTTCCCTTGAGACTCGGGTAAGCCCTTACGGCTCCACGAACGTGGACGATCCCCGCAACTTGCGATCCGCTCCGATTCACCCACACAACAGATGGTTGCCCTTTAACGATCTGGAGTTCGTGGCCAGGTCGGACTTGTCTACTATTTTCATTCTGGGTATCTTTGTCGATCCGGGTCGGGATATGAATGCTTACGTGGACACGTTTAGCCTTCAGTGTTTGGATTGTGGGGAAGATCCCGATTGTCCGGATTGCCCGGACTGCCCGCCCCCAGGTGAAGGGACATGCGATCCGGTTAGCAGTGGGGCGGCGGGTTTGGCGTTGGCGACAGCTAGATCGTTGCTTGTGTTTGCCGATGCGGCCACGGAAGCTTCCGGATTTTTTCAAGAATTACTTGATCAATGGATACCCAAAAAAAGCGCCACTCTTTTGGAGCGCATCAAGGTACTTTTTAACAGGCAGGAATAATGGGTGCGGCGGACCTTGCTCCAAAGAATAAAGACGAGTTGCATAGTTGGATCAAGGCGTATCTTGGGATTCACATCCCCAGAGTGCCGGTGTATCCTGGATCTTGCGCACCGTTCGATCTAATCTCGGATATCTATTTTAGGCGGGTCCAAAGGGCGCTTGTGTTGGCGTGCCGGGGCGGCGGAAAAACGCTCAATTTCTCATTGCTCAATCTTTTACGCTCCAAGTTTCACGAGCGATCGGGCACCGGCCACTTTGCGGCGGTGGAAGCACAAGGCGATTGGGGCATGTCCTACCTGAAGACGTGGCTCCAAAAAAAGTATCTTGCCCGTGATATCGTCAAGGACTATACGGATTATGTGGAGTGGGCCAACGGCTCATGGGTGCGCCGGGGCTCCGGGTATGCCACAAGGAGCGTTACCGCTTCCCACCCCAACCGTTTGGTGATAGATGAAGTAGACCTTTGGACGCCGGAGCAGTTTGAAACGGCTCAATTTATGGTATCCGGCACCAAGGAGCACCCGCCCGAGACATTGATCGCGTCTACTGCTTACACTGCCCACGGCATGATGTTGTCCACATTGCTCCCACAGGCCAAAAAGCGCAACTTTAAGCTTTACAGGTGGACGGTTTTTGAGACAATGGAGCGGTGCCACAAGTGCCGGAAGCACAAGTGCCCACTTTATCAATGGGAGCACCCACGGACAGGCCAAAAGGCGGCATTGTGCGGGGGCCGGGCAAGGCATAGTGATGGTTACGTGCCCCTGGACGTGGCCATAGATGAATACTACCGCACCGATGCGGATACTTACCTTGTCCAGAAGCTTCTAGCGGCTCCAGAGCGCCAGAACTTGATCTATCCCAGGTTTTTGCCCGATCTTCACGCTCCAGGGCCGCCCCCGGAAGATGTGCGGCGCTATGGCCAATACGGGATCGGGGTTGACTGGGGTTTTGATCACCCTTTGGTGTTTACAGTCTTTGCAGAGATGCCCAACGGGGTATACTGGGGCATAGAAGAGCACGGGGAGCGGTTTGCGACTCCAGATCGTGAGGTCGAGATCGCCCAAGATTTTCAAGCCAAGTACGGGATGGAAGTGCCCTTTTATTGCGGCAAGGACCAACCCAAGAGTATCCAGGCATTCTATGAAGCCGGGCTTGTCGTGATCCCCAACTTGGTGGATCGCCGGGATGACGGTCACCGTTATGTTAGGCGGCTTATGGATCCCAACAAGGGACCACTTTTGTACCTTGATCCGGAAGCGATGCCCGCCACGGTGCACCAACTTGGGGCCATCCATCGAAACGATCGGGGCAAGGAAGTGCTCAAGGATAACGACTTTGCCGATTCTAGCCGCCATGTTCTCGCTTCAGCACAAGAGGCCGGGGGCATTCAGGCGGGCGGGGGGTTTATGGTCTAACCATGCCAAAAGTAAAGGTCACTTTAGAATTAACCGTGTCTGAAGAAACGTTTCAGGCAATCCAGGAAGCCAAAGAGCAAGATCCGGCATTCCTGGAAACGTTTGTGCTTTTATCAATCGGTGACTTGGCCAAGGAGTGGGAGATCATAGAAGCCCAACAGCCGGGGGCCATCCACCATGTGAACGATCCGCAGTTGTTTAGGTGACCGTTTGCCTATTGCGAGTTGGGATGTTTTGGGATATAATGGACATATAACCCAAGTTTTTGCGCAAAAACCAAGGGGTGCAATCTATGCCAGCTACACCGGGGATCATCCTAACCGATTATAGGACCGGGGGATCGTTTCTATCCTTGTGCCTTGACTCGCACCCGTTGATCTTTTGCCAACGGGGTGAACCATTGGCCAGGCGATCCGGATTATACCGGTATTTTCCGGATTTAGCTCCGGAGCAGGTGCTTCAATACATCTTCCGGACTGAGTTTTGCGAGTTGGCCATGTGCAAAGTGATCTATCGCCAGGCCGGTCCAAAGGTGTGGAAGTATCTTGCCGGGCAAAAGGGCATAAAGGTGATCCACTTGGTGCGGCGCAATGAGTTAAGGGCCGCATGTTCGTTTCTTTTTCAAAAGGCAGTGCTCCAGGGTAAAGCCGAACATCCCCACCCGCTCCACCACTTTAACCGCCAACCCAAACAACCAAAGCCGATCCGGCTTGCCCCACAAGCGATCTTGGACCTTTGCAGGGAGCGGATCAAGGCACGCAAGGCCGCCTATGGCCAGATAGACAAGCACAAGCTATCCACAAAAGTGGTTTACTATGAGCACATGACTGAAGGGGAAGAGATCGAAGCGTTACCGGAAGCCCTGAATGATGAACTATGCCGCTTCTTTGACGTGCCGTATTATCAAATGGCCGCCCCGTTTTTGCACCGGGTCAATGCCCAATATCCCTTGTCCGAGTTGATCGCCAATTGGCGGCAAGTGAAGGCATTGATCCAAGAAACGGAATTTGGCCACTACCTGGAAGGTGAATGATGTACATCAATGAAATAGATCTTGCCAAGTTGACCGTGTGTATAGAAGGGGCTCCGGGCTCCATTCTATCGTTCTTTACTGGGGCGCACCCCGAGTTGTATTATCCGCTTCAGAGAATGCATGGCATAACAAGCCAGGTGGGCCTACATCAAGCGTGTGGGCTGATTTTACTTGCCCGCCAGCTTGCAGGGAAAGAAGCGGCGATCTTGAACATTGGATGTGCTTTTGGCTATAGCACGGCTTGCCTTGCGGAAGGGGCTCCAGATGCTGACATAGTGAGCTTGGACGTGCTCCCAAAGCGGATCAAGATTGCAAAACGGAACTTGGCCAAGTATCCCAACGTGAAAGTGCTCCAACAAGCTTCTTGGGATTTCTTTTTGCCCAATGCCGGGCGGTTGTGGGATATGATCTTTGTGGATGGGTGCCATAGGGCGATCTGGAAAGATATGCCCTTTTACAACACGGTCAGGCCGGGCGGCTTGTTTGTATCCCATGACTACATCCCGGAGCGGTTTCCTTTTGTGGTGGAAGCGTTGGACAGTCTCACAAAGCAGTTTGCCCGCCCTTATGACGTGCGGATCTATGACGATCGGGAATGTGGCGTGGTCGGCATGGTCAGGCGTGAAGATGAATGGTGGAAGATGCCAAAGGATTATCAATGGACAGAAGAAGCGGTGCGTGGTTTCAAGGATGGCCAGTAACCAAGGGTGGAATCCTTGATCGACAGATCAAGGGTGCGGATACATCCGGAAATTGGCGACATAGAGGCACACCGGGAAGCGTGGGCGGCTCTTTGCCGGGCGGTGGTCATCGGTCTATTGGGATCGGAGCCGGAGCGCCGCCAGGTATAAAGAGTGCATTGGTGCGCCAATTCCGGGAAAACCGGAAGCAGGTCCAAGAAGTCAAGGCCAAGATGCGCGAGATTATCAAAACGCCACAAGCGGACAAGATGGACGCCACGCCCCCGCCTATGAAGCCACTGCCATCAAAGAAATTTACGGCCAAGGACTTGCGTGCACTGAATCGAGAGTGGGGCCACAAGATCCGGCAATTCAAGCGGCGGGTGGACCAACTTTTGGTTTGGCTGAAGCGGGGCCGGATCGGCAAGCCTGAAGCAAGGAGCCGGATCGGAGCTATAAAACAGGCCATGCAGGAAGCGCAAAAAGTGCATGACCAGAAAATGAAGAGGTTTTTGGACAGATGAACAAACAAGCGGCTTGGTTTAGTGGTTGGGTGGTTACAAAGGGCTCCGATACATCCGGGAATTGGCTTCACAAGGGCCGTAGGGGAAAAAAGGGCGGATCTTTGCCGGGTGGGGGCCATAAAACGCTAGGAATCGCTCCAGGAGCCGCCCCAGACGAAAAGAAGGAAGCGGTTACCCAACGGCGGGAAGAGCGGAAGGCCAAAAAGAAGCCGGAGCCCAAAGGCAAGGTTAAGGCCGGGGATTATGTCCGGTCTTCAGTGCGGGGTGAATTTGGCGGCAAGGTCGTGGGTCAAGAAGGGGACATGCTCCATGTGCGCAACCGGGGCGGTGACGTTTTTGCATTGCATAAGGATGACGCCAAAAAGATATCCCACCAAGATGCTGTCCGGTTTAACCTGGAAGCGGCCAAAACCCACAAGCCCAGTCCGCCGCCCAAAAAGTTGCCAAAAGAAGCTTCTTTTCATGCTGAGAATTCACAGCAACTAAATAACGAGTACAGGCGCAAGTATGACATGCTCTTTATGCGTGCCCAGTTGGCCAGGGATAGCTTTACAAAAGGCACCCAGACCAAAAAGCAGGTGGAACGGCGGCTTATTGCTATAGATGAACTGACCGAAGCCCTAGAAAACGAGTACAGCCGTTTGGCACTGGAATTTCAAGAGGCCGGGGTATGAATCGGCAAGGGTGGTTTGGCTGGACGGTTGTGCGCCATGGTAGTGACACATCCGGGAATTATCAACACCGGGGCCGGAAGGGCAAGAAGGGCGGATCTTTGCCGGGTGGGGGCCATGGGGCCATCGGGATCGGGGTAGACCTGTCAGAGCAAGATCGGCGCAAGGCAGTCCAGGAGTACCGCCAAAAGCAACGGGACAAGAAAACGGCAAAGCACCCAGTGGCCGGAACGTTGGAAGAGGCCAAGAAACAAAGCATTGGCCGCCAAGAGATTATCAATCACATTGTGGCCACGAACCCCCCGAAGCAGGTCAAGAGCGGCAAGGTGACGGCGGAAGAGTGGGCCAAAGAATACATGAGCGATAGCGATCAAGAATTCGCTTTGGTGCAGGTGCATCCAGAAGCCATGCACTTTCCGGCTGAAGTGGACTTGCCCAAGGTGGGCGCTTACGCTCAACAGACCGGCCAACCGCCGCCGATCGTGGTGGATAGCAACCAAAAGATGGAAGCCAGGTTTGGGGGCGGCAAGCTAGAACGGGCCTATGGCCGCCAACCCCACACCGTGATCGACGGCAAGCACCGGGCAAAGGCCGCCCTGGAGCAGGGGGCCAGTAGTATCCGGGCCTATGTGCCAAAAGGGAAACTTGGCGAAATATGGCAAAGATCACACGAGATCGAGCGTTCCAAGTTTGCCCGAGAGTATCTAAAGAAGAAGGGCTTCCCTTTGCTGGAAGAAACTGGAGCCGGGTGGAAGGTGGACCGGCAAGGGCAAGAACGGACCTATACCCCCCGAGATATAGAGCGGATCGCAAGGAATACAGGCCATGAATGGACGTGGGGACAATAGAGCGGCTTGGTTTTGGGGGCTTGTAGACAAGGGCTCCGGCAAGTCTGGAAACTATGGCCACAAAGGGCGGAAGGGTAAACGTGGGGGATCCGCTCCAGGTGGGGGCCACGGGGCGATCGGCATTGCCGCCGATGCTACACCGGAAGAGATCCAAACGACTATAGATCGGCTCCGGGCCGCCAGGGCCAAAAAGAAGCCCAAGGAACCGGCCACGGGGGCCAGTGTCCAGGAAAACCTTGCTTGGCTCCAGGCGCAAGGGTATAGTGTTGCGTGCATGTCCAAAGAGGATATTATCAATGCAGAAGTGGAAGCCTTCAAGCAGGGCAACACTTACAAGTGGTCTACACAACGCGATCTTGAGGATATGCGATCCGAACTGAAGCGGACATTCCCACGGGAGCAACTTAGACAGTGGGCGGAAGAAGGGGTGGAAATGGAAGAGATCCGGGATCGGATCAACGAGTGGACCGATGAACAGCTTGAAGCACGGCGGGATGAAGTTGGGTCCAGAATTCTTGATCAAGTCCGGCGCGTGCGAGAAGATCACTATAGCGACTTTGATCCGGCCATCCAAAACGAGAACGATCTAAATGTGCTCATGACTGGCATGGTGGAAGCCCACAAGCGGGGCGATATTGGGCCGGATGCTACGTATGTTTTGCGGAACCAAAAGCCAGGCAGTAGGGAAGAGAGCTTGGGCGGCCAATATCTAGATGGCCAAGTAACTCTTTTCAATGGAAACTATGCCGAACTTGGGATCATGAATGCGCAAGGCGAATATGTAAGAAACACGGGCTACTATAGCACTAGGCCACTAGAAGCCGGGATCAGTAGTGCGCCCTATGCCTATAGCAAGTTCTTCCATGGTGTAGTCACGCATGAATATGGCCATCACTTGGCTCACAAAGATACATCCATAGAAGAGCGGGCAAGATTTGCACTTGGGCGGTATGGTGAAGACATCAAAACGACGCTTACCGACTATGCTTATACGAACCAGGCCGAAGCGGCGGCGGAAGCCTACACACTGAAGCGGCACCCGGATTTTCAAAGCCTACCATCGGCCACTCAACAGATCGTGAATTACATTCTGGGAAGCGGGGAATAATGACCACTTTGCTTTTAAGCCGACAATGCCAGGGATGCAAGCGGCTCCAAGAGCCTGAAGATGAACGGTGGACGTGTGAAGCGTTCCCAAAGGGCATTCCAAAGGCGATCATGATGGAAGTGCACGATCATGCTTTGCCTTTTGAAGGGGATAACGGCTTGCTATTTGAGCCAAAGGAAGAGGACGGTGGAAAGTAGAGCCGGTTGGTTTGGCTGGACAATCGTGGACCGTGGCGGGCCAGGTTCTGGTAACTGGGGCCACAAGGGGCGCAAGGGGCAACGGGGTGGATCGTTGGCCAAGTCGGGCGGGGCCGCCTTTGCCCTGTACAAGTACCTGAAGAAAAAGAAGGCCGCATTATCAACACCCGCCGCCAAGGCCGTGATCGATGGGATCAAGGCCCAGAAGCCGGATGCCACGGATCGAGATATAGATATGTATCTCGGGGTCATGGAGATGGATAAAGAAAAGTTCGACTATTACGGCCAAAAGTTGGGCTTGGACGTGGATAAACTCCGGGATCCGTTCTTTGCTGAGATGGGGGAAGCGGAAAAGACCATGGAACGGCTCAAGATGCAGGTGCAGGACAATGCAACCTACCAATGGACCGGCACGAGCGGCAAAAAGTTTGTGGCCATCAATCAAGAAACGCCAGGCGATCTATATGAGAAGGTGGAAGGGAAGGTGGGGGCCACTTCAGCCGATACGATCGAGACACTGAAGGGCCAGGGAATCAAGGTCAGTGTGCAAGGAAACGTGCCGGAAGAGCGGTTGCACCGGGAGTTGTCGCAATTATCAAACTTGCTCCAAGAAAAGCCAATGCTACAAAAGATCTTTGCGGCTCAAGGGGGCCGGGTAGAATACCGGGAAAGGCCAGAATACAAGCCCACGGCGGCGGCTTCTTGGGATCATGACAAGATCGTGGTATGGCACAAAGAAGGCGATTACCCCAACTTTCCCAACGTGTGGGCGCATGAGATTGGCCACGCACTGGAGAAAACCACCACGGTTACAGAAACATCAAAAATCTTTGGGAAGGGCCGCCACGTGAGTGCCTATGCTTGGACTAACTTCCAAGAAGACTTTGCGGAAACATTCACAAGTGTGATCTTTGGGGACAAGAAGGCCATGGACTTTGCAGGACCAGAGAAGACAGGCTTTATCAATGACCTACTGGCAGGTGTGCAATGACCACGCCCACAATTATCCCATGCCAAGAACGGCGGTGCCGATGGCTCCGAGATCCAAAAGGGCCACTAGATGATCCGGTTTTTGTATGTTACGCATTCCCAACCGGGATCCCGCAAGAGATCCTAGACGGCAAAAACGATCACACGGAACCCTATCCAGGGGATGACGGCTTTTTGTACCAGGCTGAAGAGTAATAGGCGATTGATCGGCGCATTTCTTCTAACCATTCTTTGGCATTGACCTGGACGCCGGTGCGATCGAGTGAGTTGGCCACGATGAACATGCCATACAAGCTTTGGATCACGGATTCAATTTGATCGGTGGGATGCAGGGCCAGGGCCGGGCCGATTTCTCGGGCAAGGCGCATGTTGCGATCTTTGCGCTTGTCTGCTACATTGGGGAAATAAAAAAAGTGCGCCCCCGGTGTCTTGAGTGCTTCACGCATTTGGGTTATGTATTCAGATAGTTGCATGTGTGCTCCCTTCTACACGGGAATTATACCATAAAATGGACAAAGGTAAAACTATGGAGCCAAGATCAAACGATCAATTGGCCACAATGGCCAAAAAAGAATCAATAGAGCTTGCCCAGAAGGCCAGAGCGCCAAAATCATCGATCCAGTTACGAGTTACCGATCCGGCCAAGTTGGCCGGTGGCTGGAGTTCTGGACTAACCAACTTTGTGAACTTGTTGGCCGGTCAAGACCAGGGATGCCCGCCATGGTCGTGCCCCTTGCGCCGGGCTGATTACTTGGAAAGTGTTTGGCGCAATGATAGCCGGTTGTCAGGTGTGATCTTTACGATGGTTTCACGGATTGCTTCACTGGGGTGGGCCATCGTGGGGCCGGTTAAGAAGCTAAAACACTGGTATGACATGCTTGCGTGGGCGGATGAAGAGGGATGGACTCAGTTTATCAAACTGTTTTTTACCGACTATTTGACCACGGATGAAGGCGGCATACTCGAAACAACCCGGAGCTTTTACCCCCGTGGGCCACTCGTTTCCTTGTGGAATATGGACGCCAGGCACGTTATACCGGGGCCGGTTACACTGCCATCAAAGACAGGAGTGGCCGGGAAGAGCACCAAGATGAAGTCTTGGCCGCTTATTTTCAAAGATCAAGACAAGTGGAAGGGGCTCAAGAAGGGTCAATTCTTGCGGGTCGCTTCACTGCCTACCACGGACCAATTCAGGCGGCGCATGGGGTTCTGCTTTATGTCTAGAATCTTGCGCTATGCCGCTTTGGCAGATGCCATGCTCAAGTTCCAAGAAGAGCGGGTGTCAAACTTGCCCCCGGAAGGCATTGCCACGATCTCAGGGCTCACACGGCCACAAGTTGAGAAGGCCATGCAGGAATACACCCTACAACGGAAGCAAAAGGGCCAATTGACATGGCCGGGCGTGCTCTGGTTGGTATCCAACACTTACGGCCAGGAGTGCAAGGTAGCCTTTACAAGCTTCCGCCAGGTGTGGGAAAACTTTAGTGATCGGGAAGCCAACGAAGTCTTTTCTAAGGTCGTGGCCCTGGACGCCGGGATCGACGTGTCCGAGATATGGCAAGTGGAATTCCACGGGGCAACCAAAGCCGCTTCTTGGCTCCAGCACAAAAAGAGCTTGGGCAAGGGATCGGCGGAATTTATTGTGGAATTCGAGCGGTGGATCGCCAGGAACACGCCGCCAGATATCGCTTTTCGTTTTGACACGCCGGACGATGAACAGGACATAACGCATGAGCGTATCCGGCAGATGCGAATTAAGAACATCAAAGAACTTTGGGTGCCGCCTCAAGGCCAAGAAGAGGGCTTGCTATCAAAGGAACAGGCTTTGGAGCTATTGGCCATGGAGCAGGTCATACCCAACTATATGGCCGCCCCGACTATAAGCACAGTGACCGACATTATCAAAAGCAATACAGGGGGCACCATTGGCCGGATGCACTTCCCTTCTGGGGCAATTGAGATTGACCGGCCATACTGGCAGTTGGATCAGTCTATGCTAACCGCCGCCGATCTGGACCTGGAGCCGGTCAACCGGAACGATCCGGGGATTGAAGCCCTATTGGATGAAGCGCCGCCCGAGTTGGTTACTCAACTAATCCCGATCGTCAAGCGGTGGGAAGACCTAAACGAGCAACTAAGGAAAGTGCTTAATCTATGGCAAAGGGATATCATAAGCGAGTTGGAAGCAAACCCGGACATTTTAGCCGATCCAAAGTATTGGGCTGGATGGGGCGATCAAATTTCAGACACGCTCATGCCCGCTTTTTATCAATCGGCACTCGAAGGCGGCATGAGTGTACTATCCCAACCCGGTCTAGATGTAAGCTTTGATCGGGTCAACCAAGTGGCACGCCAGGTTGCCCAAGAAGAAATGTTTGGCATGGTCAGTTTGACAGGTGATGAAAGCATAGTGCGATCACGCCGGGAACTGCTTGATCAAGTGCGCAAGGACTTGGCCACGGAAAAGATCGAGTGGAAGGACGTGGAAGGGCGCTTGGCTCCCTACTTTGGAGCGGGCCGGGCACGCATGATTGCCGTATCCGAGAACACCGATCTTTGGGCCGGGGCTCAATTGCGAACGGCCACGGGTGCAGGGCTCAAGGAGAAGCGATCGATCCGGGCTGACATTGGCCGGGTGTGCCCCACCCACATATGTGACGATGCCCAACAAGCGGGGTGGGTGCCGATAGATGAAGAGATCGTGCCCGATTATCAAAAGCCACGCTTCCACCCGTTTTGTTACTGTTTTTTGCAATTCAGGTAAAGGGGTAACTATGCCGTATCCAAACGAGCACGCCGCCAGGATCAACGATCCGGGCAAGTACAAGCGAATACGCCGGGTCAATGACAAGTTTGGACCGGGTATCCATGCCATCTTTGGCTTTATGGCCACGCAACGGGAAGGTGGTGGGGAACTGCAAGCGATCCGCTTTGATCGGACAAAGTACACGCCAAAGCAAGCCCGGAAGTGGCTCCGGGAACATGATTACAAGGCTATGCTGGAAGAGGCAACAAAACCAAAGGCCGCATTGGTCAAGAAGTCGGCTTGGTTTCAAGGGTGGCATGTAACCCAGTAAAGGATTATCAATCAATGGCTTGGGATGTGATCGATGAAGGGCAAGAATACGAGATCGATCTTGACGAATTCGACAAGGCGATCGGGAAAGCACTCCAGAGGGCTGCCAACGTGGTCCGCACCCCTTTGGCTACGCCGCCCACCAAGAAGCCAGGAGAAAAACACCTTGCCGGGCCATTGCCGGGCGGATTCTACACGAACCGCCAACGAAAGTTTGTGCTTGCCGGGATCCGAAGCGGGGCCATCAAGGTGCCCTATCTCAGGACCGGCAACTTGCCACGTTCTTGGTCTATCTCGGAGCCCGAGAAGGAAAAGAGCGATCTAACCGTTACCGTTTACTCAGACGTTACAGAAGCGCCATACAATGAATGGGTACAGCAAGATAGCCGCCAGGCAAAGCGCCGCCAGGTGCCCATGCATAAAGATTGGCCGGTGCCCAACGATGTGGCGGACAAGAACGAGAAAAAAGTAAGCCAGATCCTGGAAGCCGAGATGAAACATTGGGGCGGTGCGTGATGACCTGGAGCCCAGAGTTTATTTTAGCCGGTATTGCCGCTCTTGGCGTGGGTGGGCTTTTGACTGAAGCCTTCCGGTGGATGGTTACGAACCGGAGCGAAAAGATCACCGATGCTTCCAAGTTGACAGATATGGCCCAGACCGTGGTACAATCTTATGATCAACTCGTGGCCGATCTCCGGACTCAACTAGACGAGCAAAAGCTTCAGATCGAAGCTTTGCAAACTAGTTACACGGAAGCCCGGATCGATATTGGCATACTGCAAACAGAGAATGAAGACTTGGCCAGGCAGATCGAAGCCTTGCACGGGGATTATCAATCCTTGGCTGAAAAGTACCAAGACTGCCAGAGCAAGCTAGAACATTGCCCGGAGTGTCAAAAGGATCAAAATGGATAATAGGAAAGCTGTCCGGCTTGGTCCGGAAGAGATGCAACTAATTCAAAAGCTTAGATGCTTGCGAGTGAGCGAAAACCATGGTATAATGGTAGTCAAATGGGAGCCTTCCGCTCTCTCTATAGTCACGAAAACGGGCCAGATCGTTACCTACGAGTGCGGGAAACGCCGCAAATCCGGAAACGGCACTATCTGACCACCCTACCGGATCGGTATAGCCGATAACGCGGGCATGCGCTTTACGAGCGCATGCCCGTTTTTGCGTTTTGGGAGCAGGTGCATAATGCAATATGGCAGGGCCATGGTGGCATTCTTTTTGCCCCCACACGCAAGTGAACAACTAGACTCATTCAAGGAGCATTTTCCGCCAGGCTCTGAGGTAACACCAATACAGGATTATCATATCACTTTGGCCTATATGCCAGAGGTCAAGGACAAAGAGCTTTTGCGGGAAGTGGTCCGGGGTTTTGCACAGAACGAGCACCCCGTATCCGGACAAATAGGCGGGATCGGGCGTTTTGCCCACGATGAAAAGGGCACAAACCCATTTTATACGTCTTTTGATGCGCCGGTACTGCCAGGCTTCCGCCAAAGGCTAGTAAAGAAGCTTGGCCAATACGGTTTCACAGTTTCAAAGTTGCACGGGTTTATTCCACATTGCACCATGGCCTACATCCCGGCCAACACTCACAACCCGGCGCTTGTTGTCCCTTACATCGGGGTGACCTTTGATTGTGTTTGGTTGGCGTGTGATGACGATCGGGAAAGATTTTCATTACTTGCCACTGAAACACAGCTAAAAAAAAGACTTGGAAGCGGGGCCAATGCCCTAAAGCAGGTACTTAGCCATGCCAATGCCTAACAACAGGTGGTTAGCACGTGTTTACAACGTGATCAACGCTTTGGGCAATAACAACATAGGCGTGTTGATCCGGGGTGAATCAAATGGTGTCAATTATCCGATCAAGGTCGATCCTGAAGCGGGTGGAACCGGCTCCCTTGCTGTCAACATCCAAGATCAATATACAAGGCTTATCTTTTTACCGCTTCACTTGCATACGGGCAACATTATAACCTTGACGGCTCCGGCTTCCGTTGGCGACTGGACGATCGACGTGGCCGCCGGTCACGGCTTGACCGGTGGGGAGCCAGTTGCAACCGGGAAGGCCAATAACTGGTACTATGGCTATGTGGTAAGCGTGGCCGGGAACACTTTAACGCTTGATCGTGTGATCAACTTTGCAATGGCGGCGGGTACCACGTTTGAAGAATTCACGGAAGATATGGCCATAAATGGATCGGTTACCCGGCAAGAGTTCCACGGCTATAGCGTGCCCGATCTAGACTTTGACATCACTGGCATGCACATTAGCATTGTATGCCCCGGCCAACCGGATGATTCACTTTTTGGCGACATTGCCGCCCTGACTCGGGGTATCAGCTTGCGCCAGTACAAAGGCGATACCGGCGAATACGAGAACATGGGCACAGCACGAACCAATGGAATGATGGCTTTGTTCACAGGCGGCGATGTGGTTTATACCGACAAGGCCGGTGGGGGTGCTTGGGGTGTGCGCGTGCGGGCCAGTTGGACCAATACATGGGGCGTTACCGTCCGGCTACGTGGGAGCACGAGCGGAAGCTATACGCCAAACGGGCGGGATGAAATACACATGATCATTCAAGACAACTTGACGGCGCTTGATTCTATGCACATCTTGCTAGTTGGGCACGTGGTCCAATAGGAGAGATTATCAATGCCAATGCCAAACAACAGATGGTTGGCCAGAATCTTGGAAGTTTTGAACGGCTTGGCCGATGGGTCGATCTCAGTTGCTACTACAGGCGGTGGGGCCGGGGGCACGTTGCATGATGGGACCGGCTTGGCTCCAGCAGTGGCCGCACCCTTGACGGCTTCAGTAACGGTTACCACGGTGTTGGTCCAGGCCGATCCAGATAACACGGTTTCTGTCTTTGTGGGCAATGCCGCTTCTCAGTCAGTAGAGCTTGTACCAGGCCAGGGCGAAACGTTACCAGTCAATGATCCCAGTCTGATTTATATTCAAAGTGCAGGTGGAGCCGGGCGTGTGAACTGGCATGCGGTGGGAGCGTAATCATGGGCGGTTTGCAATTATTCCAAGTGCCAGGTGGGGCCGGGGGGTTACCGGCTAACCTTGTGGTAGAAACACCACCAACCGGGACCGGCACAACCACGATTGAGCAAGATGGCACGGCGCATTTTACAGGGGATGCCACAACGTGGCGTGATGAACTAGGGCCGCTATTAGGATCACGTCTTGAATCCCCAGGCTCTGATATTGTCCAAAATCTAGCCGAAGTGTCCATAACGTTCAAAGCATCGGCCAGGTATCCAACGGACTATCTTGCTTATTCGTTACAGATTAACCATGATTGGCTTGTGCAATCAGTTGTAGAGTTCCATGTACATTGGTGGCAAGAAGTTGCAGAATTAGCCAATTTTTTGATGGGTTACCGTTGGCAAGTCAATGGGTTGGCCAAAACCACAGCTTGGACATTGGTACCTTTGAGTAATCCGATTTTTACGTATCCGGGCGCACCTTTTACACTTAACCAGATATCGGACGGTATAGGCACGATTACGCCCCCTGTTGGAGCAACACTATCAGACATTTTTCAGGTGCACTTTTGGAGAGATTATACCAATGCTTCCGGTCTTTTTACAGGGGCTGAAACGTCTGGATTGGATATAGAAACTATGTCAGCGGATATGCACCGAAGATCAGACACGCTTGGATCTAGGTTAGAATATGCAAAATGATACTTTAGTTTTTTCAAACCCAACCGAAGCAGGGCTTGTTGTCTGGAAGGCAATGGGGGATCAATGGTATGCCGCCATTGTCTCAAAGGCGACAACGGATCGAGTGGGGGAACTGGTAACAGTTAAGGGAATGGACTTTGCGATCAAGGTTGCAGAGCGGCACAATTATCATTCCGGGCTCTACATCGAACATGCGGTGCCATGGACACGCATAGGGCGATCGGTGCGCGAGATGCGAATTGGCAAGTTTTGGATCGAGATCGGAAAGTTTGACAAGAACCCACTTGCAAGACTAGCCTACAAGGCACTGCAAAAGGCCAAAAACGGCGCGATCAAGTTGAGCGTGGGCTTCTTAACGCCAGCAAAGCAACGGAAACTTGGCGTATATACAAAGTTGTTGAAGTTTGACACGAGTTTGGTCCTAAAACCGGCTCACCCAGAAACACACATTCTAGTGGGAGGTAACAAAATGAGTGATCTAATGCAACGGGTCTTGAAACTGCTTGGCCCTGAGAATCAGGAAGAAGAAGAACAGGCCATGGCAATGCTCAAGGAGTTGTTCACCGGGTCAAAGTCCATGGACGGTGATCTTGCCTTGGTGGGGAAGGCCGGAAAGAAGAACGATGAAGACGACAAGGGCGGCTTCCCGGCATTCCTGAAGAAGGTCAAGGCGGAAGACAAGGAACTGTTTGGCATGCTGGAAAAGATGGCAGAAGCAGATCCTGAGAACGAAGCCTTGAAGAAGGCATGTGCAAGCATGAAGAAGCGCATGGGCGAATATCCGGTCATGGAAGAAAAGCAGGATCCGGACATGGAAGAGGAAGAGGAAGAGGAAATGGCCGCCAAGGCAAAGAGCGGTGAAGGGGTTGAAACTCTTCTTACCGCCGTGGCCGAGATCGTGGACGCCAGGCTTGCCCCAGTCACTGAAGCCCTTGCCGGATTATCAACCACGGCGGGCCAGGTCGTGGAATTGACCGAACGGGTCAAGAACTTGGAAGCAGGGGACCAGGCGGCGGAAGTTATTGCGGCTTTGGTCAAGCGATTGCCGGAAATGTCTTTTGCTCAGTCCACCCGGCCATCCGATGAAGCCGAAGACGTTGGCGACACGGCGGACTTGATCGAAGAGCTTCAGAAGCGCCTTGATTTTGGCGACGATGAACCACAGCACCCACTAGCGCACTTTATTGGCGCGGGCGAATAGCCAACCCATTCCGGAGCCTTTTGGCAGGAATGAAACCCAGAAACACATTTTGGAGGTAACAAGATGGATCAGAACACATTATCAATGCTTGTCCGGTTGGCTGAATCGGGCCAGTCTGAAACCCTACTGAACTTGTTGGGCAATGACATGGGCGGTGTGGCCGTGCGCCGGAAAGCACTCACCAACACCCTTTTGTATGGCAATGGTGGACTTTTCACCGTTTGTGCAGATGACAACTTGATCAACGCATCGGTGAACGATGACGGCATTTGCGCCGTTATTCCCTGGAAGCCCACCACGGCGGACGTGCGCCGCCAACCCGTGATCACGGCGATCGGGCACTTGGGTGGCTATGCTCAACCCACCGATCAATGTGGCGATCCCCCCGTGTCTGATTGGCGCGGGTGCGAACTCGAATGGTGCATTGGCCGTATCCGTGGCCGATCCCCCGAGTATGACCGGCTGGATCTTGGCACCCGATGGTGTGAGAAATACCCGATCTTCCGCACCTTTGGCAGTCTGACCGTTGGCGGCCAAACGATCGCTCCCACCGGCACCCAGATCCAGAATGATGCAGAGTGGGGAGCCGTGGCCGCCGCCATTCAGGTCCGCCAGATTCTAGGCCGATGGATCTACACCGGTAACAGGGCCACGAACCGGAACATGTTTGATGGGTTCCAGATTCTGATCAACACCGGTTATACCGATGTCCAGAGCCGGATCCCGTGCCCCGCCGTGGACTCCAAGATCGAAGACTTTGAAAGCGATTGTATCAGTGACGAAACGAGCGGCAAAAACATCTATGCCTACTTGGAAGCGGTTGTGCAACGGATCATCCAGAGGGCACGCCAGGCCGGTCTAGGCCGCCCGAAGGCTGAAGACATGGTGCTTGTCATGCGCACTGAGATGGCCGAAGCCCTGTATGAGTATTGGGCTTGCCAGATCGGGCCGTGCTCCACCACGCTCCCAGTGGCTGGAACGGCAACCAACCAAGTGCAGTTTGTTTCTTCCGACTGGGCACGCCAGTTTGCCGATGACCTACGCCGCCGTGAAGTGCTCTTGGTGCACGGTATGTACATCCCGGTTGTCACGGATGACTATATGCCATTCACCAACGGGGCAAGCGGAAACCAGAGAATCAGTGATATCTACATCTTGACGCTTCAGATCTCGGGGCTCCCCAACGTTTACGGCGAATTCCAAGATTTTAGGGCGGGCGTGGGCGACTCCATCACCGGCTTCCAGGAAGAGCTTTACGGTGGACAGCCAACCGATGAAGGCCGCTTTTACGTGTGGCAGGAACGGACCAACACTTGCTTTGACGTGCGCTTGGCGGTGAAACCACGCTTGGTTGTGGCTATGCCCTTCCTTTGTGGCCGGGTATCCAACGTTTGCGTGACGCCGCTTAACCCGCCGTTGTCCAGCTATCCGCCAGATGGTAGCCCGTACTATCCCGATGGTGGTGCTTACGATGCCACGTATGACGCCGGGGACTGCGTGTATAGCGAATAGAAGGGCGGCTTGAATGAGCCGAAGTGATAGGGGAAGCCCAAAGCGGGCTTCCCCCACTGTGCACCTTGTGGGCAAGCGGGATCCGTGGATCTTGGGCAGGTATGCCGATATCTTGACCGGGCGGCTTGGTTGGTCAATTGGAGAACGTCCTAGAACGGACGTGGCCTTGAACCTCTTTTGGCCTTACTTGTCGATCATGGTCGGGAATCCGCTCCCACGGACCAAGAACGCCGCTTTTTTCACTCACTTGGAAGAAGCGGAAAGTGGCCGCACCCAGTCAAAAATAAACAGATGGCACAATGCGGCCAGGGCTGTGGATCTCAGGATCTGTATGACTGCCAAGTACCGGGAGATCTTGGCTCCCCACGGGCCAACGGTGCACGTGCCGGTACCCATAGAAGAGCAATTCACACCCCGCAAGTTGCGGGTGGGCGTGGCCGGGAAGGTCTATGCCCTATCTCGCAAGGGTGAAGACTTGGTGCGCCGGTTGGTCGATACTGGAGAATTTGATGTGGTTGGGGCGGGCGAAGGATGGCCGTGCCCGACCAAGTTTTACAAGTGGGCGGATATGCCCAAGTTTTATCAATCACTTGATGTGTTTCTGGTTACGTCTGAAGTAGAAGGCGGGCCGGTAACGATGCTAGAGGCGCTTAGATGTGGCGTGCCGGTTGTGGCTCCGGCACATGTGGGAATGGTAGATGAATTCCAAGTGCCCACATACGAGCGGGGCGATTTTCAATCAATGCTTGCCCGGCTCCGGGTCTTCCAGTTGGGAAGAGTGAAGCGATACCAGAGCGTGGCCAATAGAACGGTGGAAAACTTTGCGCAAGCCTGTCAACAAGCCATCAAACGGGTATGCTAACATAGGCGCTATGTTTGTGGCTTATGGCCAGAAGGCGATCCAGTGCTTCTATGATTGTGCGGACTCGCTCCGAGTGCATCACCCGGACATGCCTATAGTGGTGATCGGGGATCAATCGATCAACTTCCCAAACTGCATGTGCCTACAGGAGCCAAGTACCGATATCGGAGCCAGGAGCATCAAGACTCAGATTTGGCGGTATGTGCCCGATGGTTGGACATATGCGCTATACATGGACGTTGACACGCTTGTGTTGAAACCGCTAGATCGCTTCTTGCAACCACTGCTTGACGGTTGGGAACTGGTTATGGTCCGGGATGAATTGGCGGATGTAGTGGATCGGTGCCGACTCAAGAACAATGAAGAAAAGCAACACATCAAGAATGCCTTTGGCACCGGCGAACTAACCCAGTTTGCGGGCGGTTTGTTTTCTTGGCGCATATGTCCAACAGTGCAACGATTCTTTGAGACTTGGCATGCAGAGTGGGGCCGTTTCAGCTTCCGAGATCAAGGGGCTTTGGTGCGGGCTTTGGCGCTTACACCGGTCAAGCTTTGGCCACTCGGGTGGGCGGCCAATGCTTCCAATAGAGAGCATGCCCTTGAAGTGTGGCATATACATGGCAAGGCCAGAATGGCAGGTGCACAATGACGGCTTGGCTACAAGCATGGATTATCAATCAAGATCCGGTTGCCCAGTTGGCCACGGCCGAAAAGGGCGGGCCAGGCTCTGGGAACTGGGGTCATGCAGGTGTGAAAGGCCAAAAGGGTGGATCGGCTCCCAAGTCCGGCATGGGTGCGGCCATGTCTTTGCGTACCGGCAAGGATTGGGAAGATCGCCAGATGAAGGCCATAGAGGACGCTTACTTGGCCGATGCTGAAGAGAATTCCAAGAGGCTTTATCAATCTTCCGTCCAGTCTGGGCTTTTGAAGGACAAAAAGCAAAAGATGGATACCCTGAAGAGCTACAAAGCACTCAAAGAACTAGATCGGCATAGCATGTATGAGCCGATGGATGACTATCCGGCTATGGCGGAAGCCCTTACCTATACCACTAGCCATGGCAGTTTGAAACAAGCAAGGGCCAACTTCCAAGAAACGGCGGATCTGATGGCAGATCCGAATAAAGAAGAATGGGAGTGGAAGGTGCACCGGGTGGATGCCATTACACGGGCCAGGGGTGAACGAGTGCCGGGCTTGAAAGAAAAGGCCAAGCCCAAACCCAAACCGGTCGAAACGGCCAAACCATCCGGGCCGGAAGCAAAGAAGATCTTGGAAGCCAAACGGGTCACAGATGACTATTACATAAACCGCCCAGTGAGCCGGAGAACGATCGGGGGTGGGGTTACCCAAGAGTGGCAGAAGGTCAAGGCCAAACCGGTCAAAGTGGCGGGCTATGAGGATCAAGACTTCTTTATTCACCGGCCACTTGGTGAAGGGAAGAGCGGTTGGACTATCTCAGAAGGCCGCACTGGTACATCCCTTATTGTGCAATACGGCGGCACCCAAAGAGAAGCTATAAGGAAGCTGACAAACACACTGGACAAAATAAAGAGTGCAGGGCGGACCACGCTCCAGAACCAGATCACTAGTGCCGTGAATCAGAGCGTAAGCAGGGGCGATCCTTTGCGATCGCCACGATACGGCGGCACAGGAAGAGAGTACAAGGGGTGAAGCGATGACTTGGCTACAAACATGGATTATCAATCAAGATCCGGTTGCCAGGTTGGCCGTGGCGGAAAAGGGTGGGCCAGGCTCTGGGAACTGGGGACATGCCGGGGTGAAGGGCCAAAGGGGCGGATCGGCTCCAAAGCGGGGTATGGGTGCGGCTATGTCTTTGGCCAGTGGCCCAACCGCCGACTTGCGCCAGTTTCAGGCCAAAGAAGATTCAGTGCTTGATCAAATGAGCGATGATGCCGTGGCTAATTATCAAATGGCAGTCAAGCGGCACAACATGAACCGTGAAACTCGATGGAATGTACTCCAGGCGTGGAAGGGCGCAAAAGAGGCCCATAAGTATGATGGAAGCACACCTTTGACCGATACCGATGCCATGAGCGATGCGATCTATTATGCCGGAAGACATGGAAGCCTAGACAATGCCCGCTATCACTATGAAGCTGAATGGAGCAAGGCCGATCGGGCCGGAGATCGGCATAAAGCGGGCACGGCTCTGGGGCACATAGACCGGATCGAAGCAATGCAGGGCAAGAAGCCAAAGATCTATGATGATCCAAAAGGAAAAAAGGGAATAACGATCCATCATGCCGGAAAACTCAAAAAGCCCGCAACGGAAGCCAAAAACGCTATGGCGGCCAAGAAGGTATCAGATGACTTTTATATAGCCCGAGTAGAAGGCTTTGTGAAGGGGGGCAAAGTACAGGCCATCGAATGGCAGAAGGTCAAGGGAAGATCGGTCAAGGTGCCGGGCTTTGAGGATCAAGATCTCTTCATTCACCGGCCAGCAGGGTCAAAAACCGGTTGGCAGTTATCGGAAGGCCGCACCGGATCGGCGCTTGGGTATTCAGGTAGAACGCAAAAAGAGGTCATCCAAAACTTCCAATTGCGGCTCCAGAATACCAATAGCGCCGGATTCACCGAGAACGTTAGAAGGGTGATTGAAGGACAGGTGGAACGGAACGGCTATGTACCTATATCCCCACGCTATGAAGGCGGGGTGGAAGGTATCATAACTAGTTAGAAAGTTTTAGCATGAAGCTACAACTTGGGGCCGGGGATCGGCCACGTCAAGGGTACCTTAACAGTGACATTATCAAACTGCCAGGCATTCAAGTGGTCCACGATCTGAATGTGCTCCCATGGCCGTGGGAAGATGGGGCTTTTGAAGAGGTTTTGGCTCTTGCGGTCTTTGAACATCTTTGGTTGCGGCTGGATACGAGCGTGGAAGAGTGTTGGCGGCTCCTGAAGCCGGACGGCTTGCTTATTTTCAAAGTGCCGGATCACAATTCCCCCACCGTGGCGGACGATCCACAGCACATTCATAGGGGGTGGAGCAACCGAACTTTTGACTTTTTCGATCCGACTCGGGGCGAATACGGCAAGCGGGGCCAGATGTATGGATACCATCCATGGGCCATCCTTTCAGTCACAGGCACGGCGGGCGGAAATTCTTGGATGGTACGCATGCGGAAGGTTGGACAATGAGACAAA